>Ga0180429_10000096_pt1 | contig 82754 bp, 64 predicted proteins | sample SS_ome_FD_132428 | JGI IMG/M metagenome (GOLD analysis project Ga0180429, IMG submission 132428) | Hypersaline lake sediment archaeal communities from the Salton Sea, California, USA - SS_1_S_1 metaG | ecosystem: Environmental > Aquatic > Non-marine Saline and Alkaline > Hypersaline > Sediment ... | reverse complement strand
GCCTTCGACGTGACGCCCGCGGCGCTCGTCACCGCGATCGTGACGGAGCGCGGCGTGCTCGAGCGGCCGACGCTCGCCGGCGTGGAAGCGCTCCTGCGCGAGGCGGGGCGGATCGACTAGCCCGTGCGGGGCCGGGCGGCGTCCGGCACGAGGGAGCCGCGCCGGGCGGCCCGCGGACCGGGCGGGCGCGTCGATTTCCACGCTCGCGTCAAGACCGCGCTCCGGCGGGGCCGATGCCTCCCCCGTCCAGAGCCCCGCACGCCCATGTCCGCCCCCGAGTCCAAGAAGTCCGCCAAGCCCAAGGTCAGCAAGCCCGACGAGATGTCCGGCGACCTGATCGAGTTCATCAACGCCATCGACGAGTACAAGCGCCGCAACATGGTGGCGCACCTCTCGCTGGAGCGCGTCCTCGACGTCGTGCACGAACTCGGCTACGCCTGCCCGCTCGGCGCCTCGGACGCGGACGAGCTCGCCTACATCGCCGACGCGGTGGACGAGTACAAGCGCACCCACAAGCGCCTCTTCCCGAACTGGAGCGAGGTGTTCGAGGTGCTGCGCGAGATCGGCTACGACCGCTGAGCGCGGCGCGCGCGCTTCAGCGCGTCACCGACACGACGCGCGCCCAGCCCTCGCGCAGCACGGCCTCGTCGACGTCGCGTCCGATGACGACGAGGATCGAGCGCTCGGGCGCCGCGCCCTCGCCGGGACCGATCTCGAGGTACTGGTGGACGGCTTGTACCACGGTCGGCTCGTGGCGATCGCTCGTGCGCACGATGCCCTTCATCCGCATGATCCGCCAGTCGCGCCGCGCGGCGACGAACTGCAGCCAGATCTTGAGGGCGTGCAGGTCGACCGGCCCGTCGTGCACGAGCGAGTAGCTCGCGACCGCGTCCGTGTGTACCGCGCCCGCCGGCCGCTCGAAGACGCGCCAGGTGTCGTCGCCGCGCGCCGCCCGCTCGAGCAGGTCCGTCACCTCGACCTCGGCGCGCGTCGCGCGCAGGATCGGCGCGAGCGCGTTGACCCGGCGCAGCGCCGCTTCGGCCGCGTCGCCCTCGCCCTCCTCGACCGCGTCCATGTGGTTGAGCACCAGCACGTCGGCGAAGCCCACCTGCTCGGCGGCCTCGACGAAGTCGGTCATCTGCTGCGCGACGAGCGCGGCGTGGCACAGCACGATCGTCCCCGCCGGCCGCGTGCGGCGCGCCAGCTCGTCGTCGAGACGGAAGGTCTGGTGCACGGGACCCGGCGACGCCAGGCCCGACGCCTCGATCACGATGCGGTCGAACCGCAGCCGGCGCCCGAGGCGTCGCTCGCGCCGCGCGAAGAGGTCCTTGACCGTATGGACCAGGTCGCCGCGCACGGTGCAGCACACGCAGCCGTTCGCGAGCTCGAGCACGTCCTCGCGGCTCGCCTCGACCAGACGTCCGTCCACCGGCAGCTCGCCGAACTCGTTGACGATCACCGCGACGCCGGCGCCGACCTCGCTCGTGAGGAGGCGGTTGAGCAGCGTGGTCTTCCCGCTGCCGAGGAAGCCCGCCAGCAGGGTGACCGGGACGCGTTCGTCCCCCTCGGGCGCCTTCGTCGACATGGTCGCGCCGACGCGCGGCGTCAGCTCCGCGGGCCGGCGAGCGCCGCGGCCTCGCGCGGGTAGATCGGGCGCGCGGCGGCCATCTCGGCCACCTCGCCCTTCACGCGCGCGAGGCGCTCGGCGTCGGTGGGCGCCTCGAGCACGTCAGCGATCCAGCCGCCCATCCGGCGCACGTCGTCCGCGTCCATCCCGCGGCTCGTGATCGCGGGCGTCCCCAGCCGCACGCCGCTCGTGGCGACCGGCGGCTGCTGGTCGAACGGGATGAGGTTCTTGTTGCAGGTCAGGTCGACGGCGTGCAGCGCGTCCTCGGCTTCCGCACCGGTCAGCCCGACCGACGAGACGTCGACCAGCATGAGGTGGTTGTCGGTCCCGCCCGACACGATGCGCAGGCCGCGGCCGGCGAGCGTCTCGGCGAGCACGCGCGCATTCTCGAGCACGCGGTCCACATAGGTGCGGAAGTCGTCCTGCGCCGCCTCGCGGAACGCGATCGCCTTGGCCGCGATCACGTGCATCAGCGGACCGCCCTGCGAACCGGGGAAGATCGCGCTGTTGATCCGCTTGTTGACGTCCTTGTGGTTCGTCAGCACGAAGCCGGCGCGCGGGCCGCGCAGGGTCTTGTGCGTGCTCGAGGAGATCGCGTGCGCGTGCGGTACCGGGCTCGCGTGGGCGCCCGTCGCGACGAGGCCGCTGATGTGCGCCATGTCCACGAGGAGCTTCGCGCCGACGGACTCGGCGATCTCGGCGAAGGCCGCGAAGTCGATCGCGCGCGGGTAGGCAGAGCCGCCCGCGACGATCACGCTCGGGCGCACGGCTTCGGCCTTCGAGCGCACGGCGTCCATCGAGATGCGCTCGGTGTCCTTCTCCACGCCGTAGTGCTCGAAGCGGTAGAAGATGCCGCTCGCGTTCTTCGGGTGCCCGTGCGACAGGTGGCCGCCGTGGTCGAGCGACATGGCGAGGACCGTGTCGCCCGGCTCCGCCAGCGCCATGAGCGCGCCGAGCGTGGCCTGCGTCCCGCTGTGCGGCTGCACGTTGGCGAAGGACGAGCCGAACAGTTCCTTCGCTCGCGTGCGCGCGAGGACCTCGACCTCGTCGACGAACTCACAGCCGCCGTAGTAGCGGCGGCCCGGGTAGCCCTCGGCGTACTTGTTCGTGAGGACCGTGCCCATCGCCGCGATCACTTCGGGCGAGGCGTGGTTCTCGGAGGCGATGAGCTCGAGCTGCGCCTCCTGGCGGCGCGCTTCGTGCTCGATCGAGGCCCAGACCTGGGTGTCGGTGCGGTCGTGCTGCATCGCGCTGGAGGATAGCGCGCGCGACCCGCCGGGCGAGCGTCCGGGCGCACGCACACGCCGGTCGCGGCACCCGTGACGCGCGAGCGGCGACCGCCCCTGGTGGGGAGCGGTCGCCGCTCGTGGAGGTGGTGCGCGGCGCGCGCCGCCTCGTTCGGGCCACGGGTGCGGCCCGCGGGGCTCAGCCGTTCTGCTTGGGTCCCTTGGCCTTGGGCGCCTGCTGGTTCTTCTTCTTCTTGGGCCCGGCGTCCTGGCCGCCCTGGTTCTTCTTCTGCTTGTTCTTCTTCTCGGCCTGCTTGCGCTCCTCGAGTTTCAGCTTGTCGAGGAAGGCGTCCATGTCCTTCGGCAGCTTCGGCAGGCCCTGGCCGTCGACGTTGCCCATCTCGACCTGCTCGTTCGCCCACTTCTGCAGCAGCTTCGCGTTCTCGAGGCGCTGCTCGGACTGCTGCTGCAGCTTCTTCACGCTCGGTGCGTCGACCGGGATCGAGACCCCCGAGTACTGGCCGTACTCGGCGCGGTCGACCTGCTTGTCGACCATGTTGAGCGTCGATTCGTCGTACGGGCTCCAGGAGGGGCGCGTGTAGCGCGGGTTGCCGTCCTGGTCCACGCTGACGAAGACCGTCTTGCTGTGATAGAGCGGGCGCCCCTCGAGCGTCGTCGACGCGGCGCCGAGCAGCTCGTCGCTGTAGCCGGGGAAGCGCCCCTCGAGGTAGCGCTCCACGCCCTTCTGCTCCTCGGGCACCTCGAGGTCGCTCGGCGGGGCGACCGGCCCCTCGTCGACGGAGGCGACGACGCGCTCGTCGGCCTCGGGCGAGGCGATCTCCTCGGGCTCGGGCGCGGTCATCCAGGCCAGGAGCCCTCCGAGGGCGACGGCGAGGACGACGAGGACGAGGGCGATGACGGTGGACTGTTTGTTCATGTCCGTGGGGTTCGGGCCGCGCGCGGGGGCGCGGCGCTCTCGAGGAGGACGATCGGGCGGAGCACGGTGTGCGGACGGCGGTGGACGCGGTCGCAGGGGCTACGGGCGCCGGCCCGGGGCGTTGGGCCCGGGCCGTGCGAGTGTGGGCCGCGTGGGTGTGGGCCGTGCGGCGCGGGTCGCGGCCCCGTCCAGAAGACTAGCGCGCGGGACCCGGGGCCGCGCGTGGGCTAGAGTCCCGCGCTCGCCCGTGCCCCCAGGGTGGACGCGAGGCGGCGCCGCGGGGTGCCGTCCGATCCGCTCGGACTCCCGGGCGCGGGCTCCCGCGGTCGGGCTCCGGCAGCCAGGCCCCGCCCACCGCTCCTCTTTCCATCGACCCGTACGCGCCGTGATCCGTAGTCGTCGGTCCCCCGAACGCGCCCCGCGCCGTCGCTCCCGCCGTCCCGCCCCGTCCTGGGCGGCCGCCCTCGTCGCCGCTCTGGTGCTGCCGGCGCTCGTCGGCTGCTCCAGCGATCCCTCCTCGGCCCTGGTGCTGCGCCCCGGGTCGACCCCGGCGCCGGTCGCGGCCACCCAGGCCGACCCCATCGAGCGCCCCCACTACCACTACTTCGGCGAGGTGCGCCTCGGTGAGGTGGTCGAGCACACCTTCACCTTCGACAACCCCACGGGCCGCAGCGTGGCGATCGAGCGCGCGATCCCGTCCTGCGGCTGTCTGGCCCTGGTGGTCGAGGCCTTCGACGCGGCCGGCGAGGCCATCGAGGTGCAGGACTGGCGCACCACCGACATGGCCGTCGTCCCGCCCGACGGGCGCCTCGAGGTGACCTTCCGCGTGGACTCCACGCGCGTGCCAGTCCCCAACCAGTCGCGCCTCGTCCAGGCGGACGTGAAGACCGACGACCCGGTGCAGGAGCTGATCCAGCTCGAGGCCACCGTCGTCGCGGTCAGCCCCTTCGTCGCCGCCTACCCGGTCACCCAGCGCCTGGACTTCGGCACCGTGGACGCGACGGGCGAATCGACCGAGCGCCTCAAGATCTCCCAGGCCGGGCCGCGGTCCGAGGAACTCACCGGCGAGGTCCTGGAGCAGCCGGAGGACTGGAAGGTGCTCCTCTGGGAGGAGCCCGTGATCGGCGAGACGCGCACCTGGACCCTGCAGGTGACCGTGCCGCCCGGCGAATCGGGCGCGTTCGAGGGTCGCGTGCTGCTCGGCACCGCCCTGGTCGAGTCGGGGGCGCCGTCCGAGCCGCGCGTCGAGCGCGTGGCCGGCATCCGCGCCGACCCCGTCTTCGCCAATCCGCCGCGCGTCTTCTTCCGCGGCGACGACGACGAGAAGGAGGTCCGCGTGGCCAGTCGCACCCGCGTCGCGGGCGCGGCGATCGAGCGCGTCGAGGTCACGGGGACCCTGGCGACGGGACTGGACGTCAACGTCCTGGACGGCGCGCGCGTCTCGGGTCCAGGGAACAACTGGACCCTGACGATGAAGCTGCCGTCCGAAGCTCCCGCCGAGGCGTCTGGTACCGTCGTCGTGCACTTCCGCAGCGGCCTGTGGCCGCCCGTCGAGATCCCGTACAGCAAGCTGCCTTGAACCCGAGCGCGACCGAGCGAGCCACGAGCTCCCCCAGCCCCTCGCCCCTGCCCGGACCCCTCTCGAGCTCCCTGCGAATCGCCGGTGTCGCGCTCCTCGCCGCCGCGTCCCTCGCGCTGGGGGGCTGCGCCGAACCCGATGCCGGACCGCGCACGATCCTGTTCGTCTCGATCGACACGGCGCGCGCGGACACGGTGCGGTTCGACGACCCGAGCACCACGCCGAACATGTCGGCCCTCGCCGAGCGCGGCGTGATCTTCGACGAAGCGGTGTCGGGCACCTCGTGGACCCTGCCGAGCCACGTGCAGATGTTCACGGGCCAGGACCCGCAGGTGCACGGCGTCAACTTCGACGACGTGCAGATCGATCCCCGCACGCCGACGCTCGCCCAGCTCCTCCAGGAGGACGGCTGGTTCACCGCCGGCGTGTTCTCGGGCTGGTACCTGATCAAGGACTACGGCTTCGCGCGCGGCTTCGACATCTACGAGAACGGGATGGACGGCGGCACCGCGTTCGAGCGCGAGCTGCGCGAGGCGCGCCGCATCGAGGGCGAGGCCGATCGCGCTGAAGCGATGGCGGCGATCTGGGACCGCGCGGACCGCGTGTCGCACGAAGGCGTCACCTCCCCCACCGTCGTCGAAAAGGCGATCGGCGCGATCGACTCCGCGGCCGACGAGGACCTGTTCCTCTTCGTGCACCTGTTCGATCCGCACTACGACTACGTCCCGCCGCCCGAGATCGCTCGCCGGTTCGACCCGGACTACACGGGCACGATGACCGGCCGCAACTTCTTCCACAACCCGGCGGTCTGGGACAAGGAGCGCAAGCGTCGCGTCATCGGCGACCGCGACCTCGAACACGTCAAGGCGCTGTACCGCGGCGAGGTCTACTTCACCGACGACTACATCGGGCGCCTGCTCGACCACCTCGACGCCGTCGGTCGCCTGGACGACACCTTCGTCGTGATCGTCGGTGATCACGGCGAGGAGTTCTTCGAGCACGGCGGACGCGGACACCGCAACACGCTGTTCGAGGAGCAGCTGCGCGTGCCGATGCTCATGGTGCCGCCGCGGCGGGGCTTCGAGGGCGCCGCGCGCGGGAGCGTGGTCGACGCCCAGACCTCGCTGTCGGACCTGGTGCCGACCTTGACCGAAGTCCTGGGGCTCACCGCCGAGCACGCGACGGGTCGCTCGCTCGTCGGCGCGCTGCGCGGCGAACCGCTCGAGTCGCGGCCCGAGCGCGCGTTCCTCAAGCCGTTCCCCGACATCCGCATGGGCGGCGAGGTCGGCGCGCGCGGCGTGCAAGAGGTCTACCACCACTACGTCGAGGCCTGGCGCACCCCCGACGCCAAGTTCACGCGCCACTTCGTCTACCGCTCGGTCGAGGGCACCTTCGTGGCGAAGGAGGCCTGGTTCACGCCGCTCGACGAGGACCCCGCCGAGCAGACCTTCGTCACCGACCCGACCGACGAACGCTTCCTCGCCGCCTGGGAGCGGATGGAGGAGCTCAACGCGCGCGCGCGCAGCCTGGTCGCGAGCCAGGAGCGCTCCGAGGACTCGGCCCGCGTGTCGATGGCCAACGACCTGCTCGGCGGCGTGCTCGAGGAGCTGGGCTACGCGGAGGGCGCCGGACCGACGGACGGCTCCACGAGCATCCCCCAGGCGAGCTACGAGGTGCCGTGGGGGCTCGCGCCGCCGCCGGCGATCCCGCTCGAGGAGCACCTGGAGTCGCTCCTGCGGCGCTGATCGGTACCGGTACGGAGTCCGACCCGGATCGGTACGGAGTCAGACCCCCGTTCGTCGATCGACCGACCAAGCGTGCCGCACGAGAGTGTCGAATCCAGCGCGGCCGCGCCCGTCGGGTACGGCACTCACGTGCGGCACGCTTGGTCGGTCGATCGACGAACGCGAGCCTGACTCCGTACGGATGTGACTCCGTACGGATGTTCCGTACGGATGATCAGGCCTCGCGCGGCAGCACGCGCGCGAAGCGCCGCTTGCCCACCTGGACGAGCACTGGCGCGCTCGGCGGCTCGAAGACGAACTTCGGATCGCGGCAGGGTTCGCCGTCGATCTTGACGCCGCCCTGCTCGATCGTGCGGCGCGCGTCGGAGGAGCTGCTGGCGAGCTCGAGTTCGCGCAGGAGGACGAACAGCGGCAGGCCCACCGCCTCGCCGCTCGGGGCGGGGAACGGGACCTCGGGGATGTCGTCGGGCAGCTCCTTCTTCGCGAACTGCCGCACGAAGGCCTCGCGCGCCTCGTCCGCGGCCGCGTCGCCGTGGAACTGGGCGGTGACGGCCCGGGCGAGCGCCTGCTTGGCGTCGCGCGGATGGCCGGCGAGCAGCGCGTCGATCTCCTCCTGCTCGAGGCGCGTCAGCAGCTCGAAAAGGGTCGGCATGGCGTCGTCGGGGAAGGCCATCACGCCGCCGAACACGTCCTTGGCCTCGGCGGTGATCCCGATCGCGTTGCCGTAGGACTTGCTCATCTTGCGTCCGTCGGAGCCGTTGATGAGCGGCGTCGTGACGCACACCTGCGGCATCTGCCCCTCCTGCTCCTGGAAGTGACGACCGGCGAGGATGTTGAACAGCTGGTCGGTGCCGCCGAACTCCACGTCGGCGCGCACCTCGACCGAGTCCCAGCCCTGCAGGAGCGGGTACAGGAACTCGTGGATGCCGATCGGCTCGCCGGCCTTCATGCGCGTCGCGAAGGTGTCGCGCTCGAGCATGCGCGCGACCGTCATGCGGCCGGTGAGCTTCAACAGCTCGCCGAAGTCGAAGCGATCGAACCACTCGCTGTTGCGGCGCACCTCGGTGCGCTCCATGTCGAGGATCCGTCCGACCTGGTCCACGTAGGTGGCGAGGTTCAGCTCGACCTGCTCGCGCGTGAGCACGGGACGCAGCTTGTTGCGCCCCGACGGGTCGCCGACCATCGCGGTCGCGTCGCCGACGATGATCACGATCTGGTGACCCAGCTCCTGCAGGTCGCGCAGCTTGAGCAGCACGACCGCGTGCCCGATGTGCAGGTCGGGCGAGCTGGGGTCCATGCCGAACTTGACGCGCAGCGGACGGCCCTTGGCGAGGATCGTCGCGAGCTGCTTCTTCTCGATCAGGTCGACGGTGCCGCGCTCGAAGGCGGCCAGATGGCGGGCGAGTTCGGCGTCGGCCGGTCCCGTCGTCGTGGACCCGCTGCTCGTGGATTCAGTGCTCATGGCGTCGGTGCGGGCGCCGCGCGAGCGCCCGGCGGCATTCTGCGCGGCGGCCGCCGCCGACCTCCAGGGGCGGGCGGTGATTCGAATCCGATCGGATCAGAACCGACCTGCTCGACGCGCGAACGGGCTGCTGGGATCCGAACCGGCTCGTCCGAATCCGAACCGGCCTCTCCGAATTCGAACCGGCCTCTCCGAATTCGAACCGGCTCGTCCGAATCCGAACCGGCGCGCCCGAATCCGAACCGGCTCGCTCCGCTCAGGGCGCGCTCGCGCTCGCGCCGAGCTGGGTCGCGAGCACGAGCCGCCACTGGTCCAGGTCGCGCTCGTCCGTCGAGGCGGCGAGCCAGCGCAGGGCCGGGAACAGGCGCGCGAGCTGGCGGTCGTCGAGCCGCGGCGCCCGTTCGGCGACCAGGTCGAGCAGCTCGCTGCGCCGGTCGAGGGGCACGCGCAGGGTCCGCTCGAGCAGGCGCGCGGTGTAGGTGGCGTCGTCGAGCGTCGCGTTCGCCGGATCGTCGACGAAGGCCGCGAAGACGCTCGGATCCAGGGGGCCGCGGTCGAGGAAGCTGGCGAGCCACTCCTTGTCGCGCGCTTCGAGCTCGAAGGCCCGCGCGGGCAGGCGCGCGCCCTCGAAGTGCACGAAACCGCTGCGTCCCGCCACGCTCCAGCGCTCGCGCACCGCGAGCAGCTCGCCGCGCGGCAGCTCGGCCGTGTGCACCACGTGCTCGCGGGTCGCGCCGGCGGCCGGCAGCTCGAGCGTCGCGCCCGGCTCCCACAGGAAGGTGTCCGTGCGCCAGCGCTCCGCGCCCAGCGGATCGAGAGTGGAGAGCGTGCGCGTCACGACGAGCGGCGCGAGCTCGAGGCGCGCCGGCGCGCGCAGGTCCGTCTCGATCACGAGCCGCAGGCGCGAACGGTGGCGCCGAGCCGGGTCCTGGTCCACGACCAGTTCGAAGCGCACGGCGTCCATGACCGCGCGTCCGTCGACGACCTGCACGAGTCGCTCCGCCAGCGCGAGCGCATCCCCGGTCGGTCGCTGCGCGAGGATGCGCCGGAGCATGAGGCGCGCGACCTCGGTGTCGTCCGACTCGAGCGCCGCGAGCACCGCCTGGAGGGCGGCTTCGAAGCGCGCGGCGTCCTCCGGCGTCGAGCCCTCGGGGCCGACGGGCGCGCCCGCCAGGTTGCGCTCGGGGTCCACGGCGGGCCCCGGCGCGCTGCACGCGGGGGCGAGCGCGGCGATGCCGGCGAGGAGCGCCGCCGTGCGTGCCTTTCGATGTCGTCGAGCCATGCCAGCCGGCCTCGTGCGGGGTGGAGCGTCCGGGGTCCTGCTTCCTCGGGCGTGGGCCCGAGGAGCGCGCCCTCGCGGCGCCGTCGCGAAGGTGTACCAAAGCGCGCGGCGCGCGGCGGGTCCGCGTCACGCGAGAGCGCCGGCGCCCCGTCCGAGGACGGAGCGCCGGCGCTCTTCGACCGCGGACCCGAGGGCCCGCGGTGCGGCCGGACCGATCAGGCGTCGCCCTGCTTGGTCTCGTCGGCGGACGGCTCCTCGGCGGGCGCCTCGTCCGACGGGGCCTCCTCGGCCGCGGGGGCCTCGGCAGCTTCCGGGGCCGGTTCTTCGGCGGCCGGTTCCTCGGCAGCCACTTCCGCGGCCGGTTCGACGGCGTTCGGATCGAGCTCGGACTCGATCGTGACGCCCTCGATGCCGCCGCCCTCCAGGCCCGCGTCCTCCGCGGGACCGGTCGGCGCCGGCAGGTTCGCGTTCTCCTCGAAGTCGGAGTGCACGAACGACAGGCCGATCTTGCGGTCCTCGATGTCGACGCGGATCACGCGCACCTCGATGCGCATGCCGGGCTGCACGACCTCTTCGGGCGAAGCGATCTTGTGGTCCGACAGCTCGGAGATGTGCAGCAGGCCCTCGAGGTCCTCCTCGAGCTTCACGAACACACCGAAGTTGGTGATCTTCGTGACGTAGCCCGAGAGCAGGTCGCCGACGTGGAACTTGCTGGGGATCTCTTCGAGCCACGGGTCGGGCGTGAGCTGCTTCATACCCAGGGCGATCCGCTTCTTCTGCGTGTCGACCGAGAGGATGACGCACTGCAGGCGGTCGCCCTTCTTCACGACCTCCGACGGGTGGCTGACCTTCTTGGTCCAGCTCATGTCGGAGACGTGGAGCAGGCCGTCGATGCCCTCCTCGATCTCGACGAACGCGCCGTAGGAGGTGAGGTTGCGCACCGCGCCCTCGATGACGGTACCGACCGGGTAGTTCTGCTCGGCGAGGTCCCAGGGGTTCGCCTCGGCCTGCTTCATGCCGAGCGAGATCTCCTGCTTGTCCTTGTCGATCTCGAGCACGACCACCTCGACGTTGTCGCCGGACTTGACCAGCTCGCTCGGGTGGTTGATGCGCCGCGTCCAGGACATCTCGGAGATGTGCACCAGACCCTCGACGCCGTCCTCGAGCTTGACGAAGGCGCCGTAGCTCATGAGGTTCACGACCGTACCGACATGCTTGCTGTTCGCCGGGTAGCGGTCCTCGATGCCCTCCCACGGGCTGGCCTGCTTCTGCTTGAGGCCGAGCGCGATGCGCTCGCGCTCGAAGTCGACGCGCAGGACCTTGACCTCGAGTTCCTGGCCCATCTCGACCATCTGCGAGGGGTGGCTGACGCGGCCCCACGACATGTCGGTGATGTGCAGGAGGCCGTCGATGCCGCCCAGGTCGACGAACACGCCGAAGTCGGCGATGTTCTTGACGACGCCCGTGCGGACCTGACCTTCCTCGATGTCCTTGAGGAGGACTTCCTTCTGCTTCTGGCGCTCTTCCTCGAGCAGCTTGCGTCGCGAGATGACGACGTTCATGCGCTCCGTGTCGATCTTGATGATGCGAGCGCGGATCGGCTCTCCGATGAAGTCGGAGATGTCGTGCGTGCGGCGCAGGCTGACCTGGCTGGCCGGCAGGAAGACCGGAACGCCCTCCACGTCGACGAGCAGACCGCCCTTGATCTTGCGTTGGCAGACACCCTGGACCTCGTCGCCCTCGCTGTGCGTGCACTGCAGCTGCTCCCAGGCGCGCTGGCGATCCGCGCGGCGCTTGGAGATGGAGGCGGTGTCGTCGTCGTTGAGACCGGCGAAGTGGACCTCGACGATCTGGCCGGGCTCGGGCAGCGTCTCGCCGAACTCCGACAGCGACAGCGTGCCTTCGGCCTTGCCGCCGATGTCCATGATGACGAGGCCGGTGCGCTCGTCGACCGAGTCGACCTTGGCCTCGACGATCGTGTCGGGAGTCGGAGGCTCGACGTTGCTCCCGAGTTCGGCGTCGTACCGTTCCTCGGTGAGGGTGCCCATGGCCAGGGCGACCTGTGCGTCGAGCTCCGACGGGTCGATGTCGAACTCTTTGACGCGGCGTGAAACGAGGGACATGAAAGGTGTGTGCTTCTCTCTGGGGACCTTCGGCTCGCTGGGCCCGGACGACGGTCCTGTTCGTCGTCGCGTGGCTCGGCGCGGTCCAGGTGATGCGGGCGCGTCCCGGCGCCGACGATCGGCGCCCGACGGGCGGTCCCGCGCTGGGCTCCATCGACCCACGGAGGGGCTGCAGGAGCATTTGGGGCCGAACAGCATGACGGCGGGCCCCGGCGGCGGGAAGGCCTGCGGCGTCGAAACTTGCGTCCGGCGCCACGGATCGGGACGGCGCCGGTCGCTGGGGTCCGTGCGAGCCGGCGTGCCCGGCGGAGCAGGGGCTCGACGGATCAGCTCGACGGAACGGATCGCTGGTCCGCCAGCGGCTCAGCCGGTCAGGGGCCGCGGGCGACGGGCTCCGGAGTCCGCGCGGGCGGCCTCGCTGAGGGCTTCGACCGCGTCCCGCGCCCGGACGGCCTCGGCGTCCGACGGCAGCGGCTCCCCCACCGCCAGGCCCAGGCGCCCGGGGCCGGGCACGGGGCGACCGGCCGGCCAGACCGCGCCGGTGCCGGCCAGGCCGATCGGGACGACCGGGACGCCAGCGCGCTTGGCGACGACGAGGGCGCCGCGCTGGAACTCGCGCACGCTGCCGTCCTTGCTGCGCGTGCCCTCGGGGAAGATCGCCACCAGCTTGCCGGCCTTCAGCTCGGCGATGATGGCGTCGAGCGCCGCGCGATCCGCGCGCCCGCGGGTGACCGTGATCCCCCCGCAGGTGTGGATCACCCAGCGCAGGAAGGGGTTCTTGCGCAGGGACTCGCGGGCCACGAAGGTCACCGTGCGCCGCACGCGCGTCCCGATCAGCGGGATGTCGAGCATCGACTGGTGGTTCGCCACGAGCAGTGCGCCGCCCTCGGCGGGGATGCGCTCGAGCCCCTGCGTGCGGATGCGGTACAGCGGCCACATCGCGAGCCACACGCACGCGCGCATGACCCGATAGCCCTCGCCTCGACCGAAGATCATCGTTCGCGCGCGAGCTCGGCGTGGAGGAAGGCGATGCGCTCGACCACCTGCTCGACGCCGAGCCCGTCGGTCTCGACGCGGATCGCGTCCTCGGCCTGGCGCAGCGGTGAGTGCGCGCGCGTCGAGTCGTACTCGTCGCGGCGGCAGATCTCGTCGAGGATGCGCCCGACCTCGTCGGGGATCCCGAGCTCGTGCGCCCGGCGCCGCGCGCGCTCCATCGCGCTGGCGGTGAGGAAGATCTTCAGCTCCGCGTCGGGGAAGACGACCGTGGTCGTGTCGCGACCCTCGGCGACGGCGCCGCCGGTCTCGCGCACGATCTCGCGCTGGCGCGCGACGATCACCTCGCGCACGCCGGCGTGGGCCGAGACCGGCGAGACGTGCTTCGTCACGCGCTCGGTGCGGATGGCGGGGCCGGCCGGCTCGCCGTCGACCACGAGCGCACCGTCGGGCAGGAAGCGCAGGTCGAGCCCGCGCGCGACCTCCGTGCAGGCGGCCGCGTCGTGCGGGTCCACGCCGCGCTCGAGCACGGCGCGGGCGACCGCGCGGTACATGGCGCCGGTGTCGAGGAAGAACAGGCCGAGGCGCTCCGCGAGGAGGCGCGCCGCCGTGCTCTTGCCCACACCGCTGGGTCCGTCGATGGCGATGGTCGGCATGGCACTCTCGCCGCGCATCCTACCGGGCGACTCGCTCCGGACGGCGTCTCGACCCGCGGCTCCGCTCGTCGTCGCGCGCCACCCGTCGAGGTCCGCGCGGAAGGCGTCGCGTCCGTGACCGAACGCGTCGACCACGAGCCAGCGCAGCCCGTCGCGCGCCTCGTCGCGGAACGCGTGCACGTGACCGGTCAGGAGCGTCACCGCGCGCGCGGACCGCGCCCGGGCCACGGCCTCGTCCCACTGGGGCCGCTTGCTCTCGTCCGGCTTGGCGGCCACGGCCCGCGTCGACGCGCGGCGCAGGCGCTTGGCGATCGCTTCGGACGCCGCGGTCGGCAGGGCCCGCGCCAACAGGCGCACCGGGCCCGAGCGCACGACGCGGCGCAGGCGTTGGTAGCCGGTGTCCTTCGTGCACAGCTCGTCGCCGTGCAGCACGAGCGTGCGTCCGCCGCGCTGGTCGAGGGCGACGAAGCCGTCGCCGAACAACTCGAACCCACCCTCGCGCGCGTCGCGTTCGGCGAGCAGGAAGTCGCGGTTGCCGGGCACGACGAGCACCCGCGTGCCCGAGTCGGCGAGCGCGCGCAGCGCCGCCAGGCAGCTGCGTCCGCCCGCGCTCCGCGCCTGTCCCTTGCCGATCCAGTACTCGAACAGGTCGCCCAGGACGACGAGCGCGGGCCGCGCGTGCTGGCGCTCGCAGAACGCGGTGAACGCGGCGACCGACGGCGCGTGCGCCACGTCCACGTGCAGATCACCGATCGCGAGCGTGCCCACGGGCAGTGCGATCTCGGGGAGCGCGATCGCGGGCGTGCCGCCGCGCGGTTGCGCGTCGTCCGCGCTGTCGGACGCCGGCGCCACGGGCTACCGATCCTCGAGGTCGTGCTCCTTCAGCTTCTCCCACAGGACCTTGCGGGAGATGCCGAGGAGCGCCGCGGACTGGGTGCGGTGGCCGCCGGTCTGCTCGAGCGCGAAGGCGATGTGCTCCTTCTCGCGCTCCTTCAGGACCTCGCGCAGCGGGCGCACCTCGTCGGGCACCTCGTTGGCGCCGCGCCACCGCGTGTCGGCCGGCAACAGGTCCTCGCGCACGAGCTCGAGGCGATCGGGCGGCCGCAGCGCGAGGCCGCGTTGGATCGCGTTCTCGAGCTCGCGCACGTTGCCCGGCCAGGGGTAGCGCTCGAGCGCGGTCAGCGTCGACTCGCGCAGGAACGGCAGCGGGTCGTCGGGGTTCGCGCGCGGCGTGTGGCGCTCGATCAGCGCCTGCACGAGCAGCGGCACGTCGCCCTCGCGTTCGCGCAGGGGCGGCAGGCGCAGCGGCACCACGTGGATCCGGTAGTAGAGGTCCTCGCGGAAGCGGCCCGCGCGCACCAGTTCGCGCAGCGGCTCCTTCGTGGCGGCGACGAGGCGGAAGTCGGCGTTGAGCGTGCGCTCGCCCCCGACCCGCTCGAACTGGCGCTCCTGGAGCACGCGCAGGAGCTTGACCTGCACCTCGGACGGCATGTCGTCGATGTCGTCGAGGAAGAGCGTGCCGCCCTGGGCCAGCTCGAAGCGCCCCTTCTTCTCGCGGTGCGCGTCGGTGAACGCGCCCTTCTCGTGGCCGAACAGCTCGGTCTCGAGCAGGTTGGCGGGCAGGGCGGCGCACGACAGCGCCACGAACGGTCCGTCCGCCCGCCCGCTGGCGGCGTGCAGCGCGAGGGCGAAGCGCTCCTTGCCCGTTCCGCTCTCGCCCTCGATCAGCACCGTCGCATCGGTCGGCGCGACCGTGCGCAGGCGCGCGAGCGCGTCGTTCATCGCCGGTGACCGCCCGACGATGCCCTCCACGTCGGAGAGGCGTGCGACCGTCTCCTTGAGCGAACGGTTCTCGGCCTCGACCAGGCGCGCGCGACTGAAGCGCTTGACGAGCTCGACGAGGGACGCGTTGTCGAACGGCTTCTGCACGTACCAGGTCGCGCCGCGACTCATCGCGTCGACCGCCTGGTCCACGCTCGCGTAGCCGGTGATGACGATGACCGGACGCGTGGCGTCCAGCGCCACCGAGCGCTCGAGGATCGCCATGCCGCCCGCGCCCGGCATGCGGATGTCGGTGACGACGAGGTCCGGCGCCTCGTTCTCGATGACCGCCAGCGCGCCCTGGGTGTCCGCGGCGCGACGCACGGTGTAGCCCGCGTCGGTGAGCGCGTCGCCGAGCGTCTCGGCGATCGTCGGTTCGTCCTCGGCGAGCAGGATCAACATCGGCGTGCGGCGGGTCGGAGGGCGGCGGTCAGAGGACCTTGAGCTCGCCGACGCTGCCGCGCTCGGCCGCCTCGAGCGATTCCTCGGCGGCTTCGAGCAGCGCGTCGAAGAAGAGCACCGAGCCTTCCTCGAAGCTCGCCAGTCCGACGGTCGGTCGCGGGCCCCGTCCGGCGCCCTCGGCGGACAGCGCGTCCACCGCGCGGGCGGCCAGGCGCCGCGCGCCGCCGGACTCGGTGTGCGGCAACAGGACCAGGACGCGGTCCCGGGCGAGGCGACCGATGTAGTCGCTCGTGCGCACGAGTTCGCGCAGGCGCGTCACCAGGCTGCGCGAGACGGTCTCGAAGCCGTCGTCGCCGAGTTCGGCGCGCAGCGGCGAGAAATCCACGAGCACGAGCGCGACCGGATAGCTGTAGCGCTGCGCCCGGGCGAACTCGACCCGCAAGAGGTGGCGGATCTGGGGCAGCGAGAAGATCGCCCCGTCGCCGGTGCTCGAGAACGCGTCGCTCATCGATCGGCGCAGTATGCCGCCACGGGGTGGCGGTCCCAAGCACGCGGGCGCCGAGGATCCGCCCGTTCCCACGGACTCCGGCGTCCGTGGTGCGTCCGTGGTGCGCGCGGCCGCGGCGTGGCGGCGCTCGCCGGGCGGCCCCGGCGCGCGAGGAGGCAGGGCGTCAGCGCGCCTCTTCCCCACCGCCCAGGCGGTCGAGGCCGTCGCCGGGCTCGACGCCGATCAGGCCGAGCGCCGCGTCGATCGGCTCGTGCAGGTCGTAGCCGGCGTAGCGCGCCGCCGCGAGCCCGAGTCCGAAGAGCAGGGCGAAGACGAGCACCACCGCCAGCTGCACCACGAGGTAGGCGAGGCCGCGTCGACCCGTCTCGCGCGCCTTGCGGGCGGCGCCTCGCGCGCCCCGCATCCGGGGCGCCATGAGCAGGTCGCGCTCGAGGTCCGCGCAGCGGCGCTCGACCGCCGCGTCGGCGTCGTCGCAGGTCGCGGACGCGAGCAGTTCGCGCGCGGCGGCGTCGGCGTCGTAGCTGCCGGCGATCACCTGGTCCTGCAGCCGCGAGGCCACGCGCTTGTCGACGAGCGCGAGCTCGACCAGGAGCCCCGCCTTGACGCGGGTCCAGCCGCGGGCTTCGCGCGCTTCGGCGAGCGGCGTCAGCTCGGCTTCGTCGCCGGGCGCCGCGTTCTCCACGGGTCGCTCGTTGCCTGCATCCATCGTGTCGTGTTCCGTCCTCGGACTCGTGTCGTTCCTCGTGCGTCGTGCGTGCGCTCGCCACGGTTCCCGGCTGGTGCGGTTCCCAGGTGGCGGCGTCGCCGCGTGGTCCGTAGCCGCGGCCGCGGCCGCGGCTACCACATCCTTCGGGCGGCGCGTCCTCTCCCGACGCGGGTGGGACTCCACCGCCGACCCGCACCTATACTCGGAGTTCCGTGCGGACGGCGCCAGCCTCCTCGCACTCCCCACCTCGAACGATGCGACTCGGACTCAACCACCTGGCTCGGATGGAGCAGCGACTCGTGCAGTCGCCGCAGATGATCCAGGCGATGCAGATCCTGCAGCTCTCGAGCCTCGACCTCGTGGAGCGCATCGATCAGGAGCTGGTCGAGAACCCCTTCCTCGAGGTCGAGGAGGGCGCCGGCGCCGAGGGCGGGCCCGGCGGGGAGGGTGGCAACGGCGAAGCCGGCGGTGACGGCGACGGGGAGTTGAGCGAGCGCGATCGGCTCGCGGTCGAGCTCGAGCGGATGCGCGAGTTCGAGGACGGCCGCCTGACGCGCCGGATCGACACCGAGGCCTCCGACCGCAAGCACGAGGCGATGCAGAACGCGCCCGCGCGGCCGAAGAACACCGCGGCGGTGCTCGTGGACCAGGTGGCGCTGCTCGACCTCGAACCGGACGAGCGCGACGCGGCGGAATTCATCGTCTACAGCCTCGACGCGCACGGCTACCTCGAGGACGCGCTCGAGGACCTGGCCGAACGCTGGCTCGAGGAGCGCACGGAGCGCGTGCGCGAAGCGGCCGAGGACGGCGAGGGCGTCGCGGCGCCGCCGGCGCTCGACCGCGACGACGCGCTGCACGCGCTGCGCACGGCGCTGGGTCGTATGCGGCGTTCGCTGCACCCCGCGATCGGCGCCGCGAGCCTGGCCGAGTCGTTGCGCCTGCAGTTGGAGGCCCGTGGCTTCGGCGAGGAGACGCTCGAGTACGAGCTGGTGGACGCGCACCTCGACGACCTCGAGAAGAACCGGTTGCCGCACATCGCGAAGGAGACCGGCGCGACGCTCGACGAGATCAAGGACGCGATCGGGATCCTGCGCGGACTCGATCCGCACCCGACGGCCGACTACGGCGACGAGATGGCCGAAGCGATCGTCCCCGACGTGGTGGTCGAGGAGACGGAGGAGGGCTACGAGGTGCGCCTGGCGCGGCGCGGTCTGCCGTCCCTGCGCGTTTCGCCCGAGCACAAGGCGCTCATGAAGGACACCGTCGAGTCGTCGAAGATGAGCGGCGGACGCGAGGAGGCGACCGAGGCGCGCGACTGGATGCGCAAGCGCCTCGAGTCGGCGCGCTGGTTCGTGGACGCGGTGGTGCAGCGTCAGAACACGCTCCTGTCGGTGAGTCAGGCGATCTTCGAGGCGCAGCGCGCCTTCCTCGACAAGGGCGTGAAGGCGCTCGCGCCGCTGCGCATGCAGGACGTGGCCGACGTGACCCACGTCCACATCTCCACGGTGAGCCGCGCGGTGTCCGGCAAGTTCGTGCAGACGCCGCGCGGGATCTTCCCGCTGAAGTACTTCTTCAACTCGGGCACGACCGACAGCGCGGGCCGCGCCACGAGTCAGGTCGGCGTGCAGGAACGGCTCAAGGACCTGGTGGACGCCGAGGACACGAGCGCGCCCCTGTCGGACGATCAGCTCGCGGCGCTCCTGGCCGAGAAGCACGGCATCAAGATCGCGCGCAGGACGGTCACCAAGTACCGCAAGATGCTCGACATCCCGTCGAGCAGCCAGCGCAAGCGCTTCTGAGCGGCGGCGCCGAAGGGTAGACTGCGCGGCGAACGCGGTCGACGTCCGGCCGTCCAGCCACCGCACACGAGACAGCTTCCAATGGCGCGCGCCACCGAGATTCGCAAGGGACAGGTCATCGAGCACGAGGGTCAGCTCCTGCTCATCACCGACTACGAGCACAAGACGCCGGGCAACCTGCGCGCGATCATCAACATCAAGACGCGCAACATCGAGACCGGCCAGGCCGGTGCGATGCGCCTGGGGTCCGGCGACCAGCTCGAGGTCGCGTTCCTCGACCGCAAGAAGGCGCAGTACCTCTACAAGGAGGCGAACGGCGACTTCATCTTCATGGACGAGGAGACCTACGACCAGTTCCCGCTCGGTCCCGACCTGGTCGGCGACAAGATGGGCTTCGTCAAGGAGAACGAGACGGTCGAGGTCACCTACCACAACGAGCGCCCGCTCGGCATCGCGCTGCCGACCGCCGTCGTGCTCGAGGTGACCGAGGCCGAGGAGGCCGTGAAGGGCAACACGGCGACGAACGTGAAGAAGAACGCGATCGTCGAGACCGGGCTCGAGGTCAAGGTGCCCTTCCACATCAAGGTCGGCGAGAAGATCAAGATCAACACGGACAACGGCGACTTCCTCAGCCGCGCGAACGACTGAGTCGGACGCGCGTCCGAGAGGGCTCCGAAGGGGCTACGGAGCGAGCGGGGCACGCAGGCGCGCACGACGCGGGCCTGCGTGCCCCGCTCGCATCGGACTGCGCTCGCATCGGACTGCGCTCGCATCGGACTGCGCTCGCTCGGACCGCGCTCGTTCCGGGCCGCTATTCGCGCAGGTACACCTGCACGCCCAGGTCGCGCGACTCGACCTGCAGCGGGAACTCGGCCACCAGGCGGCAGTCCTCGCGCAGGATCCGGCGCATCTCGTCGCGGCGTCCGTCGTCGGGCCAGTCGGCGAAGCGCTCGTGCTGCACCACGAACCACGCGCGGCGGTCGGTGCGCACCGCGTCGACCACGTGGTCCCAGGTGTAGCTGTTGAGGTAGTCGAGCGCGCCGAGCGCACGCAGGTCCGTCGACCCCGGCGCCATGTAGAACTGCCCCACCGGCGCGGCCATCCCCATCACGAGGTCGCCGGCGCGGCGCTCTTCGAGCACGTGGGAGAAGGCCTCCCGCCAGGCCGGGCGCTCGCCGTTGCGGACGGTGAGGTAGAGGAGCGAATCGGTCGCGAGCGGCGCCACGAGCAGCGCCCCGTAGGCGACGGCGCCCGCCCCGCGCAGCGCGCAACGGCCGCGCTCGAGCGCGAACGGCACGGCCGCGAGCACCAGCGCCCAGGGCAGGAGCACGAAGACGTACTGCGCGCTCATGCGCATCTGCGTCGACGCGAGCAGCGCGCCGCCCCAGCCCAGCGCGCTGACGACGACCGCCAGTCGCGCGCCGACCCGCGCCCGGTCGTCCGCGCTCGCGACATCGTCCACGGCGCCGCTCCTCCGGCCCAGGAAGGCCGCGACCGCGCCGAACACCGCGGCGCACGCGATCGCCGGCGTGAGGTAGAAGCCGCTCGACAGCACCAGGTGCGCGGTGTTCGGTCGGCCCTTCACCCGGCTCCAGCGCTCGAGCACACCGAACGCCCACAGGCCGCCGACCACGGCGCCGACGACGAGCAGGGCGAACAGCGTCCGCCGCGTCCTCGGTCCGGGGGCGAGGCGGGCGGCGCGCGGGAGCACGAGCGGACCGAGCACGAGCCCGGCGACGACGAAGGCGGCCGAGGGGTGCGCGAGGGTGCCGAGCGTGGCGATCGCGAGTCCGGGGACGAGCCACGCGATCCGGTCGCGCTCGACGCCGCGCAGCGCCAGGCCGGCGCCGAGCAGCGTCAGCGCCATCGACAGCGTGTAGAAGCGCGCGCACTGGCTCCAGTACAGGTGCCACGACGAAGCGGCGAGCAGGAGCGCCGCCGCGCCCGCGCCGCGCGCGCCGAGCAGCGGCCGGGCGGCGAAGGCGAGCAGCGGCACGCAGGCCCAGCCGAGCACGGCGGCGGGCAGGCGCAGCTCGAGCTCGCTCGGCAGGCCCCCGAGCGTGTCCAGCCACCCGCGCCACAGGGCGTAGCCCAGCGGATTGACCGGGTCCTGAGCGTGGAGTGCGTCGGCGAAGGTGAACGCCTCGTCGATCCACAGCCCCCACTCGCCGAGCCGCACGAAGCGCGTCAGTCCGAGGACGCAGGCGGCGAGGAGCAGCAGCGCGCCGAGCGCGTCGCGGTCGCGGTCACCGGCCCCGGTCATCCCGGGGACCACGCCCCCACCGCGCGCCGGCGGCGCTCCGGCGGGGTTCGGGGAATGGGGCGCGCTCGGCGACTCGTGCATCGGTGCGGGGAGGAGGGCGCGGCCGATCCGGGACCGCGCGCGTGGCGCGACTGGCCAGGCCGGTCCGCGGGCTCCAGAATAGCCGCCATGGTTCGCGCCACCGCCCCTCGCATCGACCGTCCGGCCCGCTCCGCTCGACATCGAACCCCGTTCGCTCGACGGCCCTTCCGCGCGGCGCGCGTCGCCGCGGCCCTCGCCGTCCTCGCGGCCGTCGCCGGGTGTCGCTACGCGCGACCCCAGCCGGGCGTGCAGCTCTCCTCGACGCCCCCGGGCGCGCGGATCAGCGTGGGCGGCACGTTCAGCGGCTTCGTCACGCCGGCGCGGATCGACCTGGCCACCGACGACTGGCACGTGGTGGCGGTCCAGCTCGAGGGCTACGAGCCGCAGACCCGCCTCGTCGGACCGGGCACCCGCCTGGTCGCCGTCGACTGGCGCGAGGCCAGCGCGGGCAGCGGCGACAGCTTCCGCTTCCCGCTGCTCATGCCGGTCGAGTCGATCCTGCCGTTCGCCGTCGAGGCGCGCAGCGAGCCCCAGCGCCTGCACTTCCACCTGCGTCGGACCCAGGGTGAGTGAGTTCCTCGCGCCGCCGCTCGGCGCGGCCCTGCTCGATCGCGACGGGACGATCCTCGACGAGACGGGCTACCTGACCGACCCCGCGCGCGTGCGCCTCTTGCCAGGCGCGGCCGAGGCGGTCGCGCGCCTGAACGCGGCGGGCGTGCGCGTCGCCGTCACCACGAACCAGTCGGCGCTCGCGCGCGGCCTTCTGACCGAGGGGGTCCTGGCCGCGATCCACGCGCGCATCGACGCGGCCCTCGCCGAGGTCGGCGCACGCGTCGACCTGTGGCTCTTCGCCGGCTGGCACCCCGACTTCCTGCCGCCCGATCCGCTCGAGGCGGCGCGGCGCAAGCCGGGGCCGGGGATGCTGCTCGAGGCGCTCGAGCGCTTCGGCCTCGCGCCCGAGCGCGCGGTGACGATCGGCGACTCCGATCGCGACCTCGAGGCCGGCGAGGCGGCGGGCGTGCGCGCCGTGCTCGTCCGCACGGGCAAGGGCGCGGACGAGCTGGTGAAGGCGCGCGCGCGACTGGGGCGGGAGCCGGAGACCTACGACGACCTCGGCGCCGCGGTCGACGCGCTGCTCGGCGCTCAGGCCAGGTAGCGCGACAGCGTCGGGCTCAGGCGCTCGACCACGAACAGGGGCAGCTTCGCCCAGGTCTCGCGCAGGACCTTCGTGCGCGGGTTGGACGGCGTGAAGCTGGGCAGCTCCGCCTTGCCGAACAGGCGGTAGCGGTAGTGCATGGTCGTGGGCTCGAACCCCTGGTGCACCTTGAAGCGGTGCGCGCCGGAGTCGCCCCGACTGCGGCAGAAGTCGAAGCGCGTGAAGCCCTGCTCCACCGCCCACTCCTGGAGCGCCATGTACATGAAGTTGCTCGCGCTCACCGTGCGGTCGGCGCCGGCGGCCGTGCCCGAGTAGTACGCGATGAGCGTGTCGCCGTCGGCGAAGGACATGACGGCGGAGACCGGCGCGCGGTCCTGGTGCACGAGGTGCACGAAGACGCGCGGTCCCAGCGCCTGCATCAGTGCGCGGAACAGTCGCGGCGGCAGGGCCGGCGAGCCGAGCGAGCGCTTGTTCTGCAGGAAGAGGCGGTACAGGTCCTCCACGTACCAGCGCCCCTCGACCAGGTCGAGCCCGTGCTTGGTGCGCGCCTTGCGCGCCTCGGCGCGCGCCTTCTTGGGCATCTGCGCCAGGACCTCTTCCGGGGTCGCCGGCAGGTCGCGCACGAAGGTCGAGTAGAGCGTCGACTCGGCCCACTCCTCGGTGCCCGCGGCCGGCTCGATCGTGCGCAGCTCGATCCGCTTCGCGCCGTCCGCGCGCGCCGCGCGCTCGGCCTCGGCGAGCAGCGCGCGCGCGGTGGCGTCGCCACCGCCGACGGGGCCGCCGTAGACGCCGTAGGGGATCGACACCCAGTTGGACCCGGTCGGCAAACTGCGCGTGCGCATGACGGGCAGCACGCCGACGAGCTCGTCGCCGCGCCACGCGCCGAGCTCGCGCGGCACCGCACCGAGCACGTCGCGCACCACGTCGCGCCAGACCGACTCGTGGAACAGCGTCCCCGCCGCCTCGGAGCGCACGAGCGCGTCGCGCGCCTCGTCGTCCTCGGTCCCGAGCGGGCGGATCTCGACGTCACCGCTCATTCGTAGATGCGCTCGATCCGGTACTCCTTCAGGTTGCGCGCCTGGCTGTAGATGATGATCTCACCTACCAGGCCGAAACCGATGATCTGGACGCCGAGCACGATCATGAGCACGCCGAGCAGCAGGAGCGGTCGGTCGCCGACCGGCTCGGTGTAGATGTACTTCTCGACGGCCATGTAGGCGCAGATCGCGCTGCCGATCGCCGAGAAGATGCCCCCGAGCGTCCCGAAGAAGCGCAGCGGCTTCAGCGTGAACTTCGTCAGGAACATCACGCCCATGATGTCGAGGAAGCGCCGCAGGTAGACGCCGAGGCCGAAGAAGCCGGCCTTCCCCCACTCCTTCAGGTGGCGCACCTTCTGCTCCGACACGGTGAAGCCCTGACGGAAGGCCATCACCGGCAGGAAGCGGTACATGTCGCCGTAGATCGAGATGTCCTCGAGGACCTCGCGCTTCATCGCGCGGAAGTAGCAGTTCAGGTCGTGGAACTGCCCGCGGATGATCTGTCGGATGACCCAGTTGAAGAAGACCGACTGGACGCGGTTGAGCACCGGGTCCACGCGCGGGCTGCGCCAGGGGATGACGAAGTCCGAGCCGCCGGCGCCCGACGGCGTGTCGAGCTTCTCGAGCATCGGGCCGAGCTCGAGCGGGTCGATCTGCACGTACTGCGGGCTGGTCACCACGTAGCGTCCGAGCGCGCGCTCGAAGCCCGCCGTCAGACAGACCGACTCGCCGAACGGGCTCTTGAAGTGGATCGTCTTGATCTGGGAGCCGAGGCTCTCGCGCAGGTGCTGGACGCGCTCCCAGGCGCGGCCCTCGACCCCGTCGAAGACGAAGATGATCTCCCAGCTGCGCCCCTGGCGTTCGAGCTCCTCGCCGAGCGCCTTGGTCACGTCCTCGACCTCGGCCTCGGGGCTCTGCACCGGGACGATCACGGTCACGTCGAGGAGCCCGGCCTCGGACTCCAGGAGCGCCTCGTCGGCGACGAGGTCGGTGGTGTCGCCGTGGCGGTCGTCGCGCTCGGCGGCGGCCTCGGGCTCGGACGCGCCGGCGAGTTCGGTCGAGGAGGTCATCGCGCCTTCAGTGGAGCTCGTTGAGCAGCCGGTCCAGGGTTCCTCGGCGGTGGATGCCGCTCGCCTTGACCGCCAACTCGCCCAGCAGGCCGAGCAGGGTGAAGTAGACGACCAGCATCATCAACAGGATCACGGTCGAGACGAGCGGGAGTTCCCAGCGATTGATCGACGCCAGCGCGCTCGCGTCGCCGGCCACCGCGTTCTCGACGCCGATGAGGCCGACGAGGACGAAGAACGACGCGAAGGTGCCGAAGGTCAGCGCCAGCACGCCGAAGTAGTGCAGCGGACGCTGCGAGAACTGCGCGATGAGCTTGATCGACAGGAGGTCGAGCAGGACGCGCGTCGCCCGCGACAGGCCGTACTTACTCTTGCCGTAGCGCCGCGGGCGGTGGTTCGTCTCCATCTCGGTGACGCGGGCGCCGGCGCCGGCGTACATCACCGGCAGGAAGCGGTGGTGGTCGGAGTAGAGCGACACGCCGCGCACGACCTGGGCCCGGAAGACCTTGAGCGTGCAACCCGTGTCGTGGATGTCGACGCCGGTGTAGGCCGCGATCAGGCGATTCGCGGCGATCGAGGGCAGGCGGCGCAGGAGGAAGCCGTCCTCGCGCTTGCGACGCCAGCCCGCGACGATGTCCCAGTCGCCGTCCTCGAGCTTGCCCACCATCGCCGGGATGTCGGCGGGGTCGTTCTGCAGGTCGCCGTCGAGCGTCACCACGAGCTCGCCGCGCGCGTGGTCGAACCCGGCCGCCATGCCCGCGGTCTGCCCGTAGTTGCGGCGGAAGCGCACGATCCGGATCCGGCGGTCCGCCTTGCGCAGCTCGAGCATGATGCGCAGGGATTCGTCCGTGGAGCAGTCGTCCACGTAGAGGATCTCGTAGGGCACGCCCATCGATCCGAGCGCGCGCGTCAGCTCCTCGGTGAGCGGGCGCAGGCTCTCGGCCTCGTTGTAGACCGGCACGACCGCGCTGATGCGGATCGGTTCGGGCTGGCCGGCGGCCAATTCGGATTGGCTGGCGGCCGGTTCGGGTTGGCTGCTGGGGAGGGTGGCCACGGGGCGCGCGGGGTCCGGCCCGGGTCGGCGGCGTGCGCACGACGGACGCTCGGCCGCGGGGCGGCCAGGGTAGCGGATCGGACCTGTGCCGCCCCGGACTCGAGTCCGGGGCCCGTTCGTGTCGAAGAATCGCGACACGCGCTCGCCGGACCACCCGACCGATCGCGCGCGCCGCGACGCGGCCCCACCGACTCCCGACCGCCACCCTCCCGCCCGCCACCCTCCCGGCCGCCCCGTGACCCACCCCACCGTCCTCCTCGCCGATCCCGATCCCCGGGCCTGGGGCGACCTGGCCGAGCTCCTCGAGGAGGCCGGCTGCCGCGTGCAGATGGCGCAGGCCGCCGACGAGCTCGAGCGGCGCCTCGCCGACGAGTCGTTCGACGTTCTGCTGACCGAGGTGCAGCTGCTCGGACGCCGCGTGCTCGAGCTCGCGCGCCGGAGTCCCGGCCGGCCCGAGGTCATGCTGCTCGACACCTTCGGCGAGGAGGGCGACGGCTCGGGCGCGATGCGCGCCGGCGCGTTCGACGTGCTGCCTCGCCCCGCGTCGAGCGAACAGTGCCTGCTCGGCGTCCAACGCGCGCTCGAGCAGCGGCGCGTGGAGAACGAGAACCGCAAGCTGCGCCGCGAGACCGCCGACGGACGCGGCCTGGGCGACGTGGTCACGCGTTCGCGCCGCATGCAGCGCGCGCTCGACCTGGTGCGCACCGTCGCGGACACGCGCGTCACGCTCCTGATCGAGGGCGAGAGCGGGACCGGCAAGACGATGGTCGCGCGCGCGCTGCACGACGCCTCCCCACGCCGCGACGCGCCGTTCGTCGTCGTCAACTGCGGCGCGCTCCCCGACGCCTTGCTCGAGAGCGAGCTGTTCGGCCACGTGAAGGGCGCCTTCACCGGCGCGGTCGCCGATCGCGTCGGACGCTTCGAGGCCGCGGACGGCGGCACGCTGTTCCTCGACGAGATCAACTCCGCCTCGCTCGACTTGCAGGTGAAGCTCCTGCGCGCGATCGAGTCGGGCGAGTTCGAGCCGCTCGGCGGGCGCGCGACCAAGAAGGTCGACGTGCGCGTCGTCGCGGCCGCCAACCGCAACCTGATGGACGAGGTGGCCGCGGAGCGCTTCCGCGACGACCTCTACTGGCGCCTCAAGGTCGTGGCGGTCGAGCTCCCGCCCCTGCGCGAGCGGCCGGCCGACGTGGTCGCCCTCGCCGAGCGCTTCGTCGAGAGCGCGGCCCGCGACCACGGCCGGGACGCGGCGCCGCTGGACGCCTCCGCGGTCGACGCGCTCCTGCGGCACGACTGGCCGGGCAACGTGCGCGAGCTGCGGCACGCGGTCGAGCGCGCGGTACTCGTGCGGGCGAGCGGCCCCATCACCGCCGAGCACCTGCCGGACGACGTGCGCGCGGCGGCGGGAGCGCGCGGCGAAGGCGCGCCGCAGCCCGCGACGACCGCCCTCGCAGGCGCTCCCGTCGACGAACCGGTGCGCGTCCCTGCTCGGCCCGAGGCCGCCGCGCCGGACGCGTCCGGTGGCGAGTCCGGCCGCGAACCCCGCTGCGCCACGGGACCGGACGGGGACGGTCCGCGTGGGCCCGCGCCGCTCGACCGAGGCCCGCTCGAGCCGTCCGCCGTCCCGGGACCGGGCGGGACCACGCTCGACGCGATCCCGCTCGGTCCTCTGAAGGAGATGCTGGCGATCTGCGAGCGCCGGTTCGTGGAGCGCGCCCTGGCCGCCACGGACGGGTCCCGCAAGCGCACGAGTGCGTTGCTCGAGGTCAATCGGGGCACCCTGTTCAACAAGATGCGACGCTACGGTCTGCTGCGCGAGACGAGCGGCGAGCCCCGCTCCGACGACGCCCGATGAACCGCCTCCCCTGGATCCTGCTGGTCGCCGTCGTCGCGCTCGTCGTTCTCGTGTTCCGGCACGTGAGCGGCAACATCGGGCGCGGCGCGGAGGAGCTGCTCGCGTCCGCGCGCGCGTCCGTCGAGGCCGGCGACACCGGCCTCGTGCTCGGCACGCTCGACACGGCGCTCGAGCTCGCGCGCGACGAGGGCGACGACGCGCTCGTCGAGGCGATCCTGCTCGAGCGCGCCGACCTGCTCACCCAGCGTCGCGCGTACCCGGCGGCGCGGGCCGACTACGAAGCCCTGCTCGCGATGGATCCCGAGGATCCCGACTTCGTGGCGTTGCGACTCGTGACGCTCGACGTGCTGTCGGGCAACTGGCGCGACGGCATCGCGGCCGGGCTCGCGCTCGTCGAGGAGCGCCCCCGCTACGCGCCCGGTCGCCTGCAGCTCGCGCGCGCCTACGGCACCGGCGCGGTCGAGTCCTTCGAGGAGATCGAGGGCTACCTCACCGACGTGCTCCCTGCCGGCGCGGCCCGCGAGGCGGTCGAAGCGGCGCGGCGCACGACGAACCTGCCGCCCGGCACGGCGCAGCAGGTCGAGGCCTTCCACGACCTGCTCGGCGTCTTCGAGCGCGCGGGAGTCCTGTTCGCCAGCGACTTCGGGGTGCGCCTGGCCGAGATCGCCGAGCTCCGCCAGGAGGAGCGCCGCCACTTCGCGACCGGTTCGCAGGGCAAGCTCAACGCGCTGGCCGCCGACGCGCTGCTCGAGTCGTTCCTCGCGGCCGGACACGACGACGAAGCCGCGTTCCTCGCGCGCTACGCGCTCGGCAGTCGGCAGGGCAACCGTCGCAACCAGGACTTCATCCGCTCCTGCCTCGAGGCGATCCTCGAGACGGGGCGCGGCGCGGAGGCGGCCGATCTGGCCGAGGACTGGTACGGCGAATCGGCGGACGGCGGGGTCGGCCTGCCGACGCTGCTGTCGGTTGGTCAGGCGCTGTTCGCCGGCGAGCGCTGGGTGGCGCTCGGCGAGGTGGGCGCGCGCCTGATCGAGGCCGCTCCGTCCGGTGCGGGCGCGCGCTACTTCCGCGACTCCGGACGCTTGTTCGCCGGGTTGTCCGCGGCTCGCGGCGGTGACGATCGTGCCGCCGAGGAGCACCTGTCCGCGCTGCGCGCCCCCGACGCCGACCCGCGCGTGGAGGGCGGCGTGCGCCTGGCTTTCGCGGAGCTCGCGCGCATCGCGAACGCCGACGGCCGCCTCGTCGAGGAGCGCACCCTGCTCGAGCGACTGTGCAACACCTTCCCGACCGAGGCGGGTGACGCGTGGTCGCGGCTCGCCGAGTTGCACGAACTCACGTCCGACGATCCCGACGAAGGCCTGCGCGCGTTGACCGATGGACTGCGCGCGTCGCCGTCGTTCGCCGACGACTGGCGCGACGCCTGGTACGAGCTGGCTCGCGCGAGCTTCGAACGCCGCGGTCGCGATCTCGCCACGCTCGCCTCCGACGTGCGCAACGGGCGCGTGACGCTCGACGATCTGTTCATCGGCGACACGGACGGCGTCCTCGTGGTGCGCGAGCTCGTCGACGAGGGCTGGGCCTCGGCCGCGCGCTTCAACGCGCTCCTGCTCGCGGAGAAGCTGCGCGACTTCCCCCTGCTCGTCGAGCTGCAGTTCGAGGCCTGCATCGCGACCGAGCGCTTCGAGGAGGCGCGCAACCACGCGGTCCGGCTGCTCGCCTGGGGCGTCGGCGGCGGCGCGGCCGGCAGCTTCCTGCGGCGCTCCTGGGAGAACGGGACGACCGAGCCGGAACGCATCTACGACATCCTGCGCGAAGGCTCGCCCGAGCTCTCGGCGCTCTTCTTCGCCGCCGGCCTGCTCGAGCAGGGGCGGTTCGAGGGCGTGGTCGAGGAGCTGGAGTTCTTCGAGCGCACGCAGCCCGACGCGGACATGCAGCTCCTCGAACCGGTGCGCGCGCGCGCGCTCCTCGGGCTCGGTCGCCCGCGGCTCGCGCTGGAGGCGTTGGTCCGACTGCCCGCGCGTTCGCGCGCCTGGCGCGACGCGCTCGAGCTGCACGCCGAAGCGGTGGCCGCGGCGCCCGACGAGCGCGCCTTCGCGCTCCTGCTCGAGCGCCTCGACGACGCGGACTGGGTCACTGCGAGCGAGCGCCTCGCCGTCGCGCGCCGCCTGCTCGACGGCGGGCACGGCGCGTGGGTCCTCGAGACGCTCGACGGCGCGTCCTCCGAGTCGATCGCGGAGAACGCCCAGCTCTTCGACCTGCGCGCGCTCGGCGCTCTGCTCGAGGGCGAGCTCGACCGCGCCGAGGAGTTCATCGCGCGCGGTCGCGCGTTCTCCCAGGACGGCGCGTCGCAGCTGCTCGAGGTCCTGTTCGCGGTGTCGCGCGGCGACGCCGAGCTCGTCGGGGCGCTGGCCGACCGCGTCGATCCGCGGTCCAGCTCGCGCTCGGTGCGATGCGCCCTCGCGATCCTGCGCGCCGACCCGATCCTCTCGCGCGCGACGCTGCCGCGCGAGCTCCCGGACGCGCCCCTGCGTCCGCTGTGGTCCGTGCTGTGGCGGATCGCCGACCCCGCGCTCGAGGCGCCGCCCGAGCTCGCCCTCGACGATCGCGTGGCGCGCGAGTTCGAGCGCGCGTTCGGCGGACCGATCGAGGACCGCTCGGCCCAGGGCCGCTTCGCCGCCGCCGTCGTCGCCGTGTCCGACGCGCGCCTCGTGCCCTGGCTCGCCCAGAGCCTGGGACGGATGGACGCGCGCGAGGGCCTGTGGCAGGGCTACTTCGCCTGGTTGGCGACGCGCGACACCGGCGACGCCGACGCCGCGGTCGTCGCGGCGTGCGAGCTCGTGGGCGCGTTCCCCTTCCTGACCGACGCGTGGGCCGAGCTCGCGCGCTTGGCTGCGCTCGAGCCGACCTCCGCGCGCGCCGTCGCGGTGGCCCAGGCCTTCGCCGCGCGACCGGTCTCGTCGTTCGCCGGACGCGACCGGCCCCCGCTGCTCTTCGGCGCCGGCTCGGCGCTCGTCGCCCACGCGTCGGGTGACGAACAGCTCGCGCTCGAGTTCGCGCGCGCCATCGCGGCCGAGGAGCGGCGCCACCCGCTCGCGAGCCTGATCGCGGCGCGCGTCCTCGAGGCCGCCGGCTACACGGACGAAGCGCTGGACGCGTACGCGGCCGCGATCGACGCGACGGCGACGGCCGACGCCTCGCGCATCCTCGCCGAGTACCTCGGCGTCGTCGTGGAGGCCGCGCGCGAGCAGCGCATCGAACCGCGCACGCAGACCGAGCGGGTCGCCGCCTTGACCGAGCGCTTCGCCGACGACGAGACCCTCGAGGCGCACCGGGCGCTCGCCGCGGTCGGTGCGTGGAGCGGCGCCGCCTTCGGCGCCCGCCTGCTCGAGCACGCCACGGCGCTCGATGCGCTCGCGAACGACTTCGAGGCCCAACTCGCCGAGCGCCTCGCGTCGACCGGACGCCCCGTCGGTCCCGCGGCGGCGGCGGTGTGGTCCGAGACCTGGCGCGCGCTCGACCCCGAACGCGGCGTCGAGGTGTTCGAGCGCCAGCTGGCCAGCGGCCCGACGCGCCTCGACCTGTGGCTCTACCACCTGGACCTGCTCGTGGCCTCCGACGCCGTCGCCGAGGCCGAGCGCCTCGGCGCGCGCCTGTCCGGGACCGTCGTCGACGCGGCGGTGCAGCGCTGGCGCGCGCGCTTCGTGTCGCGCGTGCTCACCACCGCGGACGCCCCCGGCCCGGTGCGCCTCGCCCGCGTCCTCGAACGGGTCCCGCCCGACTCGGTCGAGGCGCTCGAGGCGCGCCTGCGCCTGGCGGCGTTCGAGGGCGACGCCGAGTCGATCCGTCGCCTCGGCGACGAGCTGTGGACGCGCTCCGCCTCGGACGACGACGCCGCGGTCGTGTCCGGCATCGTCGCGCGCCAACGCCTCCTGCTCGGCGAGCGCGAGGACGAGAGCGCCGCGCGCACGATCCTGCGGGGCGGCCTCGCGGCGCGCGCGGACCTCGTGCGGCGCGAGGTGCTGGCGCTGCTCGGCGACCTGGCCGGGCTCGAACGCTGAGGTTGCGTCGGCCGGCCTCGGCGGCGGCGTAGCCGGGCGCACGGGCGCGGGTAGGATCGCCCGTTCGCGTCCCGCGCTCCCCCCACCCCGTCAGCCCCCATGCTCGGACTCCGCTCCGTGGCGCTCCCGGTCCTCGCGACCGGCGCCGCCCTCGTCGCTCTCGATCGCTCCGCCCTGGCCCAGTCGATCATCCATCAGATCGACGGCAACGCCGGCGAGAACTTCGGCCAGTCCGTGGACCTGCTCGGCGACCTGACGGGCGACGGTCGCTCGGAGCTGATGGTCGGCGCGTGGCTCGACGTGAACAACGGCTTGAGCGGTTCGGGTTCGGTCCACGTGCTGCGCGGCACGGACGCGGGCGTGTTGACGCTCATCAACGGCTCGGGCGTCGGCGACCACATGGGCTACGGCTCGAGCGCGGCCGGCGACGTGAACGGCGACGGCATCGGCGACATCTGCGCGGCCGCGGACGAGGACGACGTGCCCGGCGTCGGCAGCAACGCGGGCAGCGCGCGCCTGGTGTCCGGCGCGAACGGCCAGACCATCCGCGAGCTCGTGGGCCAGAGCGCGAACGACCTCTTCGGGTGGTACACCGCCCCGGTGGGCGACGTGGACGGCGACGGCTTCGACGAGGTCGCCGTCGGCTCCCTGCTCGACACGACGGCCGGCACGGGCAACGGCTCGGTGCGCGTCTTCTCCGGACAGACCGGCGCCGAGCTGTTCGTCTTCCGGGCGCCCGCCGGCGTCTCGAACTTCGGCAGCATCCTCGGGTACCTCGGCGACGCCAACGCGGACGGCTTCGACGACGTGCTCGTCTCGAGCCCGTCCGAGCGCGCCGTCTACGTGTACTCGGGCGCCGACGGCACCGAGCTGCACCGCATCGCCAGCCCCAGCACCCAGGACCTCTTCGGCGCCGGCGTCGACGGCGGCGTCGACTGGGACGACGACGGCCACGCCGACGTGATCGTCGGGGCGCCCGGCGACGACCAGCAGTCGAGCAACTCCGGCGCGGTCTACGTCTTCTCCGGCGCGACGGGTCAGCAGCTCGAGAAGTTCACGCTCGGTGGCGCGGGCAAGCGCCTCGGCGAGCGCGTGCGCGGCGGCGGCGACGTGGACGGCGACGGTTACCTCGACATCGTCGCGTCCGCACCCCAGGCCGACGCCGGGGGGAACAACAGCGGTCGCGTCTACGCCTTCTCCGGTCGCACGAAGTCGCTCATCCGCGGCGTCGGCGGTCCGTCGGCCAACTGGCGCATCGGCAACGAACTCGGCGGTGGACACGACGTGGACGGCGACGGCCTCGCCGACGCGATCGCGGGCGCGGTGAGTCAGAACGCCGCCGTCGTCGTGAGCTTCCGACCGACCGGCATCGAACTCGTCGGGACGGGGACCACGGCCTGCGGCGGGCGCGCGCTCCTCTCCGCGAGCGCCGTGCCGCGTCCGGGCGCCAGCGGCTTCGCCTTCATCGGCAGCGGCGTGCAGGCCGGGGCGCCGGTGGTCGTCGCGTTCAGCGCCGCCGCGCTGCCCGCGCCGATCCCGCTGCCCGGCGGCGACCTCTCCACCTACCTCGACCTGGCCGGATTGATCTCGTTCCAGCAGGTCGTGGCCGACGCGAAGGGCTCGTTCGTGAGTCCGTTCCCGCTGCCGAACGCGCCGAGCATCGTCGGCGCCGTCGGCCATTTCCAGGCGCTCGGCGCCGCGCCGCTCGGCTGCGGCCAGACCTTCGTGACCACGAACGGCCTCGCGCTCACCGTCCAACCCTGAGGGCGCGCCGCGCCGCGAGGGCTCACAGCCAGCCGCGTTCGGTCAGGACCTCGCCCAGCCCCGCGAAACGCTGGCGCGCGAGGAGCGCGTCGAGCCGATCGAGCGTCCGGTCGAGGTTGAGGTAGTGGCGCAGCCGCTTGAGCGCCGGCGCGGGCACGCGCGGCTGTTCGGGATCGAACTCCCACGGGTGCAGGTAGAGGTTGGCGGGGTCGCCGCCCTTCGTGATGCGACGCACGGCCATGCGCGTCGCCCAGCCCGGGAGCAGTCGGAAGTAGCCGCCGCCGCCGACCGGGAGGTTGCGCCCGGCGGCGCGCAGCGTGCTGACGGGGAACTCGACGATGGAGCCGTGCTCCGTCTCGATGCGGCTGATGCCCGGCTCGAAGTCCTCGATGCCGTAGGTCGGGTGCGCGATCGGGTGGATGGACGAGTCGTAGCGGTAGCCGCGCTCGACGAGCACGTCGACGGCCCAGAAGGTCTCGCGCGTCAGCGTGAAGGTCGACGCGCGGAAGCCGGTGGGACGCGGGGCGCCGGCCGCGACGATCGCTTCCTCGGTGCGCGCGAGGTCGGCGTGCAGCGCGGCCGCGTCGAGGTCGAACAGGAAGGTGTGCTCGTAGCCGTGGCTCTGCACCTCGTGTCCGCCGTCGAGGCACGCGCGCACGAGATCCGGTCGCCGCTCGGCGACCCAGCCGAGGAAGAAGAAGGTCGCGCGCGCGCCGCGCTTCGCGAGGCAGCCGAGGATGGCGTCCATCCCGCGGTCGATGCGCGAGTCCACGCCCTCCCAGTCCTCGCGCGCGTAGTGCCCGCGGAGGTTCGCGACCTGGAAGAACTCCTCCACGTCGAAGGAGATCGCACTGAGCGTGGCGGTGTCGGCAGGGGTCATGGCGTTCGTCGTCGAGGGCTCGCTCGTCATCCTGACACGGCGCCCAGCGCGCGCGCCTCGTCGAGCACCCGCAGGGCGTTCGCGCGCCAGGTCAGCCCCTGGGCGTCGATCTGGCGGCGCGCCTCCTCGCCCAGCCGCGCGCGCAGCGCGGCGTCGCCCGCGAGGCGGACGAGGGCCTGGCGCAGCGCGTCCGCGTCGCCGGGCGCGACGAGGAGCGACTCGCGCTCGTGCTCGAGCACCTCGCGCAGGTTCGGTTGGTCGGGAGCGACGCTCGGCAGGCCCGCCGCCATGTACTCGTGCAGTTTGAGCGGTGACGCGTAGGGGTTGATCGCGGGGACGAGCCCCAGGTCGAAGGCGCACAACAGGCGCGGGATCGCGTCGTGCGAACGCGGTCCGGTGAAGTGGACGCGCTCGGTGACGCCGCAGCGCCGCGCGGCTTCCTCGAGGCTCGCGCGCGCGGGACCCTCGCCGATGAGGACCAGGTGCCCGTCCTCCAGCCCAGGGTCGGTCAGGGCCTCGACGACGAGGTCGAGGCGGTGCCAGTCGCGGTAGTAACCGGTGAAGCCGAGCACGAACGCTTCGGGGCCGAGCGCGCCGAGACCGAGGTCCTCGCGCGCGGCGCGGCGCGCGGCCTCGTCGTCGACGGCGGCGTACTGCTCGGGGTGCACGCCGTTGGGCGTGACGAAGATGCGCTCGCGCGGCGCGCCGAGCTCGACGAGGAGGTCGGCGAGCACCTGCGTCACGGCGCAGACGCGATCGGCGTTCTCCAGCACGAAGCGTTCGGTCTTGCGCGCGAGCCCCTCGAACGAGAGGCCGCGCGTGCGCTTCAACTCGTCGACGAGCGGCGAGTTGACCTCGACGATGATCGGGATCCCGAGGCGCTTCGCGGCGGCGATGCCGCCCGCGTTGCCGAAGGCGTAGCGTTCGTAGATCAGCTGCGGTCGGAAGTCGCGCGCCGCGGCCAGCAGCTTGCGCCGCGCCAGGCCGGAGTAGCCGTACTCCATGAGCTCGCGCGCGAAGCGCGGCACCGCGTCGACGAACGACCACGAGCGCGCTGCGTCCTTCGCAGCGGCGTCCTCCGCGGCTTCGGCGCGCGGTGGTTCGGGCGCGCGCGTCCCCCGCCGCACGAGTCCGACCTCCTCGACCGTCGCGCCGACCTCCTCGAGCGCGCGCAGCATCGCGCGGATGTGCACGGCCTGGCCGTCCTCGGCCGCGGTGCGATGGTGGTAGATGATGCGGGGTCCGTTCACGGTCGTCGCGCGCCCTGGACGGCCGCCTCCAGACAGGCTTCCAATCGGTCGCACGCAGCGTCCCACGTGAGCCCTTCGATCGCGCGCCGGAGCGCGGCGGTGGGCGGCGGCGACGCGAGCAGGCGCCGCAGCGCGAGCGCGAGGTCGTCGGCGCCGCGCGACGGCGCGAGGCAGGCGGGCAGCGTCTCGAGCAGCTCGCCGGTGCCGCCGGCCGGCGTCGCCAGCACGGGCAGGCCGCAGCTGAGCGCTTCGAGCACCACGTTCGGGCGCCCCTCGCGCGAGCTGGTGAGCAGCAGCGCGTCGGCGGCGCGGTACCAGTCGGCCAGCGTGGCCGGCTCCGCCTCGCCGACGAGCCGCGCGCGCGTCGCGAGTCCGTGCCGCGCGATCGCCGTGACGAGTTCGTCCTCGAGCGGTCCGCGTCCGACGAAGACGATCCTGGCGTCGTCGGGCGCGCCGCGTCGGAAGGCCTCGAGCGCGAGCAGCGGGTCCTTGCGCGCGATCAGGTGTCCGACGACGAGCACGAGCGGCGCGTCGCCCTCGACGCCGAGCGCCCTGCGCGCGTCGCTGCGCGAGCCCGGTGAGAACGCGGCCGTGTCGACGCCGTTCGGCACGAGCACGCCGCGGCCGGGCGTGTTCGCGAGCCGGTCCATCGCGTCCACCAGGTCCTGCGACACGGCGGTCCAGTGCCCGGCGGTGCGCAGGCCGGCGGCGAGCGGCGCGGCGAGTCCGGCCTCGCCCGCGACCTCGAGCACGTCGCTGCCCCGCCCGTTGATCACGCAGGGCACGCGCTGCGCCGCGAGCGCGTCGGCCGCGACGGCCGCGGGCCAGGCGTAGTCGCACACGACGGCGTCGACGGCCCCGCCTCGTTCGATGGCGCGTACGCCCACGCGCGCGAACCGCCGGGCGTTGCCCAGCGCGCGTCCCGGCAGGTGCAGGTAGCGCGGGCGCTGGACGGAGAGGCCGCCGCGCAGCTCCTCGCGCGGCATCGCGCGGGCGTCGGCGCGCGGGCCGCGCACGAGGAGCGGCGGCGCGAACGGCGTGGGCTGCACGACGCGCACGCCGTGGCCGCGCGCGGCCATGTGCTCCCAGCGACGCTGCGCGAAGACGCCTTCGCGAGGACGCGGCGGGCTGGGGAACAGGCTCGTCAGAACGGCGATGCGGAGGGGCCCGGTCACGGGGCGAGAGTGTCGCGCGCGCCGTGGCGGCGGCGCCAGTGCTCGAGGACGATCAGGCTCCACAACAGGCGCGAATGGTCCCGGCCGCCGCCGACGTGCTCGTCGAGCGCGGCGAGGAGCGCGCGGCGGTCGAACCACTCCTGCGGGAGCTCCTGCGCCGCACGGCGGGCCGCGCCGGCGAGCGGTCCGGCGAGCCACGGACGCAGCGGCGTGTCGAAGCCGCGCTTCGCGCCGTCGAGGATCGAGGCGGGCAGGCGCGAGCGCAGCGCCCGCCGGAACGCGTGCTTGCCGCGGCCGCCGCGGACCTTGGCCCCCGTGGGCAGCACCAGGTTCGCCTCGACGAAGCGGTGGTCGAGCAGGGGCACGCGCACCTCGAGCCCGACGCCCATCGACGCGCGATCGACCTTGGTCAGGATCTGCTCGGGCAGCTGCGTGGCGAAGTCGACGAACTGCGCACGGAACAGCGCGTCGTCCGTTCTCGGGCGCTCGTAGTGCGAGGCGAAGCGCTCGAACGGGTCGTGCGCCGCGAGCGCCGCGCGCAGGTCGGGCGCGAGGACCGCGTGCACCGCGGCGAGCGAGAGCTGACTCACGCTGCGGTGGTAGGCGCGCGCCGGGTCGTCGCCGAGGTTCGACAGGAAGGTCTTGGCGCGGAACAGGCGCGGTGCGCGGTCGAGCTTGGGATAGACCGCGCCCAGCGCGCGGGCCAGGGCGCGTCCCGGCGCGCCGATCGCGCCGCGCAGGCGGTTCTCGGCCACGTCGTGCACGTAGCGTCGGTAGCCGCCGAAGATCTCGTCGCCGCCGTCGCCCGACAACGCGACGGTCACGTGCTCGCGCGCCGCACGCGAGACGAGCAGCGTCGGGACGTCGGACGGGTCGGCGTGCGGTTCGTCGAAGTACCACGCGAGCTCGTCGAGCTGCGCGGCGGGCTCGGGCGCGAGGACGTTCGTGTGGTGCACGAGGTCGAGCCTCCGGGCGGTCTCGCGCGCCAGGTCCAGTTCGTCGTGGCTCTTCTCGGCGAACCCCACGGAGCAGGCCTCGACGCCCGCGCCGCGCGCGCGCACCATCGCGTCGACCACGGCGGTCGAGTCGACGCCGCCCGACAGGAACGCGCCCAGCGGCACGTCGGCGACCAGGCGATCGCGCACGACGCGATCGAACAGCTCGAGGATGCGCTCGTCGAGTTGGCCCGGTTCGTGGTCGAGCGGCGCGAGGGGCGGCTCCCACCAGCGCTCGATGCGCGGTCGCTCCCAGCCCTCCTCCCAGACCAGCCGCGTGCCCGGCTCGAGGCGCCCGATCCCCGCCCAGGCGGACTCGGGTCCGTCGACGTAGCCGTGGCACAGGAAGTCGACGAGCGCGCGTCCGCGCAGGCGTCGCTCCCCCACCCCGGCCTCGAGCAGTGCCTTGGGCTCCGACGCGAACCACAGGCGTCCGTCCTCGAGCGCCCAGAAGAGCGGTTTGATGCCCAGGCGGTCGCGCACCAGGACCACCCGCGTGCGCCCCGAGCGCGCGTCGATCACGCACGACGCGAACATGCCGACGAGGCGCTCGGAGAAGCCGTCGCCGTCGCGCTCGAACAGGTGCGGGACCACTTCGCTGTCCGAGCGCGACCGGAAGACGGCGCCGCTCGCGGCCAGCTCGGTGCGCAGCGCTTCGTGGTTGTAGATCTCGCCGTTCGTGCACGACAACAGCGCACCGCTCGCGTGCACGAACGGCTGCGCGCCGCCCTCGAGGTCGATGATCGAGAGCCGACGGAAGCCGATCGCGCCGCCGGTGCCGACCTCCGTGCGCCCGTCGTCGGGCCCGCGGTGGGTCAGCGTGTCGCGCGCGCGATCGAACGCCGCGCAGTCGGCGAGCGTCGTCCCGACCGCGAAGGCCACTCCGAGGAAGCCGCACATCACGCCGCGCTCAGCGCGCTCTCCCCGACGCGAAGGTCGCGCCGACCGGGGCCGGGAGCCCGCCGCCGAAGTGGCGTTCACGCGCTTGCACGACCGGCATCCGCGCGCCACCGGTGCGCTTCAGCGGGTACTTCTTGCGGTCCGCGAGGTCGGCCTGGGCCATGCGCCCGAAGATCAGGATCAGCGCGACCCAGTGGTAGAAGAGGTCGAAGTGCGCGCGGTTGAGGAAGGTCGACCCGACCACGAAGGCCGCCATCGAGGCCTCGAACATCGTCGCGTAGTCGATGATCCAGCTCGCTCTGTAGTGCTTCTTGGCCTTGGCTCGCACGCGCCAGACCGTGATGAAGCTCATGACGATCAGACTGAGGTAGAGGAGCAGCGCGAGGGTCCCCGTCTCCGCCCAGATCTGTAGGTAGGAGTTGTGCGCGACGAAGATGTCCTTGCCCGCCAGCTCGGACGGCGTGGGCGCGGGCTGGTAGTCCAGGTAGCGGTCGCGGAAGTTGTACATCCCCACGCCGAGCGCGGGGTTGTCGGTCGCCATACGCACGGCGACCGCCCAGGATCGGAAGCGCGCGTTGGCCGAGCCGTCCTCCTCGTAGTCCGCGATCGAGGCGAAGCGCTCGCGCATCTCCGCCGGCATGGCGACGATCGCGAACGGCAGGGCGGCGAAGGCCAGCGCGATCGCCGCCGTGCGGTGCTTGCTGCGCCAGACCAGCACGCCGAGCGCGGCCGCCATCGACAGGAGGCCGCCGCGCGAATGCGTGAGCAGCACCGTGAAGCAGGTCAGTGGGACGCAGACCAGGAACGCGCGGCGCAGGACGAGGCGCTTCTCCGCCGTGCCGATGCACCACAGCATCGGGATCGCCATCGAGAGGGCGAGCGAGAAGTCGTTGTTGTCGAGCATCAGGCCGCCGGGCCCGCGCAGGATCGGGGACTGACCGGCGGTCGCGATCCCCCACAGGCCGTTCTTCACGCCGTAGAAGCCGAACGAGAGCGCGATCACCCAGACGAGCAGACGCATCTGCTCGCGGTTGCGCACCAGTCCCGTCGTGAACAGCGCGATGCCGATGATCTTGATGAACTCGACGAAGCGCGAGAACTGGAAGTCGGCGTGTTCCGGGTGCGGGTGGGTCAACACGCCCGCGCCGACGAGCAGGATCAGGACGAGGAAGACGAACGTTCGTGGGTCCCAGACGAACAGCGGCGTCTTGCGCTTCTGCACGAGGTACCCGAGGAACATGATGATCGCCACGTAGAACGACCAGCGCTCGTACTTGGCGAAGCCCCAGGTCAGGTCCTGCGGCCGCATGTAGGCGAGCCACGAGAACACCACCATCCCGATGTAGGGCCGCAGGAAGCTCACGGGCAACAGGCCCATGAGGATCAGCGTGAAGATGACGTCGCGCATCGCGCTCTACGGCTCCGCGCGCGCTCAGCGCAGCGAGTAGCGGATGCCCTCGATGCGATCGACGAGCTCGGTGCCGAGCAGCTCGGGCCGCTCCTGGTAGGCCCACAGGAACCAGAACACGAGGCCGAGGAAGAGGACCGTCGCCGTCGCGGTAGCGCCGGCGAGGACGGCGCGACCGACGCGCTCGCGGCGCGTCGTGAGCGTGTCGACGATGCCGAGGATCGGCACGGCGATGTCCGAGGCCGCGTCGGCGGGCGTGCGGAAGCCGCCGACCAGGAATTCGCGCGCGGCGAGCAGGCCCGCGCCGATCACGGCACCGAACAGGATCGAGCCGATGATGACGAGCGGGACGTTCGGGAAGCTCGGCTTCTCGGGCGCCAGGGGCTCCTTGGTGATCTCGTAGCTCGCCCCCAGCTTGTTGAGCATGTTGAGGCTGCCCTCGAAGCCCGCCACGGCCTTCGCGACCTGGTCGTAGAGGGCCACGTCGCTCTCGATCTCGGCCTCCAGCTCGACCACCTCGCGCGCGATGCCGACGCGCGTCTTCTGGTCGCGTCGGTCCGCGACGAGCTGCTCGGTGAGGATCTCGCGCCGCCTCTCCTTGATCGCGAGCGCGCGCTCGAGCTCGAGGACCTGCGCCTCGAGCGGCGCGTAGTCGGGGTTCTTGACCGTCTCGACCGTCTCCTGCGCGGCCGTTACCCCGAGGCGCTCGCTCTCCTCGCGGCGCAGGTTCTTCAGCTGCGCCTGGAGCGCGAGGTAGTCCGGGTTCTGCGGGCGCAGGTTGTCGAGCTGCGTCTGGAGCTGGGCGATCTCCTCCTGGATCGACGCCAACAATCCGTCGTCGTTGCTGATGCCTTCGACGAGGCCGCGGGCGACGATGAACTCCTGGAGGCCGTTCTTCTCGTCGACGACGAGCGCCAGCTCCTGGCGCAGCTCCTCCACCTCTACGTCGAGGTCCGCGAGCAGCTTCTCGCGCTCGGCGATGCGCGCGTACACCGGGTCGCCCTGGTTCCCCGCCTCGCGGCTGCGCGAGCGGGCGTCGAACGGCAGCTGGTGGCGCGTGATCAGCGCGTAGAGGTCGCGGCGGCTGTTGTCGATCCGGCGCTTGATCTCGATGCCGCGGTCGCGCTCGGCCTCGGCCTTGTCGCGGATCATCCGCTGGTCGCGCAGGAACAGCTCCTCGACCCAGGCCTTGGTCAGGCGCTCGAGGAACAGCTCCGCGCGGTTCGGATCGATGTCGAGGTAGGCGAGGTCGACGAAGTCCGACCCGATGTCCTTGGCCTTCGGGACCACTTCGACGGTGAGGTTGTCCTGGACCTTCTCGACGAACTCCTCGCGTCCCAGCGCGTCGAGTTCCGTGTAGTCGACCCAGCCGAGGTCGCTGATGATCCGATGGATCCGCGAGGGCTCCTCGATCTCCGTCTCGGCGTTCTCGAGGTCGCGGCGCAGCGCGCCCTGTTCGCCGCGGGTCTGGAAGTACTCGTCGGCGTCGTACTGGACCTCGATCAGCTTGACCTGGGTGTCGACCTCGTACTTCTTCGGGAGCAGCGTCGCGAGCAGCGCGCCGATCCCGATCGACAGCAGCACGGGCACGAAGAACCACCAGCGCCTCCGCTTGAAGACGGCGGAGAACTCCGAGATCTGTGCCGGGGATTCGACCTGGATGGCCATGGATGGTGCGAGTGGACGGGGAGGGTCCGGCGTCGGGCGAGGCCCGCTGCGTGATCAGAAGAAGGGCACGAGCGTGTCGCCCGAGGAGATGCGGTCGATGCGCGCGAGCTGCAGCAGCGGGCCGAGCAGGCCGTTCAGCACCTGCCCCACCGGCGTCACCGCCGTGGCGAGGAAGTTGCCGACCTTGGTCATGAAGGTCGGCGGGATCACGATGATGTCGTTCTCGCGGACCTCGTAGTTGCGCGACGAGTCGCCGCGCGTGCCGCCGGTCATGTCGCGCAGGTCGAAGTACATGATCAGCGGATCGATCGGGTCCGGGCGCACGAGGCGGATCCGACCGATGTTGGCGCGGATCGGGTCCGGCCGCGCGGCGATGACCACGTCGAAGATGGTCAGGTCGCTCGTCAGCGGCTTGAGACCGGGCGCGCCGACCTCACCGATGACGTAGAAGCCGCGGGGCTGGAGCAGCATCCGCTCGACCTTCACGCTCGTGCGGATGAACAGCTCCGAGCGCCGCTGCGTCAGGTACGACTCGAGCTCGGACCGGGTCATGCCGGCGACCGGCACGGTGCCGAGCTGCGGCATGAAGATCGTGCCGTCGACCTCCACCTGGCCCTCGACGCGCCACTCGAGGTCGAACTCGTCGTAGACCGTGATCAGGTCGCCGATCGTGATGTAGGCCTCCTCGCGGATGTTGCCCACGTAGCGCTTGCCGAACCCCTCCTGGTTGAGGTGCTGGAGGATGCGCTTGTCGGGCGGCGTGGAGCACGACGACAGGGCCGTCGCGCCGAACGCGCAGAACAGGGCGAGGAGGACGGGGACGAGACGACCTAGGGCTCGAGCGTTCATGGTGGTTCGGCCGCGCGCCGAGGCGCGGAGGCGCCCGAGGATAGTCACCAGCCCGCGCGCGCCGACGCGCCACGCGGGCGTCCGGCGACCGCGACCCCGGCCCATCCCGTTCACGCGACCCACGCCGTCCACGCGCCGTCAGCCTCGGTCCGCGTCGCTGGTGCCCGTCGCGACGCTGGAGCGCTCGCCCCCGTACTGCGTCGCGTAGTAGTCGCGATAGGCGCCGCTGCGCACGCGGTCGAGCCAGTCCGCGTTGGTGCGGAACCACTCGATCGTGCGCGGCAGGGCCTCCTCGAAGGTGTGCGCCGGCTCCCAGCCCAGCTCGTTGGCGATCTTGCTCGCGTCGATCGCGTAGCGCCGATCGTGCCCGGGCCGGTCCTTCACGAAGCGGATCTGGTCCTTGGAGGCGCCGGTGGCCGCGACGATGCGCTCGACGATGTCGAGGTTCGGGTACTCGTTGTTGCCCCCGATGTTGTAGGTCTCGCCCGAGCGCCCCTTCTCGAGGCAGACCAGGAGCGCCTCGCAGTGGTCCTCCACGTACAGCCAGTCGCGCACGTTCTTGCCGTCGCCGTAGACGGGCAGGTCCTTGCCCTCCACCGCGTTCGCGATCATGAGCGGGATGAGCTTCTCGGGGAACTGGTAGGGGCCGTAGTTGTTCGAGCAGTTCGTGATGACCACGTCGAAGCCGTGCGTGTGGTGCGCGGCGCGCACGAGCAGGTCGCTGGCGGCCTTGCTGGCGGCGTAGGGCGAGCTGGGCTTGATCGGCGAGGTCTCGACGAAGTACCCGGTCGCGCCGAGGGAGCCGTAGACCTCGTCCGTCGACACGTGCAGGAAGCGCGCGACGCCGGCTGCGCGCGAAGCGTCGAGCAGCACCTGCGTGCCGACCACGTTCGTCTCGACGAACGGCAGACCCGACAGGATCGAGCGGTCCACGTGGCTCTCGGCGGCCAGGTGCATCACCGCGGTCGTGCTCGCGTCGCCACAGGCGGCGAGCGCGCGCTCCACGTCCTCGGGCGAACACACCGAGCCCTTCACGAACTCGACGCGGCCCGACTCCACCAGCTCGGCGATGCTCTCCAGGTTGCCCGCGTAGGTCAGCGCGTCGAGCACCACGATGCGCCACTCGGGCCGCTCGCGAGCGACGAGGTGCACGAGGTTGGAGCCGATGAAGCCGGCTCCGCCGGTGATCAGCACGCTGGCGATGTCCATGGATGAGCGACCCCGTTCGGGGCCGGCGGCAGGCGGGGAGGAGCGGTCGCCCTGCCTCAGGCGGCCGCGGAATTCGCGATGAACTCGGCGAGGGCCTCGCGCCACGGCGGGAGGGGCCCCCCTCGCAGATCGGCCAGTCGCGCGCAATTCAACACGCTGAAAGCCGGGCGCGGGGCTGGGGTTGGGAATTCCGCGGTCGTGCAGGGCGCGAGGTCCGCCCGCACGCCGGCCAGCTCGAAGGTCGCCGCCGCGAGCTCGTACCAGCTCGCCCGACCCTCGCAGGCCGCGTGGAAGACGCCGGACGCCGCCGGCGCGAGCGCGAGGTCCCACAGGGCCGGCGCCAGGGCCGCCGTCGAGGTCGGCGAGCCGATCTGGTCGGCCACGACGCGCAGCGCGCGGCCCTGGGCGGCCAGGGCGAGCATGGTGCCGGGGAAGTGCTTGCCGCGCGGCCCGAAGAGCCACTGGGTCCGCGCGATCGCGGTGCCCGCGGGGTGCTCGGCCAGCGCCGCGCGCTCGCCCGCGAGCTTGCTGCGGCCGTACACGCCGAGCGGCGCGGGCGCGTCGTCCTCGGTGTAGGGCTCGTCCGCCGTTCCGTCGAACACGAAGTCGGTCGAGACCACGACGAGGCGCGCGCCCCGGGCGCGACAGGCCGCGGCCAGGCGCGCGCAGGTGTCGCGATTGGCCCGCACGGCCGCGGCTTCGTCGGACTCGGCCCCGTCCACATTGGTGTAGGCCGCGCAGTGGATCACCGCGTCGAAGTCCCCCGCCCAGCGCACGAGCGCGTCCACGTCCTCGGCCTCGGCCAGGTCGACGCCGCCCAGGAGCGGGACCTCGGGGCGTTCGAGCGCGCCGAGCGTGCCGCCCATCACCGTGGCGAGCGGCTCGACGCCGCCGGGCGCGTCGACCAGCACCTGGCTGCCGAGCATGCCGGCCGCGCCGGTGACGATGACGCGTCGATCCCCCACGCGGCTCAGTCGTTGTTCGCGCCGCCCTCGGCGACGAGGTTGCTCGCGCGCAGGAGCGACTCGAAGGTGCCCGCGTCGGTCCACCAGCCCTCGAGCACCTCGTAGGTCATCGAGCCGTCGGCGATGTACCAGTTGTTCACGTCGGTGATCTCGAGCTCGCCGCGGTCGGACGGCTTCAGCGTCTTGATGATGTCGAAGACGCGCGCGTCGTACATGTAGATGCCGATCACCGCGAGGTCGCTCTTCGGCTCCTTGGGCTTCTCGACGATGCCGGTCACGCTGTCGCCGTCGAGCTCGGCGACGCCGAAGCGCTCGGGGTCGTGCACCTGCTTGAGCATGATCTTCGCCCCGCCGCCGCTCGCGAGCTGCTCCTTGAAGTCCGCGGCGGCCTTGACGACGTTCTTCTCGATCAGGTTGTCGCCCAGGATCACGCACACCGGCTCGCCCGCCGCCCAGTGCTCGCACAGGCCCAGGGCCTCGGCGATGCCGCCCTCGCCCTGTTGGTAGGTGTAGTTGATGTGCTTGAGCCCGAAGTCGCTGCCGTTGCCCAGCAGGCTCAGGAAGTCGCCCGACTTGCGCCCACCGGTCACGACCATGATGTCCGTGATCCCCGCCTTGACCAGCGCCTCGATCGGGTAGTGGATCATCGGGCGGTCGAACACCGGCAACAGGTGCTTGTTCGTGATCTTGGTCAGCGGGAAGAGTCGCGTGCCGAGGCCGCCCGCGAGGATGACGCCTTTCATGTGATTCGCGTGGGAGTGCGCGTCGGTGCGTGGCGAGTGGATCAGGCCGAAGCGGCGCCGGGGCCCTCGGGCCCGCGGTACCACTCGACGAACTTCGTGATGCCCGTGCGGATGTCGGTGGACGGCGCGTAGCCGAGCCGCTCCTTGGCCTTGCTCACGTCGGCGTAGGTGATGACCACGTCGCCCGGTTGCATGCCCTGGCGATCGATGATCGGCTCCACGCCGCAGGCGCGGCCGACCTCCTCGATCATCTCGGCCAGCGAGATCGTGTCCGACTCGCCGAGGTTGTAGATCTCGTAGCCGGCGCAGTGGTCGAGCGCCTTGACCACGCCGTCGACGATGTCGTCCACGAAGGTGTAGTCGCGCCGCGTCGAACCGTCGCCGAAGACCGGGATCGGCTCGCGCGCGAGCGTCATGCGCACGAACTTGTGGATCGCCATCTCAGGCCGCTGGCGCGGTCCGTAGACCGTGAAGAAGCGCAGGCAGCTCGTCGGGATCCCGTACAGGTGGTGGTAGGTGAAGCAGTGCAGCTCGCCGGCCCGCTTCGTCGCCGCGTAGGGCGAGATCGGGCGATGGATGTCGTCGCGCTCGCTGAACGGCGCCTTCTCGTTCGCGCCGTAGACGCTCGAGCTCGATGCGAAGACGAAGCGCGTGTCGGGCCGGGTCTTCAGCCGCTCGAGCATGAGCAGCGTGGCGCGCACGTTCACGTCCTCGTAGTGCAGCGGATCGAGGAGCGACGGACGCACGCCGGCCATCGCGGCCAGGTGGATCACGGCGTCGGGCGCCTCGTCCACGAGCAGGCGGTCGAGCAGGGCCTCGTCGCGGATATCGCCCTCGATCACCTCGGCGCCCGCGGCCTCGAGCAGCTTCGCGTTGCCGCGCTTGATCGCCGGGTCGTAGAAGTCGTTGAAGTTGTCGAGCACGCGGATGCGGTCGCCCCGCGCGAGGAGCGCTTCGCACACGTGGCTCCCGATGAAGCCCGCGCCCCCGGTGACGAGGATGGTGGTGCCGTTCGCGTTCATGTGCTCAGTCCCTCGATCGTCACTCCACCGTCACGCTCTTCGCGAGATTGCGGGGCTTGTCGATGTCGCAGCCGCGCAGGTCGGCCACGTGGTACGCGAGCAGCTGCAGCGGGATCACGTTGAGGACCGGCGACAGCCACTCGGAGCTGTCCGGCACGACGATCCCTTCCTCGGCGAGTTCGTGGCTCGCCGCATCGGAGCCGACCGAGATCACGCGTCCGCCGCGCGCCTTGACCTGCTCGATGTTCGAGCGCGACTTCTCGGCCACCGCCCCCGCCGCGTTCACGACGACGGTCGTCAGGTCGGGCTCGACGAGCGCGATCGGGCCGTGCTTCATCTCCCCCGCCGGGTAGCCCTCGGCGTGCAGGTAGCTGATCTCCTTCAGCTTGAGCGCGCCCTCGAGCGCGACCGGGAAGTTGATCCCGCGGCCGAGGAAGAAGAAGCCTTTCACGTTGCGGTGGCGGTCCGCCAGCTCGCGCAGGCTCGCCTCCATCTCGGGCGCGAGCAGCGTCTCGAGGCGCGGGCGCAGGCCCTTGAGGTCCTCGATGAGCTCGCGACCGCGCGCGGCGTCGATGCGGCCGCGCGCGCGACCGAGGCGGAGCGCGAGCAGGTACGCGGCCACGACCTGGGCCGTGAAGGCCTTGGTGCTGGCGACGCCGATCTCGGGGCCGGCTTCGGTGAGGATCGTCGCGTCCGACTCGCGCACCACGGTGGAGCCGACCACGTTGCAGATGCTCGCCTTGCGCGCGCCCAGTTCACCGGCGAGACGCAGGGCCGCGAGCGTGTCGGCGGTCTCGCCCGACTGGCTGATCGCGAGCGCCAGCGTGCCCGGGACCACGACCGGCGCGCGGTAGCGGAACTCCGAGGCGAAGTCGATGTCGACGGGAACGCCCGCCAGACCCTCGATCAGGTAGCGAGCGATCTGACCGGCATGCAGCGCCGTGCCACAGGCGACGACCTGCACGCGCTCGACGCCGCGCAGGGTCTCGTCGTCCCAGCCGTCGCCGCCGAGCTCCACGTCGCCGTCCTTCGGGCGCAGGCGCCCTTCGATCGTGCGCGCGAGCACGTCGGGCTGCTCGTGGATCTCCTTGAGCATGTAGTGCGGGTAGCCGCCCTTCTCGGCCGCCTCCGAGCTCCATTCGACGCGACGCACCTCGCGCTCGACCGCGCGGCCGGTGCGATCGACGATGCGCACCGCGTCCGTGGTCAGCTCGGCCACGTCGCCGTCCTCCAGGTACTGGAAGTCACGCGTGTGCGTGAGCAGCGCGAGCACGTCGGAGCCGATCCAGTTGGCGTTCGTGCCGCGCCCGATGCACAGGGGCGGTCCGTGCCGCGCGCACAGCAGGCGCGCCGGCGCGCCGTCGGTGCCCGGCACGAGCACCGCCAGCGCGTAGTAGCCCGAAACGCGCGCGAGCGAACTCTGCACGGCACCGAACGCGTCCTCGCCGGCCGCGATCGCGCGCCCCACGAGCTGCGTCAGCACCTCGGTGTCGGTCTCCGAGGTGAAGGTCACGCCGGCGGCGACGAGCTCCTTGCGCAGCTCGGCCGCGTTCTCGATCACGCCGTTGTGCACGAGCGCGATCCGCGCGTCGGTGTCGGTGTGCGGGTGCGCGTTCGCGTCCGTCGGCTCACCGTGCGTCGCCCAGCGCGTGTGCCCGATACCGATCGCGGCGCGCGGCAGCGGCTCGGCCTCGATGATCGACTCGAGCGCACTCAGCCGTCCGGCGCGCCGACGCACGTGCAGCGTCCCGTCGGCGTCGACGACGCCCACGCCCGCCGAGTCGTACCCGCGGTACTCCAGCGTCTTCAGCCCCTGGACGAGGGTCGGGACGACCGAGCCGTCCACGGTGATGGCACCGACGATGCCGCACATGACGAGGGGCGCGGCCTAGCGGGCCGCCTGCTGCTCCTCGACGCGACCCTTGAAGTACGCGAGCGTGCGATCGAGGCCGTCGTCCAGCATGACCTTCGGCTCCCAGTCGAGCACGCGCTTGGCCTTCGTGATGTCGGGCTGGCGCACCTTGGGATCGTCCTGGGGCAGCTCCTTGTGCGTGATCGTGCTCTTCGAGCCCGTCAGTTCGATCACCTTCTGCGCGAACTCGAGGATCGTCATCTCGTACGGGTTGCCGATGTTGGTCGGCAGCACCTCGTCCGAGTGCAGCAGGCGGTAGATGCCGTCGATGAGGTCGTCGACGTAGCAGAACGACCGCGTCTGTGAGCCGTCGCCGAACACCGTCAGGTCCTCGCCGCGCAGGGCCTGGCCCATGAACGCCGGCAGCGCGCGCCCGTCGTTCAGACGCATGCGCGGGCCGTAGGTGTTGAAGATGCGCACGATGCGCGTGGCCACGCCGTGGTAGCGGTGGTAGCCCATCGTCATCGCCTCGGCGAAGCGCTTGGCCTCGTCGTACACGCCGCGCGGACCGACCGGGTTGACGTTGCCCCAGTACTCCTCGCTCTGCGGGTGGACGAGGGGGTCGCCGTAGCACTCCGAGGTCGACGCCAGCAGGAAGCGCGCGCCCTTGGCGTGCGCGAGGCCCAGCGCCTTGTGCGTGCCGAGCGACCCGACCTTGAGCGTCTGGATCGGCAGCTCGAGGTAGTCGATCGGGCTCGCCGGCGACGCGAAGTGCAGCACCGCGTCGAGCTTGCCGGGCACGTGGATGTACTCGGTGACGTCCTGGTGCTGGAAGTGGAAGCGCGGCTCCGCGAACAGGTGCTCCACGTTCCGCAGGTCACCCGTCACCAGGTTGTCCATGCAGATGACTTCCGCGCCTTCGCCGAGGAAGCGTTCGCACAGATGGCTGCCGAGGAAACCGGCACCGCCGGTGATGAGGACCGTCTTTTGGGACATGGGGAGGATGGGTGAACGTCGGTCGGACGGGCGCGCCCGGAGGCGAATCGGCAGGCGCGCGGGTGGAAGTGAACCCCTCCCCGCGCGAAGGCGCGGCCGGGAGGGCGGTTGCGGTGCGGCGGGAGCGGTGCGGTCGGTCGGCGGAGCGGGCTGCGTCAGGGCTGCGACGCCTCGCGCTCGGCCCGATTCTGCTCGGTGAGCAGCGGCAGCGAGGGATCCGCGCTGAATTGGACGCCGCTGCCCGGCTCGAGGTGCCACAGGGATCCGCCGGCGTCGAGTACCGAGGGCGACTCGCCGGCGGCCATCCAGACCGAGCGGGCGCGCGCGGCGAAGGAGAGCGGGCCGCTCCAGCGCAGGACCGTGCCGTCGCCCAAGGGCAGGCTCTGGTCGAGCCCGCGGCGGGCGGCGCGCGCGTCGGCGGCGGTGCGATCGATCTCGACCAGGTCGATGCTCTGGCTCGCCCCGAGCGCGACGCGCTCGTCGCCGAAGTCCAGCTGGACCTCGGTGGCGCCGTTGTTGAACAGACGCAGGATGCCGCCGAGCGTGCGTTCGAACCGCAGCGGCCCCACCCGCGCCGCCTCGGGCGCGACGACGTCGACCGCGTCCTGGACGCGCAGCCGCGTGCCGGCGGGCAGCTCCGCCACCGCGCGCGTGGGCCGGTAGAGGATCGCGGCCGGCTCGCCGCGCTCGCGCACGCCGACCCGCAGGTGTCCGGCGTCGAAGAGCTGGATCAGGAGGCCCTCGCCCGGCCACGCGATCTCCGCGCGTCCGCCGGCCGCCAGGTGGACCGTCGAGCCGCCGCGCAGTCGCCGGCGCTTGTCCACGTACGGCAGGGGCACGGATCCGACGGTCCCGGCGGGGCGCACGCGGACCGGGTCGGACAGGCGCGTGACGACCACCTCGTCGAGGCCCTCCGCGACCGTCTCGAGACCGCCCGGCAGCGGCTCGACCGCGGCGGGCATCGGCCCGGGCCAGACCTGCGTCCGGCAGCCGCCGAGCGCGAGGCCGCAGGCGGCGACGGCGAAGGCAGCGACGGCGCCACGCCCCCGGACCGCTCGGTCGGGGAGCTGTGGGCGGGCCTCGTCGATGGAGTGGCGGCGGCGTCGGCGCGACATGGTGGCAGGGTGCTCGTGGCGGGATCCTCGTGGCGTGGTGCGAGACCGCTGCGGCGCGGGGTCGTGGCCGGCGCCCGCGTTCAGCCCTTGGAACGGACCGAGGCGGCGGCGCCCGCGTAGTAGCGATCGAGGAAGCCGGTGTCGTGGTGTCCGGCGAGGAACTCGGGGTGCTGGAGCACCTCGCGCTGCAGCTTGATCGTCGTGCGCGGACCCTCGATCACGAACTCGTCGAGCGCGCGCAGCATCGTGCGCACCGCGTCCATGCGCGTCGGTCGGTGCGCGAGCAGCTTGCCGATCATCGAGTCGTAGTACGGCGGGATCGCGTAGCCGCTGTACACGTGACTGTCGACGCGGATGCCCGGGCCGCCCGGCGGCACGAAGCGCTCGACGCGACCGGGCGAGGGCTGGAAGTCCTTGTCCGGGTCCTCGGCGTTGATGCGGCACTCGATCGCGTGCCCGCGCATCTCGACGTCGCTCTGACGGAAGTCGAGCGGCTCGCCCGCGGCCGTGCGCAGCTGCCACTGGATCAGGTCCACGCCCGTCACCATCTCGGTGACCGTGTGCTCGACCTGGATGCGCGCGTTGACCTCGATGAAGTAGAAGTTGTCGTCCTTGTCGAGCAGGAACTCGACCGTGCCGGCGTTGTGGTACCCGGCCTCCTTGGCGATCGCGATCGCCTTCGCGCCCATCCGCTCGCGCAACTCCGGCGACACCGAGGGCGACGGCGACTCCTCGACGACCTTCTGGTGGCGGCGCTGCACCGAGCAGTCGCGCTCGCCCAGGTGGACGATGTTGCCCTCCTTGTCGCCGAGGATCTGGATCTCCACGTGGCGCGGGTTCTCGACGAACTTCTCCATGTAGAGGGAGCCGTCGCCGAACGCGTTCTCGGCTTCCGAGCGCGCCTGGTGGAAGCCGCTCGACAGGCTGGGGTCGTTGCGCGCGATGCGCATGCCGCGTCCGCCGCCGCCGGCCGACGCCTTGATCATGACCGGGTAGCCGATCTGACGCGCGACCTCGAAGGCGTGGTTCTCGTCGCGCAACAGGCCGTCGGAGCCCGGCACGACCGGCACGTTCGCCTTGAGCGCCATCTCGCGCGCGCGCGCCTTGTGACCGAGCGACGCGATCGTCTCGGGGTCCGGTCCGACGAAGTGGATGTTGCAGGAGCGGCAGACCTCGGCGAAGTGCGCGTTCTCCGCGAGGAAGCCGTAGCCGGGCACGATCGCGTCCACGTCGGCGATCTCGGCGGCCGAGATGATCGACGGGATGTTGAGGTAGGACTGCGCACCGGGGCCGGGTCCGATGCAGATCGTCTCGTCCGCCTGGTCGAGGTAGATCGCCTCGGCGTCCGCCTCGGAGTACACGGCCACCGTCTCGACGCCGAGTTCGCGACAGGCGCGGATGATGCGCTGGGCGATCTCGCCGCGGTTGGCGACCAGGACACGCTTGAACATGAGCGAAGGGTCCCCGACTCAGTTCTTCGCGATCACGAAGAGCGGTTGGCCGTACTCGACGGGCTCGGCGTTCTCGACGAGCACCTCGACGATCTTGCCCTTCGTCTCGGCCTTGATCTCGTTCATCACCTTCATCGCCTCGACGATGCACAGCGTCGTGTCCTCGTCGACCTGGGTCCCCACGTCGACGAAGGGCGCGGAGTCCGGCGAGGAGGCGCGGTAGAAGGTCCCCACCATCGGACTCGTGAAGTGCACGGCGCCCGGGGGCAGCGCGGCGCCCTCGCCGCCGCTGGGCGCGTGGCTCGCGGCCGCGGGCGCCGCGCCGGGGAGCGCGCCGGCCGACGCGGGCACGCCGGAGCCCTGCATCACGTTGACCAGCGGGGAGCCGGACTCGCCCTTGCCCCCGCGCTTCAGGTGGACCCGCAGCCCGGCGTTGGCGTCGTCGATCTCGAGCTCGGTGAGCTCGGCGCGCTTCATGATGCGCACGAGCGCGTGGACCAGCTTGATCTCCATGCGATGGAACCGCCTCTTCGGCGATCGTGAGGGGGGAGTCTGGGCGGGGTGGCGCCCTCGCGGGGCGGCCGACCGGGTCGGGCGCGCCGTCGGCCCCCCGGCGGGGCACGGCGCGGTGGCGAGGATAGCGACGGAGGGGACCGTTCTCGCCCCCAAAGAGGCCCCCGAGGGCAGGTTCGCGGCGGCGTGGGACCGACGGGGCCCGCTGCGACGCGATCCGATCCCGCTCCGTCGCGATCCGGTTTCAGTCGGCGGGGTCCGAGGCGGCGCCGTCCGAGGCGGCGCCGTCCGCGCGCCAGTGGCCGCGCTTGCCCCCCAGCTTCTCGACCAGTTCGACCGTCTCGATGCGGATCGCCGGATCGAGCGCCTTGGTCATGTCGTAGAGCGTCAGCGCCGCCAGCGACGCGCCGGTCAGCGCCTCCATCTCGACGCCCGTGGCGCGGGTGCAGCGCGCGGTGCAGCGCACCTCGAGCCGGTCGGCGTCCAGTCGCTCGACCTCCACCGCCACGTGGTCGAGTGCGATCTGGTGGCACATGGGCACGAGCTCGGCCGTGCGCTTGGCCCCGGTGATCCCGGCGATGCGCGCGACCTCGATCACGGGACCCTTGGGGCCGCCCTGGGTGAGGACCTGATCCAGGAGCCCGGCCGGGAAGCGCACCCGGGCGCGCGCGGTGGCCGACCGTGGACCCGGCTCCTTGTGCGACACGTCCACCATCACCGCGCGTAACGCGCCGTCCGCCGCGTGCTCGACGTGGCTGAGGCCGCCATCGGCCTCGCCCCGCTCGGCCGCGGCGCCGCCCTCGTTCGCGCCTTCGTTCGCATCCTCGGCTCCCATGGAACGGGCCAGGGTAGCGAGCGGCGCGCGCCTCCCCCTGCTCCGGGCCCGCGCCAGTTCCGACCCCCGCCCAGCTCGGGCCCCTCCCCAGGGGCGGAGCGGCGCGCCGGCCCCGGCTCCACGCACCGGGGTGTCGCCCACCGGCCCCACGGCCGATAGACGCCCCCGGGGTCCGTCATCCGCTACGCTCCCCTCCCGCGACCGCCCCGGTCGATCCGACCACGCCTCCGCCAACCGTTCGCTGCACTCCATGCGCCACGACCGTCATCCCGCGCCGTCCTCCGCTCCGCTGCGCCGCGGAGCCGCCCGCCTCTCGCTGCTCGGGGTCGCCACCCTGGGCCTGTTCGCCGCGGGCTGGAGCGCGGACGCCGCCGCGGACCCGGCCGTCGCCGAGCTCCGCGCGTCCGGGGCCCAGGACGAGACCACCCAGGAGCTGACGGCCTTCGTCGAGCGCCAGCTCGCCGAGGCGTCCAGCGACGACCCGGGCAGCCTCTGGGAGCGCGCCCTGGCCCTGCGGGCCGCCGCGGACGCGCTCGAGTCCGGCGAGGTGGACGCGCTGCTCGACGCCCGCCTGGCCGCCGCGCTCGACCCGGCCGCCGAGCTGTTGGCGGTCGCCGCGCGCGCCCAGGGCGACGCGCCCGACCTGCCCGCGCTCGCCGAGCGCCTGGTGACGCTCGTGTCCGAGGCGGAGCCGCCGGTGGCGGAGTCGGCGGCGGGCATGCTGGCCAAGCGCCTGTTCGCGGCGGCCTACCCGCGTCCCGAACGCCTCGAGGTGGCCGGGCGCCTCCTCGCGATCGCCGAGGACGCGGGCGAGGTGCCCCGGGTGCGCGTGGCCGCGGCCCAGTCGGCCCACTACCTGGGCGGCGGCACCGAGCGGCGCCGCGCGAAGGACCTGCTGAGCGAGTTCCTGCGCTCCACCCAACCCAGCGTCCGCGGGCACGCCGCCCTCGCCCTGGCCTGGGCCGGCGAGTCGGTCACCGGCACGCTGTTCCAGGAGCTCGACGCCCTGAGCCGCCTGCCCGGACCGAACGGTCGCCTGGCGGAGGCCTACCTGCGCTTCGACGACGAGGTGCGCGTCAACCGCCGGCGCCTCTCCGACATGCAGAAGCGCCTGAACGAGAGCCTCCTGCCCGACGACCTGTCGCGCTTCCAGGACGTGCTCGACATGATCGAGACGCGCCACCTCGACGGCGGGCGCTTCGAGCGCGACGACCTGGTCGACGCCGCGCTCAACGGCATGCTGCGCCTGCTCGACGAGCACTCGAGCTACTTCTCGCCCGACGCGTTCAGCAAGTTCATCGGCGAGCTCGAGGCGGAGTACGGCGGCATCGGTGCCTACGTCCAGGTCGACCCGGTCGACAACCTGTTCACGATCACGCGGCCGATCTACTCGGGCCCCGCCTACGACGCGGGTCTGCAGTCCGACGACAAGATCGTGCGCGTCGGGGACTGGCCGACGCTCGGGCACCCCGCCGACGAGGTCATCAAGCGCCTCAAGGGTCAGCCGGGCACGGACGTCGAGCTGTACATCTGGCGCCGCGGCATGGACGCCGACCTGATCGACCGTCCGACCGAGGACATGCTCCATCGCATCACGCGCGCGCGCATCCAGGTGCCGGCGGTGCAGGCCGACCTGTTGCCCGACGGCGTCGCGCTCATCGAGCTGACGACCTTCAGCCGCGGCGTCGGCGCGGAGCTCGAGGAGGTCTGCGCGCAGATGCTCGATCGCGGCGCGACGAGCATCATCATCGACCTGCGGCGCAACTCGGGCGGCCTGTTGTCCGAGGCGGTCGAGGTGGCCGAGGTGTTCCTGCCCGCCGGTCTGCCGGTGGTGCACACCGAGTACCGCGACGGTCCGCGACAGACGCTCGAGACCCGCCGCCCGGCTTCCGTGCCGGACGACGTCCCGGTCGCCGTCCTGATCGGGCGCTTCACCGCGTCCGCGTCCGAGATCGTCGCCGGTGCGCTGCAGGACCACGAGCGCGCGGTGCTCGTCGGCAAGCGCAGCTTCGGCAAGGGCTCGGTGCAGAACCTACTGCCGCTCGAGAACAGCCCCGAGGATCGCTGGCGCGACGAGAACAACAACGGCCTGTTCGACGCGTGGGAGACGATCACCGTCGACCACGACAACGACGGTGAGTTCGACTTCGCGCCGCGCGTGAAGCTGACGATCGCGCGCTACCTCCTGCCGTCGGGCCGTTCGATCCACCGCGAGGTGGACAGCGACGGCACGATCCTGTCCGAGGGCGGCGTGCGACCCGATGTGGAGGTCGATCCGGACCTGATCGAGGGCTGGCGCTGGACCGAGCTGCGCCGCGTGCGCGACGATCTGCGCGTGCCGCGCACCTACGTCGACGCGCGCTGGGACGAGCATCGCGAGCTGTTCACCCGTCTGGCCGCGACCGACCTGCACGACCCGAACCTGTGGCCGGACTTCGACGAGGTCTACCGCTCGACCTCGTCGGCATTGTCGCGCGAGGACCTGCGCGGACTGCTGCGCTCGGAGGTGCGCCGACGCGTCCAGGACGAGCGCGGCGCCGCCTTCCCGCTCGGCGACTTCCAGGAGGACAGCCAGGTGCAGGTGGCGATCGTCGAGCTCTACGAGCGCGCCGGTCGCTCCTGGTCCGAGGTCCCCGAGTACGCCGCGAGCGTGTCCGCCGACGAAGCGGCCGACGATGGCGAGGAGGACCTGCTCGCCCGGGTCGCGGCCGACCGGGCGCTCGAGCGCCTGCTCGACCGGCTGCGCGCCGCGGGCGACGCCGGCCTCGACGCCGAGCAGGTGCGCGAGATGATCGAGCTCATCGAGGCCCGCGCCGAGCGCTGATCGCCCGGCCCACTCGGACCGACCGGGCCCGACCGCGTTCGCTCCGCGAACGATCCGTCGAATTCACACAGCGCCTCGTCCGGAAATCGTTTCCGGGCGGGGCGCTCTGCGGTTCGCCAGGGGGCGCCGCGCCCGGTCCAGCGTTCCAACGCGCACCGATGCGACTTCCTAGGTGGTGTGCCGCGCCGGCGCACGGGGTGGCCTTGGCGGGGTCGAGTCCGCGATCGTCAGCGGACCGGATCCCCCCGCGACCGCGCGGAACGCCGTGCGGACGCACCACCGCACGGACGACTCTCGTTCCACGCTCCAACATGCGCTCCATCGCTCTCGGGCTCCTCGCCCTCGGGACCGCCGCTGCCACGGCCGCCGCTCAAGGCCAAGGTCTTCCTCTCGACACCTGCGACAAGGCCTAGGGCCAGGCCGTCGTCGCCGCGACGGGCGTGGTCGACCCGGCCGGCGCTCCCGCCACGGACGTCCTCGGCGACACGCCGGGCACCGCGACCACGATCGGCGCGGGCGGCTGCCTCACCGTCACCTTCGGCGGGGCCTTCACGCAGGACGGCACGCCGTTCTCCGACGTGGGCGTCGACGTCGTCGACTTCAACGACTGCTACGAGATCGCGCTGCGCCCCGTCGACGCGCTGACGGTGCAGGCGCTGATCAACGCCGGCTGGGAGGACGTGGGCCAGGGCTTCTGGCGTCCGTTCGGCCTGATTGAGTGCGGCGACCAGAACTGGGACGTGGACTTCTACGCCCCGGGCAACGGTCCGGGCACGCTCGTGTTCGACGCGCTGCGTCTGTGCGTCGAGGCCGGTCCGGTCGACCCGGACGTGGAGTTCGCGCGCGTCTGGGCGAACCTCGTCCGCCCCTGCCCGGGCCCGACCGCGACCATGGTCAGCAAGCCCTGCGGCTTCGGCCCGCTCGACCCGGTGCTCACCGCGGACCCGTTCCACCTGTTCACCGCGCCGACGCTGCGCGTCGACAGCCAGTTCCCGAACGTCCCGGGCTGGTTCTACGTGAGCGCGCCCGCCGCGCAAGCCTTCAACTACAACGGGTGCGACTTCTGGCTGACGACCCTCGGCCTGGGCATCACCTCGTTCTTCACGACCGACGCCAACGGTGACCACGAAGAGCTCGGTCCGCTCCTCGGCCCGTCGTTCGCGGGCATCGAGTTCGTCATCCAGGCGCGTGTCTGCGCTCCGGGGAGCCAGTTCGTCGGGCCGTTCGCGCCCTTCCCGGACTTCTTCTCGAACTCGCTGATCGTCCGCATCGGCTGCCCCGGCACTCAGGGTGGCGGCCTCGGCGGCAACCCGGCCGGCAACTGATCCAAGCGCGCGACGCGCTCGAACGCGTAGCGCACGCTCGAACGCGCGGCGGGTTCGCGACCGGTGACACGGTCGCGGGCCCGCCGCGCCGCGTTCAGGCCTGCTCGTCCGCCAGCCGGTTGCTCGTCTCCTCGGCCCACTGGGTGAGCGCGGGGTCCACGTACTCGGTGAAGGCGACCTTCACCGCGGCCGCGAGCGGCAGCGCCGCCAGCACGCCGAACAGCCCGAGCGCCGCGCCGCCGGCCGTCACCGCGAAGAGCACCGCGACCTCGGACAGGCCGAGGCTCTCGCCGAGGATGCGCGGCATCAGCACGTAGCCCTCGATCAGCTCCGCCGCGCCGTAGATCGCACCGGTGATGAGCAGCGCGGCCCACCAGGGGTCGTGCGTCCCCAGCGCGACGGCGGCGCCCAGCGCGAAGGCGACGACGCTGCCGACGAAGGGCACGAGCGACAGCAACCCGGCCAACATGCCGAGCAGGATCGAGTACGGGATGCCGGCGATCGCGAGGCACACGGTGATGAGCACGCCCTTGACCAGGCAGATCGTCAGGCGCCCGCGGAAGAACCGCGACAGAATGTCGCCCATCTGCGTCGCCATGCGCGTCGTGCGCCCGCGTTCGCGCACGGGGATGTGCCGCCGGATCCAGGCGTGCATGGCGTCCATCTCGAACATCCAGAAGAACGCGTAGAGCGGCACGAGCAGCACGAGCGTCGAGAGGCCGAAGATCGTCTCGAGCGCGCCCTGGGTCCGCTGCCACAGCCCGATCGCGACGCGCCCGCCCGCGCCCGCCAGCTTCGACTCGTTCTCGGCCGCGAGCGCGAGCAGCTCGTCGCGGTCCTCCTCGGACAACAGCTGCGTGCCGGTGGCGTCGAACACCCAGTCGTTGACGTTCCGGAGCAGCGCGGAGAGCGGCCGGTCGGGGTCGACGACCAGCTCTGCGTCCTGCTCGGTCCCCTCTTCGGCGTTCGCGCCCGGAGCGTCCTGCCCGTCGCCGGCGTCGCCGTCCCCCTCCGTCGAGCCCTCGCCCGTCGGCGCGCCGTCGCGCGGGAACTCGGTCACGCCGTCGGAGACCTCGACACCGCCCGTCGAAGAGCCCGTCGAAGCGCCCGGGTCCGCCGCTCCGTCACCCGCCGAACCGTCCCCGCTGGACCGATCCCCACCGGAGCGGGCGACCTGCTCGCCCTCGACCTGCTCGGCCGCCGCCTCCGCGTCGTGCTCGGCGACGCTCGGGACGAGGTCGGCGACGAGGAAGCGCACCTGGATCGCCATCCCCACGGCCACGATCAGCGTCAGCAGCGTCGCCGACGCGAACACGACGACGACCGCGGTGCGGTGGCTCCACCCGCGCCTGGTCAGGCCGCGCACGATCGGCACGACGATCGCCGCCAGCATGTAGCCGAGGATCAGCGGGTTGATGACCGACCGGATGCTCCAGGCGAACCAGAGCACGAGGACGGCGAGCACGGCGAGGCCGATGTTGCGCTTGTTGCGCGGGAGACGCTCCAGCATGGCGCCCATCGCACGGGCCCGCGCGCGACGCGATCAAGCTCGTCCGCCCGGCAGTCCCGCGAATGCGGCGCGAAGCTCGGCCGAGCGGCGCGCGGACGCCGATCAGAGCGCGTCCGGCAGGCGCGGCTCGTAGGCCTCGACGAACTCGTGCTCGAAGTCGAGATCGCTGGCGAAGTCGTCGATCGAGTCCGACTCGCGGCGGTTGAGCATCCCGCCCTCGACCATGAGGAACACGATGTGCCCCCAGTCGAGCGTCTGGCGCACGCCCCAGCTGCGCCACACGCGCGGCGTCAGCGGCCCGAAGGTGGAGCGGCCGCGCACGACCAGACCGTCGAGGACCTCGCGCCCGGTCACGTGCCGGTCGGGGCCCTCCTTCTCCGCGCGGCCCGTGTGCTCGATGGCGACCTCGAGCCCTTCCAGCAGGAAGCGGAAGGCCTCGGGCGCGTAGCGGCCGTCGGCGAGGGCGAGTTTGCGCAGGGGGTCCTCCACGGAGCGGACGATAGCACGCCGCGCGGGTCCGGCGTCAGCGCGGCGCGAGGGCCGACGCCCCGCCGCGCGCCGCGTCGCCGACCGCGCGCACGAGGCGTTCCATCGCCCCGTGCGGATCCATCTGCAGGCCGAGGTCGCCGGTGACGCGCGCCACCTCGTCGAGCGCCGCCGCGCCAGCGGTCGGTGACCAGCGCGGGAGGAGCTCGTCGCGCAACCGCGCCTCGAGGTCGGGGTGCCGCGCGGGCGCGACGCCCTCGGCCACGCGCTGCGCGTCGAGGAGCAGGCCACCGGCCAGTCGCGCGGCCACGCGCACGCGCTCGCCGTCGCGCATGCGCTGGGTGCGCGCGCGGTACTCGCCCTCCACCTTCCAGATCGCCTCGAGCGCGGCGTACGCGCGCGTCCGTCCGGTGAGCACGTCGACCAGGTGACCGCGCAGCGGCACGAGCCCTTCGCGCGCGGCTTCGACCGCCAGGCCCGGCGCGCCCTCGGCGAGCGCCGCGAGCGCGTCCACGTCGACCCCCGCCGCGATCGCGCCCTCTTCGCCCAAGCGGTCGATCACCGCGCGCGAGGCGGTGCGCTCGAGCGGCGCGAGGGGCACGCGCACGACGCGGCTGCGCACGGTCGGCAGGAGCGCCTCGATGCGCGAGGTCTGCAGGACGAGCGTGGTGCCGTCGGGCGGCTCCTCGAGCGTCTTGAGCAGCGCGTTCTGCGCCTCGTTGCCCAAACGCTCGGCCTCGCGCACGATCACGACGCGGCGTTCGCCCTCCACCGGACGCAGCGTGAGGAATCCCTCGATCGTGTCCGGCGGATCCTTGCGCGAGTCGCGGCCGTTCGGGCGTTCGCGCACCCAGTGGATCGAGAGCGACGACTCGTGCTCGCCCTCGGGGTTCAGGTACTCGACCGGATCGATCCGCATCAGGTCGGGGTGGTTGCCGCGCCAGCCGCCGCTCGCGAGCTTCTTGCACCCGCCGCACACGCCGCAGGGCGCCGCGTCCTCGCCGGTCGGGATCCCGCGCTCGCACAACAGGCCGTTCGCGAACCACAGGGCCGCGACGAAGCCGCCCACGCCGCGCGGTCCGACGAAGCACAGGGCGTGCGACAGGCGCTCGTTCGCCGCCGCGCGCCACAGGCCGTGCACCACGGCGTCGTGTTGGATGGGTCGGACGATCTGCATCGGGGAGCGCGGGGAGCTGCGGCGGTCAGCGGCTGGTCGCGAGGCGCGCGACCGCCGCGAGCACGCGCGCGTGCACGGCCTCGGCGTCGCCGCTGGCGTCGACGACGACGGCGCGGTCGCGACCGGCCGCGTAGCTACGGTAGCCCTCGGCGACGCGCTCCTGGAAGGCCAGGCCCTTGCCCTCGATCCGATCGCTGTCGCCGCCGCGCCGCTCGCGCGCGGCCCGAGGGTCCAGGTCGAGCACGAGCTCGAGGTCGGGCGCGGGGTCGTCGGCGAAGCGTCCGAGCAGCTCGAGCACCGCCTCCCCGCCCAGCCCGCCAGCCACGCCCTGGTAGGCGTAGGTCGAGGCGTGGAAGCGCTCGCACACCACGTCGCGGCCCGCGGCGAGCGCCGGCGCGATCTGCGCGCGGAGCAGGTGGCGGCGCGCGGCGGCGAACAGGAGGGCCTCGGTGGCGGCGTCGATGTCGTCGCGCCCGAAGAGCACGATCCCGCGCACCCCGTCGCCCACGCCGGTCGAGCCGGGCTCGCGCACGTGCAGCACCGCGTCCGCGTCGCCGCCCGCCTCCCGCGTCCAGGCCTCGACGAGGAGCCGGGCCTGGGTGGTCTTGCCGCAGCCGTCGACCCCGTCGAGCACGACGAAGCGTCCGCCGCCTCCGAGGGTGCGGCTCATCGCTCCGCCCCCGCGTCGCCGGCGTCGGCGCCGTCCGACTCGGAGCCGGCCTCCAGATCGAGCGCCTCGAGCGCGCGCACCCGCGGATCGCGCGGCGCCAGGGCCCGCGCCCGCTCGGCCGCGGCCCGGGCCGCCTCGATCCGACCCAGACCGTGGAGCGCGCGCGCACGCAACGCCTCGACCGCGCCCCGTTCCGCGTCGGTCGGCGCCGACTCGAGGCCCGCGGCCGCGGCGTCCGATTCGGCCTCCGCGCGCCGCGCCGCCATCCAGCCCTCCACGAACTCCCAGGCGGTCGCCTCGCGCAGCGCCTCCTCGAACGCGCCCAGCTCCACGAGGCTCGCGCCCCAGTCCAGGTGCAGGCGACGGTCGAAAGGCAGCACGTCGTTCGCCTCGCCGAACAGGCGCGCGGCCTCCGCGTGGCGCCCCGCGCGTTGGTGCCAACGCGCCAGGTCGAGCCGCGTCGACACGTCGTCGGCGTTGTAGGCGATCCAGCGCTCGCGCGCGCGCATCGCCGCATCGGTCTCGCCGGCCTCGTCGAGCAGCGTGGCCAGCGCCAGCTCGGCGGCCAACGACGGATCGGGGTGTCCGGGGAACGCGCGCTCGGCCGCGCTCAGGTGGTCGCGCGCGGCCTCGTCGTCGCCGCGTCCGCGCGCGAGCTCGGCCGCCGCGAGCCGCGCGCGGAAGTCCTCGCCGCCGCTCGCGAAGAACTGCTCGAGCAGGTCGCCGCCGAGCGCGACGTCGCCGCCGGACAGGGCGAACTGCGCGCGCAGGAACAGCGCCCGGGGCGGCACGCCGTCGGTGTCCCGCAGCGCGCCCACGATCCGCAGGGCCTCCTCCGCGTCCGGTCGCCGGTCCGACTGCCAGGCCGCGAAGCCCAGGTCGAGCCACGCCTCGCGCCAGCGCTCCGCCGCATCGGATTCGACTGGCGCCTCGCGCGGCAGCGTCAGCCAGCGCGCCTCGAGGCGCCCGGCGTCCCACAGGGGCTCGATCGCCACGCGCGCGAGCTTCGCGTCCACGTGCTCGGCGAACTCCGCGTCGAGTTCCTCGGGCGTGCGGCCGAACACCTCGCCGAGCGCCGTGTCCAGGTCCGCGCCGCGATCGAACGCGCCGAGCAGGTCGAGCATCGACTCGAACCCGTAGCGCGCGATCAACATGTCGCACAACAACCCGCCCTGGTAGTAGCCGAAGATCACGCGCGGGCCGCGGAACGCACCGTTCAGGTCGCGCACCGGGAAGATCGTGCCGTTCGCGCGCGCGTCGATCAGTTCGCGACGCATGTTGCGCGTCCAGCTCGGGTTCTTGCGCACCTCCTCCCAGGTCGCGAGGCCCTCGGTCACCCACCGCGGACACTTGTTGTTCGACAGGCCCAGGTGCACCACGTGCGTGAACTCGTGGTAGCCCGTGCGCGCCCACGAGAACATGCCCATCAGGTCGGACAGCGGCGAGACCGCGGTGACGACCGGACCGAAGCACACGCCGAGTGCCGGGAAGCCCTGGAAACCGGTCGAGCGCACCGAGAAGTCGTCGTGCACGTCGAACACCTCGATGCGCACCGGTCCGGTCGTGTAGCCGTAGCGCGCCGACAGCTCGCGCCGCGCATCGGCGTAGAACGGCACGAGGTACAGCGCGAGGACGTCGGCGCCCTCCTCGCGCCAGGCGAAGGTCAGCTCGCCGTCGGTGTGCTCGACGAAGCGTTCGTCGACGATGCGCAGCACGCGCGCGAGGTTGTTCCGCACGGCGTCGCCGCGCAGCCCCGCCGCGCGCTCGGCCTCGGCCAACGCCTCGCGCGCGCCGCCCACGTCGCCGGTGTTCGCGCGCGCGCGTCCGAGCGAGGTCCACGCGATCCAGTCGTCCGGGTCCGTCGCGACCGCGACCTCGAGCACGCCGAGCGCTTCGCGGAAGCGGTACAGGTCGACCAGGTGCGTGCCCACCACCCGGTGCGGCGTCGAGTCCGCGGGGTCCTCGTCCAGCAGCGCGTCGAGCAGCGGCGCGGCGTCGTCGGGGGCACCCGCGAGCGCGGCGAGCGACGCCTCGTAGGCGCGGACCAGGCGACGCTGGGGCGCGAGCTCGGCCGCGGCGGCGACGCTCGCGCGCGCGCCGGCGCGATCGCCGATCAACAGCTCGCCCTCCGCGCGCGCGAGCAGCCCGTCGATCGAGGTCGGGCGCGCGGCGAGCAATTCGTCGAGCAGCGCGTCGGACTCCAGGTGCGAGCGGCGCCAGTTCAGGCGGTACAGCTCGACGAGCGCCAGCAGCGCGGGCTGCGAGACGGGATTGCGCTGCCGGGCCTCCCGCAGGAGCGGGCCGGGGTTGCGCTGGGCCGAGGCCGCCGTGGCCACCTCGCCGTCCGCCTCCATGTAGAGCGCCGCGAGTTCGGCCAGCGCCAGCGGTTCGCGCGCCGAGAGCGTGGCCGCGCGCACCATGCGGGTGGACGCGCCGGGCAGGTCGCCCAGCGCCCGCGCGGCCCGGCCGCCCTCGACGAGCTCGAGCCACGCGTGCGGGCCGGACTCGCGCGCCTCCGACAGCTCGCCGGAGCGGCGCACCGCCCCGGCCAGGCGCGCCTCGCCCTCGGCCCGGCGGCCGGCCTCGATCAACAGCTCGCCCGCCGCGCGGTCGACGCCGGCGTCGACGCCGGTCGCGAAGCCGGCTGCCGTGGCCTCGGCCAACCGCGCCTCGAGGTCGTCCGTGCGCCCCAGCTCGGCCCGCAGGTCGAGGCGCACGCGGTGGGCCGCGGCCAGGTGGCGCTCGGGCGGTCCTTCGGGCCGGGCCGCGACCGCCCGCGCGGCGTCGTCCTCGGCCTCCTCGAAGCGCCCCTGGTCCAGGTACAGGCGCGCGCGGACCGCCAGGCTCCGCCAGTCCACCTCGCCCTCCTCGGCGGCCTCGAGGACCAGGGTGTCGAGCTCGCGCTCCGCCGCCCGCCAGTCGCCGCGGCGACGGGCCGCGTCGGCCTCGTCGCGGACGCCGGCGAGCAGGGCCTCGAGCTCGTCGTCCTCGTCCTGGGTCGCCGGCAGGGGCGCTCTCGACGGCGCCGCGCCGCTCCACGGGGCGGCCGCGAGGACCGCTACGAGGGCGATGCCGGCGCCCCACCGTTCCCGACTGTTCCACAGCATCGTGTTCGCCCTGCTTCGCGTTTGGTTCGACTCGCCCGCCTGCGGTATTCCGGGTCCGTCGGGACGGGCGGCGCGAGGGGGCGTCGCCGGGTGCCGGCGCGCCGCGCTTCCGCGCGTCGCGACCCACCCTTCGCGTCCAACCGTCCGCGTTCAACCGTCCGCGACTCACCATCCAGGCCGCCGCCCGGGGATCCGTCCCCGACCGGTCGCGGCCCTCCGCCCGGGCGCTCCCGCCCCGGTCGGACCAACCACGGGGTCCATGTCCGAGCATCCTACGCCGCAGCACCGCCGCCACGACCGCCTCGACCCGCTTCGCTCCGCGCCGGCGCGGGTCCGGCACCGGGCGTCCACCGCCCTGCTCGCCGCTGGTCTGGCGCTCGCAGCGAGCCTCTCCAGCTGCGTCGGCGGCCCGCCGCCGCCGTCGGACGAGCCGGACTGGGTGTCGATGCCCCTGTCGTGGTCGCGGCTGAGCGCGATCGAGACCTGGCTCGACAGCAGCGGCGCCAGCGACGACCCGCGCCTGCGGCTCGAGGCCGAGCTGGCCCTGGCCGAGGGGCGCCTCGAGTTCGCGCGCCAGGACCTCGAGCAGGACCCCAGTGCCCGCGTCGCCACCCGCCTCGAGGCCGCGGCCGACGGCTTCCGCCGCATCGAGCGCTCGTCGCTCGCGACCGACTCGCACCTGCGCCGCGCCGAGTACGGCCTCGCGCAACTCGAGCGCGTGAAGGCGCTCGAGGACCGCACCGGCGCGACGCCCGCGAGCACCGGCAGCGTCCAGGTGCTGCCGCGCTCGCGCTGGCGCCCCGAGCGCGCGGACACGAGCGACATGACGCGCGCCAGCGGCACCTGGTCGCGCCTCACCGTGCACCACACGAACATGGAGGGCCTGCCCGCGCCGCGGCCGGGAGCGGGCGAGGCGCAGAACGCCAGCTACATGCGGCGCCTGCAGCGCGCGCACCAGGTGACGAACGGCTGGGCCGACCTGGGCTACCAGTTCGTGATCGACGCCGACGGTCGCCTGTGGGAGGGCCGCGGCCTCTCCTACGTCGGCGCGCACGTGGGCCGACGCGGCGGACAGAACAACAACCTCGAGAACATCGGCATCAGCCTGATGGGCAACTTCGAGAACAGCTCGCCGAGTCAGGCAGCCCTGCGCACGCTGGCGGCCACGCTCGACGACTTCCGTCGGCGCTACCGCATCGCGCGCAGCGCGGTGTACGGGCACCGCGAGTTCAAGAACACCGCCTGCCCGGGCGACGTGTTGATGTCGTGGGTGTCGAGCTACCGCGGCGGGAGCGCGGCGACGATCCCGTCGAACAGCGCGCCCAGCGGGACGCCCGGCGCGAAGCCGAGGATCGCGAGCCTCGACGGGTCGCCGACGACGCGGTCGGGCGCGGACGAGGCGGACGCCTTCGAGCTGCTGTTCGGCGACGCGAGCGCGTCGTCCTCGGTCGCTCGCTGAAGCGCGCGCGCGGCGGCCTCCTCCCCGAGGATCCGCTGCGCCAGCGCACCGAACGCGTCGCGCATCGCGAGCGCGCGCCCCGAACACACGTTGACGACCGCGCCGCTCGGCGCGTGCTCGAGCAGGTGGAGGTACGCCGCCACCACGTCGTCCACGTGCAGGAAGTCGCGCACCGCGTCGAGCGGTCCCGTGCGCAGCGCGTCCTCCTCGCCGCGCGCGAAGGCCGCCAGGCGCGCGGCGAAGGCGGGTAGCGCGTAGGCCGTGCTCTGGCCGGGGCCGCTGTGGTTGAACGCGCGCGCGACGACGGTCTCCACGTGGTCGGCGGCGAGCACGCGCGCCTCGGCCTCGCGCTTCGTCGCGCCGTAGACCGAACGGGGCCCGAGCGGCGCGTCCTCGGCGAGGTCGTGCTCGGACGGCGCGTAGACGGCGGCGCTGCTCGCGAGGACCAGGCGCGTGCCGGGGGCGAGCGCGTCCACCAGTCTCGCCGTGGCCTCGGCGTTGACGCGTCGAGCGCGGTCCGGATCGCGCTCGCAGACGCGCGGATCGGCGACCGCGGCCAGGTGCAGCACGTGGGTGGGCGCACCGCGCTCGAGCGCTTCGGCCAGCGCTCGCGGGTCGGTGACGTCGAAGTCCTCGACGCTCGTCGCGCCGAGTTCGCGCAGGTCCCGAAGGCGCTCCGCGTCGAGGCGTGAGCACCAGGCCGCGACGCGGTCACCGCGGTCCGCGGCCGCTCGCACCGCGCGCCGGCCCACGAAGCCGGTCGCGCCGGTCACCGCGACCGTGCGCGCCACCGTCACGCGCCCGCGCCGGTCGCACCGGCCGCGAGGCCCGTGTCGAGGTCCGCATCGACCATGCGGTGGACGAGTCCCTCGAAGTCCACTTCGGGCTCCCAGCCCAGCTCGCGGCGCGCGCGACTCGCGTCGCCGCACAGGAACTCCACCTCGGCCGGTCGCAGGAGCGCGGCGTCGGTGACCACGTGCTCGCGCCAGTCGAGCCCCGCGCGCGCGAACGCGATCTCGCAGAACTCGCGCACCGAGTGGGTCTCGCCCGTCGCGATCACGAAGTCCTGCGGCGCGTCCTGTTGGAGCATCGCCCACATCGCGCGCACGTAGTCGCCGGCGAAGCCCCAGTCGCGGCGCGCGTCGAGGTTGCCGAGGCGCAGCTCGCTCGCGCGCCCCTGCGCGATCGCCGCGACGCCCAGGCTGATCTTGCGCGTCACGAACTCCGCGCCGCGCCGCGGCGACTCGTGGTTGAAGAGGATGCCGCTGACCGCGAACAGGTCGTAGCTCTCGCGGTAGTTCACGGTCGCCCAGTGCCCGTAGACCTTGGCGACGCCGTACGGGCTGCGCGGGTGGAACGGCGTGCTCTCCTTCTGCGGGCTCTCGCGCACGAGCCCGAACATCTCCGAGCTCGACGCCTGGTAGAAGCGCGCGTCGGGCTTCACCTGGCGCACCGCCTCGAGCAGGCGCGTGACGCCGACCGCGGTGAACTCCGCCGTGAGCACCGGCTGCGCCCAGGAGGTCGGGACGAACGACTGCGCCGCGAGGTTGTAGATCTCGTCCGGCTGCGCGGCGTCGACCGTGCGCATGAGCGAACTCGAGTCGAGCAGGTCACCCTGCACGAGCTCGAGCCGATCGACGAGGTGCGCGATGCGCTCGTGGCGTTCGGTGCTCGAGCGCCGCACGAGCCCGACCACGCGATAGCCCTTCTCGAGCAACAGCTCGGCCAGGTAGCTGCCGTCCTGTCCGGTGATCCCGGTGACCAGCGCCGTGCGGCGCGCGTCGGAGCTCGTCGTGCTGCTCATGCGTCAGGCGCGGTCGAAGAACAGGAGCCAGCCCGTCCCGACGCTCGCACAGTACAGCGCGAACCACACGAACGCGCCCTTCGAGAGGGCGACCAGCAACAGCCGCAGCGCCGCGACGCCGACGACGGCCGACAGCACGAAGCCGAAGAGCAGACGCAGCGGTTCGGAGCGGTCGTCGGCGAGGGCGTCGGGCACCTCGAGCACGGCCGCGCCGGAGATGGCCACGAAGCCGAGCAGGAAGCTGAAGCGCGCGGCCTCGCGCGCGTCGAGCCCGCGCAACAGCCCCGTGGCGATCGTCGCGCCCGAGCGCGAGATGCCGGGCAGGATCGCGAGCGCCTGCGCGAGCCCGATGAGGATCGCGTCGGTGAACCCGACCCGTCGCCCGCCGCTCGCGTCGGCCAGTCCACCGCGCGCCTCGATCCGCGCCCGCCGGTCGCGCTCGCCAGCGATGAGCAGGGCCGCCGTGACGAGCAGGCACACGGCCGACACCGTCGCGTCCTCGGTCAGCGCCTCGAAGCGGTCCTTCAGGAACACGCCGACGAGCCCGGCGGGCACCGTGCCGACGCCGACGAGCAGGAGCGTGCGCGGATTGCCGCGCACGGCCTCCGTCAGCATCCGCACGAGGTCGCGCCCGTACACCACGGCCACCGCCACGAGCGTGCCCGCGTGCAGGACCACGTTGAGCGCGAGCCCGGCTTCGGGCACCGCGTTGCCCGAGCGCTCGAGCACCTCGCTGGTCAACGCCAGGTGACCCGACGAGGAGACCGGCAGGAACTCCGTCAGCCCCTGGACGAGCGCGAGGATCGTGACCCCCAGCCACGGCGAGTCCCCGGCTCCGGCGGAGCCGAGCTGCTCCAGCAGGAGGAGGACGAACGCGATCGGGCTGGGGAGGGCCACGGCCCTACTTCGACCGCGCGAGGGCCTCGGCTGCAGGCACGTAGCCCATCCCGAAGGCCTCGGACACCGCCTGGCAGGTCACGTTGCCGCCGATCACGTTGGCGGCGCCCGACAGCGGGTTGCTCGGCTCGACGGCGCCGTCGACGCCCAGGCGCGCGAGCTCGCCGATCCAGCGCGTCGTGGCGTTCGTCAGCGCGGCGGTCGAGGTCTGCGGCACGGCGCCGGGCATGTTGGCGACGCAGTAGTGCACGACGCCGCTCTCGACGAAGACCGGCTCGGCGTGGGTCGTCGGACGGCAGGTCTCGACGCAGCCGCCCTGGTCCACCGCCACGTCGACGATGACCGAGCCCTGCTGCATCAGCTCGAGGTCCTCGCGCGTCACCAGCTTCGGCGCCGCCGCGCCGGGCACGAGCACCGCGCCGACGAGCAGGTCGGTGTGCGGCAGGATCTCGCGGATCGCGTAGGGCGACGAGAACATCGTGCGGCAGTTCCGCGGCATGACCTCGTCGAGGTAGCGCATGCGGTCGAGCGACACGTCCATGATCGTCACGTCCGCGCCGAGCCCGCAAGCCATGCGCGCCGCGTTGATACCGACCACGCCGCCGCCGAGCACGGTCACGCGCCCGCGCTTCACGCCGGGCACGCCGCCGAGCAGCACGCCGAGGCCGCCGTTGGGGCGCTGCAGGAAGGTCGCGCCGGCCTGGATCGACATGCGACCGGCCACTTCGCTCATGGGCGTGAGCAGCGGGAGCGAGCGCCCGACCTCGAGCGTCTCGTAGGCGAAGCAGTGCGCGCCCGTCGCGACGAGCGCCTCGGTCAGCTCGCGACTCGCCGCCAGGTGCAGGTAGGTGAAGACGATCTGCCCGGGGCGGATGCGCGGCCACTCCTCCGCGAGCGGCTCCTTCACCTTGACGATCATGTCGGCGGCGCCGAACACGTCGTCCGCGGAGCCGAGGATCTCGGCGCCCGCCACCTCGTACTGGTCGTCGCCGAAGCCGCTGCCCAGACCGGCGCCCTTCTGGACGACGACCTGGTGGCCGGCCCGGACCAGCTCGTCGGCTCCGGCGGGCGTCAGCGCGACGCGGTTCTCCTGCGGCTTGATCTCGGTGGGGACGCCGATCTTCACGGTTCGTGGGCGCGCCAACGCGCGTGGGGGGCACGGCTCGCCCCGGAATGGTCGGCGGGAGCCTCGGTCGTGGGTGCGCAGCGTTCCACGACGCCGCTCGAAGCGCGGAAGTGTAGCGAGCACCCGGTCCCGGAAAAGCCTTGTCCGGACCGACCCGCCTCCGTATCTTCCGGCCCCTCGATCGCCTGGCGGTCGAGACCGGGGGCCATTAGCTCAGCTGGCTAGAGCGCCACGTTGACATCGTGGAGGTCAGTGGTTCGAGTCCACTATGGCCCACCATCATTCCACACCCGACCCCGCCCCCCCCCGCCCCCGCGAGTCGAGGCGAGGCGAGTCGAGCCGGGTGACGGGCGCGCGCGAGCGCGAACGAGGGAGCGCGGTGCCGCCGAGAGCACGGGGCACCGCCGGGAGTACGGGCACCGCCGGGAGCACGGGCACCGCAGGGAGCGCGAGGCGCCGTGGGGCGTGCGAGGTGCTGGCCCGAGTGCGAGGGCCGGCTGGACGGTCGAAGCCGTTGGACGCGCTCCGAGAGTGCTGCATCGAAGCGAGCGAGGATCCGAGGACCGCGCGTGACGCGAGCGCCGCACTGCGGGAGGACGACCGGAGGGGGCGCCCGGACGGGGCGCGCGAACGAGCGCGGGGCCAACGCGGGGTCGGTGGGCGCGTAGGGTGCACGGGGTCCGGGTCGCGAGAGGCGCGACGCGGCCCAGTCGCACCACCGCAGCCGTCACCATGTCGATCGTCGCCGCACTCGCTCTCGCCAGTCTCGCGCAGCTCACGCCCGCCACCTCGAACGACGCGTCCGAGGACCTCGCGCTGCGCATCACGCCCGAGGTGATCGTCACGCGCAACGCGCGGCCCGCCGTCGTGTCGATCCAGGCCCAGGTGCCGGGCGTCGTGCGCGACATCTTCGGACGCGAGTTCGAGCGCACCTCGACGAGCAGCGGCACCGGCGTCGTCATCTACGACGACGGCTGGGTCGTGACGAACAACCACGTGGTGCGCGGCGCCGACCAGATCGTCGTCAGCCTCGAGCCGGTGATCGGCGAGCCGCCGGTCGAGTACCCCGCGCGCCTGGTGAGCGCGGTCGCCGAGGAGGACCTCGCGCTGCTCAAGATCGAAGCCCCCGACGACGTGCGCTTCTCGACCGTGTCGCTCGGCACGAGCTCGGACCTGATGATCGCCGAGCCGGTCATCGCCATCGGCAATCCCTACGGTCAGACGCTGACCGTGAGCCGCGGCATCATCTCCGGCCTGCACCGCAACGTCGACATCCCGACCGAGGGCCTGCGCTTCTCGAACCTCATCCAGACCGACGCGTCGATCAACCCGGGCAACTCGGGCGGGCCGCTGCTCAACATCAACGGTCGTCTCATCGGCATCAACACCGTGGTCAACCGTCAAGCCGAGAACATCGGCTTCGCGATCCCGGTCGATCGCGTGCGCCAGGTGCTCGAGGAGAGCCTCCTCGCGCCGTCGCGCGCCGCGTCCTGGTACGGCTTCGAGGTGGCGACCGATCCGACCGCGGCCGGCGGCGAAGCGGTCGGCGGGCAGGGCGGCTTCCCCGTGACCGCGATCACGCCCGGCGGCCCGGCCGAGGCGGCGGGGCTCGCGGTCGGCGCGCGCATCCTCGGTTGGGAGGACCGCCGCCTCGAGTCGGCCGACGCCTTCCGCCTCGAGCGCGCGGCCCTCGAGCCCGGCCGCGCCGTGCGCTTCCTCGTCCGCGACGACGACGGCGAGCGCATCGTGACGATGGAGGGCTGGAGCCGCGACGAGGGCCTCATCTTCGATCGCGCGGGCCTGCGGACCGAGACGGTCGTGCTCACCAGCCAGATGCGGCGCCAGTGGTTCACGCGCGTGACCGCCGTGCGCCCGGACGGCCCGGCCGACGCGCTCGGCCTCGCGCCCGGCGACCTGATCGAGTCGTTCCGCGCCGCGGGCCGTCAGGTGCTCGTGCCGAACTCGCCGCAGATCCTCGCGCTGTACCTGAACAGCGTCGAACCGGGCACGCGCGTCGACCTCGACGTGTGGCGCGACAGCAACGGCAACCGCGTGCTCGACTACACGAGCCAGGTGTCCGAGCTGCTGCGCGGCACGCTCGTCCTCGAGTAGGACCGCTGCCGCTCAGCGCACGTTCGCGCGGAACGCCCGCGCCGCGTCCTCGTCCCAGCCGACGCGCACCCACTCGCTCACGCGCCCGTCCGCGGTCGCGAAGAGCAGCAGGGCCTCGCGTCCGCCGAAGTCGGTGATGAACGCGAGCGAGCGCCACAGCGGCGTGGCGGCGGCGGCCTCGGCGAAGATCGCGCGCGGCGCGTACCCGCGCACGCCCTGCTCGGGCAGCGTCGCCAGGTCGTAGCCCAGCGGCGTCACGAGCAGTGCGTAGGCCGCGTCGTCGGGACAGCGCCAGCGCACGTCGGGCACCTCCTCCCCCGCCAGGAAGAAGGATCGCGGGCCCTCGACCTCGAGCGTCGCGACCAGGTCGGCGGGATCGAGCAGCGGCGGGTCGAAGCCGGCGCCGGGGCCGCCCAGCGGCGGATCGACCCGCGCCGCGGGGTAGAGCGGTTTCCAGGCCCACACGGCGCGCGTGTCGTCGGCGTTCGCGCCGCGGCGCCGGTCACCGATCGGAGAAGTGAAGTGGTCCGGCAGCCCGAAGTGCAGCGTGTACGCCGTCCCGCTCGCGTCCAGGCTCGGGACCGCGCCCACGAGGACGGGCAGGTCGGACGGTCCGTCGAGTCCGAGCGCCGCGCGTCCCGTGTCCACGCGCTCGACGAAGTCCGCCACCTCGCCCGCAGCGGCGGCCCAGGTCCGCACCGAGTCGCGCGCCTGGGCCGAACGCACGCCGATCAACACGGCGGTCCCCAGGAGCAGCACGCCCATCGGCAGCACGCGCGGCGCCTCCCGGGTCCACGGCGCGCGCCCGCAGCACCCGGCCCAGGCCAGGCAGACGAGCCCGTCGGGGACCGCGAGCCAGCGCAGGTGCTCGGGCTGCATGCCGCCCACGAGCAGCGGCATGAGGACGAAGAGCGCGGCCGCAGCGCCCAACAGGCCCACCTGGATCGCGCGCACTTCGAGCACGTGGCTCGTGCGCCCCAGGACGGCTGCGAAGGGCAGGGCGAAGGCCACCGGACCGAGCACCACGAACGCCGCGGCGAGGCTCGCCAGGGGGCTCGTGAAGTCCACCGAGCCCGGGTAGCCGCCCACGAACTCCCCCACGGAGATCCAGCGCCACAGCCAGGCGAGCACGAGCGCGACCACGAGGGTCCGCGCGGCGCGGACGACCTCGGGCCGTTCGGGGCGCTCGGGCCAGGTCCAGGCCAGCACGATCGCGATCGGCGCCAGCGCGGCCGCCATCTCCTTGGTCGCCAGCGCGAGCACCGCGCACACCGCCGCCGTGCGACCGCGCCCGTGGCTCACCGCGAGCAGCGCGCCGAGCATGAGCGGCCAGCACAACGAGTCGACCCGCCCCACGACCCAGGTCACCGTGCCGCCCTGGTGCGGGAAGGTCAGCGTCAGGAGGGCCGCCGCCAGGCTGGCGAACCACCGGCAGCCCATCCGCCGCGCCAGGTGGAACATGAGGGTTCCCGCTGCCACCTGGCACGCCGCGTTGAAGAGGCGCAGGGCGAACGGGTCCGGTCCGAAGAGCTCGAGCTGGAGCCACAGCGTCGTCGACACGAGCGGCCGCCAGAACAGGATCGTCCGCATCCCGTACTGGCTGCGCCACCAGTCGGCGAGCGCGCCCTCGTTCGACAGGTGCCGGACGACCGACGCGTCCTCGGAGATCCAGCCCGCGTCCCAGGTCCCCCGCCACAGGACGAGACCGATCGCGGCGAGCAGGGCGGGGACGAGGAGGCGGGACATCGCGGGAGGGCGGGCGGTTCAGATGCTACGCGGCCCGGCCGGTCGCGCGCGCGGGCGGGTGCACGCGCGGTGGAGTGCGTCGCGGGGGTGGGGTAGTCTTTCTGAGATGACGGGTTCCTTCGGACGGGCGGCGGCCTTCGTGGAGCGCTTCGGCGAGGCGGTGGCGAGCGTGATCCTCACCCTCGTCTACTTCGTCGTGCTCGGGCCCCTCGCCCTGCTCGCCCGGCTCGTCGTCGACCCCCTCGGCCTGCGCCGCGGGCCCGAGGAGAGCGCCTGGCAGGACTGGCCGGCCGAGCGCCGCGACCCCACCGCGGGCACCGGGTCCGCGCCCGCACGCGCCGCGGTCCTGGCCCGGGCCCGACGGCAGGGCTGAGGCCCGCGCCGGTACCCGCTCGCGTCCGATGAACCTCCTCGGCCTCTCCTTCCACTACCACGACGCGGCCGCCGCGCTCGTGACGGACGACGGCATCGTGGCGGCCGCGGCCGAGGAACGCTTCAGTCGTCGCAAGCACGACAACGGCTTCCCGCGGCTCGCGACGGACTTCGCGCTGCGCACGGCCGGGATCACGGAGAAGGATCTCGACGCCGCGGTCTTCTACGAGAAGCCGCTGCACAAGCTCGAGCGCATCCTGCTCACGAGCGTCGCCACCTTCCCGCGCTCGTCCGCCGTGTTCCGCCACGCGATGCACCGCTGGCTGGGCGAGAAGCTGTGGGTGAAGTCGCTGATCCGACGGTCGCTCGAGCTGCCGAAGAAGAAGGTGCTGTTCTGCGACCACCACGTGTCGCACGCCGCGTCGGCGTTCTTCACCTCGCCCTTCGACGAAGCGGCGATCCTCACGGTCGACGGCGCGGGCGAGTGGAGCACCGCGACGCTCGGCGTGGGCCGCGGTACGCGCATCGAGATCCACAAGGAGCTGCGCTTCCCCCACTCGCTCGGGCTCCTGTACTCCGCGTTCACCGCGTACTGCGGCTTCGAGATCAACGAGGGCGAGTACAAGCTCATGGGCATGCATCCCTACGGGGAGCCCAAGTACGTGGACCGCATCAAGGAGCTCGTCCGCATCGGCCCGGACGGCGGCCTGTGGCACGACATGCGCTACTTCGCGTACCACGCGAGCCCGAACCGCAGCCTGACCAAGGCCTTCGAGGAGCACTTCGGCCGACCCGCGCGCGACCCTTCGCGCGGCGACACGCACCTCGACGAGTTCTACTGCGACATGGCCGCGAGCATCCAGCGCGTCACCGAGGACGTGCTGTTCGCGATGGTCGAGCACCTGAAGGAGGTCTCGGGCGCCAAGTACCTGTGCCTGGCCGGCGGCGTCGCGCTGAACTCGGTCGCGAACTTCAAGCTGTTGCGCGACGGACCGTTCGACGACGTCTACATCAACCCCGCGCCCGGTGACGACGGCGCCTCGCTCGGCGCGGCGCTGTGGGCGCGGCACCACGTGTTCGGGCAGGAGCGTCTGCCCGCGCTCGACCACGCGTATCTCGGCTCGAGCTACACCGACGACGAGGTGCGCGCCTGGCTCGACGGCCAGGGCATCGCGTACACGCACTACCCCGAGGACGAGGCGTACCTGCGCGCGGTCGCCGAGCGCCTCGAACGGGGCCAGGTCCTCGGCTGGTTCCGCGGCCGCTTCGAGTGGGGCCCGCGCGCGCTGGGCTCGCGCTCGATCATCGCCGATCCGCGCCGGATGGAGATGAAGGAGCGCCTCAACGCGAAGATCAAGTTCCGCGAGGCCTTCCGCCCGTTCGCGCCGTCGGTGCTCGAGGAACGCGCCTGCGACTTCTTCGAGTACGAGGCGGGCAGCGCGCAGCGCGCAGACGGACGCGACAGCCTGCCGGGTCGCTTCATGCTCTACGTGTGTCCCGTGCGCGAGGACAAGCGCGAGGTGCTGCCCGCGATCACGCACGTGGACGGCTCCGGCCGCCTGCAGACCGTCTGCAAGGCGACCAATCCCGACTACCACCGGATGATCGAGATCTTCGGCGAGCGCACGGGCGTGCCGGTGATCATGAACACCTCGTTCAACCTCAAGGGCGAGCCGATCGTCGAGCACCCGGGCCACGCCTTCAACACCTTCAGCCGCTCCGGGATGGACGCGCTCGCCGTCGGCAACTGCATCGTCGAGGCGGATGCGAAGCGCATCCTCGACGAGGTCCCGTTCGAGCTGCGGCACCGCGGCGACTCCGTGGCCCAGATGGTGAGCTGATGCGCGTCCTCGCTCGAATCGCTGCGTGGGCCGCCGCGCTGCTCACCGTGCTGCTCGTCGTCGAGGGCGGGCTGCGCCTGCTCGGCCAGTCGCCCGATCCGTCGCCGGTGGCCTACGACTCCCTGCTCGGGTGGAGCAACCGGCCGTCCGCGAGCGGCGTGCTGCACGGGCCCGAGTTCGAGGCGCGCTGGGAGACCGACGCGCGCGGTCATCGCGTCACGCCCCGCGCCTCCGCGACGACCGACGCACCCGAGGTGGTCCTGCTGGGCGACTCCTTCGTCTTCGGCACGGCCGCCGACGCGCACGACACGATCGCCGCGCGCCTGCAGGCCGCCTGGGACGACGCGGGCCGCGGCCTCGTGGCCGTGAACGCCGGCGCGCTCGGCTGGGACACCGGCCAGGCCGTGCGCGCCTTCGAGGCGCGCATCGCGGACGACGCCCCCGCCGCCGTCGTGCTCTTCGCCTACGAGAACGACCTCTTCTGGAACACGCAGGACGCGTACGTCACCCGTGACGGCCCGCGCGCCAAGCTGCGCATCGATCCCGCCTCCTCGGCCCGGGCCCCCGAGCCGCGGGTGCCGCGCAGCGGCGACCTGCCCTGGTGGAAGCACACGGCCGTGGGCTCGGCGCTCGGCGGCCTCGTCGGCGGCGGCCACGCCGGACCGCGCATCGAGGTCGAGGGCGGCCGCACGATCGACGCCGAGCTCGCCCCGCTCCTACCGAACGCGGGCGGCGCGGAGCTCGACGCCGAGATCGACGCGGTGACCGGCGCGGCGTTGGCGCGCCTGCGGACCGCGGCGGACACCTGCGGCGCCGAGCTGCTGCTGGTCACGCTCCCCGCGGCGCCGCTGTTCGAAGCGGACTGGGAGCGCGCCTACGCCCGGGCGCGCGGCCTCGAGGGGCTGGACTGGTCCTGCCACCGCCCGATCGAGCGCTTCCTGCGGCTCGCCGACGAGGCGGGCATCGCGACGCTCGACGCCACGGCGGCCCTGCGCTCCCACCGCAGCGAGAACGAGGGCGAGCGCCTGTTCTGGCGCACCGACTGGCACCTGACGCCCACGGGCAACGACGTGGTCGCGCGCGCCGTGGCCGCCTACCTCACCGACCGCGTGGACGCGCCGGTGGTCGCACCCGTCGAACCGGCGGCGCCCGCGAGCCGGTCGCCGTGGGCCGCGCGCGGTCTCTTCTGGCTCGTGGCCACGGCTCTGGTGGGCCTCGTGCTGCAGCGTCAGCCGCGGCGGGGGAACCTCGCCGTGGACCTGCTCGGCGCGGGCGCGATGGTCGCGCTCGTCATGACGATCGCGCTCGGCGCGGCAGCGCTGTTCGACACGCTCCCCCAGGCCGCTTCGACGCTGCTCGGGGCCGTGATCGTGCTCGTGATCCTGGGTTTCGTCCTCTACCACCTGCGCGACCGCTTCGACACCATCGCCGAGGTCGTGGGCGGCTTCGCCTGGCGCGGGCACTGGTACCTCATGCCGACGCTCGTGGTCCTGATCGGCCTCGGCAGCCTCCTAATCGTCGCGGCGTCGTCGCCGATCGTCGCGCCGTTCGTCTACACGCTCTTCTGAGCGCCGGGCGCCGCTTCACTCCCCGAGGCGCTCGAGCACCGGCCCCAGCAGGGCGTCGGCGATGATCGCCTGCCCACGGGGGTTCGCGTGCTGATCGCTCGGATGCACCCACAGCGACGGGCCGTCCATCCCCTCGAAGGTCTCGAACAGGTCGACGCAGGGGATCTCGGCCGCGGCGCAGAACTCCGTGACGCGCTGGTGGACGCCGAGCAGCGGGTAGCGCTCGCGCTCGAGCCGGAAGAACATCGGGAACACGACGACGAGCAGCCCCACGCCGCGCTCGGCGCACAGGTCGCGCGTCGCGGTCAAGGTCGCGCGCGCGGCCTCCCAGGGCTCCGGCACGAGGTCCAGCAGCACGGTCGCGTCGGGCAATGGCGTGCGCTCGAAGCGCGCGCGCTGACGACGGTCCTGCAGCGCGTTCAGCACGCGGCTGGTGCCGCCCAGCCAGCGCCGCTCGACCGGCGGGGCCTTCACCGCCATCGGTACGTCGCCCAGGTCGTTGAGGCACAGGCCGATGACGAGCAGGTCGGGCTCGAACGCGAAGGCGTCGCTCGCGATCCAGTCCAGGTAGTCGCCCACGCGGGTGGCGCCCGTCGCGAAGCCGCCGTTCACGACCTCGGCGTCGCCGAGGCGCTCCTCCAGCAGCCCCTCGAGTCGCTGGACCCAGGTGTCCTCGAGGCGCACGCCGTTGCCGAAGGTGAAGGAGTCGCCGATCGCGAGCACGCGCGTCTGCCCGGGCGGCTTCTCCCGCGTGAAGGGCTCGTCGCGGAAGCCCAGGTCGTTCGTGGCGACGCGCACGCACCCGTCGGCGTCGAGGTAGTCGAGGCCCAGGTCCGCGTAGCAGAAGCGCAGGTCCAGGTTCGGCGTCAAGCGCGAGGCCGCCGGCGCGCCGGGCGCGGGGGGCGCGTCCCGACCGAGGTAGGTCCCGACCGTCGACAGGGGGACCTCGGCCCCGTCGGACGCGCGGATCGTCGGGGGTGCGATCGGCCCGGGTTCGACGGCGCGCCACACCAACTCGGTGGCGAGCAGGGCCGCGAGCGTGCCGGCCAGGGCGCCGGCCAGTCGCCGAACGATCCTCCTCGACCTGCTGGAGCCGGTCATGGAGCGATGCTAGCGCATCCCGAGCGGGGTACCATTCACCGCCCCGGAGCGCCTCCCATGACGAACGACGACGAGCCCGGCTTCCTGCGCGAGAACTGGCCCTGGATCCTGCTCCCCGCCCTCGGCGTGGTCGCGGTCCTGGCCTGGTTCCTCCTCACCGGCGACGGCGAGGTCGCGCCGTTCCAGTACGGCGGCTTCTGATCGGTCGCCGCGGCGCCGGCTCACTCCGACAGGTCCACGCCGAAGCGTCGCAGCAGGTCGAAGCCCCCGCAGGCCTCGGCCACCAACAGGTGCAGCCGCGTCGTGTCGTCGACGGGCAGGCGCCGCAGCTGCAGCGGGTCGGCGCCCTTCGTGTTGGTGCCCGCGTGGGTGTTGACCGCGTAGCTGAAGCCCGCGGCCGTCGCCGCCTCCATCGAGCCCCGGTCGTAGTCCCAGCGCCGCCCGAAGGGGTAGGCGAAGGTGCGGCCCGCCCCGTCGCCCAGCTCCGCGACGCAGCGCTCGCGGCAGCGTCCGATCTCCTCCCGCGCGCCGGCGGCGTCGAGGCGCGACAGGATGACGTGGTTGACCGTGTGGCCGCCGAGCTCGACGCCGCCGTCGCGTAGCGCCCGCGCGTCGTCCCAGTCCATGTAGAGCGCGCGGCACAGCGCCGCCTCGTCGCCGCCGGCCTCGACGAAGAGGGCGTCGATCGCGCGGTCGCGCTCGGCGGTGTCGGTCTCGTACTTCAGGACCCGCTTCACGCGGTAGACCAGGCGCGACGGGTCGCCTTCGATCGCGGCGCGGACCTTCGCCGCGTCCTCGGCGTTCGACAGGCGCGCGACGAGGGCCTCGGCGAACGCGCGCTCGCCGCCGTCGCGGACGATCCAGTGCAGCTTGTGCGTCCAGTTGACCCGCCCTTCGTCGAGCGGGCGGGACTCGAGGAAGACGGTCGCCGAGGCGCCGAGGTCGTCGAGGATCGGGAGCAGGCGCGTGCGGTTGTCCTTGTAGCCGTCGTCCATCGACAGGGCGATCAGCGACCGGCCCGCGCCGCGCTCGAGCGCGTCGAGGCCGCCCCCCACGTTCGTGAGCGCGTACCCGCGCGCCTTGAACCACCCCAGGGTTCGGCGCAGCGTTTCCTCGCGCATCGTCATGTCGCGCGGCAGGAAGCCGTTCACCGCGTCGTCCTCGATGCAGTGCCCGAACAGGATCGTCAGCCGCCTGGGCATGAGGCGGTCGACCAGGCGGTGCAGGCCCGTGTGGAACAGGACGCGGGCGTAGGCCTCGCGCAGCTTGAGCTTGAGCGTGTGCTTGAAGGACATGGCGCCCGGATCAACCCATGGTCGCGTCGTCGCGGTCCCCGTCGGTCAGGTACCAGCGGCTGGCGTCCAGCATGGCACGCGCGACGGGGTCGTCGGCGCGGTGCAGGTAGGAGATGACGATCAGGTGGTTCTCGGGCTTCGGCGGCAGGAAGCCGAAGCCCGCGAGCTGCTCCCGCCACCAACCGCCGTCGATCGCGGTCGCCTCCACCGCGGCGGCGCCGCTGCGCTCGCAGACGCCCAGCCCCGCGGCCACGAGGCCCGCGCGCACCGCGGCGTCGGGCGCGAGCAGGTCGACCAGGTAGGCCAGCTCGGGGCGCTCGCGCCGCGGGACCTGGACGACGGCGTAGCCCGCGAAGGCGCCGTCCCGCTCGGCCACGAGGATGCGGTGCAGGCCCGAGGGGTTCGCGGCGAAGCGCCAGTTCAGGTACGCGGCGTCGCGGTCGACCATCCAGTCGAAGTCGCGGGCGACCCGCCGGGCCAGCGCCGTCGTCGCCTCGGGGAAGGCGTCCACCTGGCGGACGAGGAGGCCGTCGGCCTCGGCGAGCAGCCGCTGGCGCGCCCGGGCGCAGCGCCGCGCGTCGAGGGGCGCGCGCAGCCCCGCCAGGCGGCCTTCGCGGGTGCGCGCCCGACGCGCGCGCGCGTCGCCCGTGAGCAGGAAGGTGTGCGGCCGGATCGCGCCGATCTCGTTCCACCCGAGCTTGCCCACGAACAGGGGCGCGCTCTTGCGATTGGGCAGGCCGAACACCGCGCTCCAACCCGCCTCGGCGGTGGCGCGCATGCAGGCGCGGTCGAGCTCGCTGAAGAGCCCCTTGCCGCGTGCGTCCGGGTGGGTCATCACGTCTCCGGTCTGCCCCACCTTCGCCGCGTGCTCCCCGCGGACGAGCACGCGCCGGGGGTTGCAGGCGTAGCCACTGACCGCGCGCCGCACCGCGCCGTCGGCCGCGAGCTCCTCCGTGACGAGCGTGACCGAGGCCCCGTGCGGGCCCTCGTCGTACCGCCACGCGAGCTCGGGCGCCTCGAGGTCCTTGGTGAAGCTCGCGTTGAAGAGCTCCGCCTGCAGGTCCCGGTCCGAGCGCGAGCAGGTGCGCGTGCGGTAGGCGGCGGAGGTCATGAGGAGACGAGTCTAGCTCGCGGTGGTCGTCCGGAGAGGGGTGCTGTCGTGGGGTCGGGGGCCGAGGAGGGCGGGCCGGAGCTCGTCGAGCCCCTCGAGCCGTGAGGCGAGACTGGGGCGGAAGAAGGGCTCTCCCTCTTCGACGCAGAGAGCGCAGAGGTTCGCGGAGGTACGCAGAGAGCCTGTGCAGGGATTGGCGTCCCGACAGCTCGCCTCCCTCGCTCGACGCCGTCGCGCCCTCATTGGCGCGATTCGATGCGAGTCGCGCCAATCGGCGGGCCGACCGCGCCAGGGCCACGTGCCCAGCGCGTACGGCCCCGCGTGGGCGTCGCTCGCGCGGTACCCGGCGCGCAGCGCGAAGCCGCGCACGTCGTGGCGTTCGAACATCCGGTGCGACGGCGAGAGCGAGTCCGGATCGGGTCCGGCCGGCGCGGGCAGCGGACCGGCCGCGACCCCCGCGTCCGCGAGGGGCGACGCGCCGCCGGTGTCGACGACGGGCCGCGGGCCGTAGCCGGCCGCACGCAGCGCGAGTTCGAGTCCGACCACCAGCGCGAGCGCGACGGCGCAGCCCACCGCAGCGGCGACGACGCGGCGTCGCCCCCGGCTCCGACCCCGGCCCCGGTCCCGCGACGAGCCGCTCATAGTTCGATCGCCGCCGTCAGGCGGCCTTGCACGACCAACGCCTCGTCGCCGCACGGCACGATCAACGCCTGCGCGAAGGCGCCCGACGCTCCCGGCGGCAGCGGCACGCTCGCGCTGCCGTCGGCACCGATCGCCACCTGGATCGGCGCGGCGAGCAGCGTCGCCAGGTCCAGCTCGCCGGCGCCGGGCAGCGTGAACATCGGCCCTGCGACGCGACCGCGCGCGACGAAGACGTCCGCACGGTCGCCGGCGCGGGCGTGGACGACGAGGCCCGCGTCCGTGCGCTCGAGCCGCGGCGGCGCGAGGGTGAGCGCCGCGCGCGCGACGCTCGTCCCCGCGGCGGTCTGGACGAGCAGGTCGTGCGTCCCTGGTCGGTTCGTGGGCACGAGCGCCGACACCTCGGCGTCGCCCTCGCGCCGCACGTCGAGCAGCGCGGCGCCGCCGACCACGAGCACGGGCGGCGGGTCCGAGGGCGCGAGGCCAGCGAGCGCGACGCGCACGCGCTCGCCGCCCAGGCTCGTCACGCTGCGCGGCGCGACGTCGACCACGCGCAACGCCGCGTCGCCGCCGTCCCGCGCCGCGCGCACCGGCGGCAACAGCTCCGTCAGGCGCGCGGCCACCTTCGGCGTCACGCGCTCCCACAGGAGCGGCGAGGGATGCACGAAGTCGACGAACAGCGCGTGCTCGGGCAGCCCGCTCGTGTCGGCGCACGCCTGCGCGTCGACGAGCGCGGCGCCGTCGGCGAGCGCGGCGCGTCGCACGGCCGCGCGGTCCTCGAGCAGCGCGGGGCGCTCGGCGGTCGTGGACGCGCGATGGGCCGGCAGCACGACCACGGGCTGCGCGCCCGCCGCGCGGGCGCGGGCCAGCAGTGCGCGCACGCGCGGCTCCACCTCCGACGCCGGGACGCGGCGCGTCCTGCGGTCGGGACCGCGGCCACCGTCGCGCCAGTCGGTCACGAGGTCCGCGATAGCCGTGTCGTCGATCCAGGTGCGCGCGGCGATGCGCGCCAGGACCGAGTCGTCGGTGCCGCCCGACCCCAGGACCTGGTCGTTCCACGCACCGACGTAGAGCACGACGGCGTGGACGTCGAAGCGCTGGAGCAAGTCGTCGAGCACGCGCGCGGTCTGCGCCAGGCTGTGGCCGGGTACGCCGTGGTTGAGGACCTGCACGCGCTCGCGCGGCAGGCCGCGCTCCTCCAGGTGGAGCGCGACGCGGTGGGCGAGCGTGTCGGCCGTGTCGAGACCGAGTCCGTAGGCGCAACTGTCGCCGAGCACGACGACGCGCAGCACGTCGTCCGGCGCCGGCAGCGCGGGGCGCCCGCGCCAGGGCCAGGACGACAGCGCGTACGGACCGGCGTAGCACGGCGCGGCGCGGAAGCCCGCCGCGAGCGCGAAGCCCAGGTCGCGATCGGGGCGCAGGACCGGGTGGGTGGGCGCGAGCTTGAGCGCCGCCTCCCCCATCACCGCCGGCGCCGCACCGCCCGGCGTCGCGCCGGCGCGCACCCGCGGCGCCGGGCCGTACCCGGCCGCGCGCAGCGCGAACTCGAGCGCGACG
>Ga0180429_10000095_pt1 | contig 83085 bp, 56 predicted proteins | sample SS_ome_FD_132428 | JGI IMG/M metagenome (GOLD analysis project Ga0180429, IMG submission 132428) | Hypersaline lake sediment archaeal communities from the Salton Sea, California, USA - SS_1_S_1 metaG | ecosystem: Environmental > Aquatic > Non-marine Saline and Alkaline > Hypersaline > Sediment ... | reverse complement strand
GCCCTGTTGAGTGCACAACCTTGGATAAAAGTGAAAAGCATCAAAGAATTCTGGTAAAATAATCATCATATCAGTGGCTACTGAATTCAGAGGATTGAAGCATCCCCATTTCGACAGTCCGAAGGAGGTATTAGAATGAGATCGCTCTACCTGGCAATCGGAATTCTTGTTCTTTCAGGAATCGGATCGGCCGCCACGATCTATGTTCCCGACGATTACCCGACCATTCAATCGGCAGTCATCGCCTCCGTGAACGGAGACACCATCATTGTCAGACCCGGGACCTACACCGGCCCGGTCAACCCCAACGGCAAAGCCATCGTCATCCGCAGCGAGCAGGGGCCCCAGGCCACGACGATCGACGGAGACTACGATTCAGGCGTGATCTTCTGGCTCAGCGAGGGTCGGGACACGGTGCTCGACGGCTTCACGATCACCAACGGCCGTGGCACGCACTGGACCAAGCGCAGCGGCGGCGGGATCGCGTGCAGAAACTCATCGCCCACGATCATAAACAATATCATCGAGCTCAACGACGTGTCGGACGGGTACGGGGGGGGCATCTTCTGCGAAAAGGCCAGCCCGCGCATCGAATCCAACATCATCCGCCAGAATATCGCCGGCTACGGCGGTGGGATCCACTGCAACAATGCGACTCCGGAGATCGTCAACAATATCATCTCCGAAAACGAAGCGGAGTTCCCGGCGTGCGGCGGTGGAATCTATGTGTCCAACGGCTCCGAGCCGTTCATCTTCGGAAATACGATTTCGTCAAACAAGGCCAAGGAGCAGTTCGGCGGATACGGCGGCGGGATCTATTCCACCTACAGCGCGCCGCAAATTGTGAGCAACAGGTTTTTCTTGAATTCGGCCACTCATGGCGGCGGCGCCATCGCCTCCTTCGCGAGTTCGCCCCGCGTCGTGAACAATCTGATTTACGAAAACAAGGCCGGTAACTATGGCGGCGGGATCGCCATGACCCGCGGCTCGTCGATGGAAATCATCAATTGCACAATCGTGGGGAACTTTCTGACCGGCGGCGGTTATGGTGGCGGGATCTTAGTCACCCGCTATTCCGAGCCCACGCTCGTCAACTCGATCGTTTGGTACAACCGGGGCCAGTACGGCACTCAGATCGCCGTGACCGGTAAAGGCAGTGATGCTTCAACCCTCTCACTCGGCCATTCGACGGTGACCGACAACAGTATTTCCGTCTTCACCATGGGGGCGTCCAGGATCGACTACCTGGGCGGAAACATCAGACGGGATCCCCAGCTTGTCGATCCTGCCAATTACGATTTCCACCTCACCTGGCAGTCGCCCTGCCGCGACAGCGGCCACAACGCCTACGTCACTGAGCTCTGCGACTTCGAGGGCGATGAGCGCATCACCGCGGCAACGGTCGACATGGGCGCTGATGAATTCGCCTACCACCTCTACCACACGGGCAGCGTGGCCGCCGGCTCACCGATCGACCTCAAGGTCATCGGCTTTCCCACGGCGCCCGTCACTCTCTTCCTCGGCGACACGCTCGCCGATCCTCCCTACTCGACCCAGCACGGCGACTTCTACCTCAACTGGCCCGTGGCGTGGCAAGGATTCATCGGCGCCGTTCCCGGAAAGGGTGTGCTCGTTTTTCCGGCCACCGTGCCGAACACATGGACGAGCGGTTCGGCCCATCCGATCCAGGCGCTGGTCGGTCCCTGGGGCGGTCCGTCGACGTGGCTCACGAACTACGAAGATTTGATCGTGGAATGATCCGCTAGCGGCCTCGTTTCTGCCGCGGTCGGCCCTAGCGCTGAAAGATCGGCAAGTACCCGAAGGGAATCTGCAGCGTCAGCGCCGCCGTGGCCGTGGCATAGACCGGTCCGAACTGGGTATTGCCAAAGGCCCCATCGTCGCGCTGCAAGATCGACGCCTCCTCCACGAGTCGCGGAAACCATCGGTCGAAGCTGCTCCGGTCCCGGTAGTGATAGTAGGCCTGAGCCGAGTAGAAACGCGCGTACTGCGGGTACTGATCCTTGAAGTGGGAGACGTGGTTGAGCACGGGATCCTTCTTGAGCATGTACTCAATGGCGAGATCGATGGCGGCCGAATCGTAGTCGCCGCTCGCGTTGAGCGTGGCCACCGCCGCGGCGGTGAGCGCGAAGGAGGTCTGGTCCGAATTGAGCCGGTAGCGGAAGGAACCGTCGCTTTTCTTCTGCGAACGGCGCACGTAGTCGACCGCCTTGTCGATCACGGCGCGGTCGACGTGCACGCCCGCATTGCGCGCCGCGCGCAGGCCCTGGATGATGCAGATCGTGATCGATCCCTCGTGGTCGGAGGCCTTCTTCGCGGCGTAGTACCAGCCGCCGACCTCGGTCTGGATCTCGGACATGAGCGCCACCGACTTCTTGATCACCTCCTCGAGCCTTTTGCGGTCGACCGACCGGTCGCTGATCCCGTACATGCCATAGGCCTCGGCGAGGGCGAGAAGGGCGAATCCCTGGCCGTGCATTTTCGATGTGGAATCCCGGTCGTCGACGAGCTCGCCCCGCTCGTTGCACGCCTTGCAGAGGTAGGAAAGGCCGTCGCGAAGCTGGCGGCTGAAATCGCCCCGCTCGGGCGTCGAGCCTCCGGCCATGAAACTGAGGCAGGCGAGGGCGGTCACCGCGATCGGCGCGCTCGCCGAGAGGTCGTCGGGATCGATGGAGAAGGAGCCGTCCTTGTTCTGCCGCTCGGCCAGATACCTGTGCGCCTTGGCGACGATGGCGTGAACCTCGAGAAGGAGCGCCGGATCGGAAGCGAGCACTTTCTCCCCGTCGCGGGTCGAATCGCTGGGATCATCGATCTCCTGGAGGTTGCCCGCAAACAGGCCCGGCAAGTTGACCGCCATGATCGAGAAAAAAACCGCGCCGAGAAGAATGCGCCTCACCTCGCTGCTCCCATCTGTCACTTCCTGTTTCCCGCCCGGCGGTAGTACTCCTCGAGCCACTTGCGGTATTTTTGGGGAAAGTCCTCCACATTCGAGTTGAGAATCTCCTCCTGCACCTTGGGCGGCAGCAGGCCCCATCGGCCGGAGATATCGACATGATCGGCCTTTTCACCATCCTTGCCGGGCGGGAGGCGATTCCCGTCCTCTTGCTCGGGCGACTTCGAGTCGGCACCGCCATGCTCGGGATTGTTCTCCCCCTCGGGTTTTTCACCCTCTTTTTCGCTGTTTTGATTCTGCTGGTTGGGATTCTTTTGCAGCTCGTCGTCGGACTCGCCCTCCTTGCGGGGCTGTTGCTTCTGCTGCCCGCCCTGGGGCTGACTCTGTGGCGACCCCCGGCCGCCGCTCGACGCGCTTCATGGCGAGTACTTGATGCTCTGGATCAGTTCCTCGAGATCGCGGATCACCTGCTGGTGGCGGCGGCGGGTCTCGTTGAGGATGGCGGGTACGGTCTTGTCCTTTTCCACGCGCGCCGCGCCGACCTCGTTGAGATTCTCGTCGATCGTCCGCATGCCGTCCTCGATCTTCTTGATCAGTTCGGCCAGCCGTTCGTCCTCACTCGACGGCTGCTGCTGGGCGCAAAGCGCACCTGACAGAAGGCAGACGAGAGCGATCGCCACGAGCGCGGTCAGCGCAGGGCGACCGATTGGGACCGCTCCCGGTTTTCGGGACGCTCTCGATTGTGTTGATTGAATCATTGTCCATCTCCACTCTGGGCCGCACCCTGGAAACGTTCCAGGATTTCCTTGAACAGTTCTGTGATGGCCGCGTGCTCGCTGGCCAGCCTTTTGAGAAGTTCCCTTTCGATCGGATTGGCGCCCGACTCGTTGATGTCGGGATTGTTGATGATGAACTCCTCGAGACGGCGCTGGGCGCTCTCTTCCATCGTCTTGATCATGATCAGCTCCGCCACGGGCGGAATCAGGGGCGGATCGGAACTGGGCGTGTCCTGGGGCTCGCCTGAGGGCGCGTTCTGACGGCGCTTGATCTCCTCGCGCATGGAGGCGATCAGTTCCTCGAATCGCAGGCTGATATCCTTCTGGATCGTCTGGACCACCGCATCCGACTGGTACTGCTTGAGCGCATCGGCCACCTCGTCGAGATCGTCGCGGTTCCGATCGAGCACCCAGTTGAAGACGGTCGATCCATCTTCGACGATCTTTTCCTTGACCGCCGTCGTGCGGTCGCGGATCGCCGCCTCGCGCCCGGCGAGATCGCGGAGTTTTTTCTTCTGCGAACGGCGGAGCGACTGCGTCCCCTTGCGCTCGAGATCGAAAGCGGCCGTTGTGGCGTTGACCTCGTCCTGCTCCTTCTTGAGCTCCTCGAGCTCCTGCTGCACGCGGAAGAGCACCTCCTGCTGCTGAATGCTCTGGTACTTCTGCTTCTGGTTCTTCATCTGCTGCAGGGCGCGTTCGAGGTATTTTTGGGCGTCCTCCTCGTCCTGCTCGGCCATCTCTCCCTGCTGATTGTCGAGCTCGCTCGATGCGGAACTCATGTTGTCGGCCGCCTGGGAGAGGCTGTTCTGGGGCTTCTTGTCGGGGAGCTCCCTGAGCCGCTTCATGAGATCGCGCGTCCGCTCCTCGAGCTCCTTCTGCTGCTTTGCGAGCTCATCGTACTTGGACGCCTTCTGCTCGGCGCTCATCGATTCACCGCCCTGCGCCGCCGCCTCGGACGCCTTCTGCTCGAGCATCTCGGCCAGTTCCCCGAGCGCCGCCTCGGCCTGAGACTGCTCGTTGCCCGCAGACTGGGGCGACGCCTGGCGCAATTGCCCCTCGGCGCTCGACATGCGGTCCGACGCTTCCCCGGCCTTCTGTTTTTCTTCGGCCAGCGCCTCCGGGGCGCCGGACTCTTGCTTCAGCAGGTCCTCGGCCGCATCGAGCGTCTTTTCGAGATCGCGCGTCTCGCGGCTGAGAGCGTTCTGCTCATCGGCGAGGCGGCCCGCTTCTTCGCGGCGTTTTCCGATCCCTTTCTGCCAGGCGCGCCGCATCCCGTCGGCCGCTTGCCTGAGACTGCGCACCGCCTCTTGCTCCTTGGCCATGGCGGCGGCGTCGCTCCCCTTCTCGAGTGATCGCCCCGCCTCGCGGGCGGCGGCGGCCGCCTCGGCGAGATTCTGATTTGCCGATTGTTCTTCGGCGCCCTCCGATGGGTCCGGCATCTTGTCCAACAGCGCCTCGGCCTCGTCGGCGATCCTTTCCTGTTCTTCGGACAGACGGCCGTCGCCCCCTTCGCCGAGTTTTTCGAGAGCCGCTCTGGCGCCGGCGGCGGCATTCTGTGCGCTTTGGGCGGCGTCGTCGAGGCGCCCTTCGTCGAGAGCGCGTTCCGTTTCGGCCATCTGCTCGGCGGCTTCGCTCAGCGCTTTGTGTGCCTCGGCGTTCCGCTCGGCGCTGCTCTCCGGGCTGCTCTCAGCGGCAGCCAGAGCCTCGGCCGCGGCGCGCATCTTTTCGCTAGCGGCGATCTGGCGCCTCAGAAATTCCTTGATCTCCTCTGCCGATCGCCCGGTCGCTTCAGATCCCTTTGCGAGCCTGTCGAGGCGTTGGGCGAGAGAGTCCTGTTCGCGCACCGCCTGGGCGAGTTGCTCGGCGGCGGCGCCGGCGCGCGCGGTGATGGCGTCGAGCGTTTTCTGAAGGAGCGCATTTTCACGGTCGGCGAGCGCGTCGAGAGTGCTGGCCAGTTCGAGAAGGCTCTCGGCGGCGGCCGCCTCGGCCGCCGAGCTGCGCGTTGCGTTGGTGAGCGCTTTCTGCTTCTCCTCTATCTTGCGCACCCTGTCGAGAGCCTGGCGGAGGAATTGCTCGGGATCGTGGGTGAGCTTGCGCGTCTCCGAGAGGATCCTCTCCTGTTCGCGGGCAAGCTCGCCCGTTTTGGCCAGCCCCTCTTCGAGAGAAGCGAGCATCTCCTCGAGCCGCTCGAGGTCGTTGCGATCCTGCAAGATGGCGAAGATGTCGGCGAGGTCCTCGCCCAGCGACCGCTGCTCCTCGACGACCTGCAGACGCCCCTCGCCGAGAAGGGCTTCGACCGTTTCGAGCCTTCCGTAAATATCGCGGTCCTTGAGCTGCTGGCGCGCCTTGAGGATGAGATCGGCGTTCCGGCGCCCGCCCTCGGCCTCGTACTTGCGCATGAGGCGGCCCATCATCTCCTCGATCCTCTCGAGCCGCAGTCGGATCATCTCCTGATCGCCCACCAGCTTTTCGAGAGTCTTGGAGTTTTCCTGACCCACGAGGGACGGCGCGCAGAGGAGCGCGCCGATCAGAGAAGCGATCATCACTCTTTTCCAGGCCATCGGTCTGCTCCCGCCCGTCGCGGGGTCACCCTCGGTGGGCTCACCCTTCGTGGGCTTAAAATCTATTTCCTTATCCACTCCCGCGTCCGCTTGTTGAGGTTTTCCTGATCGTCCACCACGTCGCGCATCATCTGGAGGAGTTCCTGAAAATCCTCCCACTCGGCAATCCGTTCGAGGAGGTGGCGCAGGAGGTCGACGATACGCTGCTGATCTTCGAGCGCCTGGGCAAGTCGCGCCGTCTTGGCCTCCGACTCGGCGGCCACCACGGCGGCGGCCAGGTGACCCGCTGCGCGCGGCGAGAGCTCCTCCGAAACCTGGAGCGAGACGTGGAGCATGCCGAAAAGCCGCTCCATCACATCCATTTCACCAAAGGCGCCCCCCGCCAGCTCCTCGCCGAGCGGCGCGTAGAGCGACGGGCTGAAGAACTCCGACGGCGCCGCCGCCTCGCGGAGCGTCAGCACCCTGGCAAGGAGCGCCGCCGCGCCCGTCGACTTGTCGATCCTGTTGAAGAGATACTCGTTGAAGAGGCTGGCGAATTCGCGCGTTGCCGTGCTGAATCCCGTGGAGAGCTGGTTCTGGCCCATCTCGAGAAAGAGGAGGGTCTGCTCCTTGAGCGCGTCGTCTCCATCGCCGCCCCTAACGTCGGACAGGGTTTCGGCCACCCGCTGGCGCCGCTCCTCCTGCTGCGTCAGAAGCCGCTTGATGTCGCGGCGCAGCCTGATCTGCCGTTCCGTGAGGAGTCGGATCTTCTCACCCTCGCTCACGATATCGATCACGCACGTGCCCGTCGCCGTCCGTCCCCTCTGCTCATCGGGCTGCCTGTCGATCGCAAAGAGCGAGTAGATGATCGAATCGCGTTCCACCAGATGCCGGCGCCCCTCGTCGAAGGCGAACTGCCGCATCTGCAGGTCGATCACGTGGCGCGATACGCGCTGCCGCTCGCCGAGATCGGCGTCGAGTTCGCCGCCTGAGAAGTCGATGACCTCGTCCTTTCCCGATCCGGCCACCTTGTACTCGATCCCCACGCGGCTCAGGCCGTAATCGTCCTCGGCAACGGCCAGAAAGGGGATCACGCCCTCGGCGACCACATCGACCTCCTTGCGCCGCGGGCTGAGGAGCTTGATGCGCGGCGGTTCGTCGCGCTGGCAGATGATCGAGTGGACGGGGACGTCGAGGGTCTGGAACTCGAGCTCGTTCCAGAGATCGACGCGGTAGAATCCCGATTTCTCGATCGCCATGGTATGGCGCACCACAAGCGGTTCGTCGGCGGCGGGAACGAGGGGGAAGCGCTTTTCCACGTTTTCCGAGATCACGACGAGCTCCGCCCGATGGGGCGCGCTGGTCAAGGTCATCTCGAGATCGACGCGCGTTCCCTCGGGAGCGTCGATCTCGGCCGACTGCGTTCTCCGCTCGTCCAGCCCCAGATAGGCGGGATAGCGATAGACGACCTGCGTTCCCGACACCTCGGGAAGGGTGACGACCGACACGTGCACTTCGCGGCCGTGGCCGCTGTCGTCGCCGCCGCGCGCCCTGAAAGTCATGGAACTCCTGATTTCGCGAATCCTCGTCCGGTAGTCGCCCTGCGCGCGGCGCGCGGCGGTCGTGGTGAACGATCCGCCGCCCACCCGGCGATCGCCCTCGCGGTCCTGGACGATCTCCACGGAGCCCGGATCGCGGCCCTCCACGCTGATGCGCACCGGCAGGGACGCCCCCTCGGCGACGATCACCTTCTGCGTCCCGCCCGAATCGTTGTCCGCCTCGACGATGCACTGGGCCGCGTCGCTTTCGATGTCGATAAAAAGTGTTGTCTTGCGCGGCCATTCGACGGGACCGCCCATCATGCGCGCGAACCCGACACCGGCGAGGACCGGCTGCCAGGCGCTGAAGGAGACGATGAGAAGAACCATTCCAATGGCGCCCCATGCGGCGCGCCGGATCCTGGTCGTGTTGAAGAGCCGTTCCCATGTGGTCGATGACAGGGCGCTGTGCGTTTCGGACAGAGAGGCCTCGATGAGCGCCCGCGACTGGTTGCGGCATCCCTCATCGAGAAGAGGCGCCGTCTCGATCGCCCCGATGAGCCGGCCGTCATAATCGGGATAACGGTTTTCCACGGCAAGGGCGAGGTCGGAGACGGTGATCGGCCGCCGCAGGGGATAGAGCAGGAGCCGCCAGACCGCAAAGAGCAGATAGCCGAGCGAGAGCGCGAGAAGCACGGTGCGCACCGTGCGGGGCAGCGCCATCGAATAGTCGAGGAGAAAGAGGACCACCAGCAGGACGAACAGCCTCAGAGCGATCTGGAGCAAGCCGTTTGCCAGGTAGAGATTCCTCAGAGTCTTGAGCGACCCCTCGAGGCGCGCCGTGAGAGTTCGATGGATCTCTTGAGAGTTCAACTCGGTGTCCTTACCTCTCGAAAATGGGCAGGTAGCCCATGGGCACCTGCAAGATGATCGTGGCCACGGCAGTGGCGAAATTTTCTCCCGGACCGACATAGTTGTCCCAGTGCCCGTCCGACTTCTGGTTGCGCAAGAGCTCGCGCGAGATCTTGGTCCAGTAACGGGTCCACCACGGCTCGCCGGCGATGTACATCGCCTGCACGGCATAGTAGTGTCCGTACCAGTAGAAGTAGTGCTGTTCGTAGTCGGAGGAAACAATGTCCTGGTTGATTCCGAGATATTCGAGACTCTTCGAGAGACGCCCCTCCGAGTATTCGCCGGCGTTGAAGAGCGACGTCACCCCCGCTGCGGTGAGCGAAAAGGAGGAGCGCATCCCGGCCGAAGAGCCGTTCTCGTAGACCTGGTAGTAGAAGGAGCCCTCGTCGACCCGGTAGTAGCGCTCGCGGCCGTAGTACATGCGGTGGCGCCGCGCCTCGGAAGCGTCCACATAGCTGCGGAGCACGTACTGGACCGCGCGGTCGATCGTCGACTTGGGCACCTTGATGCCCACGTTGCGCGCGGCGCGGAGCGCCATGAGCTGGCAGACGGTGACCGACATGTCCGACTCGGGCGCGAAGGGTTTGTAGCGCCACGATCCGACCTTGTTCTGGCATTTGACGATGAGGTTAACAGACTCCTGAAGCTTGCGCTCCACGTCGGAGCGGCGCGTCATGCCGTAGACCTCGGCCAGGAATAAAGTGGCAAAGGCGTGGCTGTACATGCGCGAACCGTAGCGGGTGACGTACCCCTCGTCGTTGACGCAACCGAGAACAAAGTCGATCGTCTTCGAAACGGTCTTGCCGTATTTACCCCGCTCGGGCAGGTGGCCGCCCGCAAGAAACGCGATGCCGCCCAGCGCGGTCACTCCCACGTGGGGGCGCGAGCTGCGCTGCACCTCGTAGTCGGAGTTGAGTTTGAAACCGATGTCGCCGTCCCACGAACCGTTCGCGTTCTGGTGCAGGGCGAGATAATCGAGGCCGGCCGTAATCGACAGGAAAACAGGATCCTCTTTCCACGAACCCTCCAACCCCGCCCGATCGTCCTCGCCGTCGTCGTCCTGGGCGAGGGCGTTGGTGCAAAAGGAACCGCCCCAGAAAAGGGCGCAGAGGGCGAGCCCGGCGATCAGGGTGCGGAACGATTTCGCCAATCGAGTCATTTCGTGGTCCCCCGAATACAGATCAAACGGTTGGCCGACACCAAAAGAAAGCCTTCATTCCGGAGCGCGACCTGGAGCCCGAGCGGCCGCAGCAGTCCCTTGGAGCCGAACCCGGCGGGCAGATGGGTGTCCCGTGTGAAGGTCACCTTTCCCGACCGGCCGTCGACAAAAAAGATCCGTCCCACCAGCGGCCTGTCGCGGCGCGACGGGGAGTAGTCGACGGCCACAACGAGGCCGTCCGACGCGTAGAGGCCGGGGTGCACCGTGGGATAGCGCCCTCCGCTGGCGCGGACGTCGAGGATGGTGTCCTCGAAGCGCCAACTGCCCAGGGCCAAGTCGAGACCCGAAACGGGGAGGTCGCGCCCGCCCGGTACGGGATGAACAAAAAGGCACGACGTACCGGCCAGATCGTTTTCGGCCCCGGCGAAGAGCGCATCGTGAGGAGCGAGCTTATAGGTTTGACGCACCCGGCCCTGGGCGGTGTCGATGAGATGGAGACTCTTCTGATCGCCCATGTTCCTGTCCCCTTCGATCAGGACGAGCAGATCCGATCCGGAACGCATGATGCTGTCCGCCGGCGGCGCGCGGTGCCCGAGCGAGAAGCGCCAGGCCACCTCCCCCCGCAGACTGTCGACACCGAGAAGGAGCCAGCGGCGCGCGTCCCTTTCGTCCTTTTCGCGAACATGGACAAAGAGCCGGCCCGGCGGAGGATCGACCGCGGCGGGACGCATCGATTCGTAGTCCATTTCGACGCTGTGCAGGGTCGAACCGGTGAGCGCATCGAGAAGGAGCAGAGCGGGCATATTGCCCGTCTCCGGGCTCTTCACGATCGTCGCGAAAACCTCGGCCGACGGGATGAGCTGGATTTCCGAGTACTCCTTGATGTCCCGCCGCCAGAGTGTGGAGCCCGTCGCCGGGTTGAGGCACTCGGCGGTGACCACTTCGACAAAATCGAAGTCCTCGTCGTAGAGGGAGTGCACGATCTTGATCAGGCCGAGGCCACGATCGACATCGATGATCCACGAATCGAAATTCCGCTCCCAGACCCGCCGTCCCGTGTCGAGCTCGAGGCCGATGATCGACTGTTCGAAACAGACCGACAGGATCGGGCCGGTAAGAAGCGCCAGCCGCGAATCGCTCGTCTGGTTCCTGCTGAGCGTCCGCTCCCAGAGTGTTTCCGATTGGTGAAAATCGACGAGCGCCAGCCGATCGGGATCGGAGAGGCGGAGCAGGGCGCGGTCCTCGAAGGCGTCCGGATCGGCGCCGCACACCTCGATGAGATCGACCTTTGGCGAGGCGAATACCATTTCCGATTCGCTCAGGGGCGCCCGCGGCAGCCGGGGCAGTAGGGCGCGGCGCGCGCCTTCGGAAAAGGCGGCCGGAATGAGCTCGCCATAGGTCAGCCCCTCGTCCCACAGCGAGGGGACGGTGCTGTGAAAGCGGCGGATCTTCTCGAAAAGCGCCGATGCCAGCTCCTGGTTTCCCTCCTTCTCCGAGGCGAGGGCCATCAGATAGTGGATGTGGGGAAGGACCGCCGAGCCGGTGGAGCGGCTCGCCAGCTCGGAGAGCGCCCGGTAGGCCTCGGCCGCGCTGCGGCGCAAGAGCAGGAGCCGCGCTCGTTCGAGCACCGCCCGCGGGGCGACGCGCGCGTTGGGAAAACGCCGGGCCACGCCGGCGAGCAGATCGGTGCTCCCTTCTGCGAGAGCGCTTTCGAGCGCGCCCTCGGCCTCCGACTCATAGGCGGAATAGATCGCGCGCCCCTCGGTCACGATGATCGCGGCGATCTCGGCGGCGGCCCAATCCCAGGCACGGTCGGTGTTCGCGGCGGGTAAGTATTCCTCGTCGGGCCAGTCGACCAGAATGCGCCGCAGGCAGGCGAGACGCTCCTCCCGGTCGCCGCGCGATTCGGCCGCCCGGCACCGGACGAGGGCGGTGTAGAAACCGACGGGCGCGTTATCGAGGCCGAAACGCTCCTTGAAATCGACAACGCGATTCCGATGCTGGCCATCGAGGCGGTCGACGATCCGTGCCAGTGCGTCCCAGTCCTTGCTCCCGAGAAAGAGATCGACGAGCTCCACCGATGCGGCAAGGTCTTCGGCCGCCGATTGGGCCGAGGCCACGGCCAGGCCGAAGGACGCCATGGCGCGGCCGAAGCGCGCCCTCTGGCAGTTGACGAATCCGTTCTCCATGTTGGTGCGATAGAGGCGGGTTCGAATCCGGGCCGTCGCTCCCGGCCCCCCTTCGGCCACACTCTCGGAGGCCCTGGAATAAAAAGAGTGCGCCTGATCGAGATCGCCCTCGAGGCGGTACATATCGCCGATGAAAACCAGATCGTTGAAGAGGCCCTGGCCGTCCTTCGAACGGGAGGGATCGGCCAGCCTTCCGAGAGCCATCTTGAGCATGCCCTCGGCATCGAAGCTGACGCGCACCACATCGGAGGTGACGCGGGCGGTGACGTCGCCGAGCAGCGCAAGGCTCTGATCGGTGGAGAGGATCTCGCCGCCGTCGTGTTCGCCCACGATCCGGCCCGACGCGGCGTCGACGGCGATCAGGCTGCTGCCGAGGTTCAAAAAGATCCTCTCCTCGGTGATCGCCCCCCGCCCCGTACACGGTTCGCCGTCGATCAAGGGCGCCGTGCGCCAGACGAGTCCGCCCGTATCGATATTGACCGCCGTGGCGCCCGCCGCGCTGCCGAAGATGACCTTGTCCTCCCGGATTCCGAGCAGATAACGGCAGTGCGTGCGGCTCAGGTGCATGGCCGGAAGGCTCCACGAGGCGCGGCCCGTATGGCGATCGAAAGCGACGGCAGTGTCCGCGTCGAGCGGTGTGGCCACCATCGCCCTGCCCGCCACGCGGGGCGGTTCGTTATACCAGTGCACGGTGCGCGGCGTGGGATTGGTGTAGTGGCTGATCTCGGGGATCGGGATTCCCTCGTACTCGGTGAACCATCGGATCTGTCCGCTGAGCGCGTCGACGGCCCCCACGTAGCCGAGGTTGGAGCTGAAATAGAGGGTGCCGTCGAACTCGGTCAAGGGCGTCGAGGGATATTCGCGAAAGTTCATGTCGAACATGGTCAACTGTTGCTGGCCGACGCCGACCGAGGTCTGCCAGATCACCTCGCCCGTTGCAAGGTCGAAGCAGAAGAGGAAGTTTCGGATCCCGCCCTCCACGAGGTGGCCGCTGCAGAAAACCCTGTCCCCCACGACAACCGGCGGAGAGGGAATACTCAGCCTGTTCATGAACGCCTCGGGATCGGGATCGTTTCCTCCCTGGCGCCAGAGAAGGCTGCCCGTGAGCGCGTCGAGGGCAAAGAGATGGCGCACGGGAATCGGCTTGTTGATCACGTCGCGGTGCAAGATCTTTTTCGTGCGCGTGGGGCGCGTCTCGTGCAGGTTCACGAGGAGCACGTTGCTCGCCGCTGTACCGCCCGCGATCAGCTCGGAGGTGACCGTTCCCCTTCGGCGCGACCGGCCCACGTAGTCGCCGAGATTGAAGTAAACGCGCGATCCGTGGCGCGCTTCGAGAGGGCCTTCGAAATGCCAGATCTCCTCGCCCGAGTAGACGGAAAAGGCGCGCACCGAAACGCTGTCGTTCACATAGAGCACATCGCCCGCGCGGACGAGCCGGAAGGGCGCCACGTTCTGCGAGTCGACAAGAAAAGGATTCTCGTTCCGCATGAGATCGTTGAAGGTGCTCTTGATCCAGCGGTCGGAAAAGAAGTCGACACCATCGAGAAGCGGCATGGGACGGTTGCGGTCCGGACGGCCTCCCACCGTGGGCCAGTCGAAGCCGGGTGGCGGAATGAGGGGAGGGTTCCGAGCCAGATCGCGTTCGAGAGACTCTCGAGCCAGATCGCTCCTTTGAGCGTCTTCGTTCTCGCCGACGGCGCCGAGGAGAGAAAAATAATCGCGCGCTGCCTCGTCGTGGCCGGCCTGGTCGAGGGCGCGGGCGAGACGGGCCACCAGATCGGATCGAGGGCGGCCCGAAAAGAGCAGGCACTTTTTCAGAAAGATGATCGCCAGTTCGACCTCGCCCTTTTCGAGATAGTAGTCGGCGAGAAAACGGTGTGCGTCGATGCCGACCGATGCCGTGGAATAGGTCCGTGCCAGTGACTCGAGCGCTCTGATGTCGCGATCTCCGCGGGCCCTCTCCAGTTCGATCGAAGCCTTTTTCCGGGCGAACGACTCGTAGACCTCGCGCCCTGAGGGCGGCAGGCGCGAAAGCAGGTAGTGGGCCATCTCGGCGGCGCCGATGAAACGCGCACAGCCCTTCGACCCCCGAAGACTTTCGCGCCCCACCTGGTAGACCTTGCCGCTGAAGCTCGAGATCACCTCGTGGAGGTCGTCGACAGCGGCCGCAAAGTGCTCGTTGCCGATCTTTTCCCGGGCGCGATCGATCAACCGCTGGGCGTCGGCCGCCTCGGGAACGCGGAAACTGCGCAGGACCTGGCGGTCGGGATTGCGGTAGAAGGAGGGATCGGCGGCGAGATCCCAGTTGTCCCAGTTGTGATCCTGGGCGTCGGCGCCGGCGCACAGAATGAGGATCAAAAAAAGAAACACGGCGGGCGGAAAGAACCACAACCGTCGTGTTTTTGATCGCATCATCGCAAGTTCCAGATACTGCGGCTTTCCAGGCGGGGGGACCAGAGAAAGCGGTGGCAAGACATCCTATCACCCCCCTCCTGAGAATCGGAAATTTCCAACTATTTACTAATAGATTATATACGATCAAAAGCAACAGGTGTGATGGTGAAATATACTCTCCCCCCAGGAGTGAAGAAGACTCTCGCAAAGCCGCCAAGGCCGCCAAGAATATTTCTGGGGCTGAAGACGGTCTGTCTTGAACCCAATTCATATTCTTGGCGACCTTGGCGATCTTGGCGAGAGCCTCTTATATTTCAGCCGGTCTCGAATCTCCTAGTAGGAGCTGACCGAGATCGTATCGCCGTAGGTCTCCTGCAGCACGTTGTCGGGGGCGTCGACGCAAAAGTGGAAGAGCCAGTTGCCCACGGGAACCGTGGAATGGGCGATGAGATAGTCGTTGAGCTCGACCAGCGGGCCGATGTAGGAACGTTTCGACCAGGCGCTCTTCTTCCACCATCCCGGGTACTGCCACCAGTAGCTCATCCAGGGGTTGTAGTCGCCGAAGATCCACCAGTCATAAGTATTGCCCAGCTCGTCGCGGGGATCGATCGAAATCGTCAGGTCGATGACCTGCGTGCTCGGGATGCTGATCGGGCCGTCGCCGCCGTCGACCTGGATCGAGCAGACGGGCCACGTGGGCGCCGTGGAGGGGATTACCTCGATGGCCGGATCACCCATGAGGTTGTACATCTCGTAATACATCTGTGTGAATGAGCCCGCGCCCATCCAGAGGTAGAGTTCGTACTGTCCGAAATCGAGCATGTCGCCCACGCGGGAGAGTCCGTTGTACCAGCCTTCGAAGATCTCCTTCTGGAGAATGTCGTCCTCGTCCCAGTAGGAGGAGAGCGAAGCGCCGAAGCACGATGTCGCTCCGTGATCGTCGCGCACCCAGGTCTCGGTGAAGCACTCGTTGTAGTAGTCATAGTCCCCGGTGCTGCACGCAAAGCTCATCACGAAGGGATAGACCGTGTTGACCAGGCTCCGCACGTCGCTCTGCGAGAAGGGCGGGCCGTCGGCCCACGACGTCGACGATCCATGTCCCGAAAAGCAGCCGACCGAGCGGCCGTCGTTGAAAGAATTCTTGACGTCCTGCGTGTTGGCGCCGTAGGTCACCTGATAGAGCTTGTCCGACACCCAGCCCTGGGGATCGAGAAAGTTCGAGATGCAGTAGTTGTGTGTGCCTTCCGAGATATTGTAGTTGTCGTACCCGGCCATGAACACGGCTTCCCTCACTTGAAGTCCGGCCATGTCGAGGATCTTCGTGCAGAGATTGTCGAGCTCGGCCGAGCTCCGCACGGACAGCCTGCCGCGGGCCACATCGGGAAAGTAGTCGCTGCCGTCGACACAGACGTAGTTCAGGTCGGTGTCGGGACTGCTCGAGCCCCCGCCTGTCCAGCTCGGAATCGTGTTCGTGTCGCCCACGAGCACGACGTACTGGAGATCCTGCGTGTCGTACACGTTCTGGATGTAGGCCTTGATCGCCGAGGCCGATGAGCCCGTTGTGTTCGTGTCGACGAGGGAGACGTCGAATCCTTCGGCCGCCCTGAGCGTTTTGAGAAGCTGAAGATTGGAGTTGCTCGCATAAGTGGGAGCGGAAATCATCAGGTAGACCGGAGCGCGCGAGCCGCCGCCGTTGGGCCGGCTCAGGATCGGTGTTTCGAACGCACTGCCGTTGAGGACGACGCGGCTCATCAGATCGCTGACCCCGGACGATGAGCGCATGAGGAGCGTTTCGCGCGTCTTGGCTTCGTCGGAACCGGTCAGCTCGATGGTGATCGACGCCGACTTCAAGATCTTCACCGTGGCCAAGAGGGGGTTGTAGTTCACGGGAAAGAGCTCGAGCACGACGAGCCTGCGGCCGCGGGCGATGAGTTCCTCGCCGAGGCGGGCCGTCTCGGAAATGACGTAGGCGTCGGTGGCGTAGAGGGCCTCGTCGATCTCGAAGCGATGAGCCTTCGAGCCCTTGGAGCGCGGTGCCTGGGCGGGCGCGATGGGATTGTCGAGTCCCAGTGCGCCGAGAGCCCTTTCGTCAAAGACGAGATCGGAGAGGACCAGTTTGTAACTGGCTCCATGGGGAATCTCGACAAACTCGCGCACCACCGGCAGCCGCGGTGCGCCGATCGTTCTCGTAAAGCCGTAGTCGCCGATGGAGATGAGGCTGAACTCTTTGCCGCCCGCCGCAAAGGAATCGCTCTCCAGATCATCGAGGGAAAAAGTCAGATCGATGGACGAAAAGTCGGACCCGTCGACGGTGAAGACCTGATTCGCATCGGCGGCCTCCACAGGGGCCGCACCGGTAAGGAACAGCAAAGCCGCAAAAATCACACAATACTTCGGCAGTGACGCCATGATCTCCTCCTAAAACTCTGTTTTTGAACTCTCGCTCTAGTGACGGGTGCAGAATAAACGGCCCACAGGCCTTGGACCTGTGGGCCGTCGGTTTGACGATCAGAAGATCAGCACCTCGACCGTGTCGATGTAGGTGCCTTCATAAATATTGTTGTTCGCATCGACGGCAAAGACGAAATCCCAGCTTCCTCGCGCCAGATTTGTCGACGACCCGACCTGGTAATTGTTCACCGTCATGAGAGGATAGGCGATGCCCAGCTTTGGGGTCCAGCTCGACTGCCAGGTGCCCGGATACTTCCAGTACCACGGCGCGTTGAGGGGCGCGTCTTTCTGTGCGTAGACCCACCAGTCATAGGTCACGCCCGCTTCTTCGCCCGGATCGAGGGAGACGGTGAAGTCGATCTGCTGTCCCGAGAAAAGGGTCAGCGGTCCGTCGGAGCCGTTGATCTTGGCGTCTGGCCGAGGAACTCCTCCGCCGCCGCCCGAACCGAGAACCTCGGTGGTCGGCTCGCCCATGAGGTTGTACATCTCGTAGTACATGCGCGCCCAGTTGCCCGATCCAATCCAGAGGTAGAGCTCGTACTGGCCGTAGTCGATGATGTCGCCGATGAGATTGTAGTCGAGGTCGGAGTAGGCCTTGAACATCCTCTTTTCGAGGATGTCGTCCTCGCTCCAGTAGGAGCTCTCCGACGCGGCGAAGCACGACGTGCCGCCATGATCGTCGACCACCCATGTCTCGGAAAAGCACTCCGAATAGGCGTAACTGCCGGTGATGCACGCAAAGCTCATAACGAAGGGATAGACGTTGCTCGTAAGACCGCGGACGTCGCTCTGATAAAATACGGGGCCGTCGGCCCAGTAGGTCGTGCTGCCGTGGCCCGAGAAGCACCCGATCGAGCGGCCGTCGTTGAAGGCGTTCCGCACCTGCTGGGTGGTGGCGTTGTAGGTGTGGCAGTAGAGCTTGTCGTAGGTCCAGCCGTCGGGGCCGAGGTAGTTGTTGATCACATTGTTGTGCGTCCCCTCGGAGATGCTGTAGTTGTCTTCCGAGGCCATGAAGACGGCCTTCTTCTCGCCCATGTCGGCCATGGCGATAATCTTGTCGCACACATTGTTCAGGTCCGTCGCGTCGCGCACGGGAAAACGGCCGCGACCGAGATCGGGAAAGTAGTCGCTACCGTCGACGCAGGCGTAGTTGAGATCGGTGTCGGGATTGTAGCTACCCGAGCCGGTCCACTTGGGAATCGTGTTGGTGTCGCCCACGAGGAGGAAGTACTCGATCCCCTGGTTGTTGTACTGGTTCTGGATGTAGCTCTTGATATTGCTCGCGCTCGATCCGGTCGTGTTGGTATCGACGAGGGTCACGTCGAATCCCTGCGATGTTTTGAGCGCGATCAGACTCTGAAGCTTGCTGTTGCTCATGAAGGTGGGCGCCGCGATGATCAGGTATTTCACGGCGCGCCCCTTGCCCCTTCCCTGGCCGATCAGAGGCGCCTCGAAAGCGGCGCCGTTGACGACCACCCTGGAGACGAGCCTGTCGTAGGACGAAGAGGAGAGCCTGTTCAGTCTATCGCGCGTGGCGGCCGCATCGGCGCCGGTAAGCGTTACCTCGATCCTCGCCGAGAGAAGAACCCTGATCGTGCCCGCCGCGGGGTTGTAATCGACGGGCATGATCTCGAGATCGACGAGCCGGCGGCCTCTGAGAATCTTCTCATTGCCGATCCGGGCGGTCTCGCCGAGGATATATCCGTTCGTCCCATAGAGGGCCTCGTCGATCACGAAGGGAGCCGCCTCGCGTGCGCCCTCGATCTTGACCACCGGCGCCTGGGCGGGAACGATGGGATGGGCGATGCCCAGATCGGCGAGCGGATACTCGGCCCAAACTTCGTCGGCCAGGCTGAGCGTGTAGGTCGCGCCGTGAGGCACCTCGAGGAATTCCCGCACGATCGGAAGGCGCGGCGCGCCCACGTCGCGGCAGAAGCCATAGTCGGAGAGGGAGATGACGCAGAAGGTACCGCCCTTGGTCTCCACCGTGGAACGATGCAGGGATCCGATCGTCAGATCGAGATCGATCTTGTCGAAATCCGATCGCTCTACGGTGAGCAGAGGAGCCTCATCGCCGGCACCGGTCAGCGAGACCTGAGCCTGTCCGAAAAGGGGAGCGCCGAGGAGCATGATGCCGATCAGAAGCAGTACGGGATGGAATACTTTCCGAGTCGATGCACGCATGGGGGATTCCTCACAACTAGAAGTTCAAAAATTAGGCTTCTGGCTTATATGGACGTATCTTATTGTATTTTACGGAAATCCCATCTGATTGCCATAATATTCTTTATATATCGACCTGGATATCGGGATTGTTTTGGGGCTGAAGGCTCTTGCCAGAATCGAGAAAAGATCCTCTCGCAAAGCCGCGAAGGACGCAAAGAGAAAAAAACAAGGAAGCGGTTTGATCACCCAAGACGTGAAAAGGTGTGTGTTGGAACAAGAGTTTCACCACAGAGAACACAGAGGCCGCAGAGATAAGAAGAAAAAATAGGCATCAAGAAGCCAGGTGAGACGGGCAATCATGACCTCTCATCTTTATTCTTTTTGCCCAGTTCATTCTCTTGTCTCTGTGGCCTCTGTGCTCTCTGTGGTGAGTAATTTTGTCTTGAAAACAAGCTCTGAAACCGATTCCAGGCAGGAAGAAAATCGTAGAATTCACAAAGTCCGTTTGTCGTGAGTTCGATCGGTATGGCTCAAAGACAAGATGCGAGTGCCCCCCCCTCGGGCATGGTCAGAGCAGATTCAGCCTCTTGCGGATGATCCACTCCGCCGCGAATAGCCCGACGAAAAGAAGAAGCACCCACCACGAGCTCCAGAGATCGCGCCGCTCGGGATCGCTCAGGCGCCGCACCCGCTCCTCGTCGTCGAGAAGTTCGAGCAGCCGCCGCGACTGGTGGAGGTCGAGATAGCTCCCCCCGGTGACACGGGAGACATCCTTGAGAAGGGCGCGGTCGAGCACGGGGTTTTCCGCCTCGAGCCGCGGCACGGCCACGGTGACCGAGGTCAGGGCGTGGCGCGCCTCCTCGTCGGTCGCGTCGCCGCTGATCCAGAGCTGGTAGACGCCCGGTTGGGAGCGCACGATGGAGCGTTCGTATTCACCGCCCGCCGTCTGCTCGAGGGTGAGGTCCTCGATGGCGCCGCCCGGATCGAGGATCTTCACCGTCTGCATCGGTTCGCGGCTCAGGCGGTAGTCGGCATCGCGCACGCGGGCGGTGATGTGTATTCTCTCGTTGAGATCGTAGAGGGAGCGATCGGTGTAGAGCTCGTAGCGGTAGTCCTTCCGCCGCAGTTTGTTCTGGGCCAGATAACGCACCGCTCCGCGCCAGTATTTTTCCACGTACCGATCGCCGTAGGGAAACCGCCAGCGCCATGTGGAATCGACGGCGAAAAACATGGTGCGTCCGAGGGGATAGTAGGTGGTGGCCACGATCACGTGCTTGCCGAAACGATTCCCCCCGATGGGATGGCGGGCGAGCACCTCGGCGCCCGGTTTCGACCGCTCCACCGGATAGTACCAGAGAAAGCCGGGGAGGCCGTACTCGGGATCTTCCCAGAGGCGGCGGTTCTTGACCGGATCCTTTTCGAGAAGAAGAATCTCGTGGGGCGAAAGGTAGTTTTCGAGCCGGGGCCGGAAGTAATCGCCCCCATCGCCCACTCCGGCCGCAATCCGCTGTTCCTCGTAGTTTCCGATCAGGATGGGAAGGATGTCGGCGATCGGCGTCTCGCCGTACGACGACGGGCTGAAGAGTTCGCCCGCCTGCATGAGAAAGCCGCCTCCCGCCTCGACAAAGTCCTTGATCGCCGTCAGAATCGCACGGGAGTCGTCCCATGTCTCGCCGAGACGGGCGGGATCGACATCGCCGAAGATGATCACGTGATAGCTCATCAACTCCTGCCTGTCGCGCGGCACGGCGGTCAGGGGCTGCATCATGCCGCTCGACTCCTGGATGAAGTCGGGATCGGCCGACTGGAGATAGACCTGGACCTCGAAGTTCTCGGCGCGCAGGAGAAGATTCTTGACGAACCGATACTCCCAGCGCGGGTAGCCTTCCACGTAGAGCACCTTGATCCTGGCCGATTCGACGCGGATCACGTGGGTGAGCACATTGTCCGACTCGTCCTGCTCGCCCTCCTGGAGCGGGATCGAAATCTTGATCGTGTAGTCGCCCTCGAGCTCGGGCTTCCAGTAGAGCTGCTCCTGTTGCTCGCCGCCGCTGTCGTTGAGGGTAAAATCGCGCGAGGCGAGAGTGGCGCTGCTCGAAGCGTCGGTCAAGACGAGCGCCACGCGACGGCCGCCGTAGCCCGACGACCAGAGGTTGATCTTGAAGGTCACCTCGTCGCCGACGAGGGCCACCGTGGGCGCATTGACGCCGGTCACCTCCACGTTGCGCGGCTCCGACGGATCGCCCACGCCCACGGTGTGCACCGGGATCTGCTGATTGACGGCGACAAAAGCCGCATCGCGCGGATCGCGCCCCCTGTTCGAGCGGCCGTCGGAGACGACAACGATCGCCGACAGGCCGCGGCCGCGAAACTCGCGCACCGCGCTGGCGAGCGAATCGCCGAGACGGGTGCTCTCCCCCTCGGACCGGAGGTCGTCGAGACTGCTCACAGGAACGAGAGAGGGCCCGAAGGCGTACTTCTTCAGTTCGTACCGTTCCTCGAGGGTGCCGAGGATGCTCGTCTCGCCAGCCGTCAACACACGGTCGACCAGTTCGTTCCGGGTGAGCGAACCGATTCTGTCCCTCGACGCCACGCCCGCCGCCGAGGCGAGGGCGTCGGCCGCCGCGGCGGAGGAGCCGGCCGAGTTCTCTTCCGAGTAGGAATCGTGCTCGCGCATGCTGGCCGAGTCATCGAGGAGGAGCACCGCCCGCGGCTTCTCCACGATCACCCGGCTCGTGAGGAGCACGGGCCGGAAAAGAAAAAGAAAGACGAGGATCAGGAGCAGACAGCGCAAGGCGATGAGCAAGGCGCGCGCCTTGGTGGAAATATCGGCTTTCTCCTTGCGGTAGAAATAGATGGAGAAGAAGAGCACGCCGGGCAGGATGAGCAGGAAAAACACCCACGGTTCAGGGCCGTCCTGAAAGGAGAAGGTCTGCTCCGTGCGGACCGCGTCGCCTGTCTGCATCAGGTGGAGCGGGAGTCGTTTCAGGAGCGCTTCCATCAGTTGTAGTCCCCGAATTTCCACGAGAGGATCAGTTCGAGCGCCACGAGGGCGAGGAGCGCCCAGAGGGCGGCCTTCCAGAGCTCGCCCCCCGCGCCGCCGGCGTCGCCGCCGCTCTCATCGGCGGCGGCGCCGGCGCCCACGGCAATCCCCGGATAGGTTCGCGTGAGCGTGGGCGCGTCGATCTTCTGCAAGTCTCCCTCGAGGGTGTTCACGTTGGCCGAGTAGCACTCGCGCATGCGTTTTCCCGACACGCTCGAGTCGACTTCGAGCACGTAGGTTCCCGCCCGGTCGAGGGGCGCGTTCTGCAGGGGGAGCACGAAGCGGCCGTACCGGCTCTCTTCGACCGCCTCGGCGATCACGTTCTCGTTGTCGCCCGGGGTGGTGAGCACGATCCTGTCGGGAAACTCGGACACGGTGCGTGTGATCGCCTCGCCCACGGAGAGGTTGTAGATCCCCGGATCGCGCGTGGCGAGGTAATAAACCGTTTCGTGCAGCAAGGGCAGGTAGGTTTTGGGGCTCTCGGCGATCATCGACCACGACGCGTCGGCCGACGTGGTGAAGAGCATCACCCTCCCCCGGCCGATCCGCTGCTCGACGACGGCGGGGAAGGTGTTTCCCAGGGTATCGGCAAAGGAGGCCACCACGCGCGGTTTGTCGGCGCCGTCGTCTCCATTTTCTTCGAGGCCGGTGACCACGAAACGGAAGACGGGCACCTCGAGAAGGACCTTGAGACGGGGATCATCGAAAACGCGCAGCACGGGGTGATCGAAACTGCGCGCCGTGAGCTTGTAGAAAGACGAGCGCCCCTGGTCGGACCTGGAACCCTCCATCCTCTCGAGCCTGGCCGGGAGCAGCCGGCGATCGGGATTGTCGTGAAGGCGCAGATTCCACGCGTGGAGATCGACGCGATCGCCCATGAAGAAAACAAGGCGTCCCCCGCTCGACACGAAGTCGAAAAGAACATCGGCGGCGCCCTCGGAAATCCCTTCCACGTCGGCGAGGATAACACAATCGAAGCGGCCCGGATCCTCGCGCCCCGCGTTGAGCAGCTTGAAATCGATCGTCGTCGGATTAAAGACCGTTCCAGCCGTCGGTCGGGTGGCCTCTCCGTCGGCTTCGCCCTCGCGCGCGGGGCCGAAGCCGCTCTCCCCACTCCCGTCATCCATGATCGAGAGCGGATTGAGCATCATGCCGATCACCCCGGTGGGCCGTTCGAAGGGATCAAAATCCCAGGCGCCGTCGACGAGGAGCACATCGATCGAATCGCGCACCTCGAAGGCGAGGAAACGCTCGTCGTCGACGGGCAGGTTGTCCGACTCGAGCCGGAAGGAGACTGTGTGGAATCCCGGATCGCGGAAGGGGCGGGAGAGCTCGACCGTGGCGCGCCCTCTGGCGCCGACATCGACGGTCCTCTTCTCGGCGACCTTCCCGTCGAGCAGGAACGACCCGGTCACCCCCCTGAGATCGTCGTCTCCAAAATTGGTGATCGTGGCACTGAAGGCGGCAAGCGAATTGGTCGTGATGTTCTGATCGAGGGCGACGATATCGGTGACCGCCGCATTGGGACGGATGGTTTCCCCATCGTCTCCGCCATCGGCCACATCGATGATCCGGATCGAAACCCCCTGTTCGACGGCGCGCGCCAGGAGCGCCGCTGTCCCTCCGGACGAGGCGGCGTCCAAATCGGCCGAGCCGTCGCCCGGAAGGCCGGCGGAGCTGCCCTCCTCGGCCACTGCGCCGAAGAAACGCATCTGCATGTCGGTAAAGACATGGACCTCGGCGCCGCCCCGAGACTGTTCGGCCACCTCTCCGGCGAGAAGCGCCCCAAGGCCCGCCAGGTGGGCGCCCCCCTGGGACGGTTCCCTGAGCAGCGGCGTCGCTTCCGGATTCTCGACCTTGACGAGAACATCCTCGGGCAGGCCGCTCAAGGGGACGACGAACTCCGCTTCACGGCCGATCACGATGAGAGAACAGGTATCGCCCCGGCCCGAATCGAGACTGCGCACGAGGCGTTTGACGCCCGAGATCGCCCGGTCGAAAGCGGTTTCCCCCGGACTGACCTGGTAGCCCATGCTGTACGATCCGTCGATCACGGCGACCACATTGCGGCTCCGCTCGGAGAGTCCGCTGAAAAGGCTGTCCGATGGGACGAAGGGACGCGCCATGGCCGCGGCAAGGAGCGCGATGATCAGGCAGCGCACGAGGAGGAGCAGAAAGTGTTCGAGCCGCAATCGGCGCCGCGTGCGCTTGTAGGCGCGCAAGAGGAAACTCATCGCCGCCCAGCTCTTGACCTGGTAGCGGCGCCGGTTGAGCAGGTGGATGACCAACGGAACGCCGAAGAGCAGGGTGCCGAAGAGCATGGCCGGATTTGCGAAATCTAATCCCATCGCTCCCCCATCACCTCCTTCTGCCCTGTGCCGACCTCGGTCCGGCGGTCCCCGCGCCACGGCCGCGGCCCGAACCGGAACGGGTGGCGAGAAAGGCGGTGAGCGCAACCCCGAGGTTGCGGCTCGTCGGGATCAGCGTGTAGTCGACACCCTGGCTGCGGCATCCGCGGCGGAGCGCCTTGGCGTGTTCCTCGAAAACGTCGAGATAGGCCTGCCTGAGCGATCGGGGATCGGCGGTCAGCTTGAGCAGGTCCTCCATCCCCTCGAAGCGATACATCTTCTCGAAGGGAAAATCGGTCTCGTCGTCGTCGAGAATGTGGAAGACGATGATGTCCTGCTTCTTGGTCCTCAAGCGGCGCAGGCCGCCGAGGATCTCTTCCGGCTCGTCGAGCAGATCGGAGATGAGAACCACCATGCCGCGCTGGTTGATCCGCGACGAGACGTCGGCCAGCACCGGGCCAAGACCGGTCTTCTCGGCCGGCGTCAGGTTGCCGAGGGCGTCGACGAGAGTCATGAGGTGGGCGGGATTGTTGCTCGGCGGCACAAAGGTGTGCAAGGCCTGATCGAAAACGCCGAGTCCCACGAAATCCTGCTGCTTGAGGATCAGGTAGCCGAGCGACGCCGCCGTGGTGGCCGCATAGTCGAACTTGGAGATCCTCCCCTCGCCCTGGTAGAGCATGGAGGCGGAGGCGTCGACCACCACGGTGCAGGTCAGGCTCGTCTCCTCCTCGTAGCGCTTGATGAAGTGGCGGTCCGACTTGCCGAGCACCTTCCAGTCGAGGTGGCGCAGGTCGTCACCGGGTACGTATTCGCGGTGCTCGGCGAATTCGACCGACACGCCGTGATAGGGCGAAGGGTGTCTTCCCGACAGAAAACCCTCCACCGCCAGACGGGCGCGGAGTTCAAGGCGGGAGATCCCGCCGAGGACTTCAGGATTCAAGTACCTGAGGGAGTTTTCCATCTGAGAGATTCTCGCTCTTGGCCTGCGGAACTGTTTCGAGGATCTGGTCGATAATCTTGTCGGTCGTCGTGCCCTCGGCCTCGGCGGTGAAGGTTGTGATCAGCCGGTGGCGGAGCACGGGGTGGGCCATGGCTCGGATATCCTCGCCCGCCACGGCGTAACGCCCCTTGATCAGGGCGCGCGCCTTGGCGCCGAGGATCATGAACTGCGTGGCGCGCGGCCCGGCGCCCCAGGCCACGTTGTCGCGCACGAACTCGTGCGCCTCATTCTCCTTGAGACGCGTGATGCGGACGAGCTCCATGGCATAGCGCACGAGGTGCTCCGAGATCGGAACGCGCCTGACCAGTTCCTGGAGCGCCCAGATCTCCTCGGCGCTGAGCACCGTCTCCGGTTCGTCGACCACGTCGGCCGTGGTGCGCAGCATGATCTCGTACTCCTCGTCCTGCGTGGGATAGTCGATGAGGATGTTGAACATGAACCGGTCGAGCTGCGCCTCGGGCAGGGGATAGGTGCCTTCCTGCTCGATCGGGTTCTGCGTGGCGAGCACGAAGAAGGGTTTCTCCAGAACATAGCGCTTGCCGCCGCAGGTGACCTGGTATTCCTGCATCGACTCGAGGAGCGCCGCCTGCGTCTTGGGCGGCGTGCGGTTGATCTCGTCGGCGAGGACCACGTTGGCAAAAACCGGTCCCGGCATGAAGACGAGCTCCCTCTCGCCCGTCGATTTGTTCTCCTGAATGATCTCCGTACCGGTGATGTCCGACGGCATCAGGTCGGGCGTGAACTGGATCCGGTTGAAGGAGAGGGAGAGGGTCTTGGCCAGGGAGCTCACCATCAGCGTCTTGGCCAGCCCCGGCACACCGGTGATGATGCAGTGGCCGCGCGTGAAGAGGGCGATGAGCAGCTCTTCGACCACCTGCTCCTGGCCCACGATCACGCGGCGGAGCTGTTCGAGAATGGCGTTGTACGATTCCTTGAGCTTGCCGGCGGCCTGCACATCGTCGTTTGGGATGGACATGGAGGTATTGTTCCTTTCTCAGGGGGAGCGACATTCTGCATATCATTAGTCGCTCAACCTTTAGAAGTAGCACCTTCTTTCGATTTCAACTCTCCGCCCGATCGGGCTCAAGGAGAAAAAACCAGGATCTGCCTGTCCGATACGGAAATCAACCGCTTACCGGTCGTGATGATGTTTCCAAAGAGTGGCTCGTTGACGCTGTCGAACTTCCCGCCCTCGGCCGACAGCCCTCCGGAGGCGGGCGTCCCACCCGATGGGGAAGCCCCACCTTCGGTGGGAGCGGCGAAGCTGTGGGTGATCAGCCCCTGGGCGTCGAGATCGATACGGTATATATAGCGCAGCGTGGGAACAAAAATCGCCTCTTTCGTGAGAAGGGGCTGGCCGGTGATGCGGTCCTCCGGTTCGAAGAACTCCGATTGCCACACCAGGGCGCCCGACCGTTCGGTGGCCGCCAAATAGTTACGTCCCCCCTCGCGGGCGGTGAAGTAAAAAAGCTCCCTCCCCCGGTCGTCGCCGATGAAGGAGACCAAGCGGTTCTTCTCGACCGGATCGTCGAGCACGATAAACCCGTCGTCATCGGGCTCGGGGGCGAGTGTGTAGAGGTACCGGGAGTCGGAGGGGGCAAAAATAAACCGGTCCCTTCCGAAGAGGGGCAGCGAGTCGTCCCATCCGCCATTGTCGATAAAAAAGGCCGGATCGTAGGTGTCGGGATCTTGGGTGAAGATCCGGTTGTACTTGAAGAGCCAGGCGATTTCGCCCGTCACGGCGTCGACGGCGCCCGCCACACCGAGGTTGGTGAGGCAGTAGACGATGCCGCCCCGCTCGACAAGCGGCGCGCCGAGTTCGATCCGGTCGCGCCCCGCAGGGGTGACGAGATCGGACGAGAGGCCGAACTTTCTCACCTCGGCGCCGCTGCAGAGGAATCGCTTGAAGAGGAGGGCGCCCTTCGGGGCGTCGAAACAGAAAAGCCATGATTCGGCGTTGGTCGCCGTGTGATGGGTGCCGACAAGATAGACCCGCTGGCCGACCACGACCGGTGCGCCGCTGAATGCGGTCCGGCCGGGAAAGGAGAGCTCTCCTCCCGGGGCGCCGCCTTGCGGGGCGTTCTCGAGAGGCGCGCACTGCATCCAAACGCAGGCGCCCTCACGGGCGAGGTCGATGGCGATGAGGATTCCGGCATGATCGGCCCGCGCACTGGAGCGGGTCCGGCTCCGCCGGTTGAGAACGACGTAAAGAATGTTTTCCGAAACCGTGCCCGCGTAGCTCACGTTGTCGAAATCGGGCTCCTCGTCGCCGAAGAGAAGGCTCCAGTCCCAGTAGAGCGGACCGAAGGACCTCCGGCCCGTCTCCAGGTCGAAGGCGTGAAGGGCGCGTTCATTGAAGACGAACACGCGGCCGCCCCACACCACAGGATAGACCGAGGACGCAACGCGGCGCGCATCGAGGCGGCGCTGCTCGCGCGCCGCACGGGGCGCAACGAAGCTGTCGTGTTTCGCCGCCCTGTCGGGCGCCAGGGAGTGCTGCCAGAGGAGGCGGAGCGACGCGCAATCGAAGGAGGGGAGCAGGTCGCGCGAACGGCTGCCGCCGCGGGTGGGCCATCCGCCCTCGGCCGCGCTCCGAGCGGAGGCCGGGGCGGCCAGGCGCTCGGCGAGGCGCGCGGCGTCGGTTTCGTCGCCCCCCACACGCACGGGGCCCGCGGGCGCCGCCGATCGGGCCGCGTCGAGACGGCCGAGCTTGAGCAAGGCCACGTAGAGCCCCAGCCCGATGGCGTCTCTCTCCTTCTCGTCGGGCCTGCCCGCCGGCGCACGCCGATCCTGATCGAGGTAGCGCTCATACCAACGGGCCGCCTCGAAATCATCGCCCCTCTCGCTCGCCAGATCGCCGAGCATCTTGAGTGCGTCGTACGACGCCGGCGTAAAGGGAAACCGGCCCGCGCCCTCGCTCAAAAGATCCCCTTTCTTCCGGGAGAGCGCCCGGGCCATGAATCGACGCGATTCATCGGCGACCGTCTCGAGATAGAGACCAAAAGCTTCGGGGCGCAGGGCGGCCAGTTTGCGAAAAACCGCTCTGCGGCCGGTCAGATAGGTGCGCTCGCCAAAAGGAACGAGGGCGTCGCCGCCGCGCCGCAAGGCGCGCACCAGGTTGGCCACCGCCTCGGAGTCGTTGCCCCCGTCGATCGCGCCGAGAGCGAGGCGGAAACATTTGGAGAGCTCGTCATCGTCGGTCTGAACGTAGGCGGTGTTGCGAAAGTTGTCCCGCTCGCTCACCCCCTTCTGGGCATCGGCGTTCGAGAGGCATACGAAAAAGGCCGTGACAACCACGGCCGGGGGGAAGAGCCGGAAGATTAGCATGTGAGCAAACATTCTTCGATCCGATCCAGGAAGATCAGTCTCCTGGTTCCACTACGATTTCGCCCTCCTTCTGCGCGCCGCCGAACTGGGTCCGCAGCTCATTCTCCACTGTGATCGGGTCTTCGTCCAGGGCCTTGAGCATCTTCTTGATCCGCTCGACCTCTTTTTCCAGGTCCTTTTCGCTCGCCCGTTGATCGGCCCGCGTGCGCAAGAGGCGCCGGTTGTTCTTGATGGCCGGGATGGTCGAATAGAAATAGAGCAGCAGCATGAGGCCGACGATCACCCAGAGTGGGGCGTATTTGCCGATGATCCCGGCCCTGTTCTTCATGGCTGGTTATCCCATGACGACAGCTCGACTGATTATTTCATGCCGCCCGGAGTTCGAAGACATCCGTTTCCGAAACGCGCCGTCTCCCCGAGTTCCTCCTCGATGCGCAGTAGCCGGTTGTACTTGCAAATCCGGTCGGTGCGGCAGAGAGATCCCGTCTTGATCTGTCCGGCGCAGGTGGCCACGGCGAGGTCGGCGATGGTCGTATCCTCGGTCTCGCCCGACCGATGGGAGACGACGTTGGTGTACCCCGCATCGCGCGCCATATTCATCGTTTCGAGGGTCTCGGTCAGGCTTCCGATCTGGTTCATCTTGACGAGGATCGAGTTGCACACACCCGAATCGATCCCCTTGCCGAGACGCTTGGGATTGGTCACGAAGAGGTCGTCGCCCACGAGCTGGATCTTCGATCCGATGGCGTCGGTCATCTCCTTCCAGCCTTCCCAGTCGTCTTCGGCGAGTCCGTCCTCGATCGAGATCAGCGGGTAGTTCTCGACCCACTTCGAATAGAAGGCCACCATCTCGGAAGCGGTCTTCTCGGGCTTGTCCTCTGCCGCGAGGATGTACTTGCCGTCGCGGTAGAACTCGCTCGCCGCGGGATCGAGGGCGAGACAGACCTCGTCGGCCGCCTTGTAGCCGCTCTTGTCGATCGACTCGAGGATCACCTCGATCGCTTCCTCGTTGGAGCGCAGGTTGGGCGCAAAGCCGCCCTCGTCACCCACGGCGGTGCTGAGGCCGCGCGCCTTGAGAACACTCTTGAGGTTGTGAAAGATCTCGGCCCCCATGCGGAGACCTTCGCGGAACGATGCCGCACCGACGGGCATGATCATGAATTCCTGGATATCGACGTTGTTGTCGGCGTGCGATCCGCCGTTGAGGATGTTCATCATCGGAACGGGAAGGGTGTTGGCGCCGAGCCCGCCGATGTAGCGATAGAGCGGAAAACCGACAGCCATGGCCGCCGCCCGCGCCGAGGCGATCGACACGGCGAGGATGGCGTTGGCGCCGAGGCGGCCTTTGTTTTCCGTTCCGTCGAGGGCGATCATCGTCCCGTCGACCTCTTCCTGCCCGAGGGCGTCGATCCCCGCCAGGGTCGAGGCGATCTCGGTGTTGATGTTCTCCACGGCGCGCGTCACGCCCTTTCCGAGATAGCGTTTCTTGTCGCCGTCGCGCAGCTCGAGCGCTTCGTGGGTGCCCGTCGACGCGCCCGACGGAACGCACGCCGACGCTTCGGCGCCGCATTCGAGTCTGACCACGGCTTCAACGGTAGGGTTGCCGCGTGAATCGAGGATTTCACGGGCGTGAATTTCTTGTATGAGAGTCATGTGAAATCCTTCATCAGACCCGCGCGGCCAGCTCGTCACGAACGACCGCTCGGTCTGAAATTGCAGTACTCACCCACTTGCATATTCCTCCCCCAGGTTCACCGCCGTGTACACGTTCGTATTTAATCAAAAGCGGCCAGCGAGTCTGTCAACAAATTATTGAATGAGTCTTCTTTTTTTTTTTCTTTGTCCCCCCGTTGATCTATAGTGTCGGGCAATCGAAAGCGAGGGTTTGATGAGACTTCCCATTGCAAAGTACGGCATCAAGGAACTGGTGATCTTCGCCGGAGGCCTGCTTCTTCTCGCCTTGGCCGCTTGGCTTTACGTTCATCCTCTGGCGGCGGCCCTTCCGCTGATCGCCGCGGTCTGGGTGGTCAGTTTCTTCCGCGATCCCCATCGGGCCATTCCGGCTGATCGCGATGATCTCCTCTCTCCGGCCGACGGCACCGTGGCCGACATCACCGAAATCGACGATCCCCCCTACATCGATGGGCCCGCGCTACGCATCGGCATCTTCCTTTCAGTCTTCAACGTCCACCTCAACCGCGCGCCGTGCGCGGGTACGGTGGAGATGATCGACTACACCAAGGGCGCCTTTCACGACGCCCGCCATCCCAAGGCGGGCTCCGAGAACGAGTCGCTCACCATGGGGCTCGTCTGTGCCGAACACGCTCTCAAGGTGGTGGTGCGCCAGATCGCGGGGCTGATCGCGCGGCGGATCGTCTGCCGCCTCGAGCCGGGCTCGACGATCGGTCGTGGTGAACGGTACGGCATGATAAAATTCGGCTCGCGCACGGAACTCATTATCCCGGCGGAGCGTGTCGATAAGGTTCTTGTCGAGATCGGCTCCAAAGTGCATGCTGGAGAGACTGTACTGGCAAAGATCACCCCGTCCCGATCCAAGGGAGGATAAGCGCCATGCGCGTGAAAAAAGGGATCGCCCTGATTCCCACCCTGCTCACCCTCGGCAATGGTTTTTGCGGCTTTCTGGCCATTTCCAAGGTCGTCGACGGCCTGGCGTTTCAGGGCAGCGAGGGATTCGCCGACAACATCATTCAGGCGGCGTGGTTCATCTTTCTCGCCATGATCTTCGACGCCCTCGACGGCCGCGTGGCGCGCCTCACCAACCAGACCTCGGAATTCGGCGTCTATCTCGATTCCCTCACCGACATCGTCAGCTTCGGCGTGGCGCCGGCGCTCCTGGCCAAGGTCCTCTACGAGCAGACCCTGATCGAGGCGGGAATCGCCTACAATGTCAAGCTCCCCCTGCTGCTCAGCTCGCTCTACATGCTTTGCGCGGTGCTGCGTCTTGCAAGGTACTCGCTCGAATCAGAAACGGGAGACGAGGCGCACAAAGCCTTTTCGGGGCTCCCTTCTCCGGCGGCGGCCGGAGTGATCGCCTCGTCGGTCTTTTTTCTTTTCGAGGGAGGAAGCTCCCTGGGATTCACCCTGAGCGACCCTGTCGTGCTCAACCTGAAGAGAGCGTCGATCTTCGTGCCGCCCCTTCTGGGTCTGCTCATGATCAGCCGGATCGAATACGTCCACTTTGTGAGCCGCTTCGTGAGAGGCCGCAAGACGTTCAACTATCTCGCCCAGGGATTGCTCTGCCTCTTCCTGATCGCTTTCTGCCACGACTGGGCGATTTTCGCCTCCTTTCTCCTCTTCGTGCTGTCCGGTCCGATTCTGGCGGGATTCAAGATTTGCAGGGATTTCGTCTCTCCCGATAAAAATCGACCTGCTGAAGGAAAGAATCTTCGAGACTGAGGGCGAACCTTTGACGGTGCAGGCGATTATAGCCCTCGGCTCCAACATCCCCCCCCGTGAAGCAGCTCTCCGTGCGGCGATCGAAAGCATGGGCCGCCTCGAACATACCGAAGTGATCAGGTGCTCGCGCCTCTATGAAACAGAACCGGTCGGCGGTCCGCCGCAGGGGGTCTATTTCAATGCCGCCGCCCTGATCGAGACGTCTCTCACCCCCGGGGAACTGCTCGACTCGCTTCTACGGATCGAAAAAAAACAGGGAAGGCACAGGACGGTCCAAAATGGGCCACGCACAATCGACTTGGACATAATATTTTACGGCGAATCGATCATCGATGAGCCCTCTTTGGTCATTCCCCACGCCCGTTTCGCCGAAAGGGGCTTTGTTCTCCAGCCCCTTGCCGATATAATTCCACGGTTTATTGACCCACGCTCAAAAGGCAAGGTCTCGGACCTGCTCGAGGCGTGGATTCGATCCGGCGGCGAGCCGGTCGAGGGCCGCGAATTTCACGGTCCTCCTTGTGTGGATTGAAGGCCGCGATGGACGTCCTCAACACGATCAACGACATGCGGCAGTGGACGGCCGATGCCCGCTCCCGGGGGGAGACGGTCGGTTTCGTTCCCACCATGGGCGGGCTCCATGAGGGCCACATCTCTCTCGTCCGCGCGAGCGTGAACGAGTGCGACCGGACGGTGGCGTCCATTTTTGTCAACCCCGCCCAGTTCAACGAAAAAAAAGATCTCGACCAGTATCCGCGCGACCTCGATCGGGACTCGGCAATGCTCGAAAGCGCGGGGTGCTCGGCCCTGTTCACCGTTGCCGACAAAGCCATGTATCCAGCCGAGCACGAGACCTGGGTCGATCTCGATCGCCTGCCCGAACACCTCTGCGGTCTCGACAGGCCGGGCCACTTTCGGGGAGTCACCACGGTGGTGACAAAGCTCTTCAACATCGTCGACCCCCACCGCGCCTATTTCGGCTGGAAGGACGCGCAGCAAGCGACTATTATAAAACGGATGGTCGAGGACCTGAATTTCGCCGTCGCGATCAGGTGCCTGCCCACCGTGCGCGACGCCGACGGCCTCGCGCTCTCGAGCCGTAACAGACGGCTCAGCAGTGACGAACGAAAGAAAGCCCTGCTCGTTCCGCGAGCGATCGAAAACGCCAAGGAGTTCTTTCTCGCTCAAAAAAATGATCGCCAGGCGCTGATTGACGAAACGGAAAGATTTTTTCGGGGTGTCGAAGGCGTTGCGGTTGATTATATTTCTCTTGTCTCTCTGAGCGATCTCGAGGAGGCCTCCGAGGTCGCTCCGGGCACGATGCTCGCCCTGGCTGTGAGGGTGGGTCAAACACGGTTGATAGACAACTGTCGTTTCACGGAAGACCGGTCATGCTCAGATTCATGATGAAATCGAAAATTCACCGGGCCACGGTGACGGAGCGCAACCTGGCCTACACGGGAAGTCTCACCGTCGACGCCAACCTGATGGAGGCGGCCGATCTCTTTCCCAACGAAAAGATCCAGGTCGTCAACGTCAACTCGGGTGTCCGGTTCGAGACCTATGTGATCACGGGAGAAGCGGGCAGCGGCATCATCGGCGTCAACGGCGGCGCAGCGCGGCTCGTCGAGGAGGGCGACGTGATCCTCATCATCTCCTACGCCATGATCGAGAGCGAGGAAGCGGCCTCCTTCGAGCCGAAGGTGATCATTCTCGACAAACACAACCAGCCCATCCCCCGCTAGAAAAAGACTATGATCGTCACGAGTCACGGCCCGGGCAAAGTCGACATCAAGACCCCGGCCAAGCTCAACCTCTATCTCGAGGTCGTGGGAAAGAGAGCCGATGGCTTTCATGACCTCGAAACGATCATGCACACCGTCGACCTCTTCGACGAAATCAGCGTGGCGCGCGCCGACGAGGGCCTCTCCTTCTCCACGTCGGGAATCGACGCCGGGCCGGACGAGGGGAACCTCGGCCTCAGGGCGGCGCAGATCTTTTTTGCCAGAACGGGCGGCCGCGGCAGGGCGACGATTCATATTCATAAAAACATCCCTATGGGCGCAGGCCTCGGCGGCGGTTCGTCCGACACGGCGGCCGTTCTCGTCGGCCTGAACCTCGCTCTCGGCGAGCCTCTGGCCCGCGAGGAGCTGATTGCCATGGGGAACCAGCTCGGCTCGGACATGGCCTTCTTTTTTACGGGAGGCACAGCGCTCTGCACCGGTCGGGGCGAAAAAGTGGAGCCCATCGACGGGGTCGGCCCCTTCCGCTTCAGCCTGGTTTATCCGGGGTTTCCATCGATCACGAGGGATGTCTTTCAAAACTTAAATTTAGGGTTGACAAAAACTAAGAATAACACCAGTATATTTATTGATATATTGAAGAATGGGACGCCACAAGCCCTCGGCAGGGCGTTTTTCAATCGTCTCGAGGAAGCGGCTTTCAGGACGGCGTCCTCATTGAGACAATTTCGGGAACAACTCAAGAAAAGAGATCCGGGCGCTTATCATCTATCCGGCTCGGGATCGACCTTCTTTCGGCTCGTTCCCGACGACTCTGAAAAATCACTAGGTGCAAGTACTCTTCAGGGTGAGTATTCACCAGCGATGTTCGATGTAAGGAGCTATACACCGAGCGATCAGTAACTTCGGCGAGGAGGTACTAGGCAGATGAAAATCACCGAGATACGCGTCAAGCTCATGAACTCGCGCGACGAGAAACTCAAGGCATTTTGTACGATTACGTTCAACGACGAATTCGTCATCCGGGACATCAAGATCATCGAGGGGACAAACGGACCGTTTGTCGCCATGCCGAGCCGCAAGGTCACCGACCACTGCACCCGGTGCAGTACCAAGAACCATCTCAAGGCCAAGTTCTGCAACGGCTGCGGGCACAAACTCGATCCCAACCGGCTCAAGCGGATGCGGAGAGGGTCGGTGAGGCTCCATACCGACATTGCCCATCCCATCAACTCGGGATGCCGCGAGAAGATCCAGAACGAGATCGTCGAGGCCTTCCACGAGGAGCTCGAACGGGCCCGCGATCCCGAGTACAGGGCGCCCGACATCGACGAGGAGATTTTTTCGGGAGGGCGGGACCGTTCGGCCGGAAGGGACACCCCGCCGCCCAGATCAGACGAAAACAACGATGATGGCAAGAAAGAGAGCTCCTTCAATGCCGGTCTCTATTGACGGCGCACCTTCATAGACACCCCGACCCATGACTGAACCAACCCTCGACATCTCCTTCATCGGCTGTGGCTCGGCGGGCCGCGCTCTCGGCAGACTTCTCGCGAAAGCAGGCGTTCCCATACGTGGCGTCTCTTGCCGCAGTGACGACTCGGCGCGCGATGCGTGCCGGTTCATGGAGCAGGGTACGCCCATGGCGGCGCCCGAGGCGGCCGCCTCCGCCCGCACGATCATCATCGCCACGCCCGACCGCGCCATCGGGGAGGTGGACGGTACGATCGGCCCGAGCGTGAATGAAGAATCGGTCGTCCTCCATCTCTCGGGTGCGCTCAGCTCGTCGATCCTCACCGCATCGTCCGCTGCCGGGGCGCGGATCGGTTCGATGCACCCCCTCCAGTCCTTCCCCGATCCGCGCAAGGCGCTCGAGCTGGTGGGCGGATCGGTCTTCGCCTGCGAGGGCGATGCCGAGGCGGTCCGGAGGGCGACGGCGATCGCCGTCACCGTCGGCGGCCGGCCGATCGCGATCGGCACCGACACGAAACCGCTCTATCATGCGGCGGCCGTGGCGGCGTCAAATTTTCTCGTCTCCATTCTGTGTCTCAGCGTCGACCTGATGGAGAAGACCGGCATGGACCGGCAGACCGCGCTCGACGCCCTGATGCCGCTCATCGAGGGAACCCTGAAGAACGCCCGCTCTCAGGGGCTTCCCCAGGCGCTGACGGGACCGGTGGAACGGGGCGACACGCACACCGTCCACACCCACATCGAGGCGATCCGCACCCTCTGCCCCGAGCTCGAAGAAAAGTACCAGGCACTCACGGGAATGACGATCGACGCCGCCCTGCGCAAAGGATCGATCACCAAAGAAAAAGCCGCGGAGTTTTAAGAGCCTGCCGGACCGACCAACACCAGCCCGACACCCATCCAGATCTTTCAACGACCGACGAGACTTTTCAGCACGGACTGAATCTCGGCCGGAAAAGTAAGTCGGCGAAGCACTACAGTGGAGCCGGCTTTCGGAATCTCAAGCTAAAGGAGAAAAGTATCGCTCCCGCGAAATAGCGGGATTTTAGCAGACTCGAGATCCCACAAAGCGGTCCGCACGGTCGGAGGTGGTGAGGCTTTTTTCGGCCGACATCAGTCCGTCCCGAATGATCACGAACCCGACTCCGGCTCAGCATGGGACGGAATGTCTGAGGCCGAGGAAAGCCTCACCACCTCCGACCTGAGCCCCCCCTTTTCAAATGTCCAAGTCTGACAAACCCCTACTCTTTCACCAGATGATAGCGGTCGGGTTTGAGATTGGTCAGAAAGGCGCTCTTTCCGTTGGGCCAGCGGATCGAGGCGTTGACGCGGCCCTTTTCCTCGCCGAGTCCGAAATGCACGGCCATACCATCCTGAAAGATCCCCCGGCCGCAGATGATCTCACGAACCTGAGACCGGCCGCCGGAATCGATGGTGATGCGCGCGCTGATTCCGGTGGCGTTGCACGCCTTGCCTTCGAGTCTGAAACCGATCCAGTGATTGTCGTTGCCCGAATTATTGAAAAGCTTGCCCGAAGCGGCGCTCACGAAGACATCGAGGTCGCCGTCTTCGTCATAGTCGGCCAGGGCGCATCCCGCGGCCCCTGATACGATCAAAGACGAAGCCCAGGTCGCATCGTGAAACAGCCCGCTGCCGCTGTTGATGTAGAGTCGGAGAAAACCGCTCGCGCCGCCGTCGGCCAGGAGGAGATCGAGATCGCCGTCGTTGTCCATGTCGCCGAGCGCCGCTCCCCGGGGCAGCTCGTCGTAGAACAATCCCGACTCCTTAAAGGAATCGTCGAAAACAAAACCGGGCCGCCCCGAATTGAGCAGGACCTGGCTCAAGTCGGCTGACATTCTGTCGATGAGCCCAACGGCGTTGGCCAGAAAGAAATCGATATCCCCGTCGCCATCGAGGTCGCCGGGGGTTAGAGCGCACGAGTCGCCGTACCGGCCGAAATGGTCGCTCCCCGCGAGCCCGACAGCGGCGCCCACCTCGCCGAAGCGGAGCGCGTCGACAGTCTCATTGCGCCAGAGAGTGTTCGGCTGAAAATCACGGTTGGCCACAAAGACGTCCATGTCGCCGTCATTGTCGTAGTCGACGATCACGGCGCTCGACGCGCAACGGGGATTGTCGAGCGCCATCCCCGCCGGCTCGGTGGCCGTGCTGAAGAGGCCCTTTCCGTCGTTGATCATGAGGTGGTCGGGAGTGCCGCTCGCGATGCGTTCCGTTGGCGCGGCGCCGTTGGCGAGAAAGAGGTCGACAGCGCCGTCGCCGTTGAGATCGCCAAAAGCGGCCGCAGCGGTGGGGAAGGGATCGCCCGGGCTGCCGTCCTCCTCGGTGGCGTCCCTGAATCCCCTCTTCGCCTCGTTGACAAAGAGGCGATCCTTGAATCCCGCGCGGCTGCAAAAGACGAAGAGATCGAGATCGCCGTCGCTGTCGACATCGGCAAAGAGCCCTCCACCGGCCGCCTTGAGGCGGGTGATGCCGAGATCGGCCGACACATCCTTGAATCCCTTGCGGCCGTTGTTCTCGAAGAGCCTCTTGCCCTCGACAAAAAGATCGGGGTCGCCGTCACCGTCGTAGTCGCCCCACGCCGCTCCCCCCGGCCCGATCCCCGGATCGGCCAGGCCGGCCTTCTCCGTGACGTCGGCGAAAATTACCGGCGCGGGCCAGCTTTCGACGCCCTCCCGGGCGATCCGCTCGCGGACCGATCCCTTGGCACCGCGCTGCTTGCGGTGGAGCGCCGTGAGCTCGGTCTCCGCCCGGCGCTCGCCATCGAGAGCGGCCGCTGCCTGGTAGAGCGCGGAAAAAGCCTTGTCGAGTTCGCCCGCTCTCATGTAAGCCTTGCCCAGATAGTAGTGGATCGTCGACCGCTCGCGGCGCTCCTCGAAGGTAAAGCTCCCCACATGTTCGAGCGCCTCGTGAAGAACCATCACGGCCCGCACATTCTGCTCCATGAGGAGATAGGCCCTCCCCATGTCGGTGAGAAGGCCCGCGAGCCCCGGCTGGAGTCGGCGCGCCGCTCGGAAATTCTCCACCGCCGACCCGTGATCGCCCAGATCGAGATAGGCGAGGCCGAGAAGATGGAGCAGGGACGCATCCGTGCCGATCCCCTCACCGAGGGCCAGAAGGACATCGACCGCCTCGTCGGCATTCTGCGTCTCGATCATCACTCGGCCCAGATGCAGGCGCAGCCCGGGGAGTTCGCTATCGAGCTCGTAGGCCTTCTTGAATAGATCGAGAGAATCCTGCTTCTCCCCGAGGTGGTAAGCCGCCTCGCCGAGAGAGGCATAGACCTTGGCCTTCAGCGGAATATCCTGCCCGGGATGGTCGACCTCGAGCCGCCGCTTCCAGGTCGTTGCGAAACGCCTGAGTTTCTTGTAGTGCGACCTGTTGCGCGGCGAGGCGGCAATGCACTTTTTAAGCTCGAACAGGGCGCGCTCGAACTGCGACTGGGCAAAGTACGCCTCGGCGAGCACCTCGACAACGGTCAGATTGCCCGGGGACCGGTCGAGCGCCAGCAGCGCGAAATCGACGGCCAGCTTGCCATTGTAGTATTTCGGTTCCTCTGCCGTGGCATAGAGCCGCGCCAGGCTGACGAGAGCGCGCACATTGTCGGGCTCCTCGTCGAGGACGTTCTGGAAGACCTTCGACGCCGCCTCGTAGTCGCCCGACGCCACGAGGTCATCGGCCCCGTTCATGAGCTGGTTCCAGTCCTCGAAGGCGCCCGCCGCGGACCCGAACAAGAGCGCGAGTAGCAAAATCGATCCGGACATTTTTAACGCTCCAATCAACTGTCCCCTCCGCCGCCCCACGAGATGGGGATGAACCAGAGGAGCTTGAGTGTCTTGCCACCCCCCTCTTTTCTGAGGGAGAACATGTCGCTGAGGATCCCTGTGCGCGTCCAGGCGGCGCCGCTCTCGGCCGTACCGCTCGACGTGGAAAAGAGGGGCCAGAAATGATAGTACTCCGCCCCTTCATCCCTGAAATGCCAGTAGAGGGGAAAAAGTACCGTTCGGCCGTCGGTGCCGTCGCGCCGCCAGTGGCGCTGAAAGAGCGAGAGCCTTTCGCTGCCCAAAAGGGTGGCGAAGTAAAAGTCCTCGTAGGCGCCGAGATCGCGTCCACCGGCGAGCTGAAAAAGATTGAGCACGTTGAGGAAGGCAAAAGATCCGCGACCGCCGCCGCCCGGCTCGGAGCCCGGTTCGGGAGGCAAACCCCACTGGCGTCCGAAGAGCTTGACCAGGCCGAGGACGTTGACGATATCGAGCCGGCCCCGTTCGCCGTCCACATGGAGATCGACGAGGGGGAACAAAAAGAAACTTTTTCTGCCGGCCCCATCGCTGGGCGAAAAGCTGAAGAGGGGATAGAGGGGCCTGTAGATGGTCCGGCCGTCGATCTCCTGTTTTCCCGAGAGAAAATAAAAAGTCTCCTCCCGGAAGGGTTCGCGGCGATGGTAGTAAAAGGGCAGAAGGAGAAAAAAAGAATCCTCCTCGGGCCCCTCGGTGTTGAAGAGGAGGGGAAAAAAGTGGGTGTGGCTTCCGGCGGCGTGCACGTCGCGCTGAAAGAGCCCCCCGAGCAGGTTGAGCCCCCAGGCGTCGCTCTCCTCTGAAGAGGCGTAGGTCGCCAGGATCGGCACATCAAAGAGGGTTTCGCGCTCCTCCCGTTCGGGCAGCATGCACCCCCACAGGCCGAGACCGACAATCATGAGTCCGAGCCGGACCGTACACCGCAGCGCCATTGGGCCTCCTGAACAACTGAAACAACCGACCGCACGGGCACATCCTATCGCACCGTGGGCGGGCGGCCAAAAAAGAATTCTCCCCCAAAAGGATCCGCCCGGGGACGAAGGGGAGTTGACACCCGGCTGTAAAAGTCTATTAAATGCCTCTTTGACCCTCATTGTCTGCTTGGATGTGCTCCATTGATTTCATCGGTCGTAAAACTTCTCGCCTCGAGGTGGCTCACAGTCTACCTCATGCTGGCCGGCGCGCTGGTCATGGCGGTGATCACCGTCTTCGAGGCTCTGGAAGATACGGGGCGCACACCCTACCGGCTCTATCTATCGTGGTGGTTCACCGGCCTCCTCTGGGCGGTCTGGATCAACCTCGCCTGCAACGCGATCGAGCGCGGCTGGTGGACGGCGCGGCGCCTTCCGGGAAGCCTGATGCACGTGGGATTCCTGCTCATCCTCACGGGCGGGTTTTTCACGTGGCAGATCGGGATTCGGGGCGACCTGCCGATCTCCGAAAATTCGAGCCTGAACGCCTTCCGTGTGGAGAATCCAGTCCTCCATCTCGACTTTGACACGTCTCAAGGCGTGGGCGCGAAAGATTTCCTTTTGACCGCTGACGGGGTCTTCCAGTCGAGAGGGTTTGCCGACTCCCTCAATCCTTTCGGATCGAGAAGCGTCTACAGCGCCGAGATCGGCGAGACGGTGACCATCGTCGACCGGCTGCCGTCGAGCACGATCGAGGAGTCGGTCATCGAAGCGCCGGCCGGAACGGGACGCGCCGCGATCAGCCTCGAGGTGGCCGCCGACCGGCAGCGGCAGATCACCCTGCGCGCGGGGGACTCGATCACGCTCGGCGAGGCCGACCTGTCGACGATCATCTTCGCCGCCGTCGGCGACGGCGAGGACGCCGCCGATCGCATGGAAACTCTGGTGCGCGCCACCTTCGGGCACTGGATCGAGATCAGGCCGCCCGAGGGACCGTCGACCCTCGTCCCGATCGACCTGCCCGGCGACATCGGCGCGGAAAAGACGGAGGACGGCTACACGATCAAGATCGTCGAGTACCATCCCGACTTCAAGATGGGCCGCGAACCGTCCCCCGACGATCCGCCGTTGAATCCGGCTGTCAAACTCGACGTGTCGGGCCCTTGCGGCGAGAAGACACTCTATTCCTTTTCCCTTGTCGAGTTCCACGGCAACCGGTGCGATGACGGAACAGAGGTCGTCTTCCATCAACCCACGGGAAAATCGACGCTCCTCCTCGTCAGCGATGGCAAGGGCGAACTCCAGGCCTGGCAGGAGGCCGGCCGACAACCGGACCTCCTCGGTTCAAGGACTCCGCTCGAGATCGGCGACGGCCCACTGCGCGTCAGCCTCTCTGAATTCTTCGCCGGATCGCGGATCGAAAAAAAGATCGTGCCCGACGCGAGCCGCAAAGGCCCGCCGGCGTTCCAGATCCGGATCGGCCAAAAGGGTGTTCCCGCGTGGATCAACGCCGACTCGGGCAAGGCTCTTTCGGCCGACGGCCGTGTGCGGGCTTCGATCGGCGCCACTCTGCCCCTCGGATTCGAGCTGACCCTCGACGACGCGGTCGCCGAGTACTGGCCCGCCTCGGGCATTCCCAAGGCCTATTATTCCTTCGTGACGATCAAGGACCATTCGTCAGCCACGGCTCAAAAAGCCCGGATCGAGACGAACGCGCCCCTCCTGAGGAATCGTTTCCGCCTCTACCAATCGGGAATGGACCAGCAGCCTCCCTATCGTTACTCGATCTTTGCCGTGGCCTTCGATCCGGGCCTCCCCTTCGTGACCATCGGCTTTCTGATCATGGTCGCCGGATTGCTCTGGCTCTACACGAACCGTTTCGTTCGCGCACCGCTGCGCCGACGCCGGCTGACCGAGGAGGTGGCGTCATGATCGACCGGCGAATGGCGTTATCCCTGGCGATCCTTCTTCTGCTCGCGTTTTTTCCGGAAGGTCTGGCCGCTCAGGACGATGAGGGAGCACTCTCCGCGATCAACACAGAGGAACTCGGCGACTTCGAGGAATACGATGATCTCGTGGTGGTCTCCAGGGGGCGGATGAAACCCTTTGCCATCCACGCCCGCGAGGAGCTGATCTACCTCTTCGGCAAGTCGGCACTCGACAGTCGATCACCGGAAGAGAACTATTTGCGCTTGCTCTTTGCGCGAGACGAATTCTTCGACGCTCCCTGGTTTACGGCCGGTTCGGAGCTGGCCGACGCCCTCTTCGACGGACGCCGGTCGCTGAGCGCCACCGAGGTGGTCGACGCACGGGACCGCATGGTCGATCTCGTCACCAAAGCCCAGGCGCTCGCCGACTCCCATCGATCGGGCGACGAGGTCGACAAGGACCGTCTGAAATCGGCGGAGACGCTCCGCGAACAGATCATGGACCTCTTCGGACGGGTCAACCGCATGCGCGATCCGCTAGCCGATCTGCGCTATCTGCCCGATCCCACGAGCTCGAGCGGCGAATGGCTCAATCACGAGGAGGCGCGCGCCTTCGTCTCCCGCGGCCACGATCTGCTCCGGCCGGGCGTTGAGGCCTTCGAAAAGCTGGAAAAGAGCTTTCTTTCGAGAGACGCCGCCGCCTTCAGGGCAAGCGTCTATGCTCTCATGAACGCCCAGCGCGCTGTGACCGAATCTCCCGACGTGAACCAGACTCTCTTGACGCCCGGCATGGTGCGCCTCGAGCTGATCTACTACGCCGTCGATTTCAAGATAGTCGGGCTCATCGTCTTCGCCCTGGCGGGCCTGTTCTTTCTGGCGCAGGCCGTGAGCCTGGGTGCTAGCCGCCCCCCGGGAAGGGTAAGCCGCGGTCTGGGAAGGGCCGCGTCGGGAGTGATGATCCTCGGAATCTTGTGGAACTGCTGGATCATCGCCGGCCACACGGCAATCGCCGGCCGGCTGCCTCTCAAGAACCTGCAGGAAGTCTATCTCGTCGTGCTCTTCTTCGTGCCCCTCATCGGCCTTCTGCTCGAGTTGATCTTGAAGAGCCGCGTCTACAGCGCCATGAGCACCCTTCTCACCGTTGTGGGTTTCACGGGATCGCTCTTCCTCGATCCGCAGGGTTACATGATCGCGCCCCTCGTGGCGATCCTGCAGTCGCCCTGGCGCCAGGTTCACATCCTGACCATCATGCTCTCCTACGCGATCCTCCTCGTCGCCTTCGGCCTCCACGCGGCCTATCTCTGCCGCGTCGCGTTCGTGCGGAGTGCGCCCGACCACCCCGATGCCCTCGCTCTCGATCTCGACCGAAAGGCCTATCTTCTCGTGGCGTGGGGATTCCTTTTTCTCACCATTGGAATCTCGACCGGTGCGGCCTGGGGCCACTCGTCGTGGGGCCGGTACTGGGGATGGGATCCCAAGGAAGTGTGGGCCACCGTCGCCTGGGCGATCTACGCCCTCTTCCTTCACTTGCGGATCTTTTTCAGGGCGCCGAGGTGGTTGCTCGCTCTGATCAACATCGTCGGTTACGCGGCGATCCTCTTCACCTACTTCGGGGTCACCTACCTTCTGCCCGGACTGCACGCTTACAAGTAGGAATCACTCGACCGACGCGTTGCACTCGGGCAGAGCCTGGTAGAAGAGGCGGCCGTACCAGCGCGTGGCGATGCGCGAATCGAGGATCACCACGGTGCCGGCGTCGTCCTTCCTGCGGATCAGCCTTCCGAAGCCTTGCTTGAATCTCAGGATCGCCTCGGGCAGGGTCAGTTCCCTGAAGGCGTTGCGGCCCTGCGATTCGAGCGCCTCGATGCGCGCCTCGGTGAGCGGATGGCCCGGCGACGCGAAGGGGAAGCGGGTCAGGATCACGAGGGTGAGCGCCTCTCCCGGCACGTCGACGCCTTCCCAGAAGGAGTCGGCCCCGAGAATCACCGCGTTCGGCGTGTCGCGAAAGGTGTCGAGCATGGCGCGCACGCCCTGGTCGCCCCCCTGGCGGAGCACGGTGTATCCCATCATCTCGAAGTCGGCCGCGCACCGCTCATAGACCCGGTTGAGCGCCTTGTAGCTCGTGAAGAGCACGAAGGCGCCCCCCTCGTTGCGGGCGAGGTGCTTCAAGATCGCCGGACCGAGGGCGTCGAGGTAGTCCTCCTCATTCGAGGGCGGGGGCATCGATCGGTGCGCCACGAGGCTCACGCGCGCGGCGTAGTCGAAAGGCGAGCCGAGAATGAGCTCTTTGCCCGCTTCGAGGCCGAGGCGCGATCGAAAATATTCGAAGGGCGCCGCACCGGGAACGGAGAGGGTGGCGCTCGTGAGAATCGCGCTGCGCGGCGGCCCGAAGAGCTTCTCGCGCAGGATCGACGAGACCTCGACGGGCGACGAGCGGAGCGACGGGTTCCGGAATTCCGAGCCGTCGATCTCCGCCCAGAAAACATGGCCCGGCGCGCTCATGTCGAGCACGGCGCGCACGGCGCGGCCCTGGTTGTTCAGCCGATCCTCGATGGCGTGGAGCTCGGTGCGCGCCTCGTCGGTGCCGGCCGCTCGCGCGGCGTCCTTCACCGACGCGCCCAGATCGAAGAGGATCGGCGACAGCGTATCGGGGACGAAATAGGGCATGGTGATCCGGTAGGTCTTGTTTCCCACGCCGGCCATGAATCGGCGCAGCTCCTCGAAAAAAGCGAAGACCGCCGGAAAGGCGCGGCGCACGTCGTTGGCCGCCCGCGACGCGCCGAGGGAGCGCAGCCAGCCGCCCTTCTTGCCCGGCGCCAGGGTGCGCATGTAGCCGAGAAGACCGCCGGCGCGCACGTCGATGCCGAGATTGGAGGCGGCCACGTTCTCGAGGCGGTGGGCCTCGTCGACGATGAGGATCTCGTACTCGGGCAGGATTGCCGAACCCTCGGCCTTGAGCACCATGTCGGCCGTGAGAAGGGCGTGATTGACCACGACGAGGTCGGCGGCCGCAGCCGCGGCGCGCGCCTTGCGGAACGGACAACGCCCGCGCAGGCCGCACCGCGTGCCGCCGCAGTTGCCCTCCTCGGCGCGCACGGCGGCCCAGACCGATCGCGGCGGGTTGCGGCTGAGATCCTGTAGCGTGGCGGCGCCTGAATCGGCCTCGATCCCGATCCTTTGCAACTCGCTCCGCTCCTCGTCGACCTCGAAGAGCTCCTGCTGCAACGCGCCGGCCATCTCGAGCCGCCGGAGGCAGATATAGTTGGACCGCCCCTTGAGAAGCGCGAAGCACCGCGGCGTCTCGAGGAGGTCCTGGAGGAAGGGGATATCCTTGCCCACGAGCTGTTCCTGGAGGGCGATCGTTCCCGTGGAGACCACGGCGCGCGCCTCGTGCCAGTCTCCGAAAAGCAGCGGCGCCAGGTAGGCAAAGGTCTTTCCCACCCCCGTACCGGCCTCGACCATGAGGGTGCCCCCCTTGGACAGGGCCTGCTCCACGGCGCCGGCCATCGCCTCCTGCTGGGGGCGATTCTCGTAGCCGGCCATGGCCAGGGCGAGCGTGCCGTCGGGGCTAAAGATCGATTCTCCTAGGGTCAAACAGTCTCTCCTGGCAAGGGTTCCATGTTGCAGGCCCGCAGGGCGCTTATTATACTGCCCCTTTGTGCGTCGACTCGCAACCTGGAAACAGTAGGAGAGAGACATGTCAAAGTCGTTACTTTTTCTCGCTGGAATTCTTGCCGTCAGTCTCTGGGGATGCGCCGCGGAGAACACGGACGAAGAGGCGCAGATCATCACCACCCTGATCTCCATCGACCCCCTGGCGGAACGGGATTCTTCCTACACTTCGACAGAGGCTGTCTATGCGGGCGATGGGGTTGTCGGATATGCGGTGACCTTTCTCGAGGTGCCGATCACCGCTTCGGAGGAGACGTACACCGCGGCGGGCAGCGTGCTCGTCAAGAACACCGATTTCGAGACGGTGGGATTCATCACGCCGCGAGGCAGCATCTACCGCTACGGCCCCGGGGGCCATCCCGAACTGCTCTACCGGGGGAACCTGGTCAAAAACCTCTCCGTCTTCTTTGCAGTCCCGGAAAAGGATCTCACCGTCAGAGACATGTAACCGGACAACCACCCCCCGAAGGGGGACGAATTCCCGAAGGGGCTAGTCCTCTTCCGGGGCGTGGTTCACACCCCAGCCAATTTCGTCGAGATACTTCAAGCTGGCCACCATGTCGGTGACCGTATCGACCTCGATGATCGTCGTCGCTCCGCGGTCGACGTGAGCTCTGGCCGCCGGCAGGAGTTCGGAGTAGTCGAGAACGCCGTCCCCGAGCGAGGCGTGCAGGTCGTCGCGGCCGTCGTTGTTGTGGAGGTGCAGGTAGCCGATCCTGTAGCCGCCCGCAGTGAACCATTCCTCGACGGTGCTCTCGCAGAGGGTTCCCACATGGCCGAAATCGAGGCAGAGTTTGACCGCGCTCGACGCGAACCGGTCGTGGAGCAGAACGAGAAAGGCGGGATCGGGCTCGTAGGTGTTTTCGAAGAAGACCATTCTCCCTTCCCTCTCGGCGCGCTCCACGTAGGGTTTCCAGAAGTGGTATTGCCGGTCTATCCAGAGATCGAGATTGAAGTCGATCCGTCTCAGCGGCGTGGACAGATGAACCACAATACCCTCGGCATCGAAGCCCTGGGCCAGGTCGAAGGCCCAATCCATCCTCCTCACAACCGCCTCCATCACAAAGGGATCGCGAACGAGCGGAGCGATATCGACATAGGGCGCATGGAAAATCACGAAGGCCGGGGGCGTCGCTTCGAGTGCTTTGGCGTAGGTGGTGGCCACGGCGTCCCAGTCGCCGCCGATCACTTGCGGATCGGTGAACGTCTGAATCTCCACTCCGATCCCGCGATCGCACGCCACAGTCAAGCCCGCCTCGAAAGTGTTGGTATAGAGTGCTAATCCGTAACGTTTCATATAGGCGCGTTCCTCTCTCAAAAACACAACCCTGCAGACCAAGATTATAGGGAATCAACGGGAAAAAACTTCCCTTTAACGGCAGGGGCGGGAAAAAAACGGATCGCCCGCCCCAGACAGGGGGCGGACCGTCCAACGCGTGCTATTAGATCGATTGACCGAGAGGAAAGGGCGTCGATTCGGAGAGTCCAGTTCTGAAAGCGAGACCGATCATCATCGAGAGAGTCGTGGAGCGTGCGCGTGAGCACTGGCGCTCGGGCCAACATCAGGTTGCCGAACGCCTCCTGAGGCGGGCGGCCGAGAGGGATCCCACGCCCCGTTCGCAGGTTCTGCTCGGTGAATTCCTGCTCGCCACCTCTTTTCCAGCCGATGCGGAAGAGATCTTCGCCTCCTTGAGCGCCCGCCACCCCCACAATCCCGATTTTTTTGTTTTCCTGGCGCGCTGCCGGGCTGACCAGGACCGTTTCTCGTCGGCCTGCCGCGTTCTCAAGGAGGCGCTCGAAATCAATCCGCTTCACGCCGAGGGGCTCAACCTCCTCGCCCACATCGGCCTGAAAACCAATCGGATCGGTGCCGTGACGGAGTGCGTCGATCGCCTTGCCGAGCAGCATCCCGTGGCGAGCGAACCCCACCTGGTCTTGTCGAAAATCCACGAGCGCCAGAACCGCCCCGGCGCGGCGATCGACGCCGTCCGGCGGGGGCTCGACGCGCTGCCCCGGGATGCGCGTCTCCTGAATCGCCTCGGGATCCTTCACTTTCGCCAAGGCCGTTACGACTCGGCGCTCTGCTGCTACGACCAGGCTCTCGAGAGCCTCGCCGAAGCCGACTGCGGGCCGTCGATGGAGAGGGACAGGCACATTCTGGTCAATCGCGCCAACGCGCTCTGCATGGTGGGCCGCATCGACGAATCGATCAGCCTCTACCAGCGGCTCCTCGACGGCAAGTCGGACGGTTTCGACGCCAAGTCGGGCGGTTTCGACGGCAAGTCGGACGACTGTGCGGTTGCCGTCAACATGGCGATCTCCCTGCGCAAGACGGGACGGCTCGGCGACGCACGGCGCGTACTCGAACGGTTCGAGCACGAGAATCCGCACAGCCGTGATATTCTCTACTGGCTCGGGATTCTGGCCGCCGAGGACAACTCTCTTTTTGAGGCCGAACAATACCTCAGGCGAGTTCTCGCCGTCGACGGCGGCGACGCTGCGGCCCAGATGCAGCTCGCCTGCGTTCTCAAACGCCAGGGGCGGAGCGACGAGGCGCTGGCAATGATCAACGACGTCGTCTTTCTCGCCGACCATCGCGAAGACGCCCTGCAGATCCAGGCCGAGATCCTCCTCGATCTCAACCGTCTCGACGAAGCCGAAGCGGTCTACAAAAAGCTCCTCCGCAGATACCCCGGCGATCCTCTCCTCTGCCAGCGTCTCGGCACGGTTCAGGCCCTCGCCGGCCGGCTCACCGCTGCGGCGCCCCTTCTCAAGCAGGCTCTCGAATCGGATCCCACGAACAAGGGGCTCTATCTCGATATCGCCCAGATCGCGCTTCTCGACGGCAACAGAACGGAATGTCTCGCGATCCTCGAGCAGGGGCTGGCTGGGGGTGTTCTCGATCGTCACGAGATCCGGTCGTGCGCCGGACTCGACGAGATCAAGGACTCCGAGCGATACCGCGCGCTGGTGGGCGGCAGTCTGCTCGATTTCGCCGATCCATGGAACGGCGCAGACAAACGCCTGACCCGCCTCATCGATGAGCTTCCCCCGTCATCGGCCGACGCCCGCTCGCGCAGTGCGCTCTGGCGCGCACTCGGCTGCCATGGAACCTTGCAGGGGGGCGCCAACGTCGTTGTCCGCCAGATCCTGCGCGAGGTGTCGACCGGCCTCGTTCTCACCGACGGCGTCGACTCGGGCGCCAACGCCCACGTGGAGGTCCATCCCGTCGGCGAGGGGCTCGAAATCCGCCTCGTCCTGCACGATGCGCCGGGCGACGACGGCGCCCCGCCCTCGGTGGAGACCGTCTCCTCGCAGGCGCTCTTCAGAAAAAGCGCCCACTCCTACCTTCTCCGATTCCAGAACCAGGAACCGACGATCATCTGAGATTGGATGGATTCTCACCGGCCGCGATTGTTGCGGTCGGTTTCGACTTTCATCATCGCCGCGCGCAGTTCCTTGGGATCGACGATTGCGGCGTGGCATGTTTTCTCCATGCACACGTAGGCGGTCGGCTCCTTGTCGAGGGGGAACTCCATGCTCGATGCCAGCTCCTGCTCCTTTTTCGGGTCGATGGTCATGAGCACGCGCGCCGCGAGGAAATGTTTCGACGCCTCGGCGGCGAGGGCGTTTGTGCCGTCGTCGTCTCTCGGTCCGACGATGATCACGTAGAGCGGCTTGTTGTAGATGAGGTCGACGGCGCGGGCGTAACCGGCCGTGAAGTAGCCGTAGAGGTGATAGTCCTTGGTGAAGGCCGACAGGGTGTTCTCGGCCACCTTGAGATAGTTCTCGTCGAAGGTGAGAAAGTGGAGGCGGATCAGCGCCTCGGCCACGGCGGCGTTTTCGAGGATCGACTTGTTGCGGCGGCGCAGGCCACCGCGGGCGCCGTTCATCTCGGAAATGTCGTAGAAACCGCCATGGTCGCTTTCCTGCTTCTTGATGATCGTGTCGACCAGGTTGCGGAGCGTGTCCATGAACTCGTTCACGCCGGCGTACTCGACGGCGCTCAGCAGGGCGCGGGCGAGGTAGACCTGGTCGGTGAGGAGGCCGAGGATATGGCGGCTGCCGTCGTAATAATGGTAGACGCCGCGGTCGGGGCTGTAGAGCTTGTTCAGCACGAAGCTGATCGCCTGGAGCGCCATGTCCTTGAGGATCGGCGCCTGAAGCACGGGGGAGATCTCGAGGAACACGGCCGCCGCCATGGCGTTGGTGTTCGCATAGATCGTCCGGTCCGACGCGGGCGGCTTGCGGTCGCGGCGGCTGAGCTCGTCGAGCTGGTAGTAGTCGTCGTCGGCGTCCTGGGAGCTGCGGAAGGCGCCGTAGTCGGCGTCCCAGAGGTTGGCGCAAATATAGTCGGCCGTCTTGCGCGCCACGTGGAGATACTTGTCGCGCCCCGTGACCTGGTAGGCGAAGACGTAGTTGTGGAGGAGCCCCACATTGGTCTCGAGAAGTTTTTCCGTATGGGGCACCCGCCAGTCGCGCGTGGTGCAGTAGCGGAAGAAACCGCCGCCGATCGAATCGCACAGATCGCCGTCGGCCATCGCCTCGAGCGTCTTGTTGATGATCCCAAGGATCTTGAGATCGTTGGTCTTGTAATACTGGAGAATGGCAAAATCGATCGCCTCGGGATGGGGAAACTTCTGTCCCTGCCCGAAGCCGCCATACTTCTCGTCGAACTCGCCGATGATCGCCCGTGAGACGTTGGTGATGATCTCCGTGGAGAGCGCCCCCTTGCGGGCGTCTTTCTCTCTCTGGCCCTCCTCTTCCTCTTTCACCGTAGAGTTGATGATGTCCTCGATCTTGTCTTTCCGGTCGCGGTAGGCGGTGGCGACCTTTTCGAGGAGAGTGGCCAGTTCGTCGGCCTTGAAATAGGTCCCGCCCGTGATCACTTCTCCGTCGCTGTTCAAGATGGCGCACGACGGCCACCCGCCCATGTTGTAGCGCTCGTTGATGTCGGGACGTTTGTCCTTGTCGACGCGGACCGGAATGTATTCCCGTTCGATGATTCCGCGCGCCGCCTCGGCGGTGAACACCGTCTCTTCCATCGACTTGCACCAGCGGCACCAGGACGCCACAATGGTCAGCAGAATGGGTTTGTTTTCCAGCCGCGCCTTTTCAAAGGCGGCGTCGTCCCATTCCAGCCAGTTGAGGGTTTCCATCGCAGTCTCACATCTCCAAAGGTGTCTCCGAGTACTCTTTTATCGGCAATCGCCAGTCCGATTCATGAGTCGGGAGAACCCATATTACGGTTCGTTTCTGTAAAGACCTGTATTCTACTGATAATCCCATTTCGATCGAGGTGCAACGAGATCGGGCGGAAAGGGGAACGGAGACGGTCAAGATCCCGTCTTGCTCGAGCTGAGCTTTTGCCAGTCCAGTTCTTCGGCGTCTCCCCAGAGATTTTCGAGGTCGTAGTAGTCGCGCGCATCCTTGGCGAAGACATGGACCACCACCTCGCCATAGTCGATGAGCACCCACCAGCCCTGATCGTAACCCTCCGTGGCAAGGCAGAGTCGATTATGGGTTTTGAGCGGCTTGGAAATTTCCTCAGCAATCGTTTGGATGTGTTTTCTGTTCGCGCCCGTGGCGAGGACAAAATATTCGGCCATGGGAAAAAGGTCGCCCATGGCGAGAACTCTGATCTCCGTTCCTTTTTTGTCGTCGGCAAGGCGGGCGCAAGTCACGGCCAGGTCAATGCTTTTGATTCTGTTTCTCCTCTATCAATAACTATCGCGCATCTTTACTACATGAAAAGAGGGGCGAATACAACTGAAACAATACACAGAAGCCTGATCAAAATTTCAAGCACCGGTCCGAGAGGATCCCTCGATCAGCCCTCCTCGCCCGACTTCTGCAACTCGGCGCACTCCGTCTCTTTCCCACGGCAGAATTCGAGAAGATCGTCGAGAAAAGCGCCGTCGCCATCGCTGCCCAAAATGGCCGATGCCTCTTTTATGAGGCGGCCGGCTTTCTCCCAAAGCGGTTGCGCCGCGCCGGCGCGATTCCGTTCCATCTCGAAGGTGGCCCCATTGACCAGGGCGCGGAGCAGAAAATCGAGGGTGCGGAGATCGCCGCTCTGCGCGTAAGCGCGCTCGAGATAGATGTGGGCGAGCTCGACCGGCAGCCGGCCGTAACGATCGAGACAGACCTGGCGGTAGACACCTTCCCTTTCGGTGATCATGAAGAAGGTCATTCCCAGGCCGCGGTTGAGCACGGCCGACTGGGGATTTCTCTCGAGCCCCTCCTCCTGGATCTGGAGCCCCTCGTCGATCCACTCCGCGCAGTCGGAGTCGCTCAGCGCGCGCTGGGCCATGGTGAAAGCGAGGTGCCAGTGGAGAAAGTCGCGGATCTCGTCCGAGTCCGGTTCGAGCTCGAGCAGCGTGCGCGCGTCGGTGAGAACGAGGCCGTCGCGGCCGGCGGCGATGTGGCTGTTCATCCGCATCCAGAGGGCGTCGACGGCAAAGACGCGGAAGACGCCCAGGGCGCGGTAGAGAATCTGCCGGTCCGTTCCCCCGCCCTCGGCAGCCTGGGGGCGGCTCCAGGCGAACCAGAATAGAAGCGCCGCCACGCACGCTGCCGCCACGATCCACTTGACCGCCCCCTTCATGGCCGCCTCCAGGAAAAGGCCGCGCAGCCGAGCAGAAGGAGCAGGCCGAGATAGGGCAAGGCTTCGATCCAGGAGGCGGCGAGACCACCCGCCGAGGGGCACTCGCCGCGCGAAAGCGCCTCCGCCGCGCCGACGCCGTCCGTTTCGGGGAGGAGGGACAGAACGCCGCCCGCCGCCCGCGCCAGAAAGCCGACCACCGGTGACGCAGGCTGACCGTGATCGCCGCCGTCGTCGTGGGAGGCGGCGTGAGAATGCCCCCCGCCCGGAATCCCGGCCGCAATCAGTGTGAGGTCCTTCTGCAAAGTGGGCCCGGCGAGGGTAACGAGAAGAAGCACGCCCCCGGCGAAAAAGGCCGTCGTCTCCTGAACGAAGGCGGAGAATAAGAGACAGAGGGCGAGGATCGACCAGAGGAGGGGGAGAAAGGAAAGCGCCGCAACGAGAAGAGCCACGATCGGGCCCGACGCACCGCGCACGAGGCTGCACCCTGTCAGGCCGATCTCCATGAAATTGTGGCCGCCCGTGACCGCGCAGGAGACGTCGAGATCCCGCCCCCCTATCGGATCCAAGGGCAGAGTGAATTCCCGCCGCAGGCTCACGGTGAGCTGCCTCTCGACGACGATTTCCTCATTCGATCGCACCGTCACGCGCAGCGGCACGGTGTTCTGAAGCGGCTTGCTCTTGGGATGGCGCAGGCGAAACGAAAAGCGCAGCGCCCCATCGCGGCTCTCCGCGCGCTCCGCCCCCTCGAAAGTCCAGCGCGCCGCCGGGCCGCCCGGCGTGAGGCGGACGATGTCGTCCTCGTCGCACGTCCGCGCCCCGACGGCGAGGCGGCTCGGTTCGGTGACGCGCAGAAAGGCCCGCTGCCCGCCGGTCAGGGAGAGAACAACGCCCCCCAGGGCGGCGAGAACAACCGCCGCCAGTCCAAAGCGCAGGGCGAGACCCGCGAAGCGGCCGAGAAAAAAAGCGGGCGCAAAGATCGGCTGCGCGCCGAGGAGATCGCGCCGGCCCGAGGCGCGGTCTCCGGCCAGAGCCCTCGCTCCGGCGGCGAGCGCAGCCACGGTGAGAAGGAGGCAGAGTGCCCCGTGAAAGAGGAGCGCCTTCAGGTCGCCGCCCCCCCCGGCGCCGGTCAAGACTGCGCCGCCCGCGACCGCGAGAACGCTGCCGAGGCCGACGACGGTCCACAGGGTCGGACCGCGCGTCTGGCGCACCGTTTGAATCGCCGTGGCGATGATCTGGCCCACCGGGCCCGCCGGCCGTCCAAGGGCCGCCCCGTCGTCGGAAGGTGTCACGCGGGAGCTCATCCCTTTCTCCGTCCGCCCGAATCGGATCCGATCAGCCGGCCGAAAAGCCCTTCGAGATCCTCGCGCGGCCGGCCCACGCCGACCACCTCGCCCTCGCACTGCGCCACGAGCTCCCTGATCCGGCCGATCGTCCGATCCTCGTCGGGCGCGCTGAACCGCACCTCGACCAGATCGCGTAGGGAGAGGATGTCGTCCTTGGCGCCGCTCAGCAGGAGACGCCCCCGATTGACCACGAGCAGCGAGGTGCAGAGCGCTTCCACATCGGAAAGGATATGGGACGAGATCAGGATCGCGCACCCCTGCGCGGCGAGGCGGGCGAGGTGCTCCTTGACCGCCGCCGCGCCCAGCGGATCAACCCCCTCGAGCGGTTCGTCGAGGAGGAGAAGGCCGGGCCTGTTGAAGAGAGCCGCCGCCAGACCTGTGCGCTTGACCATTCCCTTGGAGAAGCCCTTCATGCGCCGGTCGACGAAGGAGGCGAGGGACAGGAGTTCGGAGAGCTCACCGATCCGCGCGGCGCGCTCGGTGCGCCCCATGCCCGCCACGCGGCCCACGAAATGAAGGAGCTCGGCCGGTGTGAGCCGTTCGGGCACGCCCGGTTGCTCGGGCATGTAGCCCTGCCTGGCGCGCGCCGCGCGCGAGCCGGCCGGAAGCCCGAAGAGGGAGATCGACCCGCGGTCTGGCTTGAGAAGACCGGCCGCAAGGCGAAAAGCTGTTGTTTTGCCCGATCCGTTGGGCCCCACGAGGCCCACGATCTCGCCCGGGGCCAGCTCGAGGTCGAGGCTCTCCAGGGCGAGAACGCGCCGCCGCGGCAAAAAGCTTCGAAACTCCTTGCGCACCCCCTCGAACCGGAGCGCCGCCATCTGGGTCGACTGCCTGGTCACTGCCTCTGACCTCCCTCGCGAGATCTCGTCGAAACGACAACCATGCTATGGTAATGGCCCGCCGAATTCCAGACGGCGCGCGGCGCGGGGCGTGAATGTTTCGTCCGCCGCCGAAAGCCTCTGGAATCGGGCGGCCTCTCCCGATAACCTTGGAGATTATGTTACGACTCAAGTACACACCCAGCGACGGCACGGAGAGGGTGCACGATTTCGACACGCTTCCGGCCGTTCTCGGGCGCCATCCGCGCGCCGACCTGGTGATCGACAATCCCGGCGTGTCGCGCGAACACGCCCGCCTCTTCCAACGGGGGGAGGCGGTTCTGCTCGCCGACCTCAATTCGAGCAACGGCACCTTTCTCAACGGCAAGAAGGTGTCGCGCGCCGAACTCAAGGCGGGCGACGAGATCCGCCTCGGCCGCGCCCTGCTCATCGTCGAGAGTTGCGGTGCCGGGCGGCAGGCGCCGCCTGTCGTCGAACCGCCTCGGCCGGCGACGGCAGAGCCGATTGCATCGGAGCCGATTGCATCGGAGCCGATTGCATCGGAGCCGTCGGGGCCCGAGATCTTCGACATCGACGACGGAGGCGACGGATCGAGCGGCGTCGACACGCTCCCCGCGGCGAAACCGGCCGGCGCCGAAGCCGCCGCAGGGCGCGCGCGCCCCCCGCACCCGGCCCGACCGGCGCCCGACGCCCAGCAGACCGTGCGCCGCACGGAGGGCGTCAAGGTCAAGGATGGGCTGCTCCAGTACCACAAGATCTCGTCCCACAAGAAGGCGGGCCTTCTGAGAAGCGAATTCGTCCAGCACCATCCCCTCTTCCGTGTCGTCGCCATCGTGGTCATGCTCGCCGTGGCCGCCGGTTGCTTTCTTCTCTTCAAGTGGCTCACGGAAACCACCGTTCCCGCAACGTGGGAGGAGAATCCCGAGAGCATCGAGACGGGGATCGACGAGGAGTTCTGAGAGACCGGTCGGCACCTCTGACTTTGGAGTCTGGTTTGAGTTTCAGCCCCACAACGAAAAGATTTTTCCTCCTCGCCGCCTGCGCCGTCGGCGCGATCTGCCTTCTGTGCGCCTCCGGCTGCGGCGGCCGGTCGGGCCCGATCCGCAATGTAGTGCTCGTGAGCATCGACACCTGCCGCGCCGACCACCTGAGTTGTTACGGTTTCGAAAAGGAGACCACTCCCAACATCGACGCCATCGCCGCCGAGGGTGTCCTCTTCGAGAACGCCGTCTCGCCCGTGCCGATCACCCTGCCCGCCCACAGTTCGATGCTCACCGGACGGATACCGCCCGTTCACGGCGTCCATGACAATTCGCACTATGAATTGAGCGGCGAGAACATCACCCTCGCCGAGATCCTCAAGGACGAAGGATTCGCCACGGGCGGCTTCGTGAGCGCCTTTGTGCTCGACCACATGTTCGGGATCGCCCAGGGTTTCGACACCTATCAGGACTCCTTCGTCAAGACGATCCACAGCGAATTCGGCACCGAACGGCGCGGCGACGAGACGACCAAGTTTGCACTGAGGTGGATCGACGAGCAGAAGGAGGACGAGTTCTTTCTCTTTCTCCACTACTACGATCCGCACATCAAGTACGACCCGCCCGAGCCTTTCGCGCGCAACTTTCGGGGCGATCCCTACTCGGGCGAGATCGCCTTCACCGATCACTGCATCGGACGGGTTGTGGCCAAGCTCAAGGAGGCGGGGCTCTACGAGTCGACGCTGCTGATCATCGCCGGCGATCACGGCGAGATGCTCGGCGAGCACGGGGAGGAGGAGCATTCCTATTTCATCTACGAGGGCGCCATCAAGGTGCCGCTCATCGTCAAGATCCCCGGCCGGACCGGGTCGTCGCGCATTGCGGACGCCGTCGGCCTCGTCGACATCGTTCCCACCGTGTGCGGGCTGCTCGGCATCGACGTGCCGCCCGATCTTCAGGGTGTCGATCTCGAGCCGCTGATCGCCGGGCGGAGCGGGGCCCAGAATCCCCGGTTCATTTACTGCGAAAGCCTCTGGCCCACTCAGCTCGGCGCCAACACCCTGCTCGGCGTGACCACCACCGACTGGAAGTACATCCAGACCACCCGGCCCGAGCTCTACCATCTCGGCGACGATCCGGGAGAAGAGAACAACCTCATCGAAACCAAACCCCAGCGGGCCGCACCGGTGGCACGGGTCTACAGAGGCGCCCTCGAGAAGATGCTCCAAGCGCAGGTTTCGGGCGAGAAACGAGGCCGGGTCGAGACCGACCGGGAGGCGCTCGATCGGCTCGCGTCCCTGGGATACACCGGTTCGTCCGTTGATGAAGGCGGGCTGACCTTCGATCAGTCGCGGCCCGATCCCAAGGATCTGATCGTCCTCCACCGCGATCTCCAAAAGGTGCAGGCTCTGAAGTTCGAGAACAAGCGGCAGCAGGCGCGCGCGATCCTCAACCGCCTCGCCTCGGACGAGCCCCATTTCAAGGTCTTTAACCTTCTCGGCGAAATGGCCCACGAGGAAGGCCGTTCGACGGAAGCGGCCGGCTTCTACCGCCGCGCGCTCGCGCTCAACGGCGAGGACTATTTCGCCAACACCAACCTGGGAACGATCCTCGCCATCCAGGGCCGCTACGCCGACGCCCTCCCCTATCTGGAGAAGGCCCTCGCCATCAAGCCCGGAAACCCGACAGTGGCGCAAAACCTGGAGGTCGTCAGAAAAAATCTGCGGCCGAAAGGAGAGTAACCGGCCGGATCAGGAATCCCTGCCGCTAACGATCGACCGGTACGCGGCCTCGAGAAGTGCGGCGGAGCGGTCCCACGAATAGGCGGCGCATCGCTCGGCGCCCACCGCGGCGAGCCGGTGGCGGAGCTGGTCTTCTCTCGCCAGCATGTCGAGGGCGCGCGCCATTCCCGATCGGTCGTCGGGATCGAAATAGAGAGCCGCCTCGCCCGCCACCTCGCGGTGAGCGGGAATCGACGAACAGGCGATCGGTGTCCGGGCGGCCATCGCCTCGAGCAGGGGCAGGCCGAATCCCTCGCAGAGCGACGGCTGAATGAGGGCGATCGATTCCTCGATGAGGGCGGCTTTGGCCTCGTCGGTCACCACACCGGTGACGACGACCCCCCGGCTCGACCGCGCCCGCTTCACCATTTCGCGTCCGTGGCGCCCGGCGGTCGAACCGGCGAGAACGAGCAGGATGCCCGATCCGCTCTGGCCCACGAACTCGTCCCACCCTTCGAGCAGGGCGGCGATGTTCTTGCGCTTTTCGAGCCTCCCCATGGAGACGAAAAAGGGACTGGATATTCCATACTGGTCGAGGGTGTCGCCCACGCGGCGGGCGGGCGCGCCGGGAGTCAGCGCGTTTGGCACCACGTATGTTTTGCCCGGAGGGCAGAACCCGCGCCGCGTGAGCGCCGTTGCCGTTGCGGCCGAAACGGTGATCACACCCGACGCTCGGCGCAGATTGCGGCGCACGAAAAGCCGCGCCCAGAGGCGCCTCACGGGGGACGCGAAACGCCTGTCGACGAAACGGAGATCGTGCACGGTGAGAACCGTTCGACAGGTGCCGCCCAGCGGCAAGGGGAGCGTTTCGGCGGCGACGAGATCGTAACCGCCGGCGGCCGCCGCGCCGATCGCCGGGTGGCCGACGCCGGCGAGCCGCTGCCAGGGCGCCGCCCGCCGGGCCGATCGAACCTGGCAGCCCGCCGCGGCGAGCAGTTCGTCGAGACCCGCGTCGGGTGCGGTAAGGACCGTCACATCGAGACCCGCACGCTGAGCGGCCGCGCCGTAGAGGTGGATGAAGCGCAGACGCGCCCCGCTCGGCTCCCTGGTGATCGCCGTTCCGTCGACGACCACTCTGATGGGAGCGGCTCTGTCTCCATGGTCTCTGTCTCTGGGGGAGGAGTCTGACATCCGGTCGCCGCTCACTCTTCGGCAAGAAGCTCTTCGTAGAGATCGAGGTATTCGCCCGCCATGCTGGTCCAGGAGAAGGCGCGCACATGTTCGAATCCCCGTCGAATATACTCATCGCGCAGTTCGTGGTTTTTGTGGAGGGAAAGGATCGCCTCGCGCAAGCCGTTGACGTCGCGCGGTTCGAGCAGCATGGCGGCTTCCCCTACGATCTCGGGGATCGCCCCTCCATGGGTGGTGACCACCGGCGTGCCGCAGGCCATCGCCTCGAGCGGCGGCAGGCCGAATCCCTCGAAGAGCGAGGGATAGACGACGATCTCGGCAAGGTTGTAAAAACAGAGGAGGTCGTTGTCGGGCACGAATCCGGGCACGAAAACCTTCTCGTCGAGGCTGCTTTTTTCCACGCGGTGCTTCAAGTCGTTCCAGGCCGGACCGCGCACGCCGAGAAGAATGATGTTGAGGTCCCCCATGCCGGCCTCGAGAATCTCCTCGAAGGCGTCGAGCAGGGTGCTGAGGTTTTTCTTTTTCCTGAGGCTGCCCACGAAGAGCACGAAGGGCCCGTCGGGAATGCCGAATCCGTCGAGGAAGATCTCGCGGCTCGGCGGGTTCTCGAGTTTTTTGAAGAGGGGATCGACACCGTTGTGGATCACCGTCACCCGCCCCTCGGCATCGGGGTAGAGGAGCAGGATATTGCTGCGCGTCCGCTGGGAGACGGCCACGATCCGGTCGGCGAAGCGCGTGTTGAGAAAGAGCCAGGCGCGGTGGCCCTTGGAGACCTTTTCCACGCCCTTTTCCCTTTCGACCCAGGGGAGCTCGTGAACGGTGGCGATCTTCTTGCAGTGGCCGAGGACGGGCACGGCCGACACGGGCGAGTGGAAGATGTCGACCTTTTCCTTTTTGATCAGCGGCGGCAGGAGCCGTTCGCGCCAGAGATAGGAGGTGTCCGATTCGGAGAGATCGACGATGCGGAAGTTGGGGGGCAGCTCGAAGTCGAAATCGATCCACTCCTTGGCCACGAGGAGATACTCGTTCTCCGAGTCGATGCGGGTGAGCTCGCGCAGGAGATTGCGCTGCACCCTCTCGACGCCGGTGCGAAAAGGGGTACTCTGAATGCTGATGTCCCATGCGATCTTCATGGCCATCAGGATACCGAAATGGTCTCCGATTTCCAGCCCGAGACGCAAATGTGAGGATTGAACTTTCCGCGACAACGGCGCATAATGAAGGTCACCTTCCAATGGGTACCCCACCGTCTGCCGCACCCCTTCGATGTCCCTGTCTCAATAAAAATTGAGCGCCCTTCGCCGATCCGAATCGAGAGGAGAATCAATGAAGACCTTCACGAATTCCAAAAATCTGAACCGCCGGGCGCCCCGTCGTCACGCGGGGCTGCTCCCGGCTCTGGCCGCTCTTTTTGCGATCGCCCTCGTTCCGTTCGCCCTCGGTGGCGTTGCGGTGGACGAACTCCTCGACAATGTGCGGCAGGCGACGGGCCACTCCGCCATGCGGGACTGGGAGCACGGCATCCGGCTCGACGCACGGGGCGAGGCGCTCGGACTGAAGAGCCGCTTCGCCTATACCTTGATGGCCGACGGGCGGATCAGGAACGAGACGGTCTCCGAACTTCCCACGATCGAGGGATTCGACGGTGAGCGGGGGTGGCGCGTCGATTTCAGCGGTATGCCGTCGCCCGTCGAGTCGGTCGAGATCGAAATTCTCAAGCTCTCGTCATGGATCATCGGCGGCCACTGGCTCGATCGGTCTTGCCCGCTCGAGATCACAATGGACAGCGATGAGGAGAACGACGATCACCATGCGGTCAGGCTCGCTCTTCCCGGGGGGAGCATGCAGGCGGTGGTCACCATCGACAGCTCGACCATGCTCCCATCGAAGATGACCTGGAAGGTGGTCAACCACGAGGGCAGCGTCGCCCTCGACAGCGAGAAGAGTCACTGGCTCTACGAGGACTACCGATGGGTCAAGGGGCGTTCATCTTCCTTTCTTTTCCCCCACTCGATCGTGAACTCCCACGAGGGGTTGGTCACCACCCTCGCCGTCGACCGTCTGATCGAGGCTCCCGCCGACGCAGGCGACTCGTGCGCGTTCGTCACCGCGCGGCCCGCCGATACCCATTTCGACGCGCAGAAACCGGCCGCCGTGAAAATGACCCGCCTGCCGTCGGGCCACCTGCTCATCAGCCCGCTCGTCGACGGCAAGGATGTGGGCTCCTTTCTCTTCGACACCGGCGCGGGGATGAACGTGATCGACACGGCGGCGGCCGACACGCTCGGCCTGCGCGAGATCGGCCAGATTGCCGCTGCCGGCGTGGGCGGAGTCGAGATGCTTCCCTTCCGCAAGGCGCACAGCGTCGAGGTCGGACCGATGACGATCGACTATCCCATCTTCCTCGACGTCGATCTCGATTTCGTCTCCAAGGCTTTTGGCATAAAGATCGGCGGCGTGATCGGCCACGGCTTGCTGACGAGATGCCTCGTCGAGCTCGACATCATCGGCGAAGAACTCTCTCTCCACAAACCGGGCGCCTGGAACGATCGGGACGCAGCCTGGCAGGAGATCACCTTCATGAGCAACGACATGGTCATGACGGGGACGATTCCGAGCGGCCGCGAGGGGCGCTTCATCCTCGACACGGGCGCTGGGGGAAACGTGGCGTTCCATTCGTCCTTTGTCAGCCGCGAGGAACTCTTCGGCGAGGGGGGCGGACAGCCGGCCGGTTTCTCGGGCGGTGTGGGCGGCATGGTGGCCCAGTACGGGGGGACGATCGACTGGTTCGAGTTCGGCGGCCGCCGCCACAAAGATCTCTCCGTCGTGCGCCTCGACAACGAGGGCACCTCGTTCATGGATCAGTGCTGCCACGGGCTCATCGGCAACGCGCTCCTCTCAAAATCGAGACTGCTCATCAGCTATCCCGGAAAGCGGATCGCTTTTCTGGAGAGGAAATAAAAACAGGGGCCGCCATCACGGCAGCCCCTGTCGGATTGTATCAGTCGTCGATTTACGCCTCTTACATCAGAAGAGGCGCTCGCCTCTTACATCAGAAGAGGCGCGATCACCAGGCTCACGACGGCCATGAGCTTGATGAGGATGTTGAGCGAAGGTCCGGCCGTATCCTTGAAGGGGTCGCCCACGGTGTCGCCCACCACGGCGGCCTTGTGCGGATCGGAGCCCTTGCCACCAAAGTGGCCGCCCTCGATGTGCTTCTTGGCATTGTCCCAGGCGCCGCCCGTGTTCGACATGAAGAGCGCCATCATCACGCCCGCGGCGGTCACGCCGGCGAGCAGGCCGCCGAGCATCTCGGGCTTGCCGAGGAAACCGACAGCGACGGGAACGGCGACGGCGATCAGGCCGGGCATCATCATCTGCTTGATGGCCGCAGCGGTGGAGATGTCCACGCAGCGGCGGAAGTCAGCCTTCGCCTTGCCTTCCATGAGGCCGGGGATCGTCTTGAACTGGCGGCGCACCTCTTCGATCATGGAGAAGGCCGCCTTGCCCACGGCGGCCATGGCAAAGCTCGAGAAGAGGAAGGGCATCATCGCGCCGAGCAGTACACCGACCATGACCTTGGGATTCATGATGTCGATGGTCATCGGAATTCCGCCGCGGTTCGCGGCGATGGTGGTCGTGAAGGCGCTGAAGAGAGCGAGCGCGGTGAGCGCCGCCGAGCCGATGGCGAAACCCTTGCCGATGGCGGCGGTCGTGTTGCCCACGGCGTCGAGCTTGTCGGTCCGCTCGCGCACTTCGGGGCCGAGGCCGGCCATTTCGGAGATTCCGCCGGCGTTGTCGGCGATCGGGCCGTAGGCATCGACGGCGAGCTGGATGCCCGTGGTCGACAGCATGCCGAGGGCGCCGATGGCGATGCCGTAGAGACCGGCGCACTCGTAGGCGACGATCACGGCGCCGCTGAGGCAGATCGCCGGAAGGGCGGTGCTTCTCATACCGAGGGCGAGGCCGGCGATGATGTTGGTCGCCGCGCCCGTCTCGGACGCCTTGGCGATCCCCTGTGCGGGGCCCTTGTTCTCGGCGGTGTAGTACTCGGTGATGAGACCGATGGCGATGCCGCCGGCGAGGCCGGCGATGGTGGCCCAGAAGACGCCCATCGACGTGTAAACGGTCTCGCCAACGGTCCACGTCTCGGGGAGAACGCGTTCGATGACGAAGTAGGAGACGATGACCATCAGGATGCCGGCGCCGAAGGTGCCGATGTTGAGAGCCGCCTGCGGGTTGCCGCCCTCCTTGGTGCGCACGAAGAAGGTGCCCACGATGGAGACGACGATGCCGATACCGGCCAGGATAAGCGGCAGATAGACGGCGCCCAGTCCAGCGGAGAACGATTCCGGTCCGAGGGCGGGAATAAACGCCGCACCGAGGATCATGGAACCGACGATCGAGCCGATGTACGACTCGAAGAGGTCGGCGCCCATACCGGCCACGTCGCCCACGTTGTCGCCCACGTTGTCGGCGATCACGGCGGGGTTGCGGGGGTCGTCCTCGGGGATGCCCGCTTCGACCTTGCCCACGAGGTCGGCGCCCACATCGGCCGCCTTGGTGTAGATGCCGCCGCCCACGCGGGCGAAGAGCGCGATCGACGAGGCGCCGAGGGAGAAACCGGCCACCACCTGGAGGAGGCGCGCCATGGTCCAGCCCTCGTTCCACACGCCGCTCGCCTGGAACATCTGGGTGTAGACGATCAAGAGGACGCTGATGCCGAGCACGGCGAGTCCCACCACGCACATGCCCATGACGGCGCCGCCCGAGAAGGCGACGGCGAGGGCGCCGTTGAGGCCTTCGCGCGCCTTGCTTGTGGTGCGCACGTTGGCCTTGGTGGCGACTTTCATGCCGATGTAGCCGGCGAGCCCCGAGCAGATCGCGCCGCACACGAAGGAGACGCCGATGAGCCAGTGGCTCGTTTCGAGGGACGCGTTGCCCACTGCGAGCAACACGGCGACGATGATCACGAAAATCGCGAGAACCTTGTACTCTCTCGCGAGGAACGCCATGGCTCCTTCGTGGATGTGGCCGGCGATCTCCTTCATCGTGTCAGTGCCCTGGTCCTGCTTGTTGATCCAAGCCGATTTCACCAGGGCGAACAGGAGGGCGAGAACGCCCGCCGCAGGAATTAAATAGAACCAACTCTCCATAGCCCGCTCCTTTCAAACTTTAGAGGGGTGGTCAAAAAAAAGATTCAGTTCCTTTTTGTGAAAAAACGCGGCCTCCCGGCAGGTCGGCGGAGGCGCTTGTATCATCAAAAAAATCAACGATTCAATCAATCGAGTCTGCGTGTTTTGAAAAAGGTCGGCCCACACGAAAAGCACAATATATATCCCCTCAAGAGAGGTATTAAAAGCACTAATCACATAAAAGTATTTTATATATCAAAAATTTTGATGCTTTGTCTCGCGGGGCGGCCGGGGAGGGTGCGAGGGGCCTAGTCTGCCGCCTGTCGCGCGAGATCTTCGAGGCTTGTGTGGCAGACCTCTCCGTCGATCAGAAGGCACGCTGAGGCCGAAATCTTGGCCGCAACACCGATTTCGGGCGCGAGCTCGTGGGCCAGGCCGAGGCGACCGACGGCCCAGAGCGCCGCTGCGGTCACATCGGTCTCGCCGCTGGTGAGTGCCGCCCGGAGCCCGGGGAGAACCCTCTGCCGCTCCTCGTCATCGTCGATTCCCACGCGGCCCAGCGCCCAGATCGCGCCGGCCAGGATCGGTCCCGTCTGGACGAGCTCCTCGTGAACGAGATAGGACACGAGAAGGGGTAGGCATTTCTCACGGATCGCGGGCCGGTGGACGAGAATCTCGCCGAGCGCCTCGGGAATCCCGTAGGGCACATCGCCCGATTCGTCGCTCATCGACCAGAGAAAGCGCTGCACGTAGCGGTCGATCTTCTTTTCCCCTACGCCGCAGCCGCCCGCGTCGCCGTTGCCCACGGCGATGCCAAAGGCGAACACCGCCCGCCACTTGGATGCGCTGTCCGTCGAGTAGAGGCGGGAGAGGATGCGGCGCTGGAACTTGGAGCTCAATTCGGGATCGCCCACCGTGGCGGCGATCGCCGCGGCGTCGCCGCCGTCGATCAGTGCGTCGAATTCTTTACGTTTCGCCAAGGCAGGTCTCCTTTCGTGATATTTCTGCAATGGTATAGCACAAAAGAGAGCCCAAACCAGCTTCATCGCCGGCGAATTGCGCTTGCATTCTGATCGCCGAAGACTCATTAATGCTCTGAGTCTCATCGTTGAGGCCTATTACGAACTGCCAAAAGGGAGGATCTCGGTGGAAGAACTCCAGATCGATTGCGACGCAACGCGCGCCAAACTCGTTGATTTTCTCAGCGAAGGATTCGGCGCGGCCCGATTCAGCAGAGCGGTCGTGGGACTCTCGGGCGGTGTCGACTCCGCCCTGTCGGCCCACCTCGCCGTGGCGGCGCTCGGGCGGGAGCAGGTCCTGACCCTCTTTATGCCCTACAAGGATTCCGATCCCGATTCGGGCCGCCATGCGCGCCTCGTGGCCGAGCAGCTCGGCACGACCTTTCTCACCATCGGCATCTCGCCCCAGATCGACTCGTACTTCGAACGGTACACCGACGCCGATCCGCTCCGCCGGGGAAACAAGATGGCGCGCGAGAGGATGTCGATCCTCTTCGACCATTCGGCCGCCTGGAACGCTCTCGTCGTGGGCACGTCGAACCGGACCGAGATCCTTCTCGGATACGGCACCCTCTTCGGGGACACGGCCTGTTCGATCAATCCCCTCGCCGGCCTCTACAAGACACAGGTTTTCGCCCTCGCCAGAGCGATGGGTCTTCCCGATGAGATCATCCGCAAACCGCCCACTGCCGACCTCTGGAAGGGGCAGACCGACGAGGACGAGCTCGGCTTCACCTACGCCGACGCCGACAGGGTGCTCCATTACCTCGTCGACGAAAAGCGCGATCCGCAGGGGCTCGATCGTGAGCTGGTCAAAACCATCGGCGACATGGTGGAGCGCTTCGCTTTCAAGCGCCGCCCGCCGCTTTTGGCCGGACGGCCCGTTGCGGCGCGCTGACGACGGTCACCGAATTCATCGCCGGAGCACCACGTACCGCCCCACCTGCTCGCGTTGGCGAAACCGGGTCTGGATGTAGTTGAAGAGACGGGGCGCCGCGTCGGCGAGCGACAGGCCGCCGATCGGCCGGGGCTGGTCGACGACGACGCGCACCGCGCGTTCCTCGAGAGCGGTGATGATGCGCGCTTCGGCATCGGGATTGAGGAAGTAGAGATAGGGATCGGCAAAAGGCGTGGGATTGGGGCGGCCGGACAAAAAGTAGACGATCGGGCAGCCGGGCCCCGCAAAGATCGCTTCCCCCTTCTCGGTGAATCGCTTGACCACCCCCACGAGCAGGTCCATGTCACTGCCGCGCTTGGTCTTGGCCCAGCACTGGGCGCGGGGCGTGTCCATGTAGTGCTCGTCGAAGCGGAGCACGGCGACCGAATCCTGGGACTGTTCGCCCGTGTACTCCCACAGGTACCAGCCCATGGCTCCCGTGAGCAGAACCGTTGCGGCCAGGGGGACGGCCCGCGCCACGCGGGGCGCCCAGCTCAGAATCCGGCGCGCCTCGAAGAAGAGGAGCACAACGCAGACGTAGAGGATCGGGCCGGCCTGCATGAGGCGCACGAAGCGCGGGATCAGCCGCCATTGGTTCAGCAGAAAAATCCCCAGAAGGCCGAGAACAACGAGGAGCCCCGCCCGCGAACAGCGCGACCGGACAAAGAGTCGAACAACGCCGAGAAGCGCAACCGCCGCGGGCGCCGCCAGAAGAAGAATAACCATCGATCCCTGAAGATAGCCTTCGGCATTGTGCGCGCCGAAAAGCTCGCCCAAGCCCGGATCGCTGACGCGCACCGAGTCAAAAACGCCGATCCGCGCCAGAATACTCTCCACGATCCAGGCGGGATCGCCGCAGGCGCAGATCAGGATCACGATCGGTGCGGCCACGGAGATCCCCCCCATCACCAACCCGGCAATCAGCGGGCCGACGCGCCCCGTCCCGTCGCTATCCGCCCGGCGGAGCGCGCAGAGGCCGATGAGCAGAACTCCGAGAATCGCCGCACACACACCCAGGTCGTTTCGAAAGAGCCCGGTGAGCGCGCCGGTGAGTCCCAAGACAAACCCCGCCCCGTAAGTCCGCCTGTCGAAGGCCCTGATCGCGGCAAGAAAGAAGAGGACCGCAAAGAGTCCGATCCAGACCTTGTGAACCGGCCCGTGGGCGATCGCCGTCAGAATCACCACGCCGAGCGCCAGATGGCGGGGCAGGAAGCGGCGCGCGGCGAACCAGACGAGCAGAGCGACGGCCGACATGAGGCAGAGGTAGAGCATGTTGAGGGCGAAGAGGCTCGTTCCGAAGAGGGAGAACCAGATCGCGGTGACATAGTAGCGGCCCGGCCCGTAAGGGGCGAGGAAATCGCGCCCCCAGTGATCGCCGTCCATGATCCGCGCCGCGTCCGACGCCGCCACGCCGAGGTCGATCCAGTTCCGCACGCCGTGATTGATGTAGACGAGATGGAAGAGGGTGGTCGCGGCCACGATCGCGGCGGCAAAAACGAAATCGGCACGCTCCAGACCTTTCGGGCGAGCGTCTGTCAGAAGTTCATCTCGCGCGCGACTCTCCATGGCAGGAGAATCGGCTTTGGCGGCCGACCTGTCAAGAATCCCCTGTTTTTTGAAAACCAAAGGGCTACCATTTCGTGAACGGTCTCTGCGGTTCGATCATTCTTGAGGAGCACTTTCGATGGTGGCAGAAAAATGGCGTCCCTTCGGCGAAACCATATTCACGACCATGACCTCCCTGGCGCGCGCCCACGGCGCGATCGACCTCGGACAGGGCTATCCCAACTTCGACGGGCCCGAATGGGTCAAGGCGGCGGCGGCCCGAGCCATCGCCGAGGGGCACAACCAGTACCCGCCTGGGATCGGTCTGCCCGAGCTCAGGCAGGCGATCGCCCGTTCGACAAGCGAAGAGTGGGGCCTCGACTTCGATCCCGACACCGAGATCACCGTCTTCTCCGGCGCGACGGAGGGGATCTTCTCCTCGATTCAGGCGCTCGTCGCGGCGGGCGACGAGGTGTTGACCTTTGCGCCCACCTACGATTCCTACGCCCCGTCGGTCATGGCGGCGGGCGGAACGCTCAAGGCGCTCACCCTCCCCTTCCCGCATTTCGACGTCGACTGGGAACGGCTCGAGTCGATGGTCACGAAGAAGACGCGCCTCTTCATCCTCAACACGCCCCACAACCCCACGGGCAAGGTTTTCGGCCGCGAAGAGCTCGAGACGCTCGCCGCCTTCTGCGAGCGCCACGATCTTCTCATCCTCGCCGACGAGGTCTACGAGCAGCTCACTCTCGACGGCGGGCGCCACATCCCCATCGCGTCGCTGCCCGGAATGCGGGAGCGCACGATCAGGATCTCGAGCCTCGGCAAGACCTTCAGCCTCACGGGGTGGAAGATCGGCTATATCACCGCCGATAAGCCTCTGACCGAGGCGGTGCGCATGCCGCACCAGTTTGTCACCTTTGCCACGGCCACACCGCTGCAGCACGGCGCGGTCGCCGCCCTCGAAGGCGGACGCGCCTACTATGAACAACTCCGGGCGGAGTACCAGGAGCGGCTCGACACACTCTTTCCCGTGCTCGAGAAGGCGGGCCTCAAACCGGCCCGGCCCGAGGGGACCTATTTCATCCTCGGCACGCACACCGCCTACGGATTCGAAGACGATGTAGCCTTTTGCCGCTATTTGACCCAGGAGATCGGCGTGGCGGCGATCCCGCCCTCCTACTTCTATCAGGGGCGGAGCGCCGGCCGGGACCTGGTCCGCTTTTGCTTCTGCAAGACTCTCGACACTCTCAACGAGGCCGCCGAGCGGCTCGAGAAACTGGCACCGAGATAAAGAAGAGGTCCGAGAAAGGAGACACGCCATGCGCGTCGGCATCGTGCAACTCGACATCGTCTGGGAAGATCGGGACGCAAATTTTCGCAAGGTCGAAGATTATCTCGCCGAAGCCGAGCGGAAGAAGGTCGACCTCGTTGTTCTTCCCGAGATGTTCGCCATCGGCTTCACCATGAACGCCGCGCCCTTTGCCGAGGGAAGCGACGGGCCGACGACACGATTCCTTTCGCAGAGCGCGCGCCGATGGGGCGTGCACATTCTCGGGGCGTGCGTGTTTCAGAGCGACACCCTCCCCCGCAACGCGGCCCTTCTCTACGGACCGACCGGAGAACTCCTCGCCCGCTACGACAAGATCCACCCCTTCACCATGAGCAAGGAGCACGAAAACTACGCCGCCGGCGACAGGCTGGTCGTCGTCCCGGCGCTCGGTTTCAACATCCTTCTCTCCGTCTGCTACGATCTGCGTTTCCCCGAGCTCTACCGCGCGGCGCTCGACCTTGGCGCCGACCTGATCACAGTGATCGCCAACTGGCCGATCGAACGGGAGCACCACTGGCGCTTCCTGTCCCAGTCGCGCGCCGTCGACAACCTCTCCTACGTGGTCGCCTGCAACCGCACCGGCGAAGGAGGCGGTCTCACCTACCCCGGCGCATCGCTGGCGGTCGATCCCACGGGTGAGGTTCTTGTCGACGGCGGGCGAGAAGAAGGGCTCTACACGGCCGACCTGACTCCCCGCACCGTCGAGCGCGCACGACGCGCGTTCCCCTTCCTCAGAGACCGCAAGCCGGAACTCTACCGGCAATGGCAATTGGGAGAGGGGCCTGGCTGACTTGAGGATTCGTAAAGGGGGGGCTCAGGTCGGAGGAGGTGAGGTTTTTTTCGGCCTCCGACATTCCGTCCCGTGCTGAGTGGGAGCCGGGTCTGTGATCATTCGGGACGGACTGAAGTCGGCCGAAAAAAACCTCACCTCCTCCGACCGCGCGAACCGTAATTTCGGTTTTCAAGTCTGCCGGACTCCTTCAAACTTGCGATGGCGATAGAGTCCCCCACCGATCAGCCTCTTAAAACGCTACAGACTTTTCACCAACTATGCTAGGTAGACTAACGCCACTGTCTGGCTCGTTTAGTGTACTTCTGTCCAGCTTGGGGGGGCAGTATGCCTACACCCGCCTCTCCAACCTCCTCACCCTCACGATCGAGTGAGGGGCGGGGGCAACGGCAGTCAGGAGAATGAATAGCTGACGGCTCAGACCGACAGAAGGGAACCAATCAATTCTGAGTCGGAGGTATCCCCATCTCGCCTTGTCGAAGACTCGGGAGATGCCGACTCCAAAAGAGGGGCGTGCGGGTTTTGAAAATCTTGCACGTCCCTTCAGCCGGACGCTTCACTCGTCGTCTTTCTTGTCCTCGAGAATCGCGATGCGGATGCGGCCGCAGAACTTGCGGGCGTGGAAGATGAGGGCCGCTTCCTTTGACGAGAGGGAGCAGAGGGTGAAGACCACCTGGGGGGAATCGAAGAGGACGGGGTTCATGTGGAGCGGCAGATTGTGCCGCGTCCGGCCATCGAGAACGGCGAGATCGAAGACGCCGTCCTCGAATCCCGAGAGGCCGAGGCCGTAGCGTCCCGCTTCGATCGGGATGCCGCCGATCTCGACGGGCGCATCGATGGTGAGGACGGACTTCATCATCTTCTGAGACATGGCCTGTTCGTAGATGGCGCGCCCCTCGGGATTGTCTTTCATGGCGAAGGGGATTTTCATCTCCTCCGTGGCCGAGATGGTGCGATAGGTCAGCGAGATCTTGCGACCCTCGTCGAGGCTGAGTGCGGTGGTTGCGCCCCGCACGGCGCTCAGATCGACACGCCCCTTGGACTGGCAGAGCACGATTCCGGCGGGGAGGGTGAGAAAGGCCAAACCGAGAAGAATCGCCACTGTCTTCATTTTCCACCTCCTGATCTCAGGGACCGCGTGACTTCTTTCGCGTCTAGAGAAAGGACTGCAAGCCTTCGAGGAGGCGGGGCTTCTTGAGTTTCTGAAGCGCCCGGATCTGGACTTGCCTGATCCTTTCGCGGGACACATTCATCATTTCGCCCAATTCGTCCAAAGTCTTGAGCTTGGCATTGTCGAGACCGAAGCGATGGCGGATGATCTTCCGCTCTTGGTCGGTCAGATCGTCGAGCGCCTCTTGGAGCAGTCTTTTCAAAGCGACGATCTCGTCTTCCAGGATGGGGATCGTCTCGTCCTCGGCGATCAGGTCGGTGAGCGACGAGTTTTCGTCGTCCGACGGGTGGGCGTCGAGAGAAATATGTCCCCGCTCCGTCTCGAGAAGGTGGCCGGCCACCTCGTTGGACATCTCGAAGGCCTCGGACACGTCGCGCGCCGAGATCAACGACCGGTCGGTGGGAAGTTTACCCTCCCGCTTGAGACGGCGCATCTTCTGCTGAAGGTAATTGGGGACGCGCACGATGCCCTTGTTGGCGCTGATCGACCGCTCCACCGCCTGCCTGATCCAGAAGGCCGCGTAGGTCTGAAAGCGGACCTGCTTGCGCCAGTCGAACTTCTCCACGGCGCGAATGAGGGCGGCGTTGCCTTCCTGGATGAGGTCCATGATCGGCACGCCGTAGGTGCGGTAGGGCTGGGCGAGATTGACCACGAGCTGGAGGTTGCGCTCCACAAAGAGGGCGCGGCACCTGTTGTAGGCGTGGCAGTTGGCGTGGACGACGCCCTTCTTGCCCCTGGCGCAGAGGCCGGTGTTTTCGCAGAGCGGCCCCACGTCGGCCGAATCGGCGCGGCCGATACAGCTCGTGTTCTGCAGGTAGAACTGGGCCTCCTCGGCGGGCAGATCCATATTCTGAAAGAGCTTTTCCATGCGGCGCTTGAAGAATTCCATCCTCTTGGAGAAGAGACATTCGTCGGCGCGCGTCATGCGCGGCTTCTTGCGGATCTCGCTCACGTACTGGAAATAGATGTTCTGGCCCGACGAGTAGAGAGGCACGAACTTGGGCCCGCGCGCCTTGTTGGCGCCCCGATCGTACTCCTCGATCGTGGTGAGATCGATGGTGAAGTCACGGCAGGCAGCGTTGAGTTTGTCCACGTTCCGGTCGAAGGCGGCATCATCTTCGAGGATCGCATCGAGACGATCGAGGGTGAGGCTTCCCGTTGCGGCCGCCTCCTTGATCAGTTTCGCGATGGCTTGCGGTCTCATGTCAGTGATCCTCCCCACTCGAAGATCCTTCCGCGACGAACTGAGTCAGCACACGCAAGGGGAGCGGAATGCCGCCCTTGTTTTCCCAGCACTCCACGCATTCGAAGTCGAAGACCTTGTCGTCACACCCCGGGCAGTTTTCGAGCAAGTCGGTCGTTTTTTCGATCTCGTCGCGCACCTCGGACAGTCTGGCGATCTTGGAAGAGATCTCCTCGTTCCAGCGCTTGAGCTCGACCAGAAGGGCCTGAAAAACTTGAAGCGCCTTCTGTCCGTTCCGGCCGTTGCCGGCGAGTTTGCCGATCTCCTCGAGAGAGAAGCCGAGCTTCTTGAGGGCGAAGATGGAGAGAAGAAGTTTGTGATCCTCACGGCCGTACAATCTGAATCCCCCGTCCGAACGGCGCGAAGGACGGATCAGACCGAGAGACTCGTAGTACCTGATCGTTCGGGGAGTGACCTTGAGGAGACGGGCGAATTCGCCGATTTTCATCGTCGCCGCCTGTCGATTCTTGCTCGGTGCTGAGTTCATGAAATCTCGTCTTCTCTTTATTCCGTGATGATCGTGATCAAAAGAGTATACCACACCAATCTTGTATAGAAAGAAATTAACCCTAACGTAAAGGTTAATCTTTTCAGATCAAAGATCCCCCCCGTCGAAAACCAGGACCTTGCGGTCTATAACGCCATTATTTGCAGGATGATGTGGTAGATCGTCAGGGCGAGATAAAAACTGAACCCAATGATGATCGCGATCCGCGAGTACTTGAAATTCTTGTGGACCATGATGAACAGAATACACGCGGCCGAGAGCAGCCCCTTGGTGAGGATGAAAAAATCACCTCCCTGATCGATCATCCACTGGGCGATCGGATTGACCTCGCGGCCGCCTTTTTCGAGGTAGACCAGGGTCGAGACCGAATCGACGACGGTGAAGAAAAAGAAGAGGAGGAGCAACAAGGCGAGGCGGGGATTGTAGATATCGACGAAGGATCCCTCTCGTGTTCCCGCAACTCTCACCGCCCGGCGGCGCCCCCTCCAGAAAGAGTAAGCGCTCAGCGCCGGCGTGGGGCGTTTTCTCCGCTCCGGACCGGTGTACACGCTGCTTTTGGGCGGTTGCGGCGTCACGAGCTTGTCTATTTTACCAACGACTTTTCTCGCCATGTTGCGGTTGATCCTCCTCCGCGGGAAAGGACAATCTCCTTTTCCTGATATATCGACAGATTGCATAACCGACTTTTGCGCAAAAGCTTCAGCAGCCCGCAGAATGCCCCTCGTGGGCGGGATCATTCCCCCGACTGGAGCTCCCTTTTCAGTGTCTCGATCTTCTCCTTCAACAGTTCCATTTCGCCCGGCCTGAATCCTGCTCTCTCTGCCGCCGCGATGTAGCGCAGCGCGTCGTCGACGGCCACAACCTCGCCGCGCGTCTCGAGCGCGATCTGAGCCAGGGTGGCGAAGGCCTCGGCGAGGCGCGGATGGCTCTCGATCGTCTGCGACTTGCCCACCGTCTCGCCGAGATGGTGGGCGGCGGTTCGAAGGTCGTTCTTCTCGATGAGATAATAGCGGCCGAGCGTGAAATGGGCCGCAAACGCGTAGGGGTGATCGGGATCGAGGGAGAGCGATCTCTTCAACGCGAAGACCGCGCCCGGCCGGTCGGGGCTCATATATTCGATGATGTCCCGCTCGAAGTAACTCTCGCCCAGGTTGTAGTGGGTGTAGGGGAAATCGGCCTTGCTGACGGCGTCCTCCCAGAGGGAAACAGGATCGTGATAGACCGGTGTGCGCAGCAAGCACCAGGAGCCGAAGAGGAGAACAACAGCCACGGGCACCCACAGGGCGTTCTTGAATCCTTGTGTTTGAGACCTCCAGCCGCATAACGTGCTCAGACCGATGCCACCAAGGGCGCAAAAACCGACCGAGGGGAGGTAGACGAATCGTTCGGCGAAGACCGCCCCGATCGGAACGATATTGAGAACGGTGACCAGAGTGACGGGAATCCAAAGCAGCCAGAAGACGCCCACGAGGCGCCGCTTCCAGAGGACGAAAAAGAGCAGTCCGCCGAAAGAGGCGAGGATCACGAGCCGCGTCAGTGTGAGCTCGAGCATTTCTGAGGCATGATAGAAAATGCGCAGTCCGAGGGGCAGCACACAGACGCGCAGCGATTCGGCCAGGATCGAAAGAGCCACGGGGATCCGCTCCACCAAGGACGCGTCCCTGTACGGAGCCAGGGCGATGTCGGGTCCAAAGGCGCCGAGCGCCCCGTATCGGAGTGCGACCACGAGGGCGAGGATCGCACCGTAAAGGCCGAGAGCCGCTCCCCCCCACCACGCCGCCCGCCGCGACCGCCCCTGCCCGAAGACTCCCGCGAAGAGATCGAAAAGAAGGAGCATCACGGGAAAGACAAAGGCATTCTCCTTGCTCAGACAGGCTGCCAGAAAGCAGACACCGGCCGGAATGAGCAGCCATCGTCTCCTGTGCGAGGCGAGATGAAAGAGGAAGGTGGCGAGGCAAAAAAGGGTCGCCATGAGTTCGGCGCGGCCCACGATCCACGCCACCGCCTCAGCGTGGAGCGGGTGCACCGCGAAAAGCAGCGCCGAGAGAAAAGCCGCCTCCCTGCTTCCGGCCGCCGGCGGCGAAAACCTCTCCATGAGAAGGCGCACGATCAGATAGACGGCGAGCGTGACCAGGGCGTGGAGGGCGATGTTGGTGCCGTGAAACGCCGCCGGGCCGAATCCGGCGATCAGCCAGTTGAGCCTGTACGAGAGAACGACGAGCGGCCGGTAGAGACCGAGCTCGGGACGATCGGAGGGGCTCGGCTTGGTGAAGATCGCCTCCCCGCCCGCCACCTGGGGATTCTCGAGCACGTAGGAGTGATCGTCATAGATGAACTCGCCCGTCAGGCCGTTGAAAAAAACAACGACGGCCGAAAGGCCGAGCAGGCAAAGAAAGATGTAATCCTTGCGCGTCACGCGGCGTGTATCCTCACTCCGCCAGGTCACTCCGTCACATCACTGTCGAGGAGATCGGGATCGACGTGGGGTTCGTCATCGCCCATGAGATCGATCCCGAAGAGACCGACCGCCGCGTCGATCGCCTCGTCGACGCGGACCTCGGCTTCGAGGCCGAGGATCAGCCAGTGGAAGGCGAGGCCGATATCCCAAAAACCCCTGTCCGCCTCTCCGAAGGTTTTCTTGTTCCCCCCCAGCGACTCTCCCACCGAGTGATAGTAGTAAAAAAGGCTGATGCCGACCTCTTGGGAGCGTTCTTTCCAGAGTCCGCCCTCCCGCTTGATGAAGCCGAGTTTGTAGCACGACACGGTGCCGCCCATTGTGGTCGCCTCGGCCGGCCCCATCTTGCCGATGCCGACCTGGAGAAGCTTGGTCACCCGCGCGTGGGCGCGCAGTCCGGGCCCCGCCGTGAGCCGGAAGGAGAAGGCGTCGAGTATGTCGAGCGTCCGTTCCCTCACGAATTTCAGGATCGGCGATTCGCTCTTTTTGATTTCACGCGCCCTGCCTTCCCTGACCCGGTCGATTTCGGCGAAGAGCTCCTCGTCGCTCCGCTCGGGCGGCGGCGCCAGGCATCCGCTCAAGGAAACCGACGCGATCAGGGCGGCCACGAAGACGAGACCGACGGCAAAAGGAGAGACGCAGGCCCCGAAAAACGGACCCGATCGATCGATTGGTGGATTCATCACTGGCAACATCCGACTGTTATTGCTATTGATCAAAAATATTAGCAAAAAAGCGCTCAGCGAGTGTCGCGCAAAATCGGTTTCCTTTACGATTGGCACTCCGCCGATTTCCAACGAGGGAGGATCGTATGAAAACAACCTTTCCGGCCATTCTCATCGTTCTCATCGCGCTGGCCGCCTCCCCCCACGGCGCCGCGGCGCCGTCCCCGCGCGATCCGGGGAGCCTGCTGGCCGAGGTGGAGTCCCTCGAGGACCTCTGTTTTCAGCACAAGAAAGGGGGAGATTTCAGCGCCGCCCTCGGTGCTCTCGAAGAGTGCGTCCACACTATTTTTCGCGAGGCGCCCGCCCAGGCCGGCGCAGTGCGCTCCGAGCTCTACGCACGCGCTGAGGTCTATCTGCACCTCGCCTACCGGCTCGGCGTGCGGATCGCCGCGATCGAGAGGGTCAAGGCGCTCCTCGAGAAGGCGCCCGGCGACGCGCCCCTTCTCAAGGGGGTGGCCGACTATCTCCTGCTCCGCTGCCACCTCCGCCGCGGCGCGCTCGCCGAGGCGACGGCGATCAGGGACCGCCTGGGATTCATCACCGACTGGCAGATCATCGGTCCCTTCGAAAACGAACGGGGCGGCGGCTTCGCCACGGCCTACGGCCCCGAGAAGGAGATCGACCTCGCCGCCACCTACGACGGAAAGGAACGCCCCGTGAGCTGGAGGCCGCTCCCTCCGGCGGCGCCCACGGGCCTGATCAGTTTGAACAACCTTTTCCGGCCCAACGACCAGTGTCTCGCCTACGCGCTCTGTTTCGTCGACAGCGACCGGGACAGGAAGGCCGCCCTCCGCACCGGCAGCGACGAGGCGATCAAGGTGTTCGTCAACGGACGGGAGGTCTACGCCCTCGACGCGCGACGCCAGTACCATTTCGACCAGGACGTGATCGCCATCGACCTGCAAAGGGGGCGCAACGCTCTTCTTCTCAAGATCTGCGACCGGACGAGAAAGTGGAGTTTCGCCGCGCGCCTCACCGAGCCGTCTGGCGCTCCGCTGAAAGGGGTGGAGATCGCCGCCTCGGGCGACGGATACTCGCACCCCGAAGAGCGGGCGGCCGGCGGACCGGAGAAAGTCGACCGGGGCGCCATCGACATTTTCGAGGCGGGCGCGAGGGACAAAAAGGCGCGCCATCACTTTTACCTCGGCATCCTGAACAGCTTCAACGAGTACCGCGGCGAGGAGTCGGGCGATGCGAGCCGCCACCTCGAGGCGTTTTTGCGTTCCCATCCCGACCATGTTGCCGGCCGCTTCCTCCTCGCCCTGTCGCGCACGCGGCGGACCGAGATGGCGTCCGAGCTCGACGAAAATCCCTGGCGCCTCGACATCGAAAAGACCCTGCGCCTCGATCCGACCCATGCCGAATGCCATCTCGAGCTCGCCAGATACTACACCTATTCGCTCTGGATCCCCAACCGCGCGCGCGCCCATGCCGAAGCCGCCCTCAGGATCAATCCCGAATTTCTCGAGGCCCGCCTGCTCCTGATCCGCATCCTCGATTTCATGCAGTTCGGGCCGTTGAGCCGCTCCCTGCTCGACCGTTGCGCCAAGGACTTCGACGGCGCCCTCGCCTCGCCCGGCCTGCTCAGCAGCCTCGGTGCCCTGGCCAGGGAAGAGGGACGGATCGACGATGCCCGAAAGCTGTACCGCCGGGCGCTGAAGGCCGACCACCTCTCCTGGTCGGCGCGCGAGGCGCTCTACGAGATCGCCCGCGACGAGGGCGATGTGGACACGATGATCGGACTTCTCGATGAGGAGTACGCCCTCTACCCGAGCCGCACGTCGCTCCTCACGCGCAAGGCCGATCTCTTTCTCGGCGAGGAGGCCTATGCCGACGCGCTCGGCCTTCTCGAGCGGGCGAAGACGATCGCGCCCGACAACGACGCCCTCTTCAAAGCGCTCGGAAAGGCCTACGATCTTGCCGGAAAGCGGCCCGAAGCGATCGCCGCCTGGGAGCGGGCGCTCGAACTCAATCCCAAGGCGGCCTCCCTGCAGCGCCACCTCGAATATCTCAAGGAGTCGGCCGCGCCCTTCGAGGACGCATTCAAGGTCGACGTTCCCGCGCTGATCGCCGCACACCCGGCGCCGAAGAACGAGGAGAACCATCCCCACGAATATCTCCTCCGCCACGACGTCTACAAGGTCAATCCCGATGGCACGAGCTCGCGCTATCACCACGAGGTGGTGCGCATCCTGAGCGACAACGGCGCGTCGGCTTTTGATTTCTTCGCCACCTTTTACGCGCTCGGCGAGGAGAAAACGCGGATCAAGACGGCGCGTGTCTTTCACGCCGACGGCACGATCGAGGAGTCGCGGATCGACAACACGGTGCGTCGCGACATGGTGCGCAACGGACAGGCCCCGGCCTTTGTCGACCTGCCCGCCCTCCGGCCGGGCGACGTGGTCGACATCGAGTTCAGAACCGACCAGCTCAGGCAGTCGATCTTCGGCAACTATTTCGGTCTCAAGCACTATTTCAACGACGGCGATCTCGAGGCGGTGAGGGACGCCCGCCTCGCTCTCCTCCTGCCGCCCGACGTCGACTACCGGTTCAACGAGCGCTTCGTCGACGTTGCGCGCGAAGAAAGGGTCAACGCCGACGGGCTGCGCGTCCTCTCCTGGCAGATCGACGGAATCGAGAAATTCGTCTCCGAACCCCACATGCCCGGTCGGGCCGAGTTTGCGCCCTGCGTGGAGGTGAGCACTTTCGAAAACTGGAACGATCTCGCCGCCTGGTGGTGGCGGCTCATCGACAATCAGTGCGATATCAACGCCGCCATGCAGGCCAAGGTCGAGGAGCTGACCGCCGGCTGCGCCACGCGGCGCGACAAGATCCGCGCCATCTACAACTTTGTCGTCTCCCACATTCGCTACAACGACACGTGGGAATTCGGCATCCACGGCTTCAAGCCCTACCGCGCGTCGGCAATTTTCAACAACCGTTTTGGCGACTGCAAGGACAAGGCGATCCTCATCCGCACCCTGCTCGCCGAGATCGGTGTGCGCGCCTTCCCGGTCATGATCCGCCTCGACGGCACGCGCACGCGCGAGGACCTCACCCTCCCCTTGATCAATCACTTCAACCACGCCATCGCATGGGTGGCCGGAGAGGGGGACGAGGCCGGTTTCTTTCTCGACGGGACCGCCCAGTTTCATCCGATGGAGGCGCTCCCCGACGCCGACCGGGGCGCCACGGTGGTCATCGTCGACGCGGTGGGCTGCACGATCGAAAGGATCCCCTACGATCGGGGGGACAAGAACATGTCTTTCACGTCCAACGAGGTGGCGCTCAGCGCCGACGGCAGCGCGGTCATCGCCGTCGAAAGCCGCGCCATCGGCACCAACGAGGCCGGCGTGCGCAGCCAGTTTCTCAACCCGGGAAAAAGGACGTCCCAGTTCAAGGACCGCTACGGCAGCGTTTTCGGCGAGATCGATGTGGGCCGCATCGCGTTTAGCGATGTAGAAGACCTCAACGAGCCGGTCTCGTACAGTCTCGAGGTCCGCGCCGCCGACATTCTCATCGAGAGCGGCAGCGGCTATCAACTGCGCTCCGTCTTTTTTCCCTTCCAGCTCGGCCAGGTCGTCTCCCTCGAGACGCGGGAGTGGGATCTTCTCCTCGGCGCGCCGTCGGGCTCCCAATCGCGGATCGTCTACACCCTTCCCGAGGGATTCGTGGCCGAGACGCTCCCCGACGACGTGAAGATCGAAAGTCCCTACTGCACATTTTCGCTCGACTACACCAACGCCGAGGGCGCCGTCATCATCGAGCGGACCCTTCTCCTCGAGGCGCCGCGCGTGCCGGTCGAGGACTATCCCCTGTTCCGCGACATCTGCCGCGAGATCGAGAAGGCCGAGGAAGGCCTGATTCACATCAGAAAGGCTTGAGATATGGTGTCCGCCCCCTGCAGATATCTGCTCCTGTTGCTCGTGCTCGCTCTCTGTCCCTCTCCCCTCCGGGCCGACGACGCGAAGACGGAGAGCGTCCTGCAAGCGCTCTACGCGTCGGACTTCGAACCGGGCGCGCGCTACGACGAATGGGCGGCCGAACTGGTCGCGCTCATCGAGACACTGTCGGCGTCTGAAGATCCGGCCGACGCGCCGCTGGCGTCGCTCGCCTACGAGAAACTCCTCGACATCTACGGCTCCTGCGCCGATCCCGAACCGGTGGACCGTTTTTTCGAGACCTTTCCCGACATGGAGACGACGAAGGGAATGATCGCCGCGCGGGCGCGCGTCACCCAGCGGGAGGTCTATCTCAAGCAGGGGCGCCACGACGAGGCCGCCGCACTCGGCGTCTTCAAGCCCTATGGACGCCATTTTCTTGTTGCCGGCCCCTTCGGTTTCCAGACCCGCTCCCTCCATCACGTTTCCTTCCCGCCCGAGTCGGAGCTCGACCTCTCGGCCGTTTACAGAGGTTACGGAGTCGATGTGCGCTGGAAAGCGCTGACTCGCGACGGGGCGTCGCCCCAATTCAGCCCCTTCGACCAGCTCTTTCCCCATGCCGGGTGCTGTTATCTGCTCTACCAGTTCAAGCTGAAAGAGGCGACACCGGCGCTAATCTACTTCTGGAACGAAGGCTCGGCCAAGATCTGGTTCAACGACCGGGAGGTCCTCGACTGGGACAGAACCCGCGCCGAGCTGCCGATCAACGAGCTCCTTCCCATCGCGCCCGCCGCCGGGTGGAACAGGATCCTCGTCAAGCTCTCCACGGCACGGTCGACGGCGGCGCTCGCTCTCCTCGATCGGAGCGCGCAGGCGATCGAAGGGCTCGAGGAAAACACCGATTTTTTGATCCACCCCCTGTCGGACCCGCCCGAGGGTCCCGGCATCGACTTCGATCCGGCCAGGGTGAGCTCCGTCCCCTTTCTCGAAAACTTCGTCAGCAATAATCCGAAGAGCGTGGCGGGAAGGATCGCCCTGGCCGATGCTTTCAATCGCAAGAGGCTCCAATCGCGCGCTGTGGACGCCGCCGAGGCGGCCTGCGCCATCGATCCCCAAAGCCCTCACGCGGCCCACTTTCTCGGAAGGCTCTACCTGCGCGCCGGGCACTTGCCCGAAAACATCAGGAACACCCGTTCCCACGGAATGCTGACAAAGACGGTCGAGCTCCGGCCCGATTTCCTCCCCGCCCGGCTGCGGCTCGCACGGCGGGCGCACATGAACGACCGCTCGGAGGAGGCGCTCGGCCTGATCGACGCGATCGTCGAGGAAAAGCCGGGCTACTACGGCGCGCACCGCCTCCTCGCCAACGTGTACGAGACGCTCGGCTGGTGGAAGGAGCACAGGGACGCGATCGACGGTCTGCAGGCTCTCGCCCCCCACCGCGACACGCCGATCGAGGAGCTGGCCAAACACCACGTGGCGCTCGAGAGGCACGACCTGGCTCTCGGCGCCTACCTCCAGATTCTCGAGATCAACGCCGCCAGAACGGACATCGCCGAGACAGTGGCCGACATCTACTGGAACCAGGGAAAGCATGAGGAATCGCTCCGGATCCTCTCCCTGATCGACGCGCAGCAGACCGGCACCGACATGACAGGGAAGATCGCCGCGCGCCTCGAGGCTCTCGGCGACAGGCCGGGGGCGCGCGCCCGTCTCGAGGCGCTCTGCGAGCGCTATGAGGGTGTGCCCTCTTACATGGTCGATCTCGCCGACTTTCTCCTCGGCGGCGGCGACCGGGCCGCGGCGATCGACCTCTACAAGAAGGCGCTCGCCATCGCGCCCGACCTCCACCGTGTGCGGTCCATTCTGGGCGAACTGGGCGCCGAATGCGGCAGCGATCCGATCTTCGACGAGTTCATGGTCGACGGCAGGGATTTCATGATCGACCTGCCCGGCAAGGCGGAGTTCCCCAAGGCGTCGTCGATCCTCGCCCTCGACCACCAGGTGACACGCATCTACCCCGACGGATCGTCGTTGATGCGCATTCATCAGGTCGTCAAGATTCTCGACAAGGATGCCGTTGAGGAGTACGGCCGGCGCCAGATTCCCGGACAGATCGAGATCGTGCGCACCATCCTGCCCGACGGGCGCGTTCTCGAACCGGTCGATGCCGAACGGTCGGGCGCCTTCAACATGCCGGGCGTCGACGTGGGATGCCTCGTGGAGACGTGCTTCACGATCCGCGAACGGAGCTGGCGCGGCGCGCCGCGCGAGCTGGGCAATTTCTATTTCCAAGATGTGGACGGGCTGCAGCCCTTTCTCTTCAGCCGATCGGTCATTGTTCTGCCCAAGTCGATCGAGATCGACGAGGAGTTCAAGGGGCCCGATCTCGTCGAACGCGAGGTGCGCGACCGGGGAGAGGAGCGCGTCTACATCTACACGGCGCGCAACACGCCCGTCGTGGAGAAGGAGATCTTCATGCCTCCCGAGGTGGAGGCCTATCCCAACGTCAATTTCGTCCAGTACCGCAACTGGATCGAGCTCGCCCAGATCATGGCCAACATCCACTTTCCCCAGGTGATCGTCACCGAGGAGATCAGGCGGAAGGCCCTGGAGCTCACCGCCGGCGTCGACGGCGACCTCGACAAGGCGCGCGCCCTCTACTCCTTCGTCAACACCCTCGTGAAGGACGACGAGGGCTCCAACCAGGCGACGGCGGTGCTTCTCGAGGGGCGCGGCGACCGGGGCGTCCTCTTCATGGCCCTTCTCGACGGGGCCGGTGTGGGTTACGACTACCTCCGGTGCGGGCTGAATCCCGGCTACCTCCCCGTGCCGCGCGACTGGAGCAAGGTCGATATGAACCTCCTCCCCCGGGAGCTGATCCGCCTGCACGCCGGGCCCGAGGGGAAGGGGACGCTTGTGTCGACCTTTTCGCGCATGGCGCCCTTCGGCGAGATACCGCCCTTTCTGTTCGATGCCCGCGCCATGAAGGTGACCGGCATCCCCGAGAGGCTCGAGACCCTGCCGGGGGGCGATTTCGAAACCGCCGCCCGCGAGATCGATCTGACGATCACAGCGACTCTCGAGGGCGACGACGCCAGAATCAAGGGAACCCTTGTCTTCCCCGGTTTCAGCCGCTGGAATTTCCAGGAGCAGATGCGCCGTCTCGACACCCGCCAGCGCCGCCAGGTCTTCGAACGCAATCTCCTGCGCCATATCGTACCCGGCGCGAGCGTGATCGATCTCGACATTGCGGGGATCGACGAGGTGGGCAGCCTGCCCACCTTCACCTTCGAACTGATGGCGCGCCGCTTCGTCGTGCCCATCGGCAACCGGAAGATGTGCCGCCTCGTGCCGTCGCCGCTCCTTTTCACAAGGCGGTTCATCCGCAAGCCCGACAGGCAGTTTACGATGATGCAGCGCGGCTATTCGTCGCAGCGGTTTGCGATGACCGTCGACCTCGGGGAGGGCTACACTCTCGAGCAGCTTCCCGAGTCGATCGCCGACAAGGGTCTGTTCGTCGACTACGCGCTCACTACGACGCGGACCGAAAAGGGATTCCGCGTGGAGCAGACGGCGTGCTTCAATCCGGGCGACGTGCCGCCCGATGACTATTCCACGCTGATCGAGTCGTTCAGTGCGATCGACGAGCGGGCGATGGAGCCCGTGGTTCTGGCGCCGGTGAAATAAGAGCAGCTCAACGAGTTCGACTCTGCCCGCCTCGGGCGGACTCACGGCCATCGTCTCTGCTCCGGCCGCCTTCCTGATCGAGTACCCTTCGAACCTCGGCGGCCAGATTCCGAACGCTGAAAGGCTTCTGGATGAAAGCCGTCCCCTCGTCGAGCACACCGCGGTGGGCGATCACATTGTCGGTGTAACCGGACATGTAGAGCACCTTCAACGCGGGGCGCAAGCCGCTCGCCATCACGAAGAGATCTTTGCCGCTCATATCGGGCATG
>Ga0180429_10000093_pt1 | contig 86503 bp, 81 predicted proteins | sample SS_ome_FD_132428 | JGI IMG/M metagenome (GOLD analysis project Ga0180429, IMG submission 132428) | Hypersaline lake sediment archaeal communities from the Salton Sea, California, USA - SS_1_S_1 metaG | ecosystem: Environmental > Aquatic > Non-marine Saline and Alkaline > Hypersaline > Sediment ... | reverse complement strand
TCAGGCTCCGACTCCGGCTCCATCTCCACCACGGCCGTACTGGACGGAGACGAGTGGGTCGTCAACGGCGAGAAGATCTTCGTCACCGACGGAAAGCAGTGTGACATCGTGGTCGTGTGGGCCACGGTCGACAAGTCCGCCGGCAAAGCAGGGATCAAGAGCTTCGTGGTCGAGAAGGACCGCCCCGGGGTCACGGTGACCAAGCTGGAGCACAAGCTCGGCATCCGGGCCTCGGACACGGCTTCCATCGTGTTCGAGGACGTTCGCATCCCCAAGGACAACATCCTCGGATCGCCCGAGGTGAAGACCAAGACCGAGGGCTTCAAGGGCGTGATGAAGACCTTTGACAACACCCGGCCCATGGTCGGCGCCATGGCATTGGGTGTGGCCCGCGCGGCCTTCGAGTTCACCAAAGGAAAACTCGAAGAAGAGGGCTTCCAGTTCCGCTACGGCCTGAACAAGCACCAGCTCGGCGCGATCGAACGGGAGGTCCTGTTCATGGAGGCGGAGCTGGAGGCCGTGCGGCTCCTGATCTGGCGGGCCGCCTGGATGGGCGACAACGCCCGGGCGAACGCGAAGGAGGCCTCCATGTCCAAGGCCAAGGCGGGCCGGATGGGCTCGGAGATCACCCGGAGGTGCGTGGCGCTCCTGGGGCCTCTCGGCTACTCCCGTGAGTGGCTCGTCGAGAAGTGGGCGCGGGACTGCAAGATCAACGACATCTACGAGGGCACCCAGCAGGTCCAGCAACTCGTGGTGGCCCGAAACGTCCTGGGCTTTTCCAGTTCACAGCTCAAGTAGCTCTGGCCCTTGGCTGTCAGGCGTTGGCTCTTGTTCCGGAGCCCGGCTGTGCGCGGTTCAGTGGAAGGTGGCGAGTGGCCCTCGCCACCCCACCCACGGCCGGGACTCGTGCACGAATTCGAGGACGAGGACGACGACGATTGGGGTGGGGCCTGACCCCTGACCCCCCAATACGCTTATCGCTTCTTCTTGCTTACTCAAGAAGCCCCTTTGCCGCGGCTCTCGTGAACCAGACGAGCAGGATGAACAGGGCAAGGGGAAAGACCAGGCAATCGAAGAGGTAGCCTGTGATCAGCTTCAAGATCCAGACGACCAGCTCGGAGGCCTTTTCCTTCAGATAGGATCCCATCTGGTTGAGCTGCTCTTTCGTCCGGTTCCATCTTGCGCGAATCCCGTCGTCGGTCGTGTGATCCTCTGAGAACATCTCTTCCCTGAGGGCGGATAGTCCCGATTCGGCTTCTTCGATCAAGGGTGCCGTGATCTTCCTCGACAGGTAGGCTCCGCCGGAAACGGACAGGGGGAGGAGCAGGTAGAAGACGGTTGTGAGGACCGTCAGGAAGAGGGCCAGAGCCCGAAGCGTTCGGTGAGTACGAGGCAGCCTGGGCGGAGACCCATGGGTGACGACCGCGAGCGCAGCCGTCACCAGCGCGATGACCAGGAGCCAGTGGTCCAGGAGCGAGGCGGTTTCGAGCAGAAGGGTGGTCCCCAGAAGGAGGACACCCGCCGCGAGAACGGTCCTCCAGGCGATGTCCACGTAGTCGTAGGCGGCCTGCACCACGTCGCCTACCTCGAGCCCGAACCCGACGCCGATCTCCGTTCCCTCCACCACGGCAAGCCCCACCTTGATGGTCGACAGGACCGCAAAGGTTCGAAGCGACCTCTCCTGGGACGACTCCAGGTACGCGTCGTTCTTTTCGGTGAGCCTGTCCAGACCGCACTTCCCCAGCAGCCTGTCGGTGAAGCCGAGGGCCGTGAGCGCTATACCGACGATCAACACGCTCACGATGATTACGCGTCGGATCAGGGGGGATACTCGGGTTGATTCCTGTTTGCCGTCAGCACTTCCGTTCATCTCCTTCTCGTCCTCCTCCTCGTCCTCGATCATGGATTGCACGCGTCTCTGTACACATTGGTTTGTACATACAGTCACTGCCTCGGTTCTTCTCGTTTTACCGAGCCGATCAGCTCCATGATCGCGCGTGCAGCTCAAGAAACGAAGTATAGCCACAGCAAGTGGTGCGCTACAAGCCCTCTCTTGGTTTGGAGGACGAGAAGGAGGAGGAGGTCGAGGACGGCTGGGGTGGGGCACTGAGACCCCTCTAACCGACCATCCCCACCGAGTAGGCAATGAGAAACTGCCCGACGTAGTACAGGGGCAACCCGATCAGCCGGTTGAGGTACTGTTCCGTGACGAAGCGCTGGCGAGCGACAAAGAGGTCGGACAGGTAGAAATAGAGGGCCCCTGCCAAGATGACCCATCTGCCTGCCGCGTTCAGGTCGGGATTCCGGAAGACGGCCCATGCCCCTGCCAGCATCAGGGTGATGACGATCAGGTAGACGACCACCGGGACCATCATCCTGCCCACGTGAGATCGGAGCCACCAGAAGGCTCCGCCGCTCGCGATAAGGAGCATCAACTGGACCGGAGAGGCCCAGTCCTGCGGTCGGGTGAGCCCTGCAAAGGCCCAGACGTAGAAGATGTGGCCCGCCAGGAACGCGAAGAGGCCGACCCGGAAGGCCCGGTTCCCCGGCAGGGCCAGGCAGACATCGCCGACCAGGCCGAAGACGAGTCCCAGGAGGATCCGGTGATAGTAGGTCGGAAGAGGGTGGGGCTGCAGCAGTGCAGTGAGGACGAACAGGGCGGAGACGGATCCCTTGATGAAGACGCCCCGGGGCGTGCGGCCTTGCTTCTCGGAGGCGAGAAGGAGAACCAGGAGAACAAGGGCGGTAACCAGAATCAGAAGATCGGGCATTCCTACAAGAGGTGCCCAAGGCCTCTCAAGGCTTGTTGGGCGAAGTAGTTCAACCATCCCGGCCAGATGCCGAGCACCAGGATGGAAAGGGCGCAAACCCAGAGGGAAATGCTGACACCCGCACCGACGCCCCCCCCCCAGGGCCCGGCCGCATATTCCGGCCCGGTTTCCGGCTCCTTCATGTACATGACCACGAGCACACGCAGGTAGAAGTAGGCCGAGACCGCGCTCATCAGTACGCCGATCACGGCCAGCCCGATGTAGCCGGCCTTCACCGCGGCACTGAAGGCGTAAAATTTTCCGATGAACCCGGCGGTCGGTGGAACCCCTGCAAGGGAGAACATGAAGACCGCCATGGCGAGTGCATACATGGGATGCTCACGGGCGATACCCGTGAAATCCTGGATGTCGACCCCCTGATCTCCCTCGCGGCTCACGGCGATGATCACGCCGAAGGCGCCCAGGTTCATCAGGGCGTAAATGAACAGATAGATCAGGGCCGCCTGGATTCCGAGCTGCGAGCCCGTTGTGAGCGCGACCAGGACGTAGCCCGCGTGGGCGATGCTCGAGTAGGCGAGCATGCGCTTGATGTTCTCCTGGACCAGGGCCACCACATTCCCGAGGACCATCGTCAGGACTGCCAGCCACCAGAAGATCTGGGACCAGGTGACCGCCATGGGATGGAGGGTGAGGACGATGACCCGGATCAGGACCGAGAACGCCGCCGCCTTGACCGCCACGGACATGAAGGCCGTCACCGAGGTGGGCGCCCCTTCGTATGCATCGGGGGTCCACATGTGGAAGGGGACGAGAGAAACCTTGAATCCTATACCGACCAGGAGAAAGCCCACCCCGGCCAGGAACAGCGGATCAGAGGCCCTCATCGCCTTCGGGGCGTACCGGAGTATGTCGGCAAGCTGTGTGGTGCCCACGGCCCCGTACAGGAACGCGATCCCGAACAGGAGGATGGCCGAGGCAAACCCGCCGAGCAACAGGTACTTCAGGCCGGCCTCCGGGCTCTTCGGGCTCTTCTTCATCATGGCGACGAGCACGTACACCGGGATCGACATGATCTCGATCCCGAGATAGACGGTCATCAGGTCGTTGGCCTTGGCCATGAACAGCATCCCGGTCATGCTGACGAGCAGGAGGGTGTAGTACTCCCCGGCCAGGATTCCCTGCCGCTGCACATATCCGGCGGAAAGGCACAGGGTGATCATCCCGGCCATGAGGAAGACCACCGCGAAGAAATTGGACAGGTTGTCCATGCGCACGAGCTGGGAGAAGGCCTCCCGCTCGGCTCCCCAGGCCGCGATCGTGGCGATCAGGGCGGCCAGACAGCCGAAGAAGGCGATGGCCCAGCAGGGCATCTTGTCTGCCGGCTTGTAGAGAAGATCCAGTGCGATGCACACCAGGGCAGTTCCTGCCAGGATCAACTCGGGCCGGATTACGCTCAGGGCTGCCGGCAGGTGTTCAATTCCCATGATCCTGCCCCCCGAAATCTTGTGCCGAAATGCTTTCCATCATGAAGAGGGATTTCCTCTCGAGAGGCTGGGCCGGGGCAGAGGTGTTCTGTCCCGTACGGGCCAGAAAGGCTTCCACGGAACGGTCCATTTTCCTCAAGAAGGTCTGTGGGTAGATCCCGATCCAGACGATCATCACGATGATCGGGACCAGGACGGCGATTTCTCTCAGATTCAGGTCCTTCAGGGACTTGTTCTCTTCCTTGTCCAGGGGCCCGAACATGGCCCGTTTGAACATCCAGAGCATGTAAACCGCCGCCAGGATCACGCCGGAGGCGGCGAGGACGCCCAGGACCGTGCTCTTCTTGAACGTGCCGAGCAGGATCAGGAATTCACCCACGAACCCGTTCAGGCCCGGGAGACCGATCGAAGACAGGGTGACGATCATGAAGAAGGTGGCAAAAACGGGCATGGACTTGGAGATGCCCCCGAAATCGTTGATCAGGCGTGTGTGCCGCCGGTCGTAAATCATGCCGACGATGATGAAGAGGGCCCCGGTGGAGAGGCCGTGGTTGACCATCTGGATGACGCTTCCCTCCACGCCTTGCACATTGAGGACCACGAGGCCGAGCATGACGAAGCCCAGGTGGCTCACCGAAGAGTAGGCGACCAGTTTCTTCACGTCCGGCTGCACCATGGCGACGAGCGCGCCGTAGATGATCCCGATGACGGCCAGGACGGCGATGAGTGGATAGAAGCACTCCGTGGCGGCCGGGAACAGGGGCATGGAGAACCGGAGGAACCCGTAGGTTCCCATCTTCAGAAGGACGCCGGCCAGGATGACGCTGCCCGCGGTGGGGGCTTCGACATGGGCGTCGGGGAGCCAGGTGTGGAACGGGAACATGGGGACCTTGATGGCGAAGGAAAGGGCAAAGGCCAGGAAAAGCAGCTTTTCCGGTCCCAGGGCGAGGTGCACCCGGTAGAGATCGAAGAGATCGAAGGAGTAGAAACCGAATTGCTGCACGTGCACGAAATAGAGGTACAGGATGGCCACCAGCATCAGGAGGCTTCCGAAGAGCGTGTACAGGAAGAACTTCACGGCCGCATAGATCTTCCTGGGCCCTCCCCAGATGCCGATGATGAAGTACATCGGGATCAGCATGGCCTCCCAGAAGATGTAGAACAGAAACAGGTTCAACGACACGAAGGCCCCGAGCATGGCCGTCTGCAGGAGGAGCATGCAGACGTGGAAGCCCTTGACCCGATCTTCGATGGACCGCCAGGAAGAAAGGATGACGAGGGGCCCGAGGAAGGTGGTCATCATGAAGAGAAGAAGGCTCATGCCGTCGATGCCCACCTTGTAGACGATCCCGTACTCGGGAAGCCAGGAGGTGGACTCGATGAACTGCATGGTCTGCGTCGAGTCTGCATCGTAACCGAGAAAGAGCTTCAAGGAGATCACGAAGCCGGCCAGCATGGTGAGGAAGGTCACCCACCGGACGGCTTCTTTCTGCGATCCTCGCAGAAAGAGCAGCACGACCAGGGCCCCGGCCAGGGGGAGAAAGACAAGAACCGATATGAGATGCTGGTTAATTATTTCCATGGGCTATGCGGTCCCTACTGGAGCAAGAGAAAGCCGATGATCGCAAGGATCCCGACAACCATGGCGAATGCGTAGCTCTGCACATCCCCTACCTGAATCCGGCGAAGCGATTGCGCAGAACGCTTGAAGAACCGGGCTGTCCCGTTGACCAGCCCATCGTCGATGAAGCCTGCGTCGAATATTTTCCAGAGTATCTTCTCGGACCCACGCTGAATGGGCCTCACGAAAAGGGCATCGTAAATCTCATCCACGTAATACTTGTTGTAGACCAGGTCGTACAGGCGAGCGTACTTCCGGGCCATGATCTTCGGGATCTCTTTCGCCCGGAGGTACAGCCACCAGGCCAGCAGGATGCCCGCAGCGGCCACGGCGACGGAAAGCCCCATGAAGATGTATTCCGTTGTATGGGACCCATGGTGGTCCCCATGCGGCAGTGCGCCCACCACCGGCTCCAGGAAGTGCTCGAAATGATTCGTAAGGCCCAGGGATGCGGGCCCCCCCACGAAGCCGACGAGCGCTGCGCCCAGGGCGAGCAGTGCCAGCGGTATGTACATGACCGCCGGGGATTCGTGGGCGTGATCGTGCAGGTGATGGTCCCTCGGTTCGCCGAAGAAGGTGAGGAACACGAGTCTGGACATGTAGAAGGCCGTCACCGCGGCCCCGATCCAGAGCACGAGCCAGAGGGCGGTCGACCCGTGGTGAGAGGAGTAGGCCAGCCAGAGGATCTCGTCCTTGGAAAAGAAGCCGCTGAAGGGCGGGATGCCGCAGATGGCCACGGTGGCGACGATAAAGGTCCAGAAGGTCCAGGGCATCTTCTTCCTCAGGCCCCCCATCTTCTGGATGTCCGTCTCGTTGCCCATGGCATGCATCACGCTGCCTGCCCCGAGAAAGAGCAGGGCCTTGAAGAAGGCATGGGTCATGAGGTGGAAGATGCCGGCCGCGTAGGCGCCGATGCCGACGCCGACGAACATGTAGCCCAACTGGCTCACCGTGGAGTAGGCCAGGACCTTTTTGATGTCGTTCTGACAGATGCCGATGGTGGCTGCGAACAGGGCGGTGATCGCGCCGGTCCAGGCCACCCATTGCATGGCGAGATCGGAGGCGATGAACAGGAAGTGCATCCTGGCCACCATGTAGACGCCGGCGGTGACCATGGTCGCCGCATGGATCAGGGCGCTGACAGGCGTGGGGCCGGCCATGGCGTCCGGGAGCCAGACGTACAGCGGGATCTGGGCCGACTTGCCCATGGCGCCCATGAAGAGCAACAGGCAGATGGCCGTGATGAGGACCGGGCTCAAGAGGTGGACGTGCTCCTGGATGGAGCTGAAATCGATCGTCCAGATGCCGTGCTGTCCCAGGCCCCAGAAGAGCAGAAAGATCCCCAGGAGGAAGCCGAAGTCCCCGATCCGGTTCACCACGAAGGCCTTCAGTCCTGCATAGGCCTTCTCCGGGTCTTCGTACCAGAATCCGATCAGGAAATAGGAGCAGAGGCCCACGCCCTCCCAGCCCAGGAACAGGAGCAGCAGGTTGTTGCCCAGGACGAGGACGAGCATCATGGCCATGAAAAGGTTCAAGTAGGCGAAGTAGCGGGAATAGCCCTTGTCCCCGTGCATGTAACCGATGGAGTAGACGTGGATCAGGAATCCCACACCGGAGACCACCAGGGTCATGACCGAGCTCAGAGGATCGATACTGAAGGTAAGGTTTGCCGTGAACTCTCCGGCGGCGATCCAGGTGAAGACGGTGTCCGTGAGCAGCCTTTGCTCGGCCGGAAGGCCAAGGAGCTTCGTGAAGGCAACAACCGAGATGAGAAGGGATCCGAAGGGCGCCAGGCAGGCGACCCAGTGCACCCGCCGGGTCCCGGCCGGGCCCAGTTCGGCCCGAGCGCCCAGGCCGTTGATCACGAAACCGATCAGCGGCAGAAGCGGGATCCATCGGATATACGAAAAGACGATTGCCTCTTCCAAAAAACTATCCTTTCATCAGGTTGATCTCATCCAGATTCACCACCCTCCGGGCCCGGAAGATCTGGACCACGATGGCCAGCGCCACGGCCGCTTCTGCGGCGGCCACGGTCATGATCATGAACACGTAGATGTGACCGGTATAGTCCATGTGCTGCCGGGAGAAGTCGATGAAGGCAAGATTTGCCGCGTTCAGCATCAACTCGACCGACATGAGAACGATGATCGCATTCCTGCGCACCACGAAGCCCGTGGCCCCGATGCCGAACAGAATGATGCTGAGAACGAGCGTCTCACTCGTCATTGCCCATCCCCTTTTTCCTTCCTTGTCAGGACGACCGCCCCGATGATGGCCGCCAGCAGCAGGAGAGAGACCATCTCGAAGGGAAGGAGATACTTGGTGTACAGGATGGTTCCGACCTCCTTGACCGTCCCGAAATCCGGGTCGAGCGTGGAGGAGGGCGCCCAGAGATGCTTGGTAACCCTTAACATCAGTATTGTGCCGACCGCCCCGATCAGGTAAGCGCCTGCCACCCTGCGGACCGTGACACGCCTCTCCCCCAGTTCCTGGGGAGAGAGGTTCAGGAGCATGAGGACGAACAGGATGAAGACCATGATCGCCCCGGCGTAGACCAGGACCTGCAGGATGGCCATAAGGTGGGCGGACTGCAGCGCGAAGATGCACGCCACGGAAAGCAGGCAGCCGGTCAGCGCAAGAGCGCTGCGCATGGGATTCTTGGCGGAAACGACCATGAGGGCCATCGTGACCGCAATGCCTGCAAAGATGTAGAAGAAGATCGCCTGAATCATGAAGCAGGCTCCTTCCCGTCCGCGAGGAGAAAATCCCGGTCGTAGACGGCTCGGACCGAGTCTCCCATCTCGGAAAGCTCGGTCATCTCGATCGCGTCTTTCGGGCAGGCCTCCACGCAGAAGCCGCAGAAAATGCAGCGGGTGATGTCGATCTCGTACCGTTTCGGGTAGTTGCCCTTGCTCGGGTCCGGGTAGGCCGCCGGTTCGACGAAGATGCAGTGGGACGGACAGTTCTCTACGCAGAGCTTGCACGCCACGCATCGCATGGACCCGTCTTCGTTCTTCTTCAGCCGATGCCTTCCACGGAACCGGGGCGAGTATTCCCTCGTCTCGTCCGGGTACTGGATCGTCACGACCGTGCGGTTTTTGAACGGATAGGTGGCCAGGTTCCGGAGGAGATGCTTCAGGGTAAGCCCCATCCCCTTGAGGATCTCGATCAGGTAGATCCTCTCGCTCATCGGATACCGCTTTCCCTCGGGGGGGGACACAGGCTTTGTCTTGATCATTCTTTAGTAGACTCCAAGCACGAACGGAACGATCGACGTGACGAAGATGTTCGCCAGGGCCAGGGGCAGCATGACCCGCCAGCCCAGGTTCATCAACTGATCGTAACGGAAGCGGGGCAGCGTCCAGCGAATCCAGACGAAGACCCACATGATAAACCAGAGTTTGAACGCAAACATGCCGACCTGAAGGGCGGCCGCAACCAGCGGCCCCTTCCAGCCAGCCAGCACCTCGGTGGGCAGCCACGGGATCTGCCACCCGCCCAGGAAGAGGCTCACGATGAACCCGGAGGCGACCATCATGTTCACATACTCGGCCATGAAGAACATGGAGAACTTGAAACTCGAGTATTCGAGATGATAGCCCGCAACGATCTCCGCCTCTGCCTCCGGAAGGTCGAAGGGGATCCGGTTCGTTTCCGCGAGAGCAGCGACGAAGAACAGGAGGAAGCCCAGGGGCTGCACCACGATGCCCCACCGCGGCAGGAAGCCGAACAACAGGTCTCCCTGCATCCGTACGATGTCGTTCAGTTGAACCGATTCGAACACGATGAGGATGCCGATGACCGACAGGCCCATGGAGACTTCGTAACTGACCATCTGCGCCGAAGAGCGAAGCCCGCCCAGAATCGAGTACTTGTTGTCCGGCGACCAGCCGCCGAAGACGATCCCGAACACGCCGAGGGACGCGATGGCGAAGATGAACAGGACGCCCACGTTCAGGTCGGCAACCTGCAGGGGGATCTCGTACTTGCCGAGAACGAGCACGTCGCCGAAAGGAATGACCATGAAGGTCAGGAGCGCGGGGATCATCGAAAGGGCCGGAGCCAGGAAGAACAGGAACCGGTCCGCCTTCTCCGGCAGGAATTCTTCCTTCACGAGGAGCTTCAGCGCATCTGCGATCGGTTGCATCAGGCCCGCGTTCCGAAACCCGAAAAGAGTCACCCGGTTCGGTCCCACCCGGTCCTGGATGAAGCCTGCGGCCCGCCTCTCGATCCATACGGCCAGGATCACGCCGGTGAGCAGCACGACCGGGACCACGAGCGGGAAGAGCAGGTTTTGCACGGTCCAGACCAGATAGTCAATCCACATTTTCTCTCGAATACCTTTTCCAGCTACCTGTCGAGTTCACCGGCGATGATGTTCAGGCTCCCGACGATGGCGATGAGATCCGCAATCATGCTTCCCTCGACGAGTTGGGGCAGCGCCTGAAAGATGGCGAAGCAGGGCGGTCGCACCTTGATGCGATAGGGCCGCTTCGTTCCGTCGCTCACGATGTAGTATCCGAGCACACCGTTAGCAGCCTCTGTGACCGAGTAGATCTCTCCTTCCGGAGGAATGATCCCGTCCACGATCAGCTTGGTGTGCTGGACCAGGGCCCCGAACTTCGTGTAGACCGCATCCTTCTCCGGAAGGGAGACGCGCCTGTCTTCTGCGGAGATGGGCCCCTCCGGCAGGCCGTCCAGGGCCTGTTCGAGGATGCGCAGGCTCTGGCGCATCTCTTCCATGCGCACCAGATAGCGATCGTAGGTGTCACCGTTGCTTCCTACAGGGATATCGAAGTCGAACTTATCGTAATCGTAGTAAGAGTTCGCTTTTCGTACGTCGAAGGGAACGCCGCTGGCCCGCAGGCAGGGGCCGGTGAATCCCCAGTTGAGCGCTTCGTCGCCCGAGATCACGCCCACGCCCAGGGTTCGGTCCACGAAGATCCGGTTCTTCGTGATCAGGGTCTCGGTCTCTTCGATCGCCCGGGGAATTCTGTCCCGGATATACTCCCGGCACTTGTCCACCCAGCCGTCGGGCAGATCGTGGGACAGGCCCCCGATGCGCGTGTAGGTAGTCGTCATCCGCGCGCCACAAAGGGCCTCGAGGAGTTCGTAGACGTTTTCCCGCTCCCGGAAACAGTACCAGTAAGGCGTCAGCGCGCCGATGTCCACCAGGTTGGCGGCGATGCAGACGAGATGGTCGATGATGCGCGATAGTTCGTTGACGATCACGCGGATGTACTGGACCCGCTTCGATACCTCGATCCCGAGAAGCTTCTCGACCGCCCTGCAGTAGCCCACATTGTTCATCATGGCGGAGCAGTAGTTGAGGCGGTCCGTCAGGGGGATGACCTGCTGGTACTTGAGGGCTTCCGAGCTTTTCTCGAAGCCCCGGTGGAGGTAGCCGATCTCCGGGTCGGCCTTGAGGATCGTCTCTCCCTCGAGCCGGGCCAGGATGCGCAGGGTCCCGTGCGTGGTCGGGTGAGCCGGCCCGATGTTCAGGGTCATCCACTCCGGTTCTTCCCCGGTTTCTTCGGACCCGTCCCCGTTGCCTCTCGATTGCCCCTCTTCCCAGCCCAGGTTCGTCGGCCGGGTGAGCTTCTGGCGCTTCTTGATCGGATAGTCCTTGCGCAGGGGGTGGCCCACGAAATCCTCGTGGTTGAGGATCCTTCGCAGATTCGGGTGCCCCTCGAACCGAATCCCGTACTGATCAAAGGCCTCCCGTTCGAACCAGTCGGCAGCCTTCCAGATCCCGATTGCCGTGGGCAGGGTCGGATCCTCTTCTCTAACGCCGACCTTGAGGCGGATGTGCCCGCCCGTTTTCAGAGAGTAGAGGTGGTAGACGACCTCGAACCGGTTTTCCCGTCCCGGGTAGTCGGCCCCGCATATGTCCTCGAGGAGGGTGTATTCCGCGTCCGGGTTGCTGTACAGGAACCGGAGCACCTGTATGATGCTCTCCCGGGTTACAACCACGGCCTCTTCGTCGCGGAAGCCCGGGGCAAGCGAGACGGCGTCCGGGAACTTCTCGAGAAGGGTCTGTGCTACGAGGTCTGCCAAGGCTTCAATAGCTCCTATTCTTCATCGGGCCCTATTCTCCGCAGTACTTGGGATCCCGGATTGATTCGCCCTCGATGATCTTCTGGATCTTGATCAGGCCGTCCAGGAAGGCTTCCGGCGTAGGCGGACATCCCGGTACGTACACATCGACAGGGATGATCGTGTCGATCCCCTGAACGGTGCAGTAATTGTCGTAGATGCCCCCGGAGCACGCACAGGCTCCGTGCGCCATCACCCACTTGGGTTCGCATATCTGGTCGTAGATCTTCTTGAGGATCGGCGCCATCTTCTCGCTGATGGTCCCGGAGACGACGAGCATGTCCGCCTGGCGGGGGGAGAACCGGATCACCTCCGCACCGAATCGGGAGATGTCATAGTGGCTGGCCGCCACGGCCATGAACTCGATGGCGCAACAGGCGGTCCCAAAGGCATAGGGCCAGCAGGAGTACTCGCGGCACCAGTTCAGGATGGCGTCAACGGGCTTTACGAACGGGCTGTTTCGCAGGATACGCGAGGTTTCTATTCCCAATTCAAGGCACCCTTTTTCCAGACGTATACGAAGGCCACGACGAGAACCAGCAGAAACGTCATCATCTCGATCAACCCGAGGAGACCGAGCTTCCGGAGAAGGACGGCCCACGGGTACATGAACACCACCTCAACGTCAAACAGGAGGAACAGGACAGCGACGACATAGAACTTGATGGAGAAGCGGGCCCTTGCGTCACCGATCATCGGGTCGATCCCGCACTCGTAGGTGGACTTCTTTTCAGGCGTCGGTCGGTTGGGACCGAACAGGAGGGACACACCGATGAGCACGGCGGCCAGCAGGGCGGCCCAGAGAACGCCTACGATGACGGGGATATACTGTGATAACATGGGCTTTTTTTCGTTGTTCTCGGATGTCGGAGGAGCAGGAAGGCCCCTCAAAAGGCTGAACGAAACTCAGTAGATATCATATTGACAAAAGGAAAACAAGATCCCGCCTAACAGCCGTCTCAAGGCGGGCAGGAGCCCTATGCTGTTAGGTATTAGGTGTTAGGTATTAGCCCACCCCCCTCTCCCCTATCTGTTCGAGGACGGGAGGATCGAGAGTCCTGGTGGCGGCAAGGGCTGGGAGCTAATACCTAATACCTAATACCCAAATACAGCCAACGGGCCTCGGCCCGGAGCCTCACCCACCCGATGTCTGGGGAAACGCCGTGTTCGCGTAGAGGTATTCCACTTTCTCCTTGTGTCGGAGTTCCTCATTCGCCATTCTCTCCAGCAGGTCTTTCACGGGCCCGTCCGGATGGAGCCGGCTCAGGTCGCCGTAGAACAGATGCGAGGCCTGCTCCCGCTTTGCCGCCAGGAGAAAGGCCTCTTGGGGAGACAAGGACTCCGAGGGGACCGGCTCTTCCTCCAGGTGTTCGAGAATCTTGTACTCCACGACCTCGGTCAGCCGAAGCGTGCCCTCCTGGATCTCGCCTTTCAGATACTTCTCCAGGAATTCCTTGTGTTTGACCTCCTCGTTGGCCAGGAATCCAAGGCTTTCCTGGGTGGAGGCATCAGAAACGCGCCCCGCGAGGGCGAGGTAGAACTTCTGAGCCGCTTCTTCCTTCTCGATGGCGAACTCGATGATCTTTCCGAGCGGACTGTCTTTTTCCATGGGTCTGCTCCCGGGAAAGAGGTTGTTCTTGGGAACCAAGATGGAAGGGACAAGGTCTTAGAATCTATAAGCTTTTATTCATATCTTCTTCTTGTCCCCCAGTCAAGCAGGGAGGACCGGTGGAGAAGGCCCCTTATGGGTCGAAAAGGCTATGCTTTTCGCTCCGTCGAAAAACCTTTTGTTTTTCACCGGGGGTTGATAAAGTCTTTCGTTGGAACCGAAAAGAGACCTGGAGGACGAATCGATGGATGGTTTCCCCTTTGTCCCTTCGAGAAGAAGATTTTCATGCCGGAGGGTGCTGCTCTTTGGAATTGCCCTTTCGATCCTGAGTCTCGGGATCGGCTGCGGCGATTTCACCCTCTTCGGGGAAGACGACCAGGGCGTTTGTGATCCCGACCCCTGTGGGAGCAAGGACAACGCAACGGCCGGGACGTGCGTGGCCGATGGTGAGTCTGATTACACATGCGATTGCGAGTCCGGGTATTTCTGGAAGGACGACGGGAACACGTGCGAGGATCCATGTGCTTCCGACCCGTGTGACAGTATCGAGAATGCGGCAGATGGCTCGTGCGAAGGAATCAGTCTTACCGACTTCGATTGTGATTGCGATTCCGGTTATGTCTGGGACGGGACTTCCAACAGTTGCGAGGATGATCCGTGTAACCCCGACCCGTGCGCTGGCATAGACGATGCTACTCCGGATACGTGCACGACCCTGGGAGCCGATGATTACACCTGTGATTGCGATGATGGATATTTCTGGAAGGGTGACGGAAACACCTGCGAAGATCCGTGTGATCCGGACCCGTGCGACGGAATCGAGAACGCGGAACCGGAGACCTGTACGGGAGTCGCTTGGGACGGCTTCGAGTGTGAGTGCGAAGGCGATTTTGTCTGGGACGGCCCCACCGAGAGCTGCGAGGCCGATCCGTGCGAGTCGGACCCGTGTGACGGCATCGACAACACGGTTGCCGACACCTGCGTGGCTCAGGGTGCGGATGACTTCACGTGCGAGTGCGATACGGGATATTTTTGGCAGGAAATCGGAAACACCTGCGAGAATCCGTGTGATCCCGACCCGTGTGCCGGTCGCGACAACGCGGTAGCCGGATCGTGCGATGGACTGGGTCCGGATGCCTTCACCTGCGACTGTGACCCGGACCATGCATGGAACGCCGAGAGCGAGCAATGTGAAATTGAGGCCGTCGGGACTTGTGATGACCTCAAGGCCTGTTTGGGGGAATGTACTGGAATCACGGACTCTACTTGTCCGATCACATGCCAGGCAACATGGACAGGCTGCGACTGTGAGTTTGACACCGGTGCCTTGTTCGAGTTGTGTGCATTCTCGTGCGCAATTGACTGCATTGATAGTGCAAGCAAGGCCTGTTGGGATTGCGTGCTGGACTGTGGCTTCGACAGCCAATGCCAATGATCCGGGGCGCGGGAGATCCTCTACAGGACGGCAGCGGGCACAGTGCTGGTGGGTGCCGCTCACTTCGAGGACGACGAGAGCGAGGAAGGGTTGCGGGGTCGGATCCCTGACCCCCGACCCCTGGTCCCTCATCTAGCATTGAGGCTGTCCTCTATCGTTCCCCTGCTTCTTCCTCTACCTTCTCTACTTTGCCCGCATACCAGTCCATCTGCCGGAGGATGCCCCGGAGGATGGCAACCTCTCGGGAATCCGGGCCGACCCGGCCAAGAAGCCTGCGCAGTACCCGCAGGACCCGGTCCGGATTCTGCGGGTCGAGGAAGCCGACCCGCAGAAGGACCTTGCGCGCGTGTTGGTAGAGTTCCTCCAGTTCCTCCGAGGTGGCCGGCGATTCCTGGGCAGGCACTTCCGGATTACCTGCCGCGGCACCACCCCTGAGCTCGTAGCAGATCAGCAGCACTGCCTGAGCCAGGTTCAAAGAGCGGTGTTCCGGAGCCGTGGGTACGGTCACTACGAGGTTGCAGAGGTCCAGTTCCGCATTGGTCAATCCCCGGTCCTCTCTCCCAAAAACGACCCCGAACCGGATTTCCGGCCCGAGCCTGGAAGCATGCTCCCGGAGTCCCTGTGGGTCGAGCAGTGGATTGCGGCCCTGCCCCTTCCTGGCGGTGCACCCGGCCACCACCTGGATGTCGGCCAGGGCCTCGCCCAGGGAAGGGAAGACCCGCGCCTGCTCGAGGATGTCCTCAGACCCGGCGGACATCCGGCGGGCCGGGTCGGAGAGGTGTTCGTTCGTGCCGTCCGGATAGACGAGCCTGAGGCGAGAGAACCCCATGTTCTTCATCGCCCTTGCCACGGCTCCTACGTTCACGGCAAGACTTGGCTCGACCAAGATGATCGATGCGGATTCGGTGCAGTTCACTTTTGGGGTGCCTCCAGGGAGGCATTGTACACGATCTCAACCTCGGAGTCTCCGCGCCATGGGGCGGAGTGCCTTGGTGAGAAAGGGAATTCTCTTGAGTCTCGGCCACTGTACGAGCCGAAGGTTGGCCAGTAGGTTCAGGAGGAGAACATCCAATCGCAGATAGGTTGGAGGAAGGAAGAGACGCCGGGCCAGGGAGGGCAATGAATAGAAGTGCTGGCACTCGCGGAGAAACATCTCCTGGAGTTCAGCCGGGGTCATTGCTTTTGGAACAAAGGTGACCACATCGGTGCGCGTGTCTTCCAGGAAAGCATTGGGCAGGAGCCGCCCCTCCTGCTCCAACCTTCTGAAGAGCCTGGTCCCGTAAATCGGCCTGAGAATAAAGGGGGCAACAAAATGGAGACGGCATCGAGTCAGGAACCTGGCCGTATCCAGGAGCGACTCCTTCGTGTCCTGGTCGAAGCCGAACATCACGTTCGCAACCAGAACGATCTTCTTGCTCTGGATCTTTCCGATTTGTTCCGGGTATCTCTCTACCCGGTTGCACTTCTTTCCCGCCTGGCGCAGGCTATCCTGGTTGGTGCTTTCCAGCCCCACACTCAGCTGTGTGCAGCCGCTCTCGGTTGCGAGGTCCAACAGCTCATCATCACTCGCAATATCCAGGGTGCATTCCGCACACCACTCGATATTCAGGGGAATCAACGCCCTGAACAGCGCCTTTGCGTGGCGCCTGTTGCCGATGAGGTTGTCGTCTACGAAGAGAATCTTGCGCTGTTCCACCTTGTCGAGGACTGCCCGTATGTCTCTGACCACGTCCTCAACCGGTCGACAACGTACCTTGCTTCCGAACATTTCCGGAATCGTGCAGAATTCGCACCGCGTCGGGCATCCCTTCGATGTCAGCACCGGATAGTAGGTCCTTCCTGCGTTCTTGCCAAGATTGAGAAGCTCGTATCGCGGCACGGGGATGCCCTCGAGTTCTACATGTCCCTCGGTTCTGTAGAATTCCTCCAGCTTGTTGTTCCTGGCATCCCGGATGATCTTGGGCCAAATGTGCTCTGCTTCTCCAACGGCAACCGCGTCGGCATGTTCCTTGACCCGTTCCGGAACGATCGATGCGTGGATTCCCCCCATCACCACCTTCCGCCCCCGTTCTCTGAAGCGGTCTGCCAGCCGATACGCGTCCTTTGCGTGTGTGGTCAGAGAGCTGATCCCAACGAGGTCGTAGTCGACATGGAGGTCCGAATCGATGCTCTGTTGCCCTATGTAGCGGATATCGACCTGAACGTCTTCCGGCACAAACCCGGCCAGGTAAGGCAATGTGAGGGGTATGGTGGATGTCCAGGCCGTTCCGCGCCCCCCTATAGCGCCCCCGGGGTGTACGAGCAATATTCGCATGAAAGCTCCTCCCGATGCTTGACTTGGCTGCAATATAGTCCAGAACGAAAGCATTAAGAAAGGGGTTTTTGTGAAGGAGCCTCTGAAAGGCGGTCTTCCTTCGCCCCTGTTGGCTGGACCTCAGAAGGGGGGTGCGGCATAATCAGAATCCCGGGATCAGGGGTCGGGGGTCAGGCCCGGCGCCACACAGCCCCAACGACTCGATGTGGAACGGGGAAACGGAGTGGGACATGGAGAGAATTCTGCCGGGCGATGCCCTTATTGTCGTGGATGTGCAGAACGACTTCTGTCCGGGTGGCGCACTGGCAGTGCCCGACGGGGATGCGGTGGTTCCAGTGATCAACCGGCTCATGCGGATCTTTCCGATCGTGGTCGCCACCCAGGACTGGCATCCCGAGGGGCACATTTCTTTCGCGAGCCGGCATGAAGGGAAGAACCCCTTCGAGGTCATTGAAATCCAGGGGACCGAGCAGATGCTCTGGCCCGACCACTGCGTGGAGGGCACGGCCGGAGCGGCCTTCCACCCGGGGTTGGACGCGACTCCCCTGCGATGCGTGCTTCGGAAGGGCACCAACCGCGAGGTGGACTCCTATTCCGCCTTTGCCGAGAACGATCGCAAGACGACGACCGGGTTAGCCGGGCTGCTCAGAGAGTTGGGCGTGAAGCGAATCTTCGTGAGCGGGCTGGCCACTGATGTCTGCGTGCTTGCCACGGCCCTGGACGGTCACTCCGCGGGATTTCAAGTGGCTGTCCTGGAGGACGCCTGCCGCCCCGTGGACGTGCCTCCCGGGAACTTGGACCGGGCGCTCGAAGAGATGCGGGGCAGGGGTGTCCTCATCCTTCAATCCGATGAACTGCAGGACTGACGGGCACAGGGCAAATCCGAAATCCGAATATCGAAATCCGAAACAAGTTCGAATATCGAATGACCAAAACCATGGATGGCCCGGCGTGCCGATGGAAAGACTCATGGCGCATAACGAAGTGGATCTACGGGACATTGAGCTTCGTTTCGGTCTGGTTGTCAGATCCCACCGGATCGGCGAGCTGAATCTCCGTGTCGCGCAGGTGGACCGTGTGGACGACATGGTCCACGAAGTCTATCCGGAAGCGGTAAGCGTCCACGGGGACGCGCCCGTGTGGATGATCACCTGGCCCGCGGCCCTCGCTCTGGCAGAGCACCTCGTATTTAACGAAGATGTGGCCGGGATGCGTGTATTGGAACTCGGCTGCGGCACCGCGGCTCCGGGCATCGCGCTCGAGCGGGCCGGCGCCCGCGCGGTCTGTACCGACTACGACCCGCTCGCCCTTGCCATGGCCGGCCACAATGCCGGGCTCAACGGGTGTGGCGCCTTCGAGACCCACCTGCTCGATTGGTACGACCCGGACCTTTCCGGTGGCTTCGATCTGGTGGTCGGCTCCGAGATCGTATATTTCGAGAAGAGCTTCTCTCCCCTTCTCGAGGTCTTGTGCAAGTACACGACCCCTGAGGGTCGTATCATCCTGTCCGATCAGGGGCGTCCGCAAGTGAAGCCCTTCCTCGAGTTGTGCCGTCGCGCCGGGTTCGAGCACGAACAGCGGCTCCAGACCGTACACCTTCCCGACCTGAGCCAGCAGATCCGCATTACAACGCTCCATCGAGTGGGCTGACCGTCTCCTCACGGCCCCATGGTTCACTCAATGCCTCACGACCGTGCGGGGCAAACAGATCCAGCTCCGGGCCCATGGGGACGATCCCGGTCGGGTTGATCGTCCGGTGGCTCTCGTAATAGTGGCGCTTGATGTGCTCGAAATTCACGGTTTCCGCTATGCCCGGCACCTGATAAAGATCCCGAAGGTAGTTCGACAGGTTCGGATAGTCGGTGATTCGTCGCAGGTTGCACTTGAAGTGCCCCACGTAGACGGCGTCGAAGCGCACCAGGGTCGTGAAGAGCCGCCAGTCCGCCTCCGTGATGCTCGATCCCACGAGGTAGCGCTGAGGCCCGAGCCTCTGTTCGAGCATGTCGAGGGCCGCGAACAGGGCGACGAACGCCTCCTGGTAGGCCTCCTGGGTGGTTGCGAAGCCGCATTTGTAGACGCCGTTGTTCACTCGGTCGTAGACCCTTGCGTTGATCACATCGATCTCGTGACGAAGGGCCTCAGGGTAGAAGTCCAGGCCGGCTTCACCGAAGGTGTCGAACTCGCTGTTGAACATGCGGATGATCTCGGACGATTCGTTACTGACGATCGTCCCTGTCTTCCTGTCCCAGAGGACCGGGACGGTCACGCGGCCCGTGTACTTGGGCCTGGCCGCGGTGTAGACCTGATGGAGGTAGGCGGCGCCGTTCACCGAGTCCGGTATGCAGCCCGGCTCATCGCTGAAGGTCCAGCCCTGCTCCGCCATGAGCGGGTCCACGACGGACAGGGAAATCACGTTCTCGAGCTTCTTCAGTTTGCGGAAAATGAGCGTCCTGTGTGCCCAGGGGCAGGCGAGCGATACGTAGAGATGATACCGGTCCGGTTCGGCCTCGAACCCGGACGACCCGTCCGCCGTCACCCAGTCGCGGATGGCGGCGTCCTGCCGGACGAAGCGACCCGCCGTGGATTTTGTGTCATACCACTGGTCGTGCCACCGGCCATCGATTAAGAGTCCCATGGCTATCTCCTGACGCAATTGTTTTCATCATATCCTTACGATGCCGGAATTGGAGCGGGGGATTTTCCGGATCCTTTGGGCGCATTTCCGACAGCCCGTGGGTGTCCCCGAACGCAGCTCGTCTGTGGGCCGAATGGACATCGGGCACGGGCACGATAGCCACCGGCTGCCTGCTGCTAGCCACAAAACCGTTTGAAAAGCTTGACAAATCAGCTCCCGTGTACTATTTGGTCTTGAATTTTGACGTCTTATCAACTCAACAAACGAAAGAAGGGGGGAAAGAAATGGATCGAATCAGAAGATGGGCATGGGTTCTTGCCGTCCTATCCGCCGTTGCGGTGGTCGGGCTCTGCCCGCCGCAGGCCGCTGCCTTCAATCAGCCCGTCTACAACCTGGGTCTCACGAATGCCCTGGACGCCGCCATCCCCGGTCCGGGCATCTATGGGATGTTCTATGGTCAGTTCTATTTTGGGAACAAGATCGAGGTGAACGATGATGTCCCTCAAGACGTTGATCTCGGGCTTCCTGAACCCGTAAACGTGAAGGCCATCCTCGAGGACACGCAGATTACCTCGATGGCCGCTGTCTGGCAGATCGCGTATATCTCCAAGCTGGAGGTCCTGGGCGGCTTCTTCGGGTGGAACATCGTGATCCCGGTGGTGGTCATCAATTCGAAGGGCCCCATCAACGGGCTTGTTTCGCAGGGCCAAATCGAAAACACAGGGAGCATTGGGGATATCATCACGGGCCCGGTGTTCCAGTGGAGCGGCAAGAGCCTTTTCGGAAAGCCCTGTTTTCACCGGGTCGAGCTGGACGTGATCGTGCCCACGGGCAAGTATTCGGAAGACTATCTGATCAACCCGGGCTCGAACATCGTGACCTTCAACCCCTACTATGCCTTCACCATCTTCCCGACGCCGAAGACGGATTTCAGCATGCGGATCCACTACGCCTGGAACTCCACGAACAACAGCCCCTACCTGGATCTCTACGGCCCCGACGCGAGTCTGCAGCCGGGCTCGAATATCCATTTCAACTACACGCTGCAGCATAACTTCTACAAGACGCTCTGGGGCGGCATCGCCGGGTACTGCATGTGGCAGCTCAATGACGACGATCTGGAGAATAACGGGGGACTTTCGGCCATTCCTGGCATGGCCGACGCCCTCGTGCAGAAGGAACAGGTCTACTCGATCGGTCCGATTCTGAGCATGACACCGCTGAAGAACCTGCTCCTCAGCTGGGCATCCGTCTGGGAGATGGGCGCGAAGAACCGGACGGAAGGGTTCAAGACGACATTCAAGGTTCTTTACGGGTTCTAGATCCGGATCAGAATTTCCACAGGACCGGATCCCTGTCCAGAGGGTCCGTGACCCTGCGCCCGATCTCGTCCATCCGGGCCAGATCGGGCGCGGTCAGTCGAACCTCCCCCGCCTTCGCATTCTCCGGGGCCTGTTCGGCGTTCCGAGCACCCGCGATCGCGCACGTTGCGGGTTGTGCGATGACCCACGCGAGTGCGAGTTGCCCCATTGTGATCCCGTGGCCGTCCGCAATCGGACGGAGTGCGTCAAGCGCTTCGTGCACCCGTTCCGAGTGCTCCTCCCCGAAAAGCCTGTTTTTCGCACGGTGGTCCCGTCGGGAGAACTTGTGGCCCTTTCCGAACTTGCCCGTGAGCAGCCCCTGGGCCATGGGTGAATAGGCGAGCAGGGTGATGCCGTTCTCCCGGCAATAGGGCATCGCGTCCTCTTCTGCGTGACGCCAGAAGAGGGAGTAGGGCGGCTGGAGGCTCACGATCCGGCCGTGTCTGCATGCTTCCTCCAACTGGGCCCGGGAGAAGTTCGATACGCCGATGGCGCGAATCTTGCCCTGCGCCTCGAGATCGTTCATGGCCCCCATGGTTTCCTCGATCAGGACGATCTTGCTCTTGAACGATCCTGCGGGCCAGTGGATCTGATAGAGATCGATATAGTCGGTTTTCAAATTCTCCAGAGAGCGATGGCACGCCTCGATGACCTGGTCGTACTGGAGATGATCCGGGGACACCTTGGTCGCCAGGACGACCTGGTCCCGCACGGAAGCGAGTGCCGCCCCGAGGATCCGCTCCGAGTGCCCCTTTCCGTAAGACTCTGCCGTGTCGAAGGTGGTGATGCCCGCATCATGGGCAGCCCGGATCGCCTTTGTCGTTTCCGCATCGTCGATACCCGCCCACATGGCCTTTCCGGCCTGCCACGTTCCCATGATGATCTGCGTGACCTCTATTTCCGAGGTCCCGAGTCTCAAACGTTCCATGAAAGCCTCCTCGCTCGAAGTCCGCGTTGTCCGACAAGGGCCCCTATTCTACCTCAAACGCGTTCTCTTGAGCACCGTCCTCCAAGATAGTGTCATAAACTATGCGGATGCGTTGGCTATTCGGCTATTAGCTTCTAGCCCACCCCGCCGCACCTTCCTGTGCGTCTCTCCGGGGGGGATGGTGGAGCTAACAGCTAACAGCCGAGGGCTCACGGAGTCCAGGAAGACCGAGACGCAACAGAGATCACACTTGTTGACAGACAAGGGGCCTGTCTCATACTGTGATTTCTTAAGGAGATTGTTCCGTGGTTGAGCACGCAGAGTCTGGAGTCGTGAATATCCGCTTGTTCGGCTTTCTTCGGTCCTTCATGAAGGAGAAGGGCTTGCCGGATCAGTTCGAACAAAGCATGCCCTCGGAAGGCAGATCGGGGCTCCATGTGGCGGCCGAACTCGGGCTGCCGGCGGAGAGAATCGAGGCCGTATTCAGAAACGGCCTGATTCAACAGCTGGATGCAAAGATCTACCCTGGAGATCGAGTGGCCTTCGTTCCGGCCGGGACGCCGGGACCGTATCGCGTTCTTCTGGGAATGGTCAAAGGAAAATGAAATGAGCAAGAAGAGCCTATCGCTGCGGGTCGTGGAAGCCCTGAAGAAGGACGTGGGCCTTCATGTCGTGCGGATCGACAAGAAGGACATGACCAAGCTGGGAATCAAGCCGGGCGACATCGTCCTGATGAAGGGGGAGAAGAAGACCCTTGCCCGTGCCATGCATTCCCTGATGTATGACCGGGGGAACGCCCAGATACAGATGGACGGCGTGCTCCGAGAGAACGCGGGAGTCGGGCTCGACGACACCCTGCAGGTGACTCCGGCCACACCCCGGACGGCTACGGAAATCAGGCTCTCTCTCCTTCAGCCCGAGACGGCCTCGAGGGCGCAGGACACCGAGTACATACGCCGCGTGATTCAGGGCATGCCCCTCATGGTGGGCAATCAGTTTCGCGTGCGCTTCATGGGTTCGGGCTTCCGACTCTACAAGCTGGTCGAGGCGCAGCCCGCACAGGAAGTCGTGGTCGGCCCGCAGACCGAGATCGAGATCGAACAGGAAGGGGCCGGTGACGAGCAGGACAAGCGCAAGACGGGCATCACCTACGAGGACATCGGGGGGCTCTGGGAGGAGATCCAGCGGATCCGTGAGATGATCGAGCTTCCGTTGAAGCATCCCCAGGTCTTTCAACGGCTGGGCATCGACCCGCCGAAAGGGGTCCTTCTTCACGGTCCGCCGGGCACGGGCAAGACCCTGATCGCCAAGGCCGTTGCGAACGAGGCGAACATCCACTTCATCAGTGTGAACGGCCCGGAGATCGTGAACAAATTCTACGGTGAGAGTGAGGCGCAGATTCGCGGGCTCTTCGAAGAGGCGGCGGAAAAGGCGCCCAGTATTCTGTTCATCGATGAAATCGACGCCATCTCCCCGAAGCGGACCGAGGTGACCGGCGAGGTCGAGAAGCGGATCGTGGCACAGCTGCTCGCCCTGATGGACGGTTTGAAGTCACGGGGAGAGGTGATCGTGATCGGGGCGACGAACATCCCGAACGTGATCGATCCGGCGCTGCGCAGGCCGGGCCGTTTCGATCGTGAGATCGCCACGAAGATTCCGGACAGGCAGGCCCGTATGGAGATCCTGCAGATCCACACCCTGGGCATGCCCCTGGGGGAGGACGTGGACCTCGGGAAGCTTGCCGAGATCACCCACGGTTTCGTGGGCGCGGATCTGGAAGCCCTGTGCCGGGAGGCGGCCCTGTTTCGCCTGCGGACCCTCATGGAAACCACGAACATGCTTCAGGAAGGCCTTACCCTGGAGTTCATGGAGGGATTGACCCTCTCCATGGACGATTTCCTGAATGCCTTGAAGATGGTGGACCCTTCGGCGATCCGGGAGATCTTCGTAGAGATCCCCGAGGTCCACTGGGACGACATCGGCGGGCTGGAAGAGGTGAAGTCCAGGCTGCAGCAGATCGTGGAGTGGCCCATCCAGTATCGGGAATTGTACAAGGAGATGAACTGTCCCCCGCCCAGGGGCATCCTCCTGACCGGGCCGCCCGGAACCGGAAAGACGATGCTCGGCAAGGCGCTGGCCACCGAGACCCAGCGCAACTTCATCGCCATCAAGGGGCCGGAGCTCCTGTCCAAGTGGGTGGGAGAGAGCGAGAAGGGAGTCCGGGAGGTATTTCGAAAGGCGAGGCTCGCGGCGCCGAGCATTCTCTTCTTCGATGAGATCGACGCGGTGATACCGGTGCGGGGCCCGGGAGAGGCGGATGCTCGGGTCACCGAGAAGGTGATCAGCCAGTTCCTGACAGAGATGGATGGCGTGGAGGTTGTGGGGGACGTGATCGTCCTGGCCGCAACGAACCGGGCGGACCTGCTCGATCCTGCGATCCTGCGGGCCGGCCGGTTCGATGTGATCCTGGAGCTCGATGTGCCGGTCCTGGAGGCCCGCAAGAAGATCCTGGCCGTCCAGAACGAGGGACGCCCGGTGAACCGAAAGGTGGACATGAACGAGGTCGCCCTCCTGACGGAAGGCTTTGTCGGATCCGAGATCGCCTGGGTCTGCGATCGGGCCCTTGGACTCGCGATCGGGAAATACATTCGTGAGAATCCGGAACGATGCGAGACCCCGCCCTTCGACATAGAGATTCGGAAACGGCATTTTCTGGAGGCCCTTGACGAGTACAAGAGCAGGAGAAAGGATCGGATGCCCGGGTGACCCGGCCCATCTATGGGGTTTTCTGCATATAGACGAACTCGAGGGCCTCTGATATCTTTTCGCGCTTGAGGACACGATAGCCGAGTCTTGCGTAGAGCCGGAGATTGCCTTCGCTCCTGTGCCCGGTGAAGAGCTCGAATCGTTCGGCTTCTGGAAAGCACTTCTCGATCTCGTTCATCAGGGAGGTGCCGAGGCCCTCTCCCTGATGGGCCGGGTGGACGATCAACCTGCCGATGAAACAGGTCCCCCGGCTCAGTCGCCCGCGCACCGAGCCGATGATCTTTCCCTTCTGGGAGGCCCTCAGGAAGAGGTTGTCGTCAAAATCGGCCACCATCTCTTCGTGGGTCTGGATCAACGGCGGAATCGTGTAGTCGTCGTAGATGGCTGCCTCGCTCCGGTAGGCGAGCTTCTGTAGTTCGAGAATCTCTCTTGCGTCCCGAACATCCGCAGGCTCTATACTTGTTCTATTCACAAAAGCACCCCCTGCCTTTCACGAGGGGAGAAGGAGAATGCTCATGACGAACGAACCAGACTTGAAGGCGTTGCAGGTTTCCGAGACGGTGCGAAGGAAGCTCCGGTTGCCGGTTGTCAGTCAGATTGGATTCGTGGTCCGTGACACGGACGCGACGACCCGTTACTACGAACAGGTCTTCGGCCTGGGCCCGTGGTCGATCATGGAAGGGGAGAGCGCGGACTGCACGAACCGCGGAAAGCCGACCACGATCCGGGGCAGGATCGGAGTTACCCAGGTGGGTGCCGTTCAGTTCGAGGTGATCCAGATCCTGGAAGGAGAAAGCATCCACTCGGAATTCCTCCAGGAACGGGGCGAGGGGCTCCATCACGTCGGCTTCTACGTTCGGGATCTCGAGGCTCGCCTCGAGGCCTGCAAGGAGGCGGGTATCGAAGTCCTTCAAAGGGGCACCATCAAGCAGGGCCCCATCACGATCGACTACGCCTACCTGGACACCGTCTCCATCGGGGGCGTGGTCTTCGAGTATATCCAGTACAGCCTGGGCCCGGTCCCGGTGGTCCTTCCGCCCCTGGTCATGAAGGGGCTCTCCCGCCTCGGCGCCAGGGCCATGAAGTGATATCTCGGGGGCGCAAGCGGGAGGGGCCCTGCTGCCCCCTGCCCCCCGATCCCTGCCCCCTGTCGTTTCACGGAATCCGCTTCCTCTGGCCCACGGAGAAGTCATGCAGGGGAAGCAGGATGTCCGCCATTTCGCGAAACCGCTGGATCGAATCGTAGGCGGCGATAGCGTCCGTGTGGACCCCCGGGGGCACGGCAGGCCCTTTGTCAGGGAAGTTCTCCTGGTTGCAGCAGAACCCGGTGATGCCCGCCTTGCCCTGGCTCGTCCGGATGAGAACGGACTGGGTTCCCGGGGTGTGCCCCGGAGAGGGTACGACCTGAATCCCGTCAACGATCTCTGTCTCGCCCTCCACGGGGACCACATCGACGTCGTCGAGCAGGTCCGGATAGAATCTGTGGTCGATCGGATGGGGATCGTCGAAGAAGTCCTTCTCGACCTTCTGCACATACACCTTTGCGTTGGTGCATTTGTAGTCGTTCTCACAATGGTCGTTGTGAAGGTGCGTGTGGATGATGATGTCGATGTCCTCCGGTTCGAGCCCCACGGTCGCCAGGGCGTCCTCGAACTCGAGGATCTCCACGCCGTGCTGCTCTCCCACCTCGGGTGGGACGACAAACTGCTCGAGTCCGGTGTCGACGAGGATCTTCTTATCGCCCCCCTCTACGTAGAACACGTAGATGGGGATCCATATCCTGCGCCCGTAGCCCTTCAGATAGGTCATGACCCCCTGGTCCGTTTCGTTGGCGCCGACGACCAGAGGATGGATGGTATACTCTACCATTTGCCACTCCTCGTTCTAGCGTTTTCTCGTGTGACCGACCGGCATCACGATGAGGGGTTCGTGCGCACGGGGCAGGTGAAGGGCCTTGGCCAGCCGGGCGTCGTCAAGGGCACCGACGATGCCTGCGCCCAGGCCGAGGGCCTCTGCCTGCAGGAAGATGTTCTGGCCTGCGTGGCCGACCTCCATCACCGCGTACGTTCGGCCTGTAGAACCGTATTTTCCTTCGATCCGCCGGTACTCCGCGGTCAGGACCAGGGATACGGGGGCGTCCGCCACCCACATCTGTTCCAGACAGGCCTTGGCGACCTCTTTCCTGAGATCGGCGGAAGTGATCATCTCCAGGCCATGCTGCGAGGGCAGGTAGTGGTAGACGCCCGCGTCCAGCCCCTGGACCGACGCCTCACCCACCACTGCGAAGACGTCCAGAGGATAGAGGGCGCCCGCCGAGGGGGCCGTCCGGAGGCGGCCCTTGGCGCCGGTGATACCCTGGGCCGCCCAGAGAAGCTGGGCCAGTTCCTCGAGCAGGAGGGGCTTTGCCTGAAAAGCGCGGTGGGTCCTCCGGGAATCAATGGTCTCTTCCAGAGAGAGCCGGCCCTTCGTCTTCTGCTCGGGCAAGAGAATCAAGCTCTTCTCCCCGCAAACGTTTCCGGGGACGGCAAGGACCAGAAAGGAGAACAGAAAAACCCGGAATGCGGACACATTCATGGCTCGACCTCGACTTCCCCTGCGGCTCTGGTGTGGTGCGCGGCGGGACGGCGTAGGGTCGGTATTCCGGACGGGCTCGGCGGTCTGGGCAAAAGGCGGCCCCGGGCGGCCCCGGGATTCTAATGATAGTCGTGGGTGCCTTCTACCACTTCGATATCGAACTTGTCCTCGAGCATGGCCCGGAGGTCTTCGACCTTTTGATGGGCGCATTCCGGTTTCGCATTGACCAAGCACGAGCTCAGGTAGATCTTGTCCGGCTTGATCTCGGACAATTTGATGGCCATTCCCGTATTGGAGATCAAAGGCCTGCCGGGGCACTCGCACTTGATGAACGCCACCACCTGAGAAGGCTCGTCGAATTTCCCTTCTCCCAGTGCGGCCGCCTTCAGGCATCTCCACTCTCCCGGACAGCCATAGCCATTGTCCATATAGGCCCCGCAACCGATGATTGCCACCTTTTTCATCCTCTGCCTCCTTCCTGGTATCGAACATCTCTTGGTTCACAGTAATAGCGGACTGTTCCCTACCGTATGGGTCTGATTCCGCAAGACAATCCAGCTTCAGCATAACGCTTGACCCTGCCGAATGCAACCGGGAGAGAGGTGGGCGGGACCGGGGGAGAAGAGCCTGAAAAAAATTCATAGTCAACATTTATTTCATATGAGATTTTCTTGCTGAGGCCCCTGCCCCGGAGCCGAGCGGCCGAGGAGTGGTAAAAAAACCGATCGGAAACGGACACTTCGATCAAGGGCCGGCTTTCCCTGCCCGCGGCACTGAATTTGCACTTTAGCGCGCTTGGCCGACCGTTATCACAAAGCATTCAACCCGAGACTCGACGCAGGATCGTATGTCATCCATAGAGTCCGCGGCCGGACGACTGCCGCAAGAAAAGCCACCGACTTCCGATTTCGGCGGCGAAGTTTCTTCAAAGGGCACAGAACAGCAGTATCAGTACCTTCGCACGCGAACGGTCCAGATCTCCACGCTGGCGAACGTGCTCATCCTGGTGCTGACCGGATTCGTGGCAGGCTTCGTCCTCTTGTCCGATTCATCCGTCATCGATTCCCAACTCCCCTCCCAGTTGGGCGTGCCTGTGCGATTTCTCCTGCTGGCCTTCTGGATCCTGGCCTGTCTGTCCGTGGCCTATATCATGCGAAGCCAGATACATCTCGAAAGGATGAAGGAGGACGTCTTTCAGCAGCAGGCGCACCTGCACCACACGGAACGATACGTCAACGAGCTGGACAAGCTCCTGGAGGCGTGCCGTGCCATCCACGAAGAAAAGGATCCGGAAAGGATCCTGCACGGGATCCTCGATACGACGATCCGTGCTTTTCAACTCGACGAGTGTTCTCTGCTCCTTTCGGATCCGTCGACGAACCGGTTCCGGGTTTACAACTTGAGCACCCTGAATACCGGCACGCCTGGGAACGAGGCCTCCAAGACGGAAAGGGACGACATGGATGCGGCGCTGACGGGAGAAGAGGGACGACTCCTTCCCGGCGGCGGTCAGGGGGCCGAGGGAGGGCGTGCCGTCTCGACTGCCATTTCCGTGCCTCTCTTCCTCCGGAATGAGATGATCGGCGTTCTGAATGCGGACAAGCGTCGCTCAGGGGGGAGATTCGACGCACATCAATTGAAGCTTCTGTATATCTTTGCCAGCCAGGTGGCCGTGTCGGTGGAGAACGTCCGGCTCCATGAGAACCTGAAGGAAAAACTTCTCAACGCCGTTTCTACCCTCGCCATGGCCCTGGAGGCAAAGGATGCCTACACGCGGGGGCATTCTCAACGTGTGAGCCACTATTCCGTGCAGATTGCGCGGGAACTGGGGCTGGACGAGCGAGAGATCGAGGCGATTCGACTTGCCGGTATCCTTCATGACATTGGCAAGATCGGCATTCGTGACGAGATCCTGCACAAAGAGGGCAAGCTGACTGAGGACGAATGGAAGCAGATCCGGAAACACCCGGAGGTCTCGGTCAGCATCCTGTCCAGAATTCCGGACCTCAAGGGGATCATAAAGATCATTCGCCACCACCATGAGCACTACAACGGGAAGGGCTATCCGAGTGGGCTCTCGGGCGAACAGATCCCCCTGGGTGCTCGCATCCTGGCCGTGACCGACATGCTGGATGCTCTGATCAGCGATCGTCCCTATCGCGAGAAGATCACCTTCATGGAGGCGATCGAGGAGATTCGAAAGGTATCCGGCACGCAGCTGGACCCTCGAATCGTCGAAGCCCTCGATCGGATCGTGGAGAGCCTCTCCCTGGATCCTTCCGACATTCTGGTGCCCGCTGCAGTGGCGTGATGGGTGCATACGAAACAGGCGCCATCCTGGATGACGCCTGTTCGTGAAATAGGGTGCCCTTATGAATCCGCGGCCGGGCGAAGAATCTACCGCAGTCTTCCTGCTACTTGCCCATGTACTTGAACGAGACCTTGACCCGGGCCCTGTAGGCGGCGACCTTGCCCTTCTCGAGCTTCATGTCGAGTTCAGAAATTTCGGCGATCCGGAGGTCCTTCAGGCTCTTTGATGCCGTCTCCACGGCGCTTTTCGCTGCGTCTTCCCAGGATTTCGTGCTCGTTCCCACGAGTTCGATGATCTTGTAGGTGCTTTCCGGCATGATTCTTCTCCTTTTTTCTTGAGTTTACCCCATATTGCTTGTCCCTTGCAGACGGCCTTTTCGTCTGAGGGCCTGCAAACCAATTGGTCAAACTCCCCGTCGAGCACACGCAGACTCTAACAACATCCTATTCTTGACACAAGCGTTATCTTCTCTTCATTTTGATGCACGATTGCTATAGGGTAGATGCAAAAGGACGAAGGGATGTTCCGAAATCCCCGGTCGGGCCTCTGCCTGAGCAAGGACGTGGCGGAGGGGTGACGAATTCTGTCAGAAGAAGCTTCGATTTGGCAACGAAAGTTCCTGAAATTGCCCTTTGTGTTGTCGTGACGAACTGCCCCCCGCCCCCTCCCTTCTTCGGCTCTGCGAGAGATAAGAGTCGAAAACAGAACGTTTCTCCCTGGTTTCCCTTTCGCATATCCCGGAGAATCCTGCATCTGGCACGGCCCTTGCTCGTCTTGGGGGGCTTGGGGCAGGCGGAAAGACCGATGCCCGGCGAAAACCGGGAGGGCGTAAGTAAGGAGGCGGAGGATGGCGAGAATGAGAAGACTGCTCTTGCAGTTTGCGGTGATTGGGATCTTCCTTGCGACGGCATGGGGCGCGAGCGCAACGAGGCCCCTGGATGAGATTCGAGAGGAGATCGAAGCGAACGGGTGGAGCTTCACGGTGGATCACAACTGGGTCTATGACCTCCCTGAGGAAACGAAGGGAAAGATGTTCGTCCCGAGACGCATGGGGCACGGAAGGGCCGTCCCCGATCTGTCGATCTCTTCGCTTCCTCAGTCGGGATTGCCCGCGGCCTGGGACTGGCGCGATGTGGAGGGGCATTCCTATGTGTCGCCCGTGCGCAACCAGGGAGCCTGCGGAAGCTGTTACGCCTTTTCGGCCACGGGTGTCACAGAGAGCCTGTTCATGATCGGGGAAGACTTGCCCGACACGAACGTGGACCTGTCCGAGTCTAACATGATGTTCTGTCTCTCTCAGTACTACAGCGGCTTCTACGGATGCACCGGGGCATCCTACGATTATGACGAGATGGAAGGATTGGTGACATACGGGACCATCGATGAGGCGTGCTATCCCTATGATCAGGGACTCACATCGGACTGCGCGGCGGCCTGCGAAACGCCCGCCCTGGAAGTCCGATTGGCCAGCTGGGGACGGATTCCCTGCAATGAAACGGATGCGATCAAAACGGCCATCTACACGTACGGCCCGGTGAACGCAGCCGTCTACGTGGGCGATTCCTTCCAGGCCTACAGCGAAGGGGTCTACAACGATCTCAGGACGAGTTGCCCGGGAAGCCCCTGCTACTATACGAGCACGAACCACGCGATCATGCTGGTCGGCTGGGACGATGCGGACCAGGCATGGATCCTTCGGAACAGCTGGGGGACCGATTGGGGCGAAGACGGATACATGCGTATTTCGTATGCGGCCGCCAACGTGGCTTGCGAGGCGGTCTACGCGACCTATGATCAGCCTGCCCCGTTCCAGATGCTTCAACCCGCGACCGGAACGCTCGGTTCAGAGTCGCCCACCTTCTACTGGACCAAAGGGGACTATGACCTTTTCAAGCTCTACTGGTTTCTCCCCTTCTTGGGCACTTCCGATTACGTGCCCATCGAACTCGGCTGGACGGTCGAGAACTTCAGGGAGTTTCCGCCTTCCTGGTGGGCCTGGATCAAGTACTACGTCTGGGCGGGCTCATGGTTGGTGGGCGTGAACACGGACACCCTGGACTATGAGGTCCGGGGCCCGACCTATTTCATGAGATCGCCGTGACGATCTCTTCTCCCGGATCGATGCTCTCGCGTGGAGGGTCTTCGTAGGCAAAGACCTCACCCGCGTAGTTGCGGAGAAGTACGCGGGTTCCTTCCCTGGACAGGATGGAGTCGGGCTGGAGAGATACCTTTCCCCCCTTGCCGGGAAGGTCGACCATGAACCTCGGCACGGCCAGTCCCGAGGTGGCCCCCTGAAGGCCGGCGATGATCTCGATTCCCTTGCACAGGGGTGTTCGGAAGTGCTCCGCTCCGACCACCGGATCGCACTGGTGAAGATAGTAGGGCCGGACGCGTATGCGCAGGAGCCCCTGGCAGAGGGCCTTGATCGTGTCCGCCTGATCGTTCACTCCCCGCAGCAGGACCGTCTGGTTGTTGACCGGCACGCCGCATCGAAGAAGCCTTTCGCAGGCCTGGGCCGCCTCCGGCGTGATCTCCTGAGGGTGATTGAACTGCGTGACGAGCCACAGGGGCCCGTGCCTTTCCAGGATCCGGCAGAGGCCGGGCGTGATGCGTTGCGGCAGAGCGACCGGCACCCTGCTTCCGATGCGGATGATCTCCACGTGTCGAACCCGGCGTATCCTCCCGAGCATCGCGTCCAACTGCCCGTCCGTCAAGGTCAAGGGGTCCCCCCCGGAGAGCAGTACGTCCCGGACTTCCGCGTGGCTCTCCAGGTAGTCGATCACCTTCTTCCATCGCAGGGCGTCATTCCGTACGGGCCTTTGTACGGGGTCTTCCTTCCAAAGCCGCTTTCGAAAGCAATGCCTGCAGAACACGGCACAGCGATGGGTCGCGAGGATGACCACCCTGTCGGGGTACCGGTGAATCAGGCCGGGGGCTTTGGTGTATTCGGCTTCGGCGAGGGGATCGAGAAAACCGGCCTCGGTCTCAAGGGTTTCGGCCTGGTTCGGGAGGGTCTGGGTGCGAAGGGGGTCCTCCGGATTCTCCCAACGGACCAGGGAGAGGAAGTAGGGCGTGACGGCGAACGGATAGCTACGGGCGACCCGGCCCATGGGGCCGATCTCCTCCTTCCCGAGCCATGGAATGCCCTCCAGGTCCACGGGCCGGCGGATACGATGTGTATACTGCCACCTCCAGTCGTTCCACTCGGATTCTGTCGCCCCGAAATCCGCCGGTTCGAGACGAAAACGAGTGGAGGAGGCGGGTTGTGTTGTCATCCGGAATTCCTTTCTTCCACATTATGAGACATATGAGGCCGGCTGTCATCTCTGCCTGCGTAGCTGCTTGATGCGGGTTGTGCCCCGTCTTATACTGCGGGATCGGAATTGGCTGTTAGCTGTTAGCTCTTGGCTATTAGCCCGCCCCCATTCCCTTCGGCGCGCGTCCAGACGGGGGGTGGCGGATGGGAGCCAAGAGCTAATAGCTAGAAGCTAACAGCCGGTTGCAGAAAGCGAGCAATGAAGAGCATGGAGAACAGTGGCGCCCATCAATTCCGAGTCATCGTCGTCGGTGGGGGGGGAACCGGGGCCGCGATCCTGCACGATCTTTCCCTCCGGGGACTCGATGCCGTTCTCGTGGAACGGGGCGAGTTGACCTCGGGAACGACGGGAAGACATCACGGGCAACTGCACAGTGGGGCCCGGTACGCGGCGGGCGACCCGGAATCCGCTGGTGAATGTGTGGAGGAGAACGCGATCCTCCGCAGGATCGCCCGCCCGGCTCTGGAGTTGAATGACGGGCTGTTCGTTGCCGTATCGGACGAAGAAGAGGCCTTCAGCGGGCGGTTCCTGGAGAGTTGCCGGGCATGCGGTATATCGGCGCGGCTGCTCGCTGGGGAAGAAGCCCTTGCATTGGAGCCGAACCTGACCCGGGAAGTTCGTTTGGCCGTGCAGGTGCCGGACGGCACGATGGACGCGTGGCGGCTTCCCATGATGTTCTTCTCCACGGCCCGTTCCCAGGGGGCGGACATCCGTACCTTCACCGAGGTGCTCGATCTCGAGAGCGTGGCGGGCTGTGTTACCGGCGTGAGGGTCGTCGATCGGCGTGAAGGCCGGGAGTACACGATCAAAGGCGACCTCGTCGTGAACGCGGCGGGGCCTTGGGCCGGCCGGGTTGCGCGGATGGCCGGCGTAACGGTTCCGATCCGACCGACCCCGGGCGTGATGGTGGCCGTGAGAGGAAGGCTTTCCAACATGGTCGTCAACCGCTTGTCCCCCCCCGGAGACGCCGATATCGTCGTGCCCCAGCGAAACTTGTCGATCGTGGGGACAACCTCCTGGTTCGTCGAGACCCCGGAGGACGCGCTCCACTGCCCGGAGGGACATGTGGAGATGCTCATCGAGAAGGGCGCGGAGATGATCCCGGAGCTTCGCCGGGCCCCTGTGAGGGCGGCCTGGGTCGCGGCCCGCCCCTTGATAGGGGACAAGAAGGAAGAAAGCGGCAGGGGCATGAGTCGCGCCTTTCGCTGTTATGACCATCGCTCCGAGGACGGCGTAAACGGCCTCGTGAGCGTTGCAGGGGGCAAGGCCACTACGCTGCGGGCCATGGCCGAAAAAGCGGTGGATCTCGTTTGCGCCAAGTTGGGACTGGACCTGCCGTGCAGGACCAGGGACAGGGTGCTGTTGCCCCACCAGGCCTTTTTCTCGAGGGGATGACTCGATGGAGAAGAGACCGATTCGCTTCAAGATTGCCCGGTACAAGCCCGGACACGTGGACCCCCCTGGATTTCAGGTCTTCGAACTCCGGCTGGGGCCTCGTGCCACCGTGCTCGATGCCCTGGAGGAACTGCGGACCCTCCACGATCCTACTCTGCTCTACCGACACTCCTGCCACCATTCTTCTTGTGGAACCTGCGCCTGCACGATCAACGGGACCGAGCGGCTCGCCTGTGTCACGGTCGTGTGGGATCTCGACGCGGAGGAGGTCGTCCTCGCGCCGTTGGCCGGGTTTCCTCGCGCCGGAGACCTGGTGGTCGACATGGGGCCTTTCTATGAGCAAATCCCTCCCGGTCTGACCTGTCTCAGGCAGAGCGAATGGAACAGGGAGTCCTCTCCGGCTGGAGGGCTGACGCGCTACGAGCGGTTCGAGAACTGTATCGAGTGTGGATCGTGTGTGTCGGCCTGTCCGGTCTCAGAACCCCCGGACGGGTTCATCGGTCCGGCCGCACTGGCCGCGATCTCGCGGGAGATCGAAAAAGGTGCACCGGAAGCCGATGTGTTGCTCGCCTTGGCAGGGGGTGACCGTGGGGTTTGGCTCTGTGAAAGGGCAACGCACTGCAGCAAGGTCTGCGCCGCGGAGGTCTACCCGGCGCGGCATATCCACAAACTTCGTCAACGCCTGGAGGTGGAAGGAGAGTCGTGATGGACAAGATGATGACCCACTGGGAGGATCTCCCCTGGGACATCGAGCCCTATCCCGGCTCGCGCATGAAGATCTATCCCATGATACAGGGTACGCCGTAGCCGTTTATCAACAGCCTCCTAGAGTTTTCCTTGTTCGATGGCATCCATCGCCACCCGGGCCTCTTTGAACTCAGGATCCAGGCCGATGGCCTTCTCGAAACTGAGCCTTGCCTTCTCCAGGTCCTTCAGATCCACGTGAAGGCGGCCGACGTTGTAGTACACCTTGGGCTGGTCCGGATGGATCTTGAGAGCCTTTTCGTACTGTTCAAGGGCTGCCTGATAATCCCCTCGTTTCCGGTAAAGAACACCCAAGGTATTGTACACATTGATCGTGTCCGGGTTCTGCTCCAGGATTTCGTTCAGAACCCCTTCCGCCTGTTCCTCTTTCTGATTGCCCATGTAGATGTCCGCAGCCTTCTTCATGCTCTGCGTGGATTCTTCGGCCTGTCCCAGGGCCTTGTAGGCGCGTCCCATGGCTTCGTACGCCTTGGCAAAGTACCGGTCGAGCTGGGTCGCCTTGCGGAAGGCCTCTATGGCCGCGGCGTAGTCTCCCTTCACGGTCTTTATGTACCCGATATTGTAATAGATCTCCGCGTTTTCTCCCAGGTCGAGCATCTTCTCGAAGAGGTCGAGCGCATCCTCATATCTTCCGTTCTCGAGCAGCTTCATTCCCTCCAGGAAGGGAAGTCGCACCTCTTCGGGGACGGATACTTCCATGACCTTCGACATGGTTGCGATCTTGTTCTTCAGGGTTTCCACCTGGAAGGGCTTCACGATCAGGCCGGTGACGGCGGCGCAGCCGGCATCGATGACCTTTGCCTTGGTAAAGGCGGCGTCGGTCAGGAAGAAGGGCAGGTTGATGTATCGGTCGTCATTCCGCACGATCTTCAGAAAGGCCAGCCCGGACATCTCGGGCATGTTCCACGCAGAGATGACACAATCGTAGCTTCTTATCTTCAGGAGGGTCCAGGCTTCACTCCCGGTACGGGCCTCCTGGATTTCCTTGTGCCCGAGGTATCGGAGGGAATCGGCGAGTTCGCGGAGGGCTACGGAGTTGTCATCGACTACGAGAAAGGAGATTCCACTCATCTGACGGGTGTCTCCGAGCTTTCGTTATGGAGTGACCGGGTCCTCTCCTCCATGTTTCCGGCGGCCCGAGCGTCCTCTATCATGCAGGAGTGGTGCATCGGGCACTCGTATCCTCCTGCCGGGTCCGCCCTGACATCGCTGCACCCGATGGGATCCTTCATAGCATCTGTGCGGTTTGTTTTCAACATGGCCGTGATCCGGAACTCTGTGGCCCACGCTTGCCGTTATCCATGCCGAGCCCCTATCGAAAGGGTGCACGCGTTTCCGGATCGTGGAGCAACCGAGTACACTGGGCAAACTACCATTTCGCGTGTAGAATGTGAAGAGATTTTCAGGAAAATCACCGGAATTCCGGGGGAGTCGATGAAAGAGGAAAAAGACGAAGGCAAGCTCGAGACGTTAGAGGAGCCTCAGCTCGAGGCGGTCGAAGGGCCTCCGTTCGAATCGGGCAAGGAACCCCCTCTCCTGGCAGTCGAGGAGCCCAGTCCCGAGCCTGCCGAAGGAACCGATACGGACGGGGACTGGGAACCGGAGTCCGGGGAGACAGAACCACCGAGACCTGAAAAGGAAGGGGAACCCGCCCCGGAGTCGGACCAGGAGAGGAGCATTGAAGAAGGCCTGGAGCTGGACCGGATGGAGGTCAAGCCGGCGGAAGAAGAAATACCTCAAGAAGAGCCGGTTGAAGAGGAAGAAGCGGTAATCATCGAGCCTCCGGTGCCCGTGCAGGAGGATGCTGCACGGTTCGGGATCCTTGCCCTGTTGGCCGACTATTGGATCTGGGTGGTGGCCCTCTTGCTCGGTCTGTCCGTCGTGTCGGCTGCCCTGTTGTTGGTGTCGGTTCCCGAGGAGGAGCGGGAAGAAGAGAAGCTGGGAAGGCGCGTACACGTGGTCAACGCCTCCCTGGGGGGCGAGCACTACGTTTGCTTCAATCTCTGGGGCCCCTTTCGTGATGCCAAGGGGCAAGCGGCCCTCAGGCGAGGTATGCCCAAGATAAAGCACGATCTGATCTTCTCAGGGGGGAGCCCCGAAATGGCCCGGGCGATTCTGGAGAACGACCTGTACTTTCTCGAGCGACGCATCCTCGAGATCGTCAGCGATGCGACGGGAATACCCGCTGACCAACTGGACCTCAAAGGGTTGTCCGTGACCCGCTATTCGGATGAAGCGGACGTCGGGGAAGGGGAGTGATCGTGGGGAGTGAGTCGGCCGTAGAGGCTGTTGACCTGGCAAAGCATTTTGGACCCATAAAGGCCGTGGACGGGATATCCTGCGAGGTGCCGCACGGCGTTGCTTTCGGGTTTCTGGGGCCGAACGGGGCAGGAAAGACGACGGTCATGAGGATGATCTGTTGCCTGTCCGTCCCGACCGGGGGTTCCCTTCGGGTACTCGGGATGGACCCGGGAAAGGATGCGCGGAAGATAAAGCAGAATATCGGGATCGTACCGCAGCACAGCAGCCTCGACGAGGACCTCACCGTCCAGGAAAACCTGATGCTCTTCGCGCGCTACCATTCCATCCCGACAGCCGAGGCCAGGCGTCGGGCGGAAGAGCTTCTCGACTTCGTCAAGCTCGCGGATCGCGGGAATGCCCGGGTGCCGGAGCTTTCCGGGGGGATGCAACGGCGGCTTCTTATCGCCCGCGCCCTGATCAACGGCCCGCGCATTCTGGTTCTCGACGAACCGACGACCGGCCTGGACCCCCAGGTGCGACATCTCATCTGGAGGCGGCTCCGGGCGTTGAAGCGGCAGGGAATCACCCTCCTGATGACCACGCACTACATGGATGAGGCGGAGAGTATCTGCGACGAGATCGTGATCATGAATGCGGGAAAGGTCATAGAGAAGGGCGCCCCGCAGGACCTGGTGAGGAGGCACATCGGGTGTTTCACCCTCGAGGTTTCCGTGAACGGGGGAGATGCGGAAGGGACGATCCGGGCGAGCTTCGAGGACCCGGCCTGCAGGGTCGAACGGTTCGGGGACCGGGTTTACGTTTACGCGGACCGGAGCGAGACCCTGACGGGCGGAATCGAGGCCGTGGCCGCATACGATCCGATCCTGAGGCCTTCCACACTCGAAGACGTTTTCCTGAAGCTCACGGGCAGAGAGCTGTCCCAGGGCGCTTGAAAGCACGGCAAAGCCGAAGGCGAAAGGCGAAAGGTAAAAGGAGAAAGGGATGGATCAAGTATTGAAGAAGCAACCAAGGGGACTTTCCCCCTGCAAGAATCCCTTCTTCATGACATCGACCACCCCTTTGCCCTTTGCCCTTTCGCCTTTCGCCTCGTCGGGATGGGGGAACATGGGAGGTCGGGGGTGAGTATGCACATCGGAAGACTACACCGTTCCTGGATCTATGTCTGGCAACGCAACTTCACGGTTTACAGGCGCGGGTGGAAGACGAACGTCCTTCCCCCCTTTGTCCAGCCCATCAGCCTGCTGCTCATCATGGGGCTCGGGGTAGGCCATTATGTGGGGGAGATCGATGGGATGCCTTACCTTGTTTTCGTTACAGCCGGCATTCTCGTCACCGAGTCGATGCTGCGGGCGGCCTTTGAGTGCACTTATTCGAGTTTCTACAGGATGAAGTATCAGAACACGTTTGATGCGATCATCAGTACGCCGGTGACGCCCGACGAGGTGGCCTTCGGTGAAGTGATGTGGGGTGCGACCAAGTCTGTGATCAGCTCCGCCGTGCTGTTCGTCGTGATGTTCTTGATCGGTGTCTTCGACCACCCCGTCGCATTGGCGGCATTCCCGATCATCGTGGTCGGTGGCGTCAACTTCGCGGCGATTTCCCTGATCGTGTGCTCCCGCGCGAAGGAGTTCGAGCATTTCCAGTTTTTCTTTGCGGTCCTGTTTCCCTTGATATTCCTCTGCGGCACCTACTTCCCCCTCGACCGCCTGCCCTGTGGAATGCAGTGTGTCCTCTGGCTGATTCCGCTCACCTCGGTCGTGGACGTCATAAGGGCCCTCGTTTCCGGCACGGGCACGGAGTGGTTCGCCTGGAAGCTCCTTTACGTATTCGCGACCACGATCGTACTCTTGGAAATCGCCATGCGGTCGCTGGCCAACCGGCTGATAGACTGATGGCGATATTTCCAAGTCACTTCGCTAGAGTGCGATCCCTTTGTCACCTCTTGATTTGTTATCGGGGACAGCCACTCATTGTCACTTTCCTTCTGTTTCCTGCTATTCGGTGGCTGTCCCCGATCCATAGCGGTGAGGGGCTGATAGTTTTCGGGTACGAGTGCGGGCACGCACACGGGCAAGAGGGCCACCCCCCGACCCCTGACCCCTATTCAAGCCTCGACTCTACGATGCATGCTTTGTCATTGAGCATTTTATGTGTACAATAGAATAACGTGTGATTCCCGAGCCGTTCCCCCGGACCGGCGCCGATTTTCTTTCTCCTGAGAGTACAGGCCATGGTTTCCAGATTTCGTGTGATCGGTGCGATTCTTTTCATGGCCCTCCTGTGCCTGATTTCCTTGTCCACCACGTCTTGCACGCCCCCTCGTCCCACCTACGCGGGGTACGGATACCTGATCATCGCGCCCCGGGATGTGATGCAGGAGATGGAGGATTTCGCGGATTACAAGACGGCTCAGGGTTTCCTCGTCGAGGAAGTCACCCTCGAGGAGATCCTTGCGGATACCCCCGGGAACGACGGCCCGGAGAAGATCCGCAACTACCTGACGGGTTACGCGACTCTGACGCCGGAGCGGGAATTCGTCCTGTTGGTCGGGTCCATCGACGCCATACCGATGCGTATCGCTCATCCCATCTATTTCGATCACAGTGACTCGACCGAAGTGCCGACGGACTTCTACTATGAAGAACTCACCGCGGAGTGGGACGCAGACGGGGACGGCTTTTTCGGCGAGTACTGGGACGACATGACACGGGAGACGGAGGACTACGACGCCGAGTTGTACGTGGGCAGGATCCCGTGGGACGGGCCTGACCAGATCCGGGACATCTGCGATGCGATGATCCGCTACCAGGAAGATCGATCCGCCAGGATGACAAGGTCTCTGCTGGGTGCGGCCACCATCAACGAGCCTTGTGACACCGCGCTCCTTGCGACCCTTGGGGACGAATTCGTCTTCACGACCTTGGGCTATGAAACCACGAGGCTCTGCGAAGAATGTCCCGGGGTGAACCCGGACTTCGAACTCACAGAGGAGAGCTTTGTGGAACAGTGGGAAGCGGTCGAGCCCGGGTTCGCCCTCACCCTGTCCCACGGGGTGCCGAGTGCGGCAGTCCTCGGAGACAAGGTGACCCCATTCCTGGGTACGGATCTTGTCCCCGACGGAGTGGAGCCTGCCGTGATGACGTCCACGGCCTGCTCAATCGGGTCGCCCGACTCGCCCACCCCGAGTCTGGGGCGCGTTCTGGTTCGGGAAGGCGTGTGTGCGGGAGCGTTGGTGGCGAGCCGCTGGACCTGGTACGGAACAGACCCATGGCCGGTCCTGCTGGCCGGCGTGCAGCTCGTCACGACCTTGGTCGGGGAGAAGCGTTGCCTTGCAGAGGCCAAGATGAGCTTCGTGGAGTATTACAGAGATAACGAACGGGTTCCCGAGAACATGCCGGGCCACTACTTCCACCAGGACCTGTTTCTCTTCATGCTGTACGGAGATCCCTCCATCCAGCTGCGGTGACAACAGGCGAAAGGAAAAAGGGTCAAGGGTCAAGGGGAGGGTGAAGTTGTGAAGAGGGCATTCCTACAGGTTAGATGCAAGAGGCTGAAGCCGTTTCGCTCCATTGGTGATGGGGGATTTCCCTTCAATTTACTTTTCCACTCTTGATCCATCCCTTTCGCCTTTTCCCTTTGACCTGGGGCCTCCGCAGCATCACAGTTTCTCCGTCAACTCCTTGACCGCCTCCATGTACGGTTCGATTCCTCGCGCGAAGATGTCGTTGTGGTTCGCCCGGGGAATCATGAGCAGCCGCTTGTCATGGGCCGGGCAGGCTTCGTACAGGGCCTGGCCGTCGGTAAAGGGAATGATGTGGTCGTGCTCCGCGTGGATGACGAGCGTCGGCTTTGGGAAGGTGCGCATCTTGTCCACGTTCCGGAATCCTTCCTCCTCGGTGACGCCCAGGGCCTTCATGTCGACGCCCAGCAGCCGCAGCAAGGGTTCCGCGTGGGCGAAACCGCTCTCCACGATCAGCCCGTCGATCTCCCTGGCGTAGCAGGAGATGAGCTCCAGCACGGAGGCGCTGCCCAGGGACCTGCCCATCACGACGAGCGGGCCGGTGTAGCCGTTCCGGGCGAGCCAGTCTCTCGTGTACTCGAAGATGACGTGGCAGTCATTCATCATGGCCGTGATGGTGGGCCTTCCGGTGGAGCGGCCGTAGCCCCGGTAGTCCACGGGCAGGAAGTTGATGCCCTTCTGGACGTACAGGGGCGCCAGGTCCTCGTAGTCGGCCACGATCTCGCCGTTGCCGTGGAAGAAGAGGATGTTCACAGCCTGCTTTTCGGCCAGGTAGTACCGGCCCCCAACGACCACGTCCTTCTCGACCGGGATTTGAACATCCACCGCTCCCTCGACGGGACGGGGTTCGCCCCACTCCGGCCGGGGGTGGAACAGGAACATCAGAATCTCCGGCCGATCGAGTCGCGAGTAATCCGTTCTTTTTCGGTCGACCATAGGAAGGTCTCCTTCTAGAGGGTTCAGGGGTCAGGGATCGGGGGTCAGGGGCCGGCCCTATCCCCACCCCCTTTGGGGGGAGGAAACAGCCGTCACTTCCCAAGCTAATGAGCGGGCCCGTATTTGTAAAGCCAAGCCATTGAACGTCTTGGTAGAATAGGTAGAATAAGCCAGAACGTGTTGTGGCCTCCATCCGCCTTCGCAGGGGACCTTGGACTTGGCCGTGGATGAATAAGAGTGCATCCTTCGAGCTTGCCTCTGAGAGCTTCGGCGTGATGTCGCCCCAAGGGTGCTGTGATGGTACCACGGGTACAACCGTGGGGCTCCATTCGGAGAAGCAGGGAGGATGTCCCGGGTGAGTGATCGATGAAGCGAGAAGGAAGCCTGCGCGAACAGCTCGACGCGGCCCTGGCGGAATGCTCCCGTCTCCGGGAGGAAAATGCCCGGCTCGAGGCACGCCTGCGCTCGTTGGGGGAATGCCCCCACCCGGAGGGTGAAGGCGAGGCCCAGCCTGTCCGGACCGTGACCCGGGAGGCCTCGGCAGACGCCAAGATCGCCCTGTTTTGTGATGTCTTTCGTGGCAGAAGGGACCTGTTCGCGCGGCGCTGGGAGACCAAGAAGAGCGGCAGAAGCGGCTACTCTCTTGCCTGTTCCAACGAGTGGAGGCGGCCCCGCTGCCGCAAGCCGCGGGTGAAGTGCGGGGAGTGTGAGAACGGGAGCTTCCCTGCCGTGACAGACGAGGTGATTCGCGATCACCTCTCCGGCACGCATACGATCGCCATCTATCCGCTCCTGCCGGACGACACCTGCTGGTTCCTGGCAATCCGGTTTGAAAGGGGCGACTGGCAAGGGTCCGTCGTCGCTTTCCTGGAGACGTGCAGCGCCATGGGAATCCCCGCAGCCGTTGAGCGCCTTCGGTCGGGTAAGGGCGCACACGTGTGGCTCTTCTTCGAAAGGAGTATCCCTGCCGCCATGGCCCGGAAGTTCGGTTGCGTTCTCCTGACCCGGACGATCGAAAAGGGGCACGAGATCGGCATGGACGTCTACGATCGTCTGTGTCCCGACCTGGATGCCCTGTCAAGGGGAGGGTTCGGCGGTCCCGTGCCCCTTCCTCTGCAGCTGGGGCCGAGAGAAGAGGGCAACAGCGTCTTCGTGGACAAGGATTTTCTTCCCCATCCGGATCAATGGATTTTTCTCTCCGGCCTCGAGAGGGTGGCTGCCGCAGCGGTCGATGCAGCCGTCCGGGAGGCGGAGAAGCAGGGGAAGATCATCGGCGTTCGGATGAGCTCGACGCAGGAGGAAGGGGAGCAGGACCCGTGGACCGCTCCTCCATCCGAAAGGAGGCCCCCTGAGCCGCTCGAGGGCCCCCTGCCGAAGCAGGTCAGGATCGTTCAGGCGAGCAGGATCTATCTGGAAAAGGAAGGGCTGACGCCTGCCGTGCAGAGCAAGCTGCGACGGTTGGCGGCCTTCCAGAACCCGGAGTACTACCGGGCACAGGCCATGGGACTGCCTACCTTTGACAAGCCCCGGGTCATTGCCTGTGCCCACGACTCGCCGGGTCGAATCGCTCTGCCCCGGGGCTGCCTGGAAGAGGTCATCGGACTGTTCGAGGACCATGGAGTCCGAACCGAGATCGTGGACCAGAGACACGACGGCACTCCGATCGAGGCCGACTTTCACGGTTCCCTGAGGCCGCAGCAGCAAGAGGCCGCGGATGCATTGCTGGCCCACGAAGACGGCGTGCTCCATGCCGGTACCGCCTTTGGCAAGACCGTCGTGGCCTCCTGGGTGATCGCCGCCCGCAAGGTGAACACCCTGGTGCTGGTCCACAGAAGGCAGCTGATGGACCAATGGCAGGAAAGGTTGGCGACCTTCCTGGGGATGCCGCCGAAATCGATCGGACGGATCGGTGGGGGGACGAACACCCGGACAGGGAACGTCGACATCGCCATCCTGCAGAGCCTGAACCGGAAAGGTGCCGTCCAGGAACTCGTTGCCGAGTACGGCCACGTGGTTGTGGACGAGTGTCATCACGTCCCTGCCTTCACCTTTGAACAGGTGCTCGACCGGGCAAAGGCCCGGTATCTGCTCGGCCTGACCGCCACCCCGATTCGAAAGGACGGCCACCATCCGATCGTGATGATGCAGTGCGGGCCGATCCGGTTTCGAGTGAATGCACGGAGCCAGGCCATCTCCAGGCCTTTTGACCATGTGGTCATCCCGCGGAGCACCGAGTTTCGGATGGCCCCGGGGGGAGCCAGGGTCGGCATCCAGGGGGTCTATTCCGCCCTGATCACCGACGAGGCGAGGAACGAGCTGATCTTCGGGGACCTGATCAAGGCGGTCGAGAAGGGGCGATCGCCGCTGCTCCTGTCGGAGCGAACGGATCAAGTGGAGGCGTTTGCCAAGCGGTGCGAGGGTGTGGTGCGTCACGTGGTGGTGCTTCGAGGGGGCATGGGCAAGAACCGGCGCAAGGCCCTGGCCGAACAGATCAAGTCGATTCCGGACGAGGAGGAGCGGGTCCTGATCGCCACGGGCCGTTACATCGGCGAGGGATTCGATGACGCCCGGCTGGACACGCTCTTTCTTGCTACGCCCGTCTCCTGGCGGGGAACTCTGCAGCAGTACGCCGGGCGCCTGCACCGTCGTCACGATAATAAATCGGTCGTCCAGATCTACGATTACGTGGACGGCCGCGTTCCGATGCTCAGGCGGATGCACGAGCGCAGGCTTGCCGGGTACCGGTCCATCGGGTACAGGGTTAGGGGAACGAAAGCGAAGGAAAAGGGAGACGCAAGAAAATGACCACAACCGAATCAGACCGTGCCACTGACTTCGTCCGAGCGATTGTTGCCGAAGACGGGCGGACAAACAAGTGGGAGGGGCGCGTGGTGACTCGATTCCCGCCCGAGCCGAACGGCTACCTCCACATCGGGCATGCCAAGTCGATCTGCCTGAACTTCGGGATCGCCGAGGAGAACCCGGGGGGCGTGTGCCACCTGCGCTTCGACGACACGAACCCGAGCAAGGAGGACATCGAGTACATCGAGTCGATCCAGGAGGATGTGAAGTGGCTCGGGTTCGACTGGGGAGAGAACGGTTTCTACGCGTCGGACTATTTCGACCGGCTCTACGCGTATGCGGAGCAGCTGATCAACGCAGGCAAGGCCTATGTCTGCGATCTGAGCCAGGAAGAAATGCGGGCGTACCGGGGCACCTTGACCGGACCCGGAAAGGAGAGCCCCTATCGCAACCGGTCCGTGGAAGAGAACCTGGATCTCTTCAGGAGAATGCGGGCCGGGGAATTCGCGGACGGCTCCCGGGTCCTGCGGGCGAAGATCGATATGAGCTCCGGGAATCTGAACATGCGTGATCCGGTCCTCTACCGGATCCTGAAGGCCACCCACCACAGGACGGGCGACAAATGGTGCATTTATCCCATGTACGACTACACGCATTGCCTTTCCGACTCCATCGAGGGCATCACCCATTCCATCTGCACCCTGGAGTTCGAGGACCATCGACCGCTCTACGACTGGGTGCTGGACGCGCTGGGTGTCTACCATCCGCAGCAGATCGAGTTTGCGCGGCTGAACCTCACCTACACCGTGATGAGCAAGCGCAAGCTCCTGGAACTGGTCGAAGGCGGTTACGTGAGCGGCTGGGACGATCCGCGGATTCCGACTCTGTCGGGCCTCCGGAGGCGGGGATACCCCCCGGAGGCGATTCGCAAGTTCTGCGAGCGCATCGGCGTGGCCAAGCGGGACAGCACGGTTGATATCGCCCTGCTCGAGCACACCCTCCGGGAGGATCTCAACAAGAGCGCCCCTCGGGTGATGGCGGTCTTGCGCCCCCTGAGGGTGGTCATCGAGAACTATCCCGAGGACCGGGTCGAGGAGCTGGACTGCGTGAACAATCCGGAGGATCCGGGCATGGGTACCCGCAAGGTGCCCTTCTCCCGCGTGATCTACGTCGAGCAGGAGGATTTTCGTGAGGATCCGCCCAAGAAGTTCTACCGGCTTGCGCCCGGACGGGAGGTGCGCCTTCGGTATGCGTACTTCATCAAGTGTGTGGACGTGGTCAAGGACGAGAAGACCGGCGAGGTGATCGAGCTTCGCTGCACCTACGACCCGGAGACAAGAGGGGGCGATTCGCCCGACGGTCGCAAGGTGAAGGCGACCCTCCACTGGGTCTCGGCCGCTCAGGCGGTCGAGGCGGAGGTGAGGCTGTACGATCATCTCTTCACGAAACCGGACCCGACGGAAGACAAGGACGGCACGGATTTCAAGGCCCACCTGAATCCGAACTCCCAGGTGACGTTGCCCTCCTGCCGCGTGGAGCCGAGCCTGCAAGAAGCCTCCGGCGGCAGTCGATTCCAGTTCGAGCGACAGGGCTACTTCTGCGTTGATGCCCGAGACTCGAAGCCCGGGGCACTCGTGTTCAACCGGACCGTCACCCTGAGAGATACGTGGGCCAAGATCGAGAAGGCCCGGCAGAAACAGGGGTGAATGAATCGTCGAATCTACAGGGAGGATGCCTCGTGGATGAGAAGACCAACGACCCGGATCTCGTGAAGATCGAGCGGACGGGCGAGATTGCTGTGGTGACCCTGGACAAGCCGCCCGTGAACGCCCTGTTCATCGACCTGTTCGATGCGATCACCCGGGCGCTCGAGATCCTTGAACGGGATGAGCAGATCCGCGTGGTCATCCTGACGGGTGGCGAGAAGATCTTCAGCGCCGGGATGGACCTGAAGGCGGTCGGACGAGCCGATCCGGAAGAACTGCTGCGCCTCATGGAGGTCGGTTTCGCCTTCTTCCAGGGAATGGAGAAATACCCGAAGCCCACGATCGCGGCGATCCGTGGGCACGCCCTCGGCGGTGGACTGGGTCTTGCCATTGCCTGTGATTTTCGTATCGCCGGAGAGAATGTCGTCTTCGGTATGCCGGAGTCCAGGATCGGCTTTCCCCTCCTCTGGGGTGTCACCCGTCTCTTCATGCGGACCCTTAGCCGGGGTCCCGCCCTGGATCTCCTGCTCACGGGCAGGAACGTCGATGCTGCGGAAGCATTGGGGATGAACATCGTGAGGGACGTGGTTCCGGACGACAAGGTGTTGGCCGAAGCACGCCTGCTCGCGGAGCAGATCATTCGGAACGTTCCATCCTTCGCGCCCAGTGCCATCAAGGCGATCCTGTACGAGGCCTCGAGGGAAACATCACCGCGGAAGATCTTCGACATCGAGAACAAGTACATCGCCGAGACGGTGTCCGGGATCGATCTGGAATCCTGGGTCAAGGACTACCTGGACAGGAAGTAGGAAGAGGTCACTTCAGGCTAACCCCAAATCTCTCGATCGCTCACCTTGGCCGGCTTCGACATGATGATGTTTGCGATCATCCTGAGATACCGCTCCGCCCGCCAGAAGGCCACGGCCGCCAGACCATGGGCCAATACGGAGAAGGGGGGTGGGGTCTGGCCCGTGTAGTAGTTCCAGCAGTGCCGCGTCGTGCCCCAACGCTCAAAGAAGTAGCCCAACCCGGTGCCGGCAATGAAGATCAGAACGGCCAGCCGATAGTTCGTGGGTGTGAGGGTGATGAACGTGACCGCGATCAGCGCGAGCACCGTGAAGGACTTGTCCAGGGTCGGCGACACGAAGTGGTACATCATCGCAAGAAAGCCGGGAAAAATGATCCAGTAGAGGCAACGATAGAGGAGCGGGTTCTCCTGTGGGGCCAGAGCACTCTCGAACTTGACCAGCCGGAAGATCGAGAGGTTTGCCAGCCCCCAGGCCGGGATGATCCAAAGGGGCGGCCTTTCCTGCGTGAAATAGGTCCAGATCTGGGTTTGTGTTCCCCAACCCTCGATCACCAGCCCTCCGGCGAGACCCACGAGGAAGAGGACTGCGTCCTTCCGCAGATCCGCCCCGAGCATGATCAACACGGAAATAAAAGAGAAGATCCCTATGAGGAGCCAATCCATCCTCGCCCAGATGTTTCCACCCGCTGCAATATAGGCAAAGTAGTTCTGTGCCAACGGCCACCAGACGTACCCGATCACCAGCGCGAGCAGCGCGAAAGCGCTTATCATGTAGCCGCTGGAGCTATTGAAACGCATGCTGTCGAGCAAGGAACGCCATCGGTTTGGCCTGCCATCCATCTTGCTATTTCTCCGGGGGGGGGGCGAAGGAAGAAAGTCCTTTGTTCAGATCTAATATTATATTCAAACAAACACATCTGCGTCAACAATCAATGGCAGAAGTGCGGCAGAAGAGAACTGAAACTTGTTTTGGCTCCCGTTCATCTGAGATTAGAAACGTTCTCAGGCTCACAATGCGTATGTGGAAAAGGAGAAGACCATGATCGAAGTGGGAACCGAGGCACCTGATTTTACGCTCGACAGTCATCTCGGCGTGCCCTTCCGGTTGGCGGACTACAGGGGGAAGAGGCATGTCATGCTCGTCTTCTATCCCCTCGACTGGACCCCCACCTGAAGCCAGGAAATCCCCTCGCTGGAAGCGAGGCTCGATGATTTCCGCAAGGCCAACACCCAGGTGTTTGGTATCAGCGTGGACAGTGTCTACTGCCACACCAACTGGGCGGCGCGGGACCTGGAAGGCGTGAGCCTGCCCTTGCTCGCGGATTTTCATCCCAAGGGCGCTGTTGCCGGCCTCTACGGCCTCTATCTCGAGAAGGCCGGGATCACGGATCGCGCCACCGTTGTTATCGACAAGGACGGCATCGTGCGGCACGTATCCTCGGTGACGCCCTCGGGCCAGCGGAATGCGGACGACCTGCTCGCCCTTTGCGTGGAAATCGACCGGAAGCACGGGTTCGACGGGGATGCCCCCGCCATGGAAGGCCCGCCCAAGCCCGGAAGACTCGAACTCTATTTCCACCACAAGTGCGCGTTCAGCCGAAACGTTCTAGGGGCCATCAAGAATATGCGGCTGGAAGGGGCGGTGGACCTGAATGACGTCCTCACCGATCCGAAGGGGATGGACGCGCTGGTCGAGCTCGCCGGCAAGAAACAGGTTCCCTGCCTTGTCGTGGACGGCAAGCCGATGCACGAATCGAAGGACATCAACCGCTTCCTGTACGAGGCCTTCTGCAGCTAGCGCTTGTCCCCGATTGCACAGGAAGGAACGCAGCCCAAGCAAATCGGAGAGGGAACCGAGGGCAGTACCGAACCGTAAGCGTCACCTCAAACACAGCGACAGTTTCCGGACGCCCACTACGCGAGGCGGAACATGAACTCCTTGAACTCATCGTAATGGGCCGACAGCTCGAAGAAGCTCTGCTTCTTCTCGTCGAGGCCCTTCATGCTCTCCGGCAGTTCCGGCTCCACCCCGATCGCCTGGAGTGCCTCCGGGAACTTGCCGGGGTGAGCGGTCTCCGTGGCGATCGACAGGGGCTCCTCCTCACGGAGGGAAAGGTACCGGTGCAGGGCCGCCCAGCTCACTGCCCCGTGAGGCTCCAGGAGGACGCCGTACCGCTCGTACACGCTCTGGATCGTGATGTGGGTGAGGGCGTCCGATACGGTCATCCCGACCGCGTCCCTTCGGAGCGCATCCAGGTCCGGCATGCTGTGCAGGACGCCCTGCCGGTCGATCTGCCCCCCGTATAGATCGAAGAGGCGCCTCATGTTGGAGGGGTTGCCCACGTTCATCGCATTGGAGATGCACGCCTTGGAGGGGTGTATGGGGCGGTAGATGCCGGTCTCCATGAAACCGGGGAATTCGTCGTTTTCGTTCGTTGCGACGAGGATCCTCTTGACCGGCTTGCCCATGCGGAGCGTGATGAAGTCGGCGGTCACGTTTCCGAAGTTGCCCGAGGAAACCGCATCTACGATGGGCTCTCCCTTTTCCGGCGCGAGGGCGGTGTAACTGTAGAAGTGGTAACCGATCTGCGGCATCAACCGGCACCAGTTGATCGAATTCGCGGACGTGAGACGCAGCTTGGCGAGATCGTCGTCTTCGAAGGCGCGGATTGCATTCGCCTGGAGCTGGTCGAACTTGGCGTCGCAGGCGACGGCGACCACGTTCTTCCCCAGCGTGTTCATCTGCCTGGCCTGCCGCTCGCTCACCTCGTGCTTCGGATACAGGACCACCACGCGGAATCCTTCCAGGCCCCGGAAGGCATTGGCGATGGCGCTGCCCGTGTCACCGGACGTGGCAACCAGGATGATCCGCTCCGAGTCCTCCGAGCGCTGGTAGTACTGCATGGTGCGCGCCATGAAGCGTGCGGCGAAGTCCTTGAACGAGGCGGTAGGGCCCTGGTCCAGACGGATGATGTACCTGCGGTCGTGGACCCGTTCGACGGGGACCTCGAAGTTGTACGCCTCGGAGGTAATCCTTTCGAGCTCCTGCTCCGGCATCTCTTCGCACAGAAACTTCCACAGTACGGCCCGCGCCACCTCTCCGTACGGCTGCCCCTTCAGGGCCTCGATCTCCGATGGGTCCATCTTCGGAATGCGGGTGGGCATGTACAGCCCTCCGTCGGGGGGCTGTCCCTGGAACAGGGCCTCGGGAAACTCCACCACCGGGGCCTTGCCCATTGTGCTGTAGTAGCGAATCTTGTCCTGCATTTCTAGTTCTACCTTTCTACAGGAGAAGGGCTGCCTTCCGAAGCCGGTTGGCCGTGGACGTGGGGCCGAAGGTGACCAGAATGTCGAACAGCCCCGCTCCGGCCAGTTGGCCGGTGACCGCCGCCCGGGCCGCATTGATGATCAGGCCCGGCTTCACCTCCCGTGCTTCCGCGAATTCCCTCAAGGCGGCTTCCGTAGACTCCAGGGTGAAGGGCTCGAGCGACTCCATGCGATCCGCCAGCTCAGGGAGCCACTCCTTGAGCCTTGCGTCTTTCTGGAGATTCTTCTTCATGGCCTTCGGCTCGATCGTGAACTCCTCACTGAAGTAGGGGCGGCCCAGCTCCGGGAAATCCTTCAACGTGTGGTAGCGGGCCCGTATCATGTCCACCGTGTTCAGGTACCAGTCTCTTCGCTCGGTCTCATACGCAGGGTCCCACAGGCCGGCCCCCTCGAGTTCCGGTGCCACCAGCTCGCCGAGTTCCTCGATGTTCATTGTTCGTATGTACTCCGCATTGATCGCAATCGCCTTCGGGTCGGTGAAGAACTTCGGATCGTTCTTGCGATAGTCGAACACGGAGTTGGCGCGTCCAGCCCTTGTCAGGGTGAACTCCCGGATCGCTTCCTCCCGGGTGACGATCTCGCGGCTGTCCTCGGTGGACCAGCCGAGCAAGAGGAGGAAGTTGCACAAGGCCCAGGGCAGAAAGCCCCTCTCCCTGTAGAACCCCACGGTCACCACCTCTCCGTGTTTCCTTTTCGAGATCTTTGCGCGCTTCGGGTCCAGGGTGAGGTTCATGTGGGCGAACACGGGAAGGGGCTTCCCGAGGGCGCGGTAGATCAGGATCTGCCTCGGTGTGTTGCCGAGCCCGTCCTGGCCCCGGATGACGTGGGTGATCCTGTCCTGGATATCGTCTACCGCGTTCGACAGCAGGTACAGGGGCATGCCGTCGGAGCGGACGATGACGAAGTCCTCGATATCTTCGAGACGCTTTTCTACCGTGCCGTACACCGTGTCTTCGAACAGGACCGATTCCGCCCCGTCGCTCTCGGGTACGTCGCCCAGGGAGGGGTCCGGCACCTTGAAGCGGATCACGTAAGGCAGTCCCTGCCCCTCGCGGGATGCGATCTCCTCGGGCGAGAGGCGGCGGCAGGTCCGGTCATAACCGTAGGACTTCTTCTCCTTCTCCGCTTCGAGGCGTTTCTGTTTGAGCTCTTCCTGGGTACAGAAACACTTGTAGGCACGCCCCGACTCCAGGAGTTCACGGGCCGCCTCTTGATGGCGCGGCCGGTTCTCGGACTGGGAGGCAGGGCCCTCGTCCCAGTCCAGCCCCAGCCATTGCAGGCCGTCCAGGATCGCCTGGATCGAGTCTTCCGTGGAGCGCTCCACATCCGTGTCCTCGATCCTGAGGATGAAGGTGCCTTTGTTCTGTTTCGCAAACAGCCAGTTGTACAGGGCGGTGCGGGCCCCCCCGATGTGCAGGTAGCCGGTAGGGGAGGGGGCGAATCGTACCCGAATGTTCTGTTCCGTCATCGAATGCACCCTTTATCTTCAGGGATCCGTAATCTTCAAGAGGGATAACCATTTATGGAAAACCTATAAAAATTATCACTCCGAGGGGGCAAACACAAGGAGCGGGCCGTTGCACACACTCGATTCGCTATGCTATGTACCCAGAGATCTTCTTGGCTGAAAAGGACCACATCACGTCTTGATCAACCCTGATGGGAACCGTCCGTTGGAATTCGTTGCCGATTTTCACATCCATTCCCGCTATTCCCGCGCCACGAGCCGCGACCTTACGCTCGAGGCCCTGCACGCCTCCGCCCTGGAGAAGGGCGTCACGGTCCTGGGAACCGGGGACTTCACCCACCCGGCATGGATGGAGGAGATCCGCGAGAAGCTGGTGCCGGCAGAGGAGGGCCTTTTTCGGCTTCGTGAGGATCTCGCAAGGGAAGCCGAGGAGCGGGTTCCGCCCGCGTGCAGCGGCCGGGTGCGGTTCGTCCTTACAAGCGAGATCAGCAACATCTACAAGAAGGACGAACAGGTCAGGAAGGTGCACAACCTGGTCTTCTCGCCTTGCCTGGAGACGGCCCTCCAGGTCACGGGACGGCTGGAGGCCATCGGCAACATCGCTTCGGACGGGCGCCCCATTCTCGGGCTGGACAGCCGGAATCTTCTGGAAATCGTCCTGGAGAGTTCTTCCGATGCCTTCCTCGTGCCGGCCCACATATGGACCCCCTGGTTCTCGGTGCTGGGCTCCAAGTCGGGTTTTGATTCGATCGACGCCTGCTTCGACGACCTGGTGGGCGAGATTTTCTCCGTGGAGACCGGGTTGAGTTCCGACCCGGACATGAACTGGCGGCTTTCCGCCCTGGACCGCTTCACCCTGATGTCGAACTCGGACGCCCATTCGGCCGCCAAGGTCGGCAGGGAGGCGAATCGCTTCGACTGCGAGCTGTCTTTTCCATCGATCAAGGAGGCCCTTCGGAAGGGTGTCGGGAAAGGCTTCCTCGGGACGGTCGAGTTCTTCCCGGAGCAGGGCAAGTATCACCTTGACGGCCATCGCAAGTGCGGGTGTAGGATGGAGCCGCGGGAGACGATCGAAAAGGGCGGCCTGTGCCCGGTTTGCGGCAAGAAGGTCACCGTGGGGGTCATGAACCGCGTGGAGACCCTGGCGGACCGGCCGGAGGGGGAGAGGCCGCCGGGCACGTTCCCTTACGAACGGCTCGTTTCGCTGGCAGAGGTAGTGGGCGAGGTGAGAGGTGCAGGCCCGCAGACGAAGGGAGTGCAGAAGATCTACCGGCAGTTGCTTCAGCGGCTCGGGCCGGAACTCGCCATCCTGACGCAGGTCCCCCTCGAAGCGGTCGAGCGGGTGGGGGGCAAAGTGATGGCAGAGGGGATCCGGCGGATGCGGCAGGCGGAGATCCGGGTGGAAGCGGGCTACGACGGCGAGTTCGGGATCGTCAAGCTCTTCCGGCCGGACGAGAGGGCCGAGCTGGAGGGGCAGGGGACCCTTGTGGGGATCCCTTCTTCCGGGGAGGGTGTGGTCAAGCCGGGAAAGGGGTCGAAGAAAGGCAGGAAGAGAGAGTCAAGCCTTCTCGGGGCACTGCATGAGCGGGGGATGGAGATCTCGTCGGCGCCTCTCTTCACCCGAAAGAGGTCTTCTCTCTGGTCCGCCGAGCACATGGAACACCTGAACCGGGAACAGAAGCGGGCGGTTGTCAACAAAGGAGGCCCTGTCCTGATCATCGCCGGGCCGGGAACCGGCAAGACCCTCACCCTGACCTACAGAATCGCCTCCCTCATCGAGGAGCGGGGCGTGCCTGCCGAGCGAATCCTGGCCGTGACCTTTACGCAGCGGGCGGCCCATGAGATGGAGGAACGGCTGAGGGCGCTCCTGGGCGCTCCGGACGGCGAAATCCCGGTCCGGATCCGAACCTTTCACGCTCTCGGTGCGGAGATCCTCAGGGAGGCCGGCCCCTCCATGGGCATTCCCGAGGACTACTTCATCCTGGGCCGGGAGGAATCGGCCGGGCTTCTCCGGCAAGCCGTGCCGTCCCTTGGCGGAAAGGATGCGAACGCCCTCCTGGAGGGAATATCCCAGGCAAAAAGGGACCTCGCCTATCCGGAGGACGGAACGGAGAGGATCGGCGATACAACCTTTCTGCAGGCCTACGCGCGGTATCAAGAGGTCCTGGAGGAATACAGGGCCCTGGATTACGACGATCTCGTCGCAAGGGCCGTGAGGCTCATGACCGGGCTGCCCGACTTTGCCGAGAAGATTGCGGGCCGGCTCTCGGCCATCTGCGTGGACGAGTACCAGGACGTCAACCTGGCGCAGTACAGGCTCCTTCGGCTCCTTTCCGCAAAGGTGACGGACCTGTGCGCCATCGGGGACCCCCACCAGGCGATCTACGGGTTTCGCGGGGCAACCCCGGCCTACTTCCTGCAATTCAAGGAGGACTACCCCCGGGGCAAGGTCGTTCAGCTCGTCCGAAACTATCGTTCCACAGAGAACGTCCTGTCCGCTTCGGTGGAGATGCTTTCCAAAGGCATCGACAAGGATCGCGTTCCCTCGCTCGTCCCGACCGAGCAGGCCGGCGCCAGGGTGCACGTGAGTGACCTCGCCACCGAGAAGGCGGAGGCGATCTTCATCGCCCATACCATCGAGCGCCTCATGGGCGGCACCGATTCCCTGTCCTTCTACGCAGACCAGGTTGCAGATGACGAGGGCTCGGTGTGCGGCGGCTTCGGGGACATTGCGATCCTCTTCCGCCTGAAGGCTCTCGCCCCCGGCTTCGAGCAGGCACTCGCGCATCAGGGAATCCCCTGTCAGAGCGTCGGACAGGGAGATCGAATGCGCGGCCGACAAGGGCGCGCGATCCTGGCCCTGCTTCGATGCCTCAGGAACCCGGAGGACAGGATCGCCTGTGAACGGATTCAGGGAGAGTTCAACAAGTCTCCCCAGGCTGTGCAGGGGCAGTTGGAGCCCTACAGGAGGATGTGCGCGGAGAGGCGCAGATCGGTGCGGGAGTGGATCGAGGGCCTGGGGGCGTTCGAGTGGCTCGACCTCGAGGAGGAATCCTGGAAGGAGGCGTGGGAGGCCCTGATGCGGATGTCGGTCTCTTTTGGAAACGACTGGGACGGCTTCATGCGGGCCTTCGCCCTGTCCCAGGACACGGATTTTCTCGAAAGGAAGGCGGAACGGGTCACCCTGGCCACACTGCACGCGGCAAAGGGGCTCGAGTTTCCGGTGGTGTTCATCGCCGGCTGCGAGGATCTGCTGCTTCCCTGCCACGTGGGCGCGCAGGAAACCGATCTCGAAGAGGAGCGGCGCCTCTTCTACGTGGGGATGACGAGGGCCTGCCGGCTTCTGTATCTCACAAGGGCCCGCTCCAGGTTTCTGTACGGAGAGCGGAAGTCGTCACCCCCTTCCCGGTTCCTCGAGGACATCCCGAGGAAGAGGGTGAAGCGCGTTCGGCACGAGAGCAGGAAGGGGAAGAAGAAGCGCGAGGACCCGCAGATGTCCCTGTTCAAGATGCCTACCTGATGCGGCTTGCGCCGCAAGGCGAAAGGCGAAAGGGTCAAGGTGAAAGGGAAAGAGACAATCCGTATGAAACTACGAGCAAGTACCCGCAGGACTAAGGCCTGGCTGATCCTCGGTCCGGCGCTCCTGCTCCTTGCCCTGGCCCTGCCCGCGCCGAAAGGCATGACGCCGGAGGCGATGAAGCTCGTGGGCGTGACCGGCCTGATGGCGGTCTGGTGGCTCGCCGAGGTCGTCAATCTCGCCGTGGTCGCCATGATCCCGCTGGTCGCCTTTCCCCTTCTCGGCATCCAGCAGGCGCAGCCCACGGCTCAGGCCTACGCGGATCAGAACATCTTCCTCTTCATGGGGGGGCTGCTGCTCGCCACGGCCATGCAACGGTGGGGACTTCACAGAAGGATGGCCGTCCACGTGCTTTATCTCCTGGGTTCCAGGCCGAAGGGGCTCGTCCTGGGATTCATGATTGCCACCGCCTTCCTCTCCATGTGGATCTCGAACACGGCCACCGCTGTGATGATGCTCCCGATCGCCGTTTCGGTGGTCCTCTACGTGACCGGAATGAAGCCGGAGGAGGTGCGCGCGCAGAAGGGGCAGGAACGGAATTTCAGCCTGGCCCTGATGCTGGGCATCGCGTATGCGGCCAGCATCGGGGGCATGGGGACCCTGGTCGGCACGCCCCCCAATATCGTGCTGGCGGGTCAGATCCAGCAACTCTTTCCCGAGGCGCCGGAGATCAGCTTTGCGAGCTGGATGGCCGTGGGCCTTCCCCTCGTGGCGGTCTTCCTGCCCGCCGTCTGGGTCTACCTCTGCTGGATCGCCTTTCCGCTAAGGGCCCTGGACGCCGGCAAGGGGAAGGCGTTCCTGCGCGAGGAGAGGGACGGACTCGGAAGGATGGGAAGGGGTGAGAAGATCACATTCGTGGCCTTTCTCACGGCCGCCCTGCTCTGGATGACTCGCCAACCCATTGACCTTGGAGGCCTCCGGGTCCCCGGCTGGTCTACCCTCCTGCCCTGGGCCGGCTTCGTCAAGGATTCAACCGTGGCCATGTTCGTTGCCCTGAGCCTTTTCTTCATTCCCGTGGACCGCAAGGAAGGGACCCGTGTTTTGAACTGGGAATGGGCCGCCCGGATCCCCTGGGACGTGCTGATCCTGCTGGGCGGAGGGTTTGCCCTGGCCGCGGCCTTCCGGACGACCGGCCTCTCGGCCTGGTTCGCTCAGTCTCTCCGTGGGCTGGAGGGGCTCCCACCGGTGGCCATGGTCCTGGTGGTTTGTGCGATGATGACCCTGCTGACCGAATTGACCTCGAACACGGCCACAGCGGCCGTGATGCTGCCGATCCTGGCCGCCACGGCCGTGAAGATCGGCGTTCATCCCTTTGTGTTGATGATTCCCGCTACGTTGAGCGCCTCCTGTGCCTTCATGCTTCCCGTGGCCACGCCGCCCAACGCGATCATGTTCGGGAGCGGCTGCCTGGATATCCCGACCATGGCGAAGACCGGGATCGCCGTGAACCTCCTCGGCCTGATCCTGATCACCCTGCTCATGTTCACCCTTGGCGTCCGGGTCCTGGGCATCTCTCCGGGGACCGTGCCCGTGTGGGCCGTTCCGTAAAATTATTTCTTCAGCTTGCTGAAATCCGGTTTCCGCTTTTCCATGAAGGCCATGATGGCCTCCATATTTTCGGGACTGCCCGACTGTCTTGCCATGGCCTCGTGTTCCGCCTCCAGCGTAGCCTGAATCGAGGCCTCGTGCCTCACCATCATGCATCTCTTGGTTTCCCGAAGGCTCCCCACCGGCCACTGGGCGATTTCTGCCGCCTTTTCCAGGGCCTTTTCCAGAAGTTCAGCGTCCGGATACTTCCGGGCGGCTATGCCCACGTTCACGGCCTTGTCCGCGTCGACCCACTCGGAGGTCAGGAGCAGCTCGGCGGCTTTCTGGGCGCCTATGTTCACCTGGAGATTGTAGGTGCTGGCAAATTCCGGGGCCAGGCCCAGGCTGGTAAAGGGCAGGCGCATACGAAGGCTTTCTCCCACATACAAGATGTCACTGAAGAAGAGGATGGTCGCCCCCCCTCCCACCGCATAGCCCTTGGCCGCCCCGATGAGCGGCTTGTCGAAGGGTACCAGGGCCCTTTCGAGGGCCCTGTACGGCGATTCGCCTTCCCGGGGACCGGATGCACTTTCCGCGAGATCCTGGCCTGAAGAGAAATCCTTGCCCGCCCCGGTAAGCACCACCACGCGCACCTCATCGTTTTCCCTGGCTTTGTTGATGGCATCTGCGCAGGCGAACCATTGTTCCGTATTGAAGGCGTTCTTCTTCGCAGGGCGGTTGAGTGTTACCACCAGAACGCCGTGGTTCAGTTCCTGGAGGACTGTGTCGCTCATGATGAATGGCCCCTTTTCCTGTTCGATTCGTCGCTACGGGAGCTTCGGAGTCTGTTTCGGCGGACGCCGTGTGAGACAAGCATAGGAGGTTCCCGGAACGTCTGTCAAAGGCGAAGATGCCCTGCGCCTTTTCTTCCGAGCACTTGATTCCGCGGCTCCGTTGTATTATTGGGGAGGATGCCGCAGGCGATTGGCGGCGGGGTGCACCAGGAGGGGACATCTATGAAACAGCACGAACGGATATGGGGACTGGTGCGCTCGCCCAAACTCGTGTGGGATGTGCTCGTCCGGGGGAGGTACGATTATACTTACGACCAGATGCGGATGGGCGCCCGCAGGATGTCCCGGGCAAAGCGGCTCAACCTCTCCATGGCCGGCACAAATCTTCTCTACCGGCGGCTGACACCCTGGAACCTGCCTCTGCACATGCAGGTCGAGTTGACCAACTACTGCAATCTTCGCTGCCCGGTGTGTCCCACGGGGATTCGTGCCGTGAACCGGAAACCGGCCGCCATCGACGTGGACCTGTTCAAACGCTTGATGGACGAGGTCGGCCCCTACCTCCTGACCATCTCCTTGTGGGCTTGGGGAGAACCCCTGCTGCATCCTCATTTGCTCGAGATCCTGCGTGCCGTGCGGAAACATGACATCGCGATCCTCCTGTCCACAAACGGGCAGAATCTAAACGATGAGCGGATCATCGAAGCCCTGACCCGCGAACCGCCCACGCATCTCATTGTGGCAATGGATGGTCTCACCGACGAGACGAACTCCAAGTTTCGGGTGGGGGCAAAGCTGGCTCCGATTCTTGCCGGCGTTCGGCGGATCGCGGAGATCAAGGCCCAGAGAGGGCTGGAGCTTCCCGTGCTTCACATGCGCTACATCGTGATGAAACACAACCAGCACGAAGTGCCGCAACTGAAGGATTATTCCCGGAGTCACGGCTTCGATTTCCTGTCGGTTCGCACCTTGTCCATCATCGACTCGGACTCTCCCGAGGAGGTACATCAAGAACTCGTGCCCGACGTGGAAGAACTGCGGGCCTACGAATACCACAGCGGGATGCGCATCCATCGAAACGACTTCATCTGTCAGGAGCCTTTCTGGTTCCCGACCGTCTTTGCGGACGGCACCCTTGTCCCCTGCGAGCAGGACTACAACGCCCAGCAGTCCCTCGGCAGGCTTTTCGAGGATGGTTCGTTTGCCGATCTCTGGTTCGGCAAACAGGCGGCGCTCGCTCGCAAGGTCATACGAGACGATCCTCAGCGTCTGAGCTTCTGCCGGAACTGCCCGTACCGGGACCGTCCGGTAACCGACGCGAGCGTTCAGGAACACCTTCTCAACCCTCGGATCCAGTACCCGAGTCTGATTTCGGGATCCGGCTGAGGGTTCCTGTGGCGAACACCTACCTGCGGGAGGCATTCTGATGGCCAGGCGACAGAGAACCCTCAAGCTGGGAATCATCGGCTGTGGCAGGGTTGCGGAAGAGAGGCACTTTCCGGCATTGCGCCACCTTCCGGATGTGGAGGTCGTGGCCGTTTCCGATACGGACGAGAACCGAATGAAGCGGCTCGCAGACCCCATGGGGGTCGAGCATCGATGGGGTGATTACCGCGCTCTGCTGGAAGCTGCAGACGTGGAGGCGGTCGGGATTCTCACCCCCACCGCAACCCATGCGGAAATAGGGCTGGCGGCCTTCGAAGCGGGCAAGCACGTATTGATCGAAAAGCCTCTGGCCCTGGATCCGGAGGCGTGTGACCGCCTGATCGAGGCGGGCGCCCGGTCGTCCCGGACCGTAACGGTCGGATTCAATCTTCGATGGCACCGCCTCGTGCAGCGGGCCCGCACATTCATCCGGACCGGGGCACTCGGCAGGATCGAGGCGATCCGAAGCGTGTTCACCCATCATCGTCGGGGAGAAGATGCGCAGGAGTGGCACAGGAAGCCTGAACTCGGCGGCGGCGTTTCCTTCAACGAGGCCGTGCATCACTTTGATTTGTGGCGCTACTTGCTGGAGAGTGACGTGGAGGAGGTCTTCTCCTTCAGCCGGCCCTCGGCCGGCTATGAGGATGGGACAAACGTGACGACCGCGTCCCTGGCGAACGGCGCCCTGGCCACGGGCGTGTTCTCGCTGACCACAAGCGCGGACAACGAAATCGAGATCTATGGCGAGGCCGGCCGGCTTTGCCTGTCTTTCTACAAGTTCGACGGTTTTGAATTCTTCTCCCACTCGACGTATCCCGGCGATGTCAAGGATCGTTTGAAGAAGGCCGCGGCCGCACTGGGCGAATTGCCCCAGGCGATTCCCGCTATGCGCCGGGGGGGAGATTTCGGCACCACTTTCTATGGCTTGTGGCGGCATTTCGTCGATTGCATCTACCAAGACGAGCGGTCCGAATGCACGCTCGAGGACGGGAAGCAGGCCGTCCGGATCGCTCTCGCTGCCCGAGAGTCGGTCTCCAGCGGGCAGGCGGTGCAGATCGCTGCCTGAGATGGCTACGGGTAGAATTTCGGATGTCTCTTGCAGATCCTCTCGACTTCTCGATCATTGTCCCCACCCGCGACCGTCCGTCCCAGCTGCCGGCCTGCCTCGAGGCGATCGCAGGGCTGGACTATCCTCGATCCGGCTTTGAAGTGATCGTGGTGGACGATGGAAGCGAGACAAGCGTGGAGCAGGCGCTCTCTCCTTTTCGCGACCTTCTGAATTTGACGGTTCTCACGCAATCGGGCGCGGGACCGGCGTCTGCGCGCAATGCGGGCGCTGCAAGAGCAAGGGGCCGTTTTCTCGCCTTTCTTGACGATGACTGCGCCCCTTCCCCGGAGTGGCTGCAGAGACTGGAAGCACGGTTCCGTTCGGGTCCCAATCGAATCATCGGCGGTCGGACGGTGAACGCGCTCTCCGACAACCCGTATTCCACGGCAAGCCAGGTTCTGATCCACTATCTGTACGAATACTACAACCGCGATGCGGAGGATGCCCGTTTTCTCGCTTCCAACAACCTGGCCTTCGTGGCGAGTGATTTCCAGGCGGCGGACGGATTCGACTCTGCCTATCCACGGGCTGCCGCGGAGGATCGCGATCTCTGTGAGCGGCTTCGATCTTCCGGGCACCGTATGACCTATGCCCCTGACGCCGTTGTCTACCATGCCCATGTGTTGACATTCCGGACCTTCTGCCGGCAGCACTTCAACTACGGCCGCGGAGCTACACGGTTTCGTGCCGCGTACGCCCGGCGCAGCCGACAGAGCGTCAAGCTGGAGCCCTTCTCCTTTTATACGGAGTTGCTGCGCTACCCCTTTGCTCAAGGAATGGGTTGGCAGGCCCCCTTGCTTTCGGCCCTGTTGCTCGTCTCGCAAGGGGCGAACGCCTTGGGATACTTCCGGGAGTATGCAAGCCGTTGGGGCTAACGTCCCGCTCGCGTAAAGGGGAGTCGGGACACGATGCGATGGATCTTGCGATTGATGTGATAGGAGCTGCAGAAGTCACAGAATCCTTCTCGGGCAATATCGTTTAGCCCCTCGAAGGTGCAGGCCTTTTCCCTGAAATCCTGCATCGCCTTGCCTTGCCAGAGCTCCATGACGGTTGATTCGTGGGCGTTGCCGACGAAGATATTGCATGTGTTACAGGGAGAGGCCTCCCCGTCCTCCTGGATTCGGAGCTGAAACCATCCGTTGTAGCACCCGATACGGCGGGTCATCTCTGCGCCGGCTTCCTGTTGGAAGATCGTTTCTTCGATGTTGTGTTCTATGTTCCGCTCCTTCAGCGGCCCTTTCAGCTTGAAAAGCTCCGTCTTCAGCCGGGGCAGGTCTTCCTCTTTCAACAGGCTCTTCTGGTCCACCTCGGGATAGGGGATCAGAGCCGAGAAGGAGATCTCGTTGAGGCCCAGCTCTTCGGCAAGGGGAAGAAGGAGGTGCAGGTTCTGGAAGTTGTTGCGGTTGATCGGATGATGGATGCTCAGTTTCGGCCTTGTCTTGCCACCGGCCCTCTTCATCTCCGTCAACCCTTTCAGGTTCTCCCTTACCCCGGCGAAAAACCTCAAATCCGTCCCAGGATAGTTTGCGGCAAACTCTTCCTCGTCTTTTGCCCACATGCTGACGCGCAGTTCGTCAATGTCCTGATCGATCAGGAGCTGCGCCACGGATTCTCTCAGCAGGCTCCCGTTGGTCAAGAGTTTGATTTTTGCACCGCTCGTCTTGAGCAGCTTCAGGATTTCGGGAAGTTCCGGGTGCAGGAGGGGTTCTCCGGCCGCACTGACGACAATGATCCCGGCCCTTGCCGCTCGGAGCTCCGGTGCAAGCTTCCGAACGAGCTCCAGGGGCATTCTTCTTTCCTTGGGTCGATAGGCGGTGTCGCGCTGGGTGTGGGAGGAATGGAACCTACAATTCAGGCAGCTGAAATTGCAGAGATCGGTGATGGAAATGAGCACGCAATCAGGGCCGGTAAAGCTCCACTTCCCGGTGGCGGCGCCGGCGAGAATGGCCGCTTTTCGTATCAGGTTCCGCACGATGGGGCTCCCTTTTCGGCATTTTCAGGATTTCGGTGATAAACGGCTCTCGGACATGAGCTCGGCAAGGGATTGTGCGACCCTGGCAGAAAAGTCGCTCGCCAGGGTTTCGAGATGGCTCCCGTCTTCGACCCCCGGCGGTTCTATCGGAGGGCCAAAGAAGTAGCGCACCTTGCACGGGAGGGGAAGATGTACCGCCGTGGAGAAGGGCAAGGGCAACGGGATCAGGCCGATCACCAGCGGGTCTCGGTAGTTCGAATGGGCCGCCCCCATGCCGAATACTTTCTGGTAGATGATCTTTCCCAGGACCTCGCCTCGGGTCAAGAATACAAATCCGTTGTTGATGCCGATCCCGGCGACCGGAATCACCGGAACCTGCGACAGGATGGCCACCTTGGCGAATCCGATACGGCCGTCCCACCGAATGGACTCTTGTCCAAACCGGGTGTTCATGATCTCCGGCACACCGCCCGGATAGGTCAGCACCAGTTCGCCCGCCCTCAAGAGGGATTGGGCGTTCTCTCGGTTCCCCTCCACGGCGCCGAATGCGTGCGCAACGGCAGCGGTGAGGCGAGATCGAAACCAGAGCCGGTCCGCCAGGCTCCGTGTAAACCGCCCGGTTTCGCGCAGAATCATCCGAATGAGGATGAAGCCGTCGAAGTCCAGCCGGCCATGATTGCCGACGAGCAGCGCGCCACCGGTTTTTGGGATTCGATCCGCACCGTTGATTTTCGCCCTGTGGTAGATCTGACGCAGCCACCAGATCCCGAGCATCCGTCTGCCGCGCCTGGCATCAAAGGTCTCAGGCATCTTGATGGAGTTCTTCCGGTTCTTTGATGATCAGGTTATGCATCTTCATGAAGTCCCGGTAGCCGATCACCTTTTCGCCGCTGTATTCCATGTGGACCGCCTGGGCCGGACAGTTGTTGATGCACCCGAAGCAGAGAACGCAGGCGTCCCTGTCAACCTCGAATGCGGGCAGGTCGATTGCGCCGGCAGGGCATTTCTCAACGCACGTTCCACACTGGATGCACTTCTTCTGGTCGATGGAGTGGTCCCTGACGAACTTCTTGGTCCACCAGATGGGCCCGAACCACGTCGAAACCTCTCTGATCGTCAGGCGTCTGGAGAACTCAGCCACGCTGCCCTCTTTCACCTGGATCGCCAGATGCACGGCATATTCGCGCACCCTGTCGTAGGTTTCCTCGTCAGGAAGATGCCTGCTCATCCAGGTTTTTTCATGAACCTCCTTCTCAGACCAGGAAAGAGGAAAGGCGCTCATGTTCATGAACGCCCTGGCGCCAACCGGCACGCCCCCCTTCTCCACCAGGAGTTGAAGGATCGAGCACGCCGCATTGTGCTGGTTTCCTTCCGGGCCTCCGAAAGAGACATAGGCGGCAACCGGTGTCCCCTTCAATTCCGGCAAGCATCTTGTCCAGGCCTTCACGCAATCCGGCGTGTCATAGTAATAGACGGGCGAGCCGATCACGATCAGATCGAAGTCTCCCATCCCCTTGACGTCAAAACGCCGCAACTCTGAACTCTCCACCTTCATCCCGAGTCGTTCCAGCCGACGTGCAAGCAGCCTCCCATACCTTTCTGTATGCCCCGTCTGGCTGTACCAAAGAACGAGAGCTCTGCCCGTCCCCGCGGTCTTCATGGGTACCTTTCCACGAATGGGACGCGTATCAACGCAGCCGGGCATTGCCGGCAGCGAGAGAACGGCCGCAGCCATCGCTCCCTTCTTCAAGAAGTCTCTTCTGTTTTCCAAGATCCCTTCCTGTTTCCTCAAGGAGGCAGCAATCTTCTCGAAGTCCTGTCAGTGCACGGCTATGTGCTGGATACCTCCAATAGCCACTTTTCCGTTCCGATCTCGGCGCGTCTCTTCAGGGCTTCCTGCCTTGTCTTGAGTGAGTCCTGGTATTCCTCGTCGCTCATGCCGGGGTCTCTCAACTCCAGAAAGACCTTGCATGGAAATTCCTGGCAAAGGCCGCAATGTTCCATCTGTTTTTGGTGCCGGCAACAATCATGAAGAGGACAAGCCCCCGAGGGAGTCTGAACCGTCCAAAAGGGCCTGCCCTCCATATACCCGCACCCCTGGCATCGTTCACCCAGGTAGTGACAATCGCCGCAGTATATACCACAAACAGGCGCATAGTTGTTGCCGATCATGTCTTTTCTCCTTGCGGCCGCCGTATACGCGTATTTCGGAGAGTCTATACGCTGTTTGGCCTTTATCATGGTCCTGATTCTCCTGTCAATCGCACGAGAATCCCGTCATGGTGTTGTTCCCCGCAGGTCCTGCTGTGTGAAAAGGGGAGGTGAGATTTTCGGCCCGTTCTGGTTGTGGCGGTAATCTTATATATGTTAAAGGGGATTTAGGGAGAGAGACCGTCATTTCACGCCGGGAGGCGAGCGGTGTCTTACGGAGTGATGAACAAAAAAGCTTTTGACGCTGTGGTCTCGGCGCATCACGAAGAAATCTTGCGGTATCTCCGGCGTGTTATCGGGCAGGCCGGCGATGCCGAGGACCTGTCCCAGGAGACGTTCCTCCGGGCCTACCGGGCCTACGGGACGCTGCCGGGGGACGCGAACGTCCGGGCCTGGCTGTTCGCCATCGCGACCAACCTGGCGAAGAACCACTTCCGCTCGGAGACGCGGCGCCGAAAGGCCTATAGCAGGGTGGAAGGCGCGGTCCGTGGGTCGGCCACCGGGGACGAGTTGGACGCCCGCAAGACCGGCGCCCTGCTGGAGGAAATGATCGAGGGCCTTCCTCTCAAGCAGCGGCTCGCCTTCACACAGCGAAAGCTCCATGACATGGACTACGAGGCAATCGGCAAATCCCTGGGATGTTCGGAGGAAAGCGCCCGGGCCCACGTTTTCCAGGCGCTCCGGAAGATCCGCCAGGGACTGGGCAAGCATGGGGTGGTTCCGGGAGGGAAGCGATGAGCAAGAAGCCGGCCCCCTGCACTGCAATCGAAGACGACCTGCTGGCGGCAGCGATCGGCGAGGCCTCGGAAGAGGCACGGCGGCGCGTGGAGCGCCACGTGGAAATCTGCGGCCCCTGCCGGCGCGAGTTCCATGGGTATCAGGACCTGGACCGGTCGGTGACCGTCCTGAAGGAGGAGGTGTTCCCGGACGAGCAAACGGCCGGGGCCCGGGATCGATTGGTGTCGCGGCTGGCAGATCTCCGGAGCCGCCTGCTCACCTACCGGATCTTTCCGTCCCCCCTTGGTAACATCCTGATCGCGCAATCCGAGCTGGGGATCTCGACGGTGGAGTATCTGGAACGCAAGAAGACGGTCCATGCCTCGCGACTGATGCATCATCATGAACCGGGCGTTGATCTGGTCGAGGGCGGGGAAGAACTCGAGCCGGTGTATCGGGATCTCATGCAGTACCTCGACGGCCGCTTGAAGAGCTTCGAGTGGCCCCTGGACATGCGTCTGGTGCGGGGCGAGTTCCACCGGTCCGTACTGGAGGCGACAAAGGCCATCCCCTACGGGGCTGTGGCTTCCTACGCAGGCCTGGCCCGGGAAGTGGGCAAGGCGTCAGCGGCCCGGGCCGTTGGACAGGCGCTTCGTTCGAACCCGCTTCCGATCGTGATCCCTTGTCACCGGGTGGTCGGAAGCTCGGGCGCCCTGACCGGGTACGCGGGCAGCAAAGTGGGGCTCAAGGAGAAGCTCCTCACGCTGGAGGGCGTGCCCACGATTCGGCAAGCGGGCACCCCTGCTATCCGGTCTCGGTCCATGTACGTCGCCTATCCCGGAATCGGGGCCTACTGCCTGCCCACATGCTCCTTTCTACAAGAGGCCCCGCCCGCGCCTGTCACACGGTTCGCTACGCGGGAAGACGCCGAGGGGGCCGGGAAGGTTCCGTGCAGTCTCTGCCGCCCGGACCTGCACCCGATTGAGCAGTGAAAGAACCTCGTGTATCGTCTCCACGAAGGCATCGATAGCAACATGGGGTCAGGCCGTTACTACCAACCCTGACCCCATCGCTCCATCCTACTAAGGTCTTAGAACCCTTTTGAAACCCAAGAGGCTATCCACCGTCTCTTTCATGTTCGTGGGCCTTCCCGCCCGGAGCTTGTCGCTCTTCCCGTAGTACTCCAGGCAGGTCCCGCACGAAAGGATCTCGGTTCCCTGTTCCTCGTAACCCCTGAGGAGGTCCAGGACGGATGAGCCATCCGTTGTAAGGAAGATCCCGCTGTTCATGCAGATGATCCTTGCCGGCACATCCGCCGATTCGAGGAGAACGCTGAGGAAGGCCTTCATCAGCCTTTCCCCCAGGTCCGGCTCTCCATCGCCTAGACCTGAGGAATCGATTACGAGCAGTAGATCTTTGTTCAAGGCCATGTTCTCTCCTTCGGGATTTCGTCAGTCAGTGTACTCGAGCAGTGTGGCAACCTTGGCCAAGACTTCTCTGATCACTTCTTTCGGGGCCTCTTCGATTCGCTTCGCCTTCCTGACCCGCCAATCCAGACTCTTGATCTGGTCGGCGAGAACTGCGCCGGGCGCTCCGCCCTCAAGAGGTAAGAGGACTTCAAAAGGGTAACCCTTGAGGTGCGAGGTGATCGGACAGAAGAGCGCAAGGCCCACCTTCCGGTTGTATGACTTCGGTGAAACGACCAATGCCGGACGATGGCCCGCCTGCTCGTGACCAGCCTGTGGGTTGAACTGAAGCCAGACCACATCGCCTCGGTCGGGAACGTAGCGCTGCGGCATCACCACGCCTCCCGTCCAACTGAATCCCCCGCGTCGATCTCATCGTGTAGATTGTTTTCGCGGATCTGCGATAGGAGGTCGTCCAATTCGTACCTCGAGGGCCGGACCGTCTTGATGACAATGCGATTCCCCTGAATCGATATGTCGACGGCCGATCCTTCCTGGACACCTGCTTCTTTGGCGAATGACTTTGGAATTCGCAATCCCAGGCTGTTCCCCCACTTCTGGATCTTTGTAACCATAGGCATCCTCCGTATATACATTGAATATACACCAGGGATGCAGCCTCGACAACCCCCAATCCATGCTCTGAAGGAAGGACGGGTCCGTCAGCCTGGTCTGCAATCACTGTTCCATCTTTCCATTCCCTGCTCGATGATTGGATCAATGGCCCTGCTTGAAGCATGCTGATGAAGGGGCTCCGGTCATCTTCCGGATGCCATCCCTGCCTCAGATGTGCCTTCTTGTTCACAGGCCGCTGGAAATGCCAGCAAAAAGGTTCCTGACACCTGTCTTCATCACTGTGCATCTGGCTGGTGGTGAACTGCCGGTCGGTGTCTTGACAGCCAAAGGGGGTGTCTTTATCATTTCGCTGTTATCCGTCCGAATCAAAGGGGAATCTCCATGCTGGAGGTGGAAGGCCTTACCAAGTACTACGGCCACAAGAGGGCCGTGAACCAGGTAAATTTCCGGATCGAACAGGGAGAGATCATCGGCCTTCTGGGCTTGAACGGGTCCGGGAAGACCACCCTGTTGCGTATGCTGGCCGGCAACCTCCTGCCCACGGCCGGCCGGGTGACCATCGGCGGGGTCGACCTCCTCCAGGAGCCTCACGAAGTCAAGAAGAACCTGAGCTTCCTTCCCGAGACACCGCCCCTGTATGGCGACATGAAGGTGAAGGCCTACCTCAGGTTCGTGGGCCGGTTGAAAGGCATGGACCGCGCAAAGCTGCGGGACCGCCTGCCCGCCATCGAGGCGCAGACCGCGATCGAGGACGTGGGCGACGAGATCATCGGCCATCTCTCCTTCGGGTACCGTCAGCGCGTGGCCGTCGCCATGACCCTGCTTCACGAGCCGAAGCTCCTCCTGCTCGACGAGCCTGCATCCGGCCTGGACCCGGTGCAGATCGTGGAGATGCGCGGGCTTATCCGGTCCCTGCAGGGGAACCACACCGTGATACTCTCGAGCCATCTCCTGCCCGAGATCAGCCAGATCTGCGACCGGATCCTGATGATCCAGGAGGGCGAAATCATCGGGGAAGGTCCGGAGGAGGAACTCGCGAAAAAGTTCACGCGGAAAATCCGGGTTCGTATCCAGGCCCGGGGCGTGCGGTCCGAGATCGAAGAATGCCTCCAGGGCGTGGCGGAAGTCGAAGAGATCGAATGGGTCCGGGAAGAGGGCGGCCGGTCCAGCTTCGTACTGAGCCTTTCCGAGGACGTCAGGGATTCGATCAGCTCGAAGCTGGCAGGCCGCGGATTGGGCCTGCTCGAAATGGCCAGGACCGATCTCGACCTGGAGAACACCTTCCTGCGACTCATGCTGAAAGAGGAGGAGCCTTCGTGAGGGTTGTCTGGCTCGTCATGTGCAGAGAACTCGGGGCCTACTTCCGATCCTACATGGGATACATCATCCTTGCCGTCGTGCTGCTCGTGGACGGTTTGCTCTTCAATGTGTACGCCATCGGCGGGGGATCCAAGTTCTCGGCCGAGGTGCTTCGGCAGTTCTTCTACTTCTCGAGCGGCACCACCATGATCGCCAGCATCTTCCTCACCATGCGGCTGCTGGCCGAAGAGAGGCAGATGGGCACCATGGTCCTGTACACCACCTCCCCGGTGAAGGATTCCCAGGTCGTGCTGGGCAAGTTCCTGTCCGCCTTCCTGTTCCTCTGCCTGCTCACCCTGCTCACCCTGTACATGCCCCTGCTGATCTTTGTGAACGGCAAGGTCTCCATGGGGCATATCTTCGGCGGCTATCTGGGCCTCTTGTGCCTCGGCTCGGCCGCGCTTGCGATCGGCATGTTCAGCTCGTCGCTGGCCCAGAGCCAGATCATCGCCGCCATCATCTCCGCGGCCATTCTGATTTCCATGCTTCTCTTCTGGCTCCTGGCGCCCGTGACGGAGACACCGCTGTCAGGAATCTTCAGTTACCTGGCTCTGCACAACAAGCACTTCTTCCCCTTCATGAAAGGGACGATCAACACCCGGGACGTGATCTACTACCTTTCGGTGACATGGTTCTTCCTCATGGTCTCCACGAAGGTCCTCGAGGCGCGGCGATGGCGATAGAAGGTGTCGAAACAAGGAGCCGCCGGCTGATCCCGGGTCTGGCCTGTACGGCCCCCTATCTGGTGGGCATGGTCCTCATCTACGTGGGGGAGCGGCTGGTCGGGTCCCCGCCGAACGCCCGACTTCTCCTGGACGGCCTGGGGGCTGCCGGGCTCCTCTGGGCCGTGTCGGCCCGTGCGGTGAACTGGGCCCGAAGCCGGGGGGATCGCAGGTCCGTGGAGGGGATGATTCTGGCGAGCTACCTGGGGGGGCTGGTCGCCCTTGCCCTCTATGCCGCCCGCCTGGACCCGGTTCGGGAAAGGGTGTTGCCGTGGGTGGCCGGAGCTCCTCTTGTGGGTCGTTACCAGGCAATCCTGCAGGTCCTGTGGCCGATCGTCTGGTTGAGTTCGGTCCTTCCGCTTCTCTTCATGGAGACATCCTCCGCCTCCATGGCCCGGGCACCGCGGATCGAGCGCAGGCGGGTCGCCTTCTCCGCTGGGAGCGGGCTGGCCGTGGCCTGGCTGGTTGCGAGCCTGTTTCTCCTCAATTATGTGGGCAATGCACACAACCGGAAATGGGACATGTCCTTCCAGCGAACCTCCAGCCCGAGCGAAGACGCTCTCAGGCTCGTGACGACCCTGAATGAGCCCTTCGAGGTCTTCCTGTTCTACCCGGAGGCGAACGAGGTCCTGGAGGAGCTGTCCGGCTATTTCGAGCAGCTTGCGAGTCTGTCGGACCTGTTGCAGGTCCGTATGTACGATCACGTCATGGAGCCGAAGCTGGCCAAGGACCTGGGCGCACGCCAGAACGGGAGCCTCGTGTACCGGTACGGCGACAACAAAGAGGTGGTGCGTATCGGGGTCGAGATGGGAGAGGCCCGGGCCAAGCTCGCCAAGGTGGATGAGGAGTTCCAGAACAAGTTCCTCAAGCTCGTGGCAGACAAGAGGATCGCCTATCTGACCGTCGGCCACGGGGAACGTACCTACGAATGGAAGGGGGGGGATGAGCCCAGGCACCCGGTCACGGGCCTCAAGAAGATCCTCCGGAAACAGAATTTCGAGGTGAAGCCCCTGGGGCTGGGGCAGGGCCTGGGTGCTGACGTGCCCGAGGACGCCTCCCTGCTGGTGGTGGTCGATCCCGCCGAGGACTTCCTGCCGGAAGAGCTGGATTCCCTCCGGCGGTACCTGGAGGGGGGAGGGCGGATGTGGGTCGCCCTGGACCCGGAGCATTCCAGCAACGTTGCAGGCCTCCTCGAGGATTTCGGCCTTCGCTTTCAGGCGACCCCGCTGGCCAACGAGCGATACTTCATGCGGGCCTCCTACAAGAAGGCGGACCGGTACAACCTCTTCACGAACCGCACCTCTTCCCACCCCTCGGTGAACACCCTGAGCCAGAACGCTTCCAAGCTGGCCGTGGTACTCATTGGGTCGGGCTACCTGGAGAAGATCGAGGGTACGAAGCCCGGGGCCAGGACCGTGATGACCCTGCGCAGTATGCCCATGACTTGGGCGGACGGGAACCGGAACCTGGAACCGGACGGCTCGGAAGAGCAGAAGAAGACCTACGATCTGGCGGCGGCCGTTACGGCCGACGTTGCCCGGGAAGATACCGAACCCGCCGAAGGCGCTCCGGACCTGGAGGCGAAAGAGCCGGGCAAGGAGCAGATGCGCCTGGTCGTGCTTGCCGATGCCGATGCCCTGTCCGACCAGGTGATCGGAAACCTGGGCAACTACTTCTTCTTCGAGGACGGCTTGAAGTGGTTGTTCGAGGAGGAGCCGCTGCTCGGGTCGGTGGGCACGGAAGAGGATGTGCGGATCATGCACACGAAGGAAGAGGACGTGGTCTGGTTCTACACGACGATCTTTGCCGTGCCCCTGGTCGTCCTGGGCATCGGGGTCGTCTACAACCGATTTCGGATGAGACAGACACGAAGGGGCAAGACGGGATGAAGCGCGTTTCCCTCCTCCTCTACCTTGGAATCCTCCTGGCAAGCCTTGCCCTTGCCTACCTCACGTGGGTCGAGAAGCCGAAGAAGCCGGGCGAAAAGGTGACGGTTCTTCCGTGCAAGAAGGGCGACATCCTCCGGCTTACATACGAGGCCAAGGACCAGACCGTGACCTTCTCGAAGAAGAAGAGCCGGTATTCCGGTGAGTCCTCCTGGTGGGTGGAGATCGCCCGGGCCGAGTCCGAGGCCTCGCCCGCGATCGAGGCCTTCAAGGCGAGCGACAGGCTGCAAGCCGGGTTGGACAAGTTCTGCCCATGGAAGGCCCTCCGTTCACTGGGCACGCTGGAACAAGGGAAGCGGGAGGAGTTCGGCCTCACCGAATCGGTCGAGTCCCTGACCATCGAGCAGGCCGCGGGTGCACGCACGTTCCGTCTCGGGGCGGCGACTTTCGGGCCCAAGGACAGGTACGTGGTCGACGACGAGACGGGCGAGGCCTTTCTGGTGGCAGGGCAGGGGCTCCGGGATTTGCTTCGCCCCAAGAGCCGCTTCATGGAACGGTCTCTCCACGCCTTCAAGGCGAAGGAGATTTCTCGGGTCCGGTTGCGTGCCGGCCAGAGAGAAAAAGAGCTGGTTCGACAGGCTGATGAAGAGGGCAAAGAGCAGGGGTGGGCGGACAGCCGTTCCCCTGAGGAGACAAGGGTCCTCTACCGAAACTGGGTCCGCAGGCTCTCCACGCTGCGCCCCACAGACTACGTCGGCATGCCGGCCGACGAAGAGGGTGGAGGGTGTGTCGCTCCCGCCGGTTCCTCACAGGAGCTGAGCGTTACCTTTTTCAGCCCGAGCAAGGAGATCGGATTCCTGAACGTGTACAAGGGAGAGGGGACGGATGAAAAGGGAGGCTTTGCGTATTTCGCTTGTTCAGAGCATACCGAAATCGTCGTGAAAGTCCCCACGACCCAGGCCGAAGCCCTCCTGAAGGACCTCGAAGACGTCCTCGAAGAATAAGGGGATCAGGGGTCGGTGATGGGGAGGGTGAAGAAGAAGTCGGTGCCTTCGTCCTTCCGGCTCTCCACCCAGATGTTGCCACCGTAGTGGGTGATGATCTCCTTGCAGATGGGCAGGCCCAGGCCCGCACCCTTGGGCTTCTCTCGCAGCGTGTCCGCAGCCCCCGGGGTGTACTTCTCAAAGATGAGCTCGAAATCTTTCTCTTCGATCCCGACGCCCTGATCGGACACACGGACCAGGATCCATTCGGTGGGATCGCCGGAGTCCTTGTTCTTGAGGACCTCCGCGCCGATGCTGATTTCTCCTCCTTTGAACGAAAAGCTGATTGCGTTGTGCAGGAGGTTTGCGATCACCTGTTTGGCCCGGTCCCGATCGGCCATGATGTCGGGAAGATCGGGGGGGAAGTCCAAGTGCAAGCGAAGGGATTTCTGGCAGAGAGATTGGAACTGGATCCGTGCCGTCTCGCGAACCGCCTCCTCCAGGGACATAGCGGCATCCCGGTAGACCATCTTGCCCGCCTCGATTTGAGAAAGATCCAGCAGGTCGTTCACGAGCCTTGACAGCCGCTCGCTCTCTGAATTGATGATGTGCAGGAACTCCCTTTGCATCTCCGGGTCTTCGTCTTCGTATTGGAGAAGGATCTCAGAGAAGGACCGGATCGACGTAAGGGGGGCCCGAAATTCGTGCGATACGGAAGAGAGGAAGGAATCCTTCATGGCGTCCTGCTTCTTCTGCTCCCGAACGGCCTGTTCCAGCTCGGCCGTCCTCTCCTCCACCCTTCGCTCCAGCTCCCGCTTCAACTCCTTGATCTTGGCCTCCGCCCGCCTTCGCTCGAGGATCTCCTTCTTGAGCTTTGCGGTCTGCTCCTCCATGAGCGTACGCCATTTCCCTTCGAATTCGAGGAGAGCCGCCTCCAAGCCCTTCTGCTCCAGGGCTTCCGCCTCCAGTTCCTTCACCCTGTTGTCGAGTTCCTCGTAGGACAGCTTGTTATGCACGGGAAAACGCTCCATTCTGTGTCGATGCGAAGGGAACCACTTACCATCTGTTTTTTCGGAAGATTTCCGGAGAATCCTTACTAATTTGTCTCGATTCCCTCGAGTTCGCGAATTCCCTCGATTCTGCCGATTCTCGTCATGGCCGGGCCGTGATCGGAAACAGGCTTGCCGCGTTCTCGAAAAGGATGTTGCGCGTCGTTTCCTCCCCAAGATTCATGGCCAGGAGGGACTCCACTTCGGTGCACATCCCGTACGGGATGTTCGGATAATCGGAGCCATAGAGGATTCGATCCCCATGCTGGATGAGGTCCCCTGCATCGACCTTCACGTCGAAAAATCCCCCCAGCACCATCGTTGTGTCCAGGTACAGGTTCGGAAAGGCGTCGAGCAACGAGTAGAACCGTTCCGATTCATCGAAGCCAAGGTGGGGGACTATCATCTTCAGGCTCGGATAGCGTTCGAGGACATTCTCGACCCGCTCGACTCCGGTAATGGTCCGCACGTCCATGCCGTAGCCTTCCGTGTATGGTTCCCGGCCGGCGTGGATGGTCAGGACTCCGTCGTGTTCGAGCACTGCCTCGTAGACGGGGAAGAGGGCCGGGTCATCCGGGGCGGTCTTCAGGACGTGGCAGTGGATCTTCGCCCCGCAGAGCCCGAACTGATCGAAGGCCCGTTTGAGGATGTCTTCCGGGTGGGCGTCGTGTGGATGGACGGCGGCCAGGCCTGCGGTGTGGGGGAAGCGTTTGATCAGCCCGGCCGTGAATTCGTTCAATTGATCGGCCATTCCGGGTCGATGGGAATAACTCAGGAGCACGGCCCCCGCAGCCCCGTTGTCGAAGAGCCTTTCGAGGGCTTCCTCCGCCGTTCCGGTGTAGCGCAGAGGCCAGGCATACGTTTCGAACCACTTCTGCAGCGCATCCGAGATCTCCGGAGGAAAGACGTGTACGTGGGAATCAATGACGGGCAGGGGGGTCAGGTCGCTGAACATCCCAGGGCCTCGAGTCGGGACCGAACGTGCCGGTCTCTGCTTTCTGAATCGATCTTGCAGGTCACAAGGGCGCGCCCACGATGATTTCGCGGACGAGGGGCTCCAGGGACGACATGTTTCTCTCCTCGGTATTGTTGCTCTTAATCGAAAGGGCTAAACCACCGGCCCAGCCATTTCCAGTCGGAATTCGTGCTCCCTTTCTCAGCATCCTTGTTCCGGCACGGACACGCACGCGGGCACGGGCACGATGTCCATTCGGATTTGGGCGACAGCCCGTGACGATCTGCCCCAGCATCCCTAGCTCGATCCGGTCTTTCGTGCCCCATAGATGATGAGCCCCAAACCGACCAGGACGGAAAGGCTCGCGATCGTATTGGACGCGTAGAAAATCAAGTTCCCCACCGGCAGGGCCGGCTCGAGCCCTTTTACGCCGAGAACAGCCCCGAACACCGGACCTATGGAATAGCAGTAACCGAAAATGACAAAGCTGTACGCCAGGATCCGGAGCTTCCGGTCGTCCAGGCTCAGCAGGTTGACCAGGGAAGAAACGGCAATGATCATGATGCCGGTCAGTACGCCCTGGAGATGGGCCAGGTGCCACGCCTTGAAGCTCCCGGGGAACTCTCCCGTAATGACGAACATGTAGCCAAGCCCGGCAAGGGAGCCGAGAAGCGCGACGATGGCTCCGTGCCGTATCAGGAACAATCGCGTTTCATCCTTCACGATTCCTTCCTCCTTGTTCAAGTTGATCAGGGGCTATGCTCCAGTCGAACCCGGGGACGAACCTCGACACGAAGGCCCTTGGCGTGTCTGCGCGCATGGCCCGTTTCACATCTTCGGAGACCGGCAAATCTCTGAGGTCCCGGTAGATATCCGATAGACCCCCCATCCCCACAGGGTGGTCGGACCCGTACATCACCCTGCCCACATGTCTTTCCAGTCCATCCGTCAGGACTTCCATGAACCGATGACCTTCGGGAAGGGAGCCAAAGAATTCTTCACATCCGGGCCTCAGGTAAGGCAGGACCAGGGTGGCATCCAGATAGAGCTCAGGGTAGTCCTCGAGCAACGAGAATGCAGCTTCGAGCCTTGGGAAGCCCATGTGGGCGAACACCACGGGAAGTCTCGGGTACCGCTTGAGCAGCCCCTCCAACGCTTTGACAGGCATGGATTTTCCATAGTAATCATCGAACCCTGTGTGCAGGATGACAGGCTTCCCGGCCTCCTCGAGAAATGCGTAGAGCGGATCCATCCTTCTGTCCCAGGGATCAAAGCCCTGGACAAAGGGGTGGAACTTGAATCCCACGAAAGGGTACGATGCGAAAGCCTCCTCGGCCACCTTCGCTTTTTCCGCCGTGTCCTGGTGCATGCTTGCGAAAGGGATGGCCCCTGGTACGGTGGAGCAGAAGCGGCCGTTGAAGGCGTTCAGCGGGACCGTCTCTTCTTCCTTGAGCGGGTAGACCAGATTGAAGAAATGGGTGATCCCTTCCCGTCGCATTTCGTGGAGTATCGTTTCGGCCGTGACGGATTCGGGGACAGGATGCTCCGGAACCAGGCGAAGAATCCACCGCATCAGCCCCCCCATGCGGTCTTGCGGAAAGATGTGAGCATGAGAATCGATGAAGACCTCGGATGCGTCGCGCTTCTTCTCTTCTTGCATGAATGGACGGTTTCTCCCGGGCGCTAGGGTTTCTTGCGGGCAGAGGTGGGGAACACGGAATCGAGGAGCTCCAGCTTCTCTCGTGAGATCAGACGGCGGTCGATCGCATCGGTGATCCGTGCGTCCAGTTCAGGGTTCCGTGTCTCCCCCTCCGGGAAGGTCGCATCCCTGCACTGGCTCACGGTGGCCTCGTCGACGAGACCGAGGGCGAACAGGGCGAGGCAGAGCTGAAAGCCTCCCCTCACAGGGACCACGAGAGGCCCGAACCGGTCGAACTGTTCCGGGGGCGTGCGCTTCTCGAGATGGATGAAGATCTTCTTCACCTTTCCGCGCTTCTCCGGAAGCCGGTCGAGGAGGGCAAGGGCGCAACCCTGGTTGTCCTTCCGCATGCCCGCGTCCTCCATCCGGTTCCTGGCCTCCCCATAGGACATCTGCTCGTGCAGGAGGCCGGCATAGAGGGAGAAGGCATCGGCATCGCTCTCCGCATCGTCTCCGAACAGGTACTCCGTCGCCAGGGGACGCCTCTGTCTCCCCTCGAGGAGGGCACAGACCTTGAACCCCACCTGGTCCAGGAGCCGTTTGGGGCGGCCCTTCTTCATGATCTGCCACCAGTTCTTGAAGGTGATCCCGTCGAACTCGACGCCGTCCAGGATCATCTTGTGTTCCAGGGTGCCTCGGAGCTGGGGAGGGCTGGCAGTGACGAAGTACAGGGGAACGCATCCGTAGCCGGGTCCGGGTCCCCTGCGAATCCCCCGAAGGACCTCCGGCATTCCGGCGATGGCCTGCTTGTCCACGGCGAACTCGAGGGGAATGCGGCTGAGGCCCTGCAGGGAGGAGAAATGGGTGGACAGATAGGTTTTGTCTATGTCCCAGATGAAGACCGGCCCGGCGTACCCGTCCGGGAGGGTTCGCTGGTCGTCGACTTGCAGGGGATAAGTGGCAGTCATGAAGAGGCTCAGCGGTACCTGAGGGCGGCGAGCTCGTCCCCCACCGGGAGATGCATCAACTGCACGAGGGCGTCCGGCACCTTCCAGCCCTCGAAAAGGAGCCTGTGCACGGCCAGCACGATCGGAAGATCCAGGCCGACCGAGTCCGCGTAACGCTGGACCGCCTTTGTCGTAGGCACCCCTTCCGCCACCTGCGTCATGCTGCTCAGGATGTCTTCCAGGGTCTCCCCCTTTGCCAGCCGTTCCCCGACCTGGTGGTTCCGGCTGAGCGGGGAGGCGCACGTGCACATCAGGTCGCCCACGCCTGCGAGGCCGCTGAAGGTGAAGACATCCGCACCCAGGGCAACCCCGACTCGGGCCATCTCGCTCAGCCCCCGGGTGAGCAGCAGGGATTTCGTGTTGTCCCCGAAGCCCATTCCGTCCGACATTCCGGCCGCCAGAGCGATGATGTTCTTGAACGCGCTGCCCACCTCGGTGCCCACCACGTCGTGCCCTCCGTACACCCGTACGCGCCCGCTTCCTTCGAACAGGTCCTGGATCGCGTGGATCACCTCGTCGTAGTGGGAGGCCACGGTAGCGCCGGCAGGATCTCCGGCCATGATTTCTCCGGCCAGGTTGGGCCCGGAAAACACCCCGGTCTTGAGCGTGCAGGTTTCTTCCCGGAGGATCGTGGACATGCGCTTGAAGGTCTCGATTTCGAATCCCTTGGTCGTGTGGACCAGGATCTGGTCCCCTTGAATCGTGTCCCCCACGGCCCTGGCGACATCACGGAACGACCGGGAGGGCACCGCCATCAGGAGGGCGTTCGCTTGCTCGACAGCCTCTTCCAGGTTTGTGGTCGCCCGGACGGCGTCCGGCAGCGTGTGACCGCTTGCATAGAGGGAGTTCGTGTGCCGGGTGTTGATTTCCTCGGCCAGCTCTTCCCGACGCACCCACATCTCAAAGGCCTTGTCTGTCTCGGCGAGGAGGGTGGCCAGGGCTGTGCCGAAGCTGCCTCCCCCCACGATCAGAACATCCAGGTCTCTTTGTTTCTTCACTGGGGCTTCTCCCATGTCGGAAACCCGAACCCTGTCAGCCGGTTGTGGTAGTAGAGCAGCAGGTTCCGGTCCTCGTGAAACAGCCGATCCCCCCGGCGGATCAGGGCCGGATGTCGATGGTAGGACTTGAGGTGCGCAAGCGCATCGCCCACGATGGCCCCCGTGTCCTTTCCCCGGAGCGATTCGTCCAGCCTCAGGCGACCGTCCTGCTCGAGGTCGCGAAGGGTTCCAAGGGTGCGGTCCACCCGGCTGTAGGCCTCTGTCATGGGGAGGCTCTGTTCCGAGCCGCCGGTCCGAAGAACCCGGTAGAAGTCCATGCCGGGGCACGTTTCCCACAGCCAGTCGAGGATCGAATAGGAAACCAGGTGCGTCGGCTTGATCACCGTATCCCGGTGGAACGCGCTCGAGATACTGCGGGCCAGCTCCCGCGTGTACTCCTGGTCGCGTTGTGCATCAAAGGCAGGGGCCCCATTCCGGTACACATAACGCCTTCGATCTACGATCCTGCCTCGATGATCTCGGGAGTTGCCTTGGTCGTCCACCTCGTTGCCGAAAACATCGAGGGGCCTGGACACGACCATGTGGATCCGGGAATCGAGGGAGAAGAGCTTGGTGATGAAGTCGACGACCCGCTTCGGTTTCGAGAACTCGTCGTCCTCGATGATGTAGCGGCTCTTCCCCACGGCCTTGAGGTAGTCCCCGATCAGGGTTTCCGCCTCGAGGACGAGCTGGTAGTTCAAGGTGCACGGCACGACGAACACGTCGGGCTGGGGCTTGTTGTTACACAGGTTGTGGACGTAAGCGTCGAGGCCCATGCCGAGCAGGCCCATCTTGAGCTTGCTCTCCACCGCACCGCTCCGGCTGCGGGTGCCGCCGGGGAAGAACATGTTGTGATAGCCGTGTTCCATGGTGCAGCCCGCGTAGGTCTTCAGGGCGTGCTTGTAGACCTCCGACTTCTTGCGCCGGTCCACCTTGTAGGCGCCCAGGTTGTGCATGAAGAAGCCGATCATCTTGTTCGAGAACAGGTTCAGGCCGGCTCCGTAAGTGAAAGGGGGCAATCCGAGACGGTAGAGGGCATACCCCAGGATGATGCTGTCCAGGTTGCTCAAGTGTGTGGACACGAGGACCGTGGTGCCCATTTGAGCTGCGGCCTTGAAGGCCTCTGTCTCTCCCTCGATCACGATCTGGTCGTCCAAGGTGGCCATCCCCGTCGGGATGGCGGCCAGCAGCCGAAGGGGGCTGAGCGCGTTGAGCAGCGCGCTCAGTGCGGGGGGTGCCACCCGGGTGGCCATGGCGAAGACGCGCGGGTCGAAATGGCCCGCCACCTCCTCTGCAAAGCCCTCGATCACCTGTTTCAATAGTTCGGACTGACGGGTCGGCGAGGCCCGGAGCGCCTCACGTCGGATCTTCCGATAGAAGGCGGCCTGCTTCTTCGCCTTCTTGCGGTCCTTCTCCGTCTCCAGCCGGATTCGCTCCTCGTAAAGGGTGTCGAACAGGGCCTGCTCCGTGGTTTGCGGATCCTTGGAGTAGTGGTTGAAAACCCGGTGTGCAACTTCGACGAGCACCCTCTCTTTGTCATGATCCCTCACCTAGGAACCTCCTCTTCACGAGGGCTGGCAGGCCGTTTAAAAAGGCCCATCTGCGGCGTTGCACTCATCCCGCGTCCCTGCGGCGTACGGTGTACGCCTCACTCCACGGGATTTCGTGCGCCTTGCATATGGGCCTTTTTGAACGGCCTGCTGACCAGGTGTCATTCGGTAGCCCATTAGGGGGAAATTATCGTAACATACCTCCCAACCCTGGACAATGCCAGAGTCTGATGGTGCGGCGGAGCACGGCTAAACGTCCTGCGGTGGAGAAAAGGTGTCAGGAACCCTTTCTCCGTCCAGCGATCTTTCGGTGGGTTCCGTACGGCGCATTGCACGCGCGGCCTCTCTCACGAGCACTCCCGCCAGGGCGAAGAGCAGGATGGCGAGGCCCGCGAGCACGTAGTGGCCCTGTTGGAAATTCTTCCATGCCTGTAACGCGAGTGCACTCAGGCTGACGGCAAACATGATGAACATCGGATAGCGTACGAAGGCGTTCTTTCCCGACCTCCGCCCGATCCACACCGAGACGGCCAGGAGGGCCAGGGCTGCCAGGAGTTGATTCGCGGAACCGAACAGGGGCCACACCCGGTCCGTGCTTCCACTCCTGACGAGCACGAAGCAGAACGCCAGGGTGATCAGAGTGGCCGTGAACCGGTTCGTGAGGAGGGCGTTCGCCCGCCCGGGAGCAGAGGACTGGAAAAGCTCCTTGAAGGCAAACCGGGCGAGCCGCGTGGCCGTGTCCAGGGTCGTCAGGCAGAAGGCGGATACGGCGAGTGCGGCGAAGCTCTGGCCCGCTTGCTGCGAGATGCCCAGAGAGGCCATGAAGGAGCCGACACCGTACGAGAAGATGTGGACAGGCCCTCCCTCGGCCTTGAGGGTGGCGTATTCGCCTTGATGGACATGTACGGCCGCCAGCAGGGCCAGTACCGCCAGCAAGGCCTCGATAAGCATGCCCCCGTACCCGATCGCGCGGGCGTCGGCCTCGGAGTTGAGCTGTTTGGCCGTGGTTCCCGAGGCCACCAGGCTGTGGAAGCCGCTGATGGCGCCACAGGCGACGGTCACTAAGAGAATCGGAAACATGGGGCCGAGCTCGCTCTGGAACTGGGTGAACATGGGGAACTGGATCGTGGGCCGGGAGAAGAAGACCCCTGCGAGACCCGCCGCCAGTACGGCATAGAGCAGGAACGAGTTCAGGTAATCCCTGGGCTGAAGGAGGATCCAGACCGGCGTTACAGAGGCGACGGCGCAGTAGAGAAAGAGGACCCAGATCCACGTTTCGGCCGCAAGAAGGACGGGAGCGCGAATCACGAAAGGGATGGCCGTGAACATGACGAGCAGGGCAACGCAGGTGGATACGGCAAGGGGGACCCGGGTGCGGTAGTTCATCCACCCGAAGGCCAGGGCGAGCAGGATAAACAGGGCCGATGCGGGCGCAACCCCCGGGTTGGCGACAAAGGTCTTTGTGACCACCTTTGCGAACACGGCCACCACCAGGACGAGAGCGGACCAGGAGAAGAGAAGGAAGAGGATCTTTCCGGTCCCCCCGATCTCGTCTTCGATGACCCGGCCGATCGACTGCCCCCGATGGCGCAGCGAGGCGACCAGCGCCGAGAAGTCGTGCACGGCACCGACGAAGATGCTTCCCAGCAGGATCCACAGGAGCGCGGGCAGCCATCCGAACACGACACCGAGCACGGGGCCCACGATCGGCCCCGCGCCGGCGATGGAGGCGAAGTGATGTCCCAGGAGCACCTGCTTGCGTGCCGGCACGTAGTCGACCCCATCCTGTTCCTGATGGGCCGGCGTCTGCCGACTCGGGTCGATGCCCAATCTTCGGGAGAGGTAGGCCCCGTAGAAGACGTAGGCCGCCGCGAGAATAACGCCGCTTCCGAATATGAGGAGAATGCCGCTCATGTCCCGCTCGGATGCTTGTGGGAGGGTGCGTCTCATTCTAGCATCCGGCTCGCCATGTTGCATACCCCGCGGGATCCCTATAAAATACCGCCCTTCGGATTCATTCGGCCAGACAAGGAAGACAAGAAGTGAAACAGCCAGGAAAATTTGGTCGCTACGGCGGGATCTTTGTTCCCGAGGTCCTGATGCCCACCCTGGAGGAGTTGGAGGAGGCTTTCCTCAGGTTCCGGAAAGACCCCGCGTTTTGTGCGGAGTTCAAGGAACTCCTCGAAAAGTATGCGGGACGTCCGACGCCCCTTACGCTGGCAGCCAACCTGAGCCGGCGCGCGGGTTGCCGCATCTACCTGAAGCGCGAGGATCTGCTGCACGGCGGTGCTCACAAGACGAACAACTGCCTCGGACAGGCACTGCTCGCGCACTACATGGGAAAGAAGCGGCTGATCGCGGAGACGGGCGCGGGACAGCATGGGTTCGCAACGGCCATGGTGGGCGCCCTGTTCGGCCTGAAAACGGTGATCTACATGGGCGAGGAGGACGTTCACAGGCAGGCCATGAATGTGCTCCGCATGAGACTCTGCGGGGCGGAAGTGGTCCCCGTGATGACGGGCTCGAGGACGCTGAAGGATGCCGTCAACGAGGCCATGCGGGACTGGATCACCAACATACGAGATACCTTCTACCTGTTTGGCACCACGGCCGGACCCCATCCGTTTCCCACGATGGTCAAGCACTTTCAGCGTGTCATCGGCCAGGAAACGTTGAGGCAGGTTCGCGCCGCAGAGGGACGGCTGCCCGATGCGGTGGTTGCTTGCGTGGGTGGAGGCAGTAACGCCCTGGGGATCTTTCAGGCCTTTCTGAACAAGCCGAAGGTCAGGCTCTACGGGGTGGAGGGCGCCGGCCTGGGCCTTTCCGGCCTGAAACACAGCGCTCCCCTGAATCGGGGCTCTGACGGCATGCTCCACGGGACCTACACCCGGATCCTGCAGGATCGGGACGGGCAGATCCGGGAGGCCCACTCGATTTCCGCCGGCCTCGACTACCCGGGCGTGGGGCCGGAACACAGCCACCTCCACGAGACCGGCCGGGTGAAGTACGTGGGCATCACGGATCGAGAGGCCCTGGACACCTTTGTCCTTCTGAGCAGGACCGAGGGGATCATCCCCGCCCTGGAGTCCGCCCACGCCATCGCCTATTCTCTCAAGCTAGCGAAGAAGATGCGCAAGAAGGACGTGATCGTGGTCAATCTCTCGGGCCGGGGCGACAAGGATCTCGAGCAGGCGCAGGCCGCGCTCGGAAAGATCGGGAGGTGGAACAAGGCATGAGTCGGTACCGAGCCTGTTTCGAGGCCCTCCGCGCCCGTAGAGAAAAGGCCTTCATTCCCTTCTTCGTCATCGGCGATCCGGACTACAAGACCTCCCTTCGGGCGGTCAAGGCCGCTCTGGATGCGGGTGCGGACATGCTCGAGTTGGGCATCGCGTTCTCCGACCCGAGCGCGGACGGCCCTTCGATCCAGGCGGCGGACCTGCGGGCCCTGAACGCAGGGATGACCGTGAATCGCTGTTTCGAGTTCATCAAAGACATTCGCAAGTTCAGCAATGTCCCGATCGGGCTCCTGGTCTACTACAACCTGCTTCTCAGGAGAGGTGTGAGCCGCTTCTGCCGGCAGGCGGGCAAGGCCGGGGTGGACGGCATCCTGGCGGCGGACGTGCCCATCGAGGAAGCAGGGCCCGTGATCCAAGGCTGCAAGTCCTCCGGGGTGGATCCCATCTTCATGGTGACGCCCACGACCACGAAGGAACGGTTACGAAAGATCCTGGTACACGCGGACGGTTTTCTTTACCTGGTGGCGCTCCTGGGGGTGACCGGGGCGAGGGGAGATCTGCATCCGGAGGCGCTGCAACTGATCCGAACGGTTCGCTCCCAGACGGACCTCCCCGTGTGCGTGGGCTTCGGGATCTCCCGGCCGGAACATGTCCGGGCCCTGAGCCTGGCCGGTGCGGACGGTGCGATCGTGGGCAGCGCCGTCGTGAATCTGATTGCCCGCAACCTCCGGACACGGGGGAAGCTGCCGGAGGCCATCAAACGCTATGTCCGGACCATGAAGAAGCAAACCCTCCCCGCAGGCCGTCCATAAACGCCCATCTGCTGCGTTGCACTCATCCTCCCAGGCGAAAGGGCAAAGGCGAAAGGTGAAAGGTGAAAGGGATGGATCAAGACCGGGAGAACGAATCAACGTACCTTACGCCGTCTGCATCCTGTCAAAACACTTTAGCTTTATAGCTCTCGCCTGTTAGGTGTGCTTTCTTCAGGACTTCAACCACACCTTGACCCTTGACCCTTTTCCCTTTCGCCTACGGGAGGGGTAGAGCGAAGGAGCCTGTTTCTTGAGGGACAGTGTGCTGCCCCGATTTCCTCTCTTTGGGGGGCCTATGCCGTCTGGCTGAGGCGGAGCCCCACCACGCCCAGGACGATGAACACGATCGAGACGATCTTGAGCAGGCTCACCGACTCCTGGAACCATGCGATTCCGATGACCGCGATCAGTGCGGTGCCGAGGCCTGCCCAGATGGCATAGACAACGCCCAGTTCCATCTTCTTCAGGGCCAGGATCATGAAGGCAAAGCTCACCATATACAGGACAAACACCAGGACGGAAGGGATGGCCCTGGTGAAGCCCTCCGACAGCTTCATACAGGTCGTGCCCATGACCTCGAGCACGATGGCCATGGCCAGATAGAACCAGTACATGAGATTTCCTCCCTGTCGAATCGCACGCCTACGCCGGTTGCGAAAGAGAAGCATAGAGGGATGGATCGTTTCGTGTCAACAGAAGGGCTGGAGGGAGAGTGGTCTCAGCCCAGGGACTGCAACCCAACGGTGTGCTCATTCAAGCGTTATTAGACAACTCGTCGCGTAGATATCCTATTGCTGGAAGACCAAGATATGACTCAAGCTATGCTTTGGTCAGCGAATGCTTTGAGTAGGCTGGAGAGCCGTCTTTCCGGTCGGCCTAGTCCTCCTCGATGATCATGTCGTAGAACTCAATGATGTCTTTGGGCCCGTCACTCTCGTTGAACTTCATGGCAGGACGGGGATGTCGGTTCAGTTGGCCCGTGAGCATGTAGGGAATGTCATACCCCCACTTGAGGTCCTTGCGCATCGGCTCGATGTGGTCCCGGATACACTGAAGGATCGGCCTGAGCTTGAATTTCGGGTTGTGCAGGAACCCGATCAGGAGCTCCGTCTGGCAGTTCCCGGCGCCGCGGCCGAGCCCGGCCAGGCTGCCGTCGAGCCGGTTGGCGCCGTGTATGATCGCTTCGATCGTATTCGCGTAGCCGAGCTGCTGGTTGTTGTGGGTGTGAATCCCCACCTCTTTGCCGGCGGCCTTCATGTATTTCAAGTACTTCTTGGTCAGGTATTGAATCTGTTCGCTGTACAGGGCCCCGAAGCTGTCCACGAGATACATCACGTCGACTTCTGTCTGTGCCAGGGCATCCAGTGCCTGATCGAGTTCCCATTCCTGGGTCGTGGATATGGCCATGAGGTTGCAGGTCGTCTCGTACCCCTTGTCGTGGGCATCCTTGATCATGTCGATGGCGGTGGGAATCTGGTGGACGTAGGTGGCGACCCGGATCACGTCGATCACGCTCTGCTCCTTCGGCAGGATATCTACGTCACAGTCGGTTCGCTCCGCATCGGCCATGACCGTGATCTTCATGGGCGTGTCGTTCTCGCCGACGATGCGCCGGATATCGTCCTCGTCGCAGAACTTCCAGGCGCCGAACTTGTCACGGGCGAAGATCTTCTTCGAGGCCTTGTAGCCGAACTCGATGTAATCGATCCCACCCTCGACGCAAGCGTCATAGATCGCCTTGACGACCTTGTCGTCGAACATATGGTCGTTCATCAGACCGCCGTCACGGATGGTACAGTCCAACACCCGGATCTCGGGTCTGTAACCCAACCACCGCCGGGCGGCGCTCGAGCCTTCCGTATGCTCCTGTTTCGCGCTCATGATCTCCTCCTGCACAAGGGCGAATGTACCGCAAACGCTAAAGATATACAGTAGAAGCCTGCGTTAGTCCAGGGACGACGCGGGGATGTGCATATGAGGGCGATCCTCGGTGCTCGGAGCACACCGGTTCAAGCAGGGGAATCCTCGGAAGGGGCCTTTTTGTATGGGCACGTGTGCCCACCTCTAGGCCAACCTTTATGACCTTTGCACTTGCCGCCACAACCGGAGGGCACGAGGCCGCGCCAGCAGCCCGCAGGAAGCGCGCGAAGCTGTTCCGCGTTGAGTTCGCCCCGGATCTTGAGCCGCGAATCCGTGGCCATCTCATCCAGCTCTTCCTTCAGGGAGAAGAGGGCCTTTCGCCCGGCCAGGATCTCGTCCGTGCCTGCATTCGGATCCCGGAACAATCCGTCCAGCTCTTCCTTCTTCTCTCGGATCGTGGCTCGTAGCTCTGAGCTGTCTTCAGCGAACCGGCCTCGAATTTCCTCTATTCTCTTGACCTGTCCCTCGTCCAGTTGCAGATCGCCCCTCAGGGTGTGCAGACAGCCTTTGGACGCGTGCATACAAGGGCATCCCACTCCCTGTGCGCCGGCCTTGTACGGGCATCCCATAGACGATTTCTTGGATGCATGTGGACAGCCGGGAGCGTCCCCGGCTGCGGCCTCCATGTTTGGGACGAGCAGAAACAGGGTCAGCAGTGTGGCCAACAAGAACAGCCCTGTGGTCATCGGATGGTCTTGGCAAAGCATCTTCGAATGAAACGTCTTCATTGGGAGATCCTCCATGTATCTCGTTCATCTTAG
>Ga0180429_10000090_pt1 | contig 88721 bp, 70 predicted proteins | sample SS_ome_FD_132428 | JGI IMG/M metagenome (GOLD analysis project Ga0180429, IMG submission 132428) | Hypersaline lake sediment archaeal communities from the Salton Sea, California, USA - SS_1_S_1 metaG | ecosystem: Environmental > Aquatic > Non-marine Saline and Alkaline > Hypersaline > Sediment ... | reverse complement strand
TGCGCTTCGCGGTCGTCTTCTTCTTCACGACCTTCTTCTTGCGCACGACCTTCTTCTTCGCCGGCTTGCGCTTCGTCGTCTTCTTCTTGACGACCTTCTTCTTCGCGGGCTTGCGCTTCGCGGTCGTCTTCTTCTTCACGACCTTCTTCTTGCGCACGACCTTCTTCTTCGCCGGCTTGCGCTTCGTCGTCTTCTTCTTGACGACCTTCTTCTTGGCCGGCTTCCTCTTCGCGGTCGTCTTCTTCTTCACGACCTTCTTCTTGGCCGGCTTCCTCTTCGCGGTCGTCTTCTTCTTCACGACCTTCTTCTTCGCCGGCTTCTTCTTCACAACCTTCTTCTTCTTCGGCGCGGCCTTCTTCTTGGCCGGAGCCTTCTTCTTCTTCGTCTCCGCCATCAGCCTTCACCTCCTTATGTCCCGATCGCGCCCATTCGCGATAGGACTCTGGCCGACTTGGCTTCCCCTCTCGACGCTCGCACCGTGGACGGAGCGCGCGCCACCAACATCATCAGCTCGCCGCTCGCGCTCGTTCGCGAAGTCCATCCGTCTCGAACATCACGCGAGCAGAGCACGAACCTTGTGTTGTAAGAGAGCCCAACGCACATCACTCCGCGCGTTCGCGTCACATTTAGAGTCCTGAGTGCGGAAGTGTCAAGCGAAAAGTGCGCGCAACATCGTTCGCGCATCGCGCGAATGCTCGCTCGCGTTGTCGACATGCGCGCGGTCGACCACGTGCGTTGCTGTCATACGAGCGAACGAGCACGCGAGCGTCGCACATGAAAACGTGTGCAACAACGTCGTCCCGCGATATCCGTGTTCGTTGCGCGCGATGGTCGTTCGTGATCGTGCGTCGCGCCCTCACGTGTCCGACGCTGAAGATGAAGTCTGAAGAGAGTGCTGCGAGATCGACGCGCGACGTTCCGGATCAGAGCTCGATCGTCTCGCCATCGAGCGGAACGCTCACTCGGGGAAATCCGTTCTCGGTCATCAGTCGTCCGAACGCGAGCGAGGCGTCCTCGTTGCCGTGGACGACGATCGTCCGCCTGGGCGGACGGCGCATACCCTTCGCGAAGGCAAGGAGTCCGCCACGGTCGGCGTGCGCGCTGAACTCGTTGAAGACGGCGACCCGGGCACGCATCGGGTAGGGCTGCCCGAAGATGCGGACCTGTCGCTCTCGTTCCGCGATACGCCTGCCGAGTGTGTGCTCGGCCTGGAACCCGACGATCATGACGGCGTTCCTGCGGCTCGTGATGCTGTTCTTGAGATGATGGAGCACGCGACCGGCCTCGCACATGCCCGATGCGGAGATGATCATCATTGGACCATGCTTCCGGTTCAGCTTCTTCGATTCGGCCGCCTCCATTACGTAGGTCACACGTGAGAAGCCCAGCGGGTCGTCCTGGTCCCGAACGAGCTCCCGCATCTCCTCGTCGAAACACTCCCAGTGTCTCTTGAAGATCCTCGTCGCTCTCACCGCGAGCGGGCTGTCGACGTAGATGGGAAACTCGGGAATCCGCCCGTCGCGCATGAGTTCGTGCACCATGTAGACGATGCGCTGCGTCCGACCGACGGCGAACGACGGAACAATGATCTTCCCGCGCCGCTTCACCGTGTCGCGGATGAAGGACGCGAACTCATCGCTCACGGCGTCGATGTCGTGGTGGTCGCGCTTTCCGTACGTGCTCTCCGTCACAAGCACGTCGGCCGCGGGCACCTGGTATGGATCCTTGAGGATCGGCACGTCCTTCCGTCCGAGATCACCGGTGAAGACGACGCGTCTCCTGTCGCCGCGCTCGTTGAGATCGACCTCGAGGATCGCGGAGCCGAGAATGTGCCCGGCGTCGCGGAAGGTCACATCGACGCCGCGGAGGACGTTCTGCCGCGCGTCGTAGTCGACGCCTCGCAGGAGCGACAGCGCGGTTTCGACGTCGGCCTCCGTGTAGAGCGGTTCGAGCGCCGCCTCGCCTCGTTTGCGGCGACGCTTGTTGAGGTACTCGAGGTTGTGGTTCTGGACGTACGCGGAGTCGCGCAGAAGGATGTCACACAGGTCGACCGTCGCGTGCGTGGCGTAGATGGGACCGGTGTAGCCGAGCTTCACGAGGGTCGGGATGCTCCCCGCATGATCGATGTGCGCGTGCGAGAGAAGCACGGCGTCGATCGAGGTCGGATCGAACGGCAGATTCCTGTTGCGACGCTCGCTCTCGGAGCGGCGTCCCTGATAGAGACCGCAATCGAACAGGATGCGCTTCCCGTTCACAGACAGCAGGTGCTTGGAGCCAGTCACGTTGCGAGCCGCGCCGTACGCCGTGAACCTCATCTGTCCTCCCCGTTGCGCCAGCTTGACCGGTCAGAAGTGTTCTGATAGGTTATACGATGTACATGAGTTGCTCAAGCGACCCGGTGGTGGGACGACACCGGGACCTCGAGCACCGAAGTCGTTGGGGGAGGCCGGAAGGCCTGAGAGAGAACCCTTCGCACCTGATCTGGATGATACCAGCGTAGGGAAACGACTCGGCGATGCGCGGGATACCCCCGGTCCCAGCCGGCTGTCCCGCGCGTTTTGCGTCCGGGGGCTCCGCATGGACCGTCCCGCCCGCCGGATGCGGCACAAAAGGAGCGACAGGATGATCAGCGACGTGACCGTGACCAGAGCGATCTCGCAGCGGTTCTTCGAGAAGTTCGCGTCGTCACTCGAACTCGACACGGCGATCGTCGGCGCCGGCCCGGCGGGTCTGGTCGCCGGCCGCTACCTCGCGGCCGCGGGCAAGCGCGTAGCGCTCTTCGAGAGCAAGCTCTCGACCGGCGGCGGCATCTGGGGTGGCGGCATGCTCTTCAATGAGATCGTCGTCCAGGAGGACGCCCTTCCGATCCTGAAGGACTTCGGCATCAGGTACGCTGAGTACGACGACGGGTGCTTCACGGCGGACGCCGTTCACACGGCCTCGGCGCTGGCGTACGGCGCGACCTCGGCCGGGCTCACGATCTTCAACACGTGCCGGGTCGAGGACGTCATGTTCTCCGGCGGTCGTGTCTCCGGTGTCGTGGTGCTCTGGTCGCCGGTCACGGCGGCCGGTCTTCACGTCGACCCGCTCTCGCTGTCCGCGCAGACGGTGCTCGACGCGACCGGGCACGACTGTGATGTCACCCGCGTCACGGTCCGCAAGATGGGCGTCGAGCTCGAGACCGAGACGGGCGACATCATGGGTGAGAAGTGCATGTGGGCTGAGAGCGGCGAACGGAGCGTCGTTGAGATGACCGGTCAGGTGTTCCCTGGACTCTACGTCGCCGGGATGGCCGCCGCTGCCGTTCACGGCGGCTATCGCATGGGCCCCATCTTCGGCGGCATGCTCGTCTCGGGAAAGAAGGTGGCGGAGCAGATCCTCAAGGACCTCGCCGGCTAGCGGTGCACGGAGATCGACATGGGTCGGAACTCTGTCAGAGAGAAGATGCGCGGGCACGGGCTCTATCTCGTCGCCACCTCCCCCGCCGTCGGCCACCTCGAACTGGCGCGCATCGCGGTCGCGCACCGCGTGCCGGTCCTCCAGCTGCGCGAGAAGGACGTGTCCGACCGTGAGCTCATCGAACTCGCGATGCGTCTTCGCGACATCACCATCGGCACGGAGACCCTGTTCATCGTCAACGACCGACCGGATGTTGCCGCGGCCGTCGATGCTGACGGTGTCCACGTCGGACGGACCGATGCGGGCGCCGAGGCGGCTCGGGCGTCGGTCGGCCCCGGGCGGATCGTCGGCGTGTCGGTCAACAGCGTCAAGCGCGCCCGCGAGATCTCGAGGCTCGACATCGACTATCTGGGCACCGGCCCCGTCTTCCCGACCGCGACGAAGCCGGACGCCGACGCCCCGGTCGGACCGGAGAGGATCACGCAGATCGCCTCCGCGTGCCCCGGCCTCCCGATCGTGGCCATCGGCGGGATCGACGCAACGAACGTCGCCGCTCCGCTCGAGGCCGGAGCGAGCTACGCGGCCGTCGTCTCGGCCGTCTGCGCATCCGCACGCCCGGCTGCCGCAGTCGACGAGCTCGCGTCGGCCATCGAGCTCAGCAGGCTGCCCGACTACTCCGGCCGTCACGGGTACGACATCGACGCCCAGGACAACCACGGCGCGCTTGAATACTGCCCGCGCTGCGGCGCCCGGCTTGTGGAATCAGCGGTTCGGGACACGAAGCGACCGACGTGTTCGGACTGCCACTTCATCCTGTATGTGAACCCCGCGCCCGTCACCGCCACGCTCGTGGAGCAGGGCGGCGAGCTGCTCCTCGTGCGGCGGAAGTACGATCCGGGCGTCGGGCGCTGGTGTCTCCCCACCGGCTTCATCGAAAGCGGCGAGACACCCGAGGAGAGCGCTGTCCGTGAGGTCCGGGAGGAGAGCGGTCTGGAGGTCGCGCTCACGGGAATCTTCGACTCCTGGGCCACGGGCGAGGACCCGCGCACGCCCGTCGTTTGCTTCGCGTTCACGGCGCGGGTCGTCGGAGGAACGCTCGAGGCCGGCGACGATGCATCGGAGGCGCGCTTCTTCCCGTTGAACGACATCCCAACCAACCTCGCGTTCGAGTCACACCGGAGGATCATCGCGAGGTACTTCCACCAGCGCGGGGGGTCCGAGTGAATCATGCTGCGCTTCAGGAGATCGCCGCCGCGCACATGGGTCTTGCGGCCCTGCATCACCTCCTGGTCGCAACGCTCGCCGCCGTCTGGTGGCAGCGCCGACGTGAGCTAGGTCGAACGCTCTCAGTCTACCTGGCGTTCTGCTTCGCGACGGTCGCCTGGTCGATGCGTGGTCCGCTCTGGCTGGGCGGCGGTCTGCCGGCCGTGGCGCTCGCCGCGCTCTGGGCGCGCGAGGCGGCGCGCCCGGGCTGCGTGATGTCGTTCGCGCGGACGCCCAGGGCGAGACTCGTGCTGGCCGCTCTCGGCGCCGTCGGCGCGTTCGCGTTCCCCGGATACTCCGGCGAGTTTCCGTCGTTCGTCTTCGCTCCGCTCGGCGTCCTCGTGGCGCCGACGGTGCTCCTGGGACTCTCGCTGCTCGTTGCCATCGACGCACGTGGCGCTCGCATCCTCACGCTTGCGCACGTCGTCGCCGGCCTCGCCTCCGGCATCGTCGAGATCGCCGCGGGCCGGGCATCTGTGCGCGGGTTCATCATGGGCGCGATTCTCGTTGTCATGGCTGCCGTGGCGGCAGCCGGCGCGGCAGGACGGCTTCCGATGCTCGAGGAGGAACAGCTGCCGCAGGAGACCAGCGTGGAACAGATGCGAGCCCGCCTCTATCAGAGGAAGACGCTGCTCCCCGGACCTCGTGACCCAAGGCGTCGCGGCGGGCGGTTCGGCAGGCGCCGATAGACCGCTCCAGATGCACTGGATGCGATACCGTCTGAAGCACACCGGACGCCATACCATCTGAGGCAAGCAGAAGCCCCGCGCCATAACGCGCGGGGCTTCCGTTCACACACAGGGTTGGGTGCGTCGCTGCGCGCGAGCCGGTGACATCACCGCCTCCGGCGCGCTACTCGCCCCGGATGATGCACTCCTCGACCATCGGGTCCATTAGGAGCTTGAACTCGCTGAGCCGCTCCGAGTTGTAGGGCGATTCGCTCTTCCCGAACTCGGGGTCCAACGTCTCCCGACGTGGCTTGTAGTTCTGGATAACGAAGCGCCTGGCGCCGCGAATCTGCTCGCCGATGAGAGCGAGATCGCTCGCCTTGTGAAGTGTCGGCACGACGGTCGTGCGGAACTCGTACTCCACGTCTCCCTCGAGCAGGATCTCGATACTCGACCGCACACGGTCGAACGTGCGACGGTCGCTTATGCCGGCGCTGCGGGAATACGAATCGAAATCAAGCGGTGCCTTGATGTCCATTGCCACATAGTCGATGACATCGTCCCCGATGAGGCTGTCGAGCATGTCCGGGAACGAACCGTTCGTGTCCAGCTTCACCCTCATGTCGGCCGCGCGGAACGCGTCGATGAGCTTCGGCAGCTCTTTGTGCATGCAGGGCTCCCCGCCCGTGATGACGACGCCGTCGAGGAAGTCGTTATGCTCTGTAACGTACGAGAGGACTTCGTCGAACGGAATGGTCTCAAACTGGTCGGGAGCGAGGACGAGGTCACCGTTGTGGCAGTAGGGGCACCGGAAGTTGCAGCTCGGAAGATACACTGTTGCCGCGACCATTCCATCCCAGTCCAGCAGGGACATCTGGTCGAAGCCCTTGATGGAAAGCTTCACTTCCCCTCCCCGTTGCGAGCCATGGCCCTATGGTACAGCATTTCGCCGTGACGCACAACCTCTATCACTCCCGCATCCGTCATCGCTCCGAGAAGTTTCGCGCTCTCGGCGAGACTCATGCCGACAGCCTCCGCGACATCCTGAACCGTGACCGGTCGACGCGCCGCCATCTCGCGAACGAGCTTCGACGCGTCATCGATCCGCCTCTGCGCGCCCCCCGACGGCGACGCGATGACCTCGGCGGTCGGTCCGAGCGCCGTCGCGATCTCCGCAAGACGCTCCGAGGTGACGGCTTCCGTTCCGGCGTACGCCGGCGGGCGCACGACCGTGTTCACCTGGACCCTGTCGGGTCTGATCCTCGCCACGGCGTCGGCGATCCGCGCGATCTCCTCATCGGAATCGTTGACGCCGGCGACGATTACGGTCTCCAGCCATATTTCACCGGAGAACTCATCGCGGAGCGCGACAAGCCCATCGACGATGGTGGACGGGTCGAGCGACGCGTGAGGCCGGTTCACCCGTTGGAAGACCTCGGGTGAGACCGCATCGAGCGACGGCACGATGACGTCGGCCCTCGCCAGCTCGGCACGGACCGCGGGGTCCGTGACGAGACCGGCGTTGGTGAGGACCGCGATCCGAGCGTCCGTGAGCCGTCTGATCCCATCGATGACCGTGCCGAGGTCGCTCGAGAGCGTCGGCTCTCCGGACCCGGAGATCGTGACGAAATCAAGGCGCGGTCCCTTCTCGAGAACGGTCTCAAGCTCGCGAAGGACCTCGTTCGGATCGACGAAGGAACCCCGCTCCGCGCGACAGTCGGTCGTCGGACCACACTCGCAGTAGATGCAGTCCATCGTACACGTCTTCGGCACCAGGAGGTCGACGCCGAGCGACAGCCCGAGCCGACGTGACGGCACCGGTCCGAACACATACCTCATCGCTCCTCCTCCCCGGTCTCTCCTGCACCGATGTGATCGAGCAGCGCGCTCGCTCCCCCCGCGAGCTCGGCGCCGCGGATAGCTCTGGTCACGAAGGACTTCGCGTCGCGGACCGCGGTCTCGAGTGGCCTGCCGGCGGCGAGCCCCGCGGCGATCGCCGCCGAAAGGGTGCAGCCGGTTCCGTGCAGGCGGCCGCCTTCGATGCGCTCCGACGAAAACGAGTGCATCGCCGCGCCGTCGAACAGGATGTCGGTCGCCTCACCGCTGAGATGCCCGCCCTTCACGAGAGCCGCCGACGCGCCAAGGTCGACGATGGCTCGCGCCGCCGCCGCCATCGACTCGAGATCGTCGACCGCGAATCCGGCGAGCACGGCCGCCTCCTCGATGTTCGGCGTGACGACCGCCGCGAGCGGGAGCACCGCCCCCGTCAGCACGTCGGTCGCCTCTTCATCCATCAAGCGCGATCCCGACGTGGCGATCATGACGGGATCGACGACGAGCCATGGTATGGGCCGGGCTGCGAGAACGTCCGCGACGGCGCGCATCACGTCCGCGGTGGCCAGCATGCCGGTCTTCGCGGCCGCGACCGGGAGGTCGTCGAGCACGGCATCGATCTGACCAACGACGATCTCGGGAGGCAGCGTGACCGCCGCGCGCACGCCGAGTGTGTTCTGGACGGTGACCGATGTGACGGCTGTGGCGCCGTAGACACCGAGGGCCGAGAACGTCTTCAGGTCGGCCTGGATGCCGGCTCCTCCGCATGAATCGGAACCGGCAATCGTGAGTGCGACCGGTCGCTTCACAGGGACTCCCCATGGTCGCGGAGACGCCGCGTGGCGCGGGTATCGCCGCCGGTTTGATGTTGCCCGGGCAGGGCACTGGTGGTATCGTCGTGAGATTGAAGTCCCGGAGCGGTCGTTCCTCGATCCTTCCGACCTCGCGACGGGGTCGCTGTTCGAAAGAACGCGCCGCTCACGCGACAGCGACATTCCAGACATCATCATAGTCCGTTGCGACGGTCTCTTCAACGCGAGACTCGCGCGGTCGGGAGCATCAGACGTTGCGCATCACGGAACACCCCATCCTCCGCTTCGAGAGAGGCCGCGAACTCACCTTCGAGTTCGACGGCCGTCCCATGCAGGGCCACGAGGGCGAGACGATCGCCGCAGCGCTCCATGCGAATGACGTTCGCGTGCTGCGGGAGAGCCCCGAACTGCATCGTCCGCGCGGGTTCTTCTGTGCGATCGGGCGCTGCTCCTCCTGTCTCATGACAGTCAACGGCGTGCCCAACGTGATGACCTGCATCACACCACTTCAGGAGGGCATGCGGGTCGAGACGCAGCGAGGCAAGGGGACGCTCACCGTCACCGGGACGGAGCTGCGCGTGCGTCCCGAACCGCAGAGCCGCGAGTCGGAGGAGCTTCCGCTCGTACCACTCGTCGTCGTCGGCGGAGGACCCGCGGGGCTCTCTGCCGCTGCTGCGGCGGGCCGGTTCGGGATCGAGACCGTCATCATCGACGAGAACGGTGTCGCCGGCGGCCAGCTCATCAAGCAGACCCACATGTTCTTCGGGTCTCGCGAACACTACGCGCGCGTGCGCGGCGTTGACATCGGAAGCAAGCTCATCACCGAGCTGGGGAGACTCCCCGTCCGCATGATGCTCGGGACGACCGTGCTCGGTCTCTACGGGGACCGAACGCTCTCGCTTCTGGCGGGCGACCGCCACCTGGCGCTTCGCGCCGAGTCCGTGATCCTCGCGACGGGTGCGTCGGAGAACATGCTTGCCTTCGAGAACGGGGACCTCCCCGGCGTGTACGGCGCCGGCGCGGTCCAGACGCTGATGAACGTCCACGGCGTCACGCCCGGGAAGCGCGTGCTGATGATCGGAGCCGGCAACATCGGTCTCATCGTCGCCTACCAGCTCCTCCAGGCGGGCGTCGAGGTCGCTGCCGTCATCGACGCAGCGCCCGAGATCGGCGGATACCACGTCCACGCCGCGAAGATCCGTCGCGCCGGCGTGCCCATCCTGACATCTCACACGATCACGAAGGTCTCCGGATCTGACCGCGTCGAATCGGCCACGATCGCGCCGGTCGACGAGAACTGGAAGCCGGTCATCGGCGACGAGCGAGCCCTGGACGTGGACACGGTCTGTCTCGCCGTCGGCCTGACACCGAACTGCGAGCTCGCGTTCCAGTCTGGGTGCCGTCCGGCCTACGTCCCCTACCTCGGCGGTCAGGTCGCCATCCACGGACCTGACCTCGAGACGACAGTGGAGAACGTCTATATCGCCGGCGACGCCTCCGGTATCGAGGAGGCCTCGACGGCCATGCTCGAGGGGCGGCTGGCCGGGCTCGCGGTCGCCGCACGGCGTGCGCCGCAGACCGAGAGGGACGAGATCGCGAAACTCACGGAGGAGACGCGCGCCGGGCTCGACGCGCTGCGCGCCGGTCCGTTCGGAGAGAAGCCACGTCTGGGCAAGGCGCGCATGTGGGAGATCCGCGGGAACCTCGAGGAGGCCGCCTCATGAGCCACCGCACGAACGGCATCCTGAGACACGACGAACTCGTGGGCAGACTCCCGTCCGAAGAGCGACTCCGTCTCGGCCCCATCGCCATCATCGAGTGCGTGGAGAACATCCCGTGCAACCCGTGCGTCGACGCCTGTCCACGCGGAGCGATCTCCATCGACGGGGACATCAACGAAACTCCCGCCGTGGACGGTGAGAGGTGCAACGGATGCCGCGTCTGTCTGAGCGCGTGTCCGGGGCTCGCCATCTTCGTCGTGGACGCCGGCGACGGGCAGCGTCAGGCGACCGTGTCGCTCCCGTATGAGTACCGGCCCCTCCCCGAGACCGGAGAAGCCGTCGACGCGGTCGACCGCGAGGGCGCAGTCGTTTGCGAGGCACGGGTCGCCAGTGTGCTCGATACCAAGGCGCTTGACCGCACGCCGATCGTGGCGATCGAGATCCCGCGAGAGCATGTCATGACGGTCAGGCACTTCAGACGGAGGTCGCAGGACCAGTGAAGGACGACGTCGTCATCTGCAGATGCGAGGACGTGACCTACGGACAGATCGTCCGGGCCATCGATGAGGGCCTCACGTCACTCGAGGAAATCAAGCGCGTGCTCCGGTGCGGGATGGGTCCCTGCCAGGGACGCACCTGCTCGCGTCTCATCGCGCGGATCATCGCAGAGCGGACGGGTCGTTCGATGGAAGAGATCGGTTTCCCCCTCGACCGACCGCCGGTGCGACCGGTCGAGATCGGCATTCTGGCAGGTGAGAGAGATGAAGCGTAGCGCGGATTGCGTCATCATCGGCGGCGGTATCATCGGCACCTCGGTCGCGTACTACCTCGCGAAGTCTGGGATGACGAACGTCGTCGTGCTCGAGGCCGACTATCTCGCCAGCGGCGGCACGGGCCGCTGCGGCGGCGGCATCCGCCAGCAGTGGAGCACCGAGCCCAACGCCCGCCTGGCGATGGAGAGCGTCCGCATCTTCCAGACACTCGAGGAGGAGCTCGGCGAGGACATCGAGTTCCTCCAGGGCGGCTACCTCGTTCTCGCATACACAGACGAGGACGTCGCGCAGTTCGAGAAGAACGTCGCGCTCCAGAGGGGGCTCGGACTCAACGTCGAGATACTCGATCCCGAGGAGATCCGCCAACGCGTCGTGAAGGAGCTCAACACCGACGGCGTGAGGATGGCGACCTACTGCCCGGATGACGCCAGTGCGAACCCGTTCCTCGCAACCCGCGCCTACGCTGCAGCCGCGAAGCGGCTGGGCGTCGAGGTCGAGCTCTTCACTCCGGTGCGGAGGATTCTCGCGGAGAACGGCCGGGTCACCGGTGTCGAGACGAATCGTGGAGTCATCCAGACGCCGCGCGTCATCAACGCCGCCGGAAGTCACAGCGTCCCGCTGGCGAAGACGGTCGGTGTCGACCTGCCGATCCAGCCGTATCGGCGCGAGATCCTCGTCACGGAGCCGCTCGAGCGGTTCTTCCACCCGATGATCATCTCGTTCAGCTTCGGCATCTACTTCCGCCAGGTGCGGCACGGCTCGGTGATCGGCGGATTCGCCTATCCTGACGAGGAGCCCGGGTTCAACCAGACGTCGAGCGTCGACTTCGTCACCACGATGTCGAAGAAGCTCGCGTACCTCATGCCTGTCCTCGAGAACGTCAAGGTCGTTCGCCAGTGGGCCGGCCTCTACGACGTCACGCCCGATGCTCAGCCGATCCTCGGTGTCACCGACGGTCTGGAAGGTCTGTACCAAGCGAGCGGGTTCAGCGGGCACGGGTTCATGATCGCGCCGATGGTCAGCACGCTTCTCTCGCAGATCGTGCTCGGTCGTGAGCCCGATCTCGCGGTCGACCGCCTCAATCTCCGTCGTTTCGAGGGCGACATCGACCTCGATCATTCCGTCGTCTGACCCACCTGACTCGCGCTGACCATCCGAATCCTCGCGACGAACTCGTCCGGATACGAAGAACCGCCGCGCCTGCGCGCGACGGCTCCGGGATGCCCCTGTGTCCCCTGCAGCGTTCTCGGTCACCTCACTCCACACCGCGACAGGCTACTCCTCGACGAACTCCATCGCCCACCGCGGACGCTCCGGCGAACCCGTCTCGAACTGGCGCTCCCACGAACCGAGCCGTCGTGCCGTCTCCACTCGTCGCTCGATCTCGTAGAAAGACGAGATCACGCCGCCGAACGTCGTCGTCTCACCGTCCTGCTCGACCTCGAGATACAGCAGATCCGGCCTTCCGAGGCCAACATCGATCGCGATCCCGGTCGAGAGATCGCTGAAAGCTGCTGCGATGAACGGCTGCGGGTCGTCGAAACCCATCGTCGAGATCGCGCGCCCGTCTGCTGCGCGTGAGATCTCCACGAGCGTCCCGGCGCCGAAGATTCCGAAGCACGAACGCTCGAGTCCGCCCACGAAGGACGCATACGCGTCGAGCCGGTCCGACAGGTTCCGATCCAGGAGTTCGTGTTCCCACAACGTGTCGCGTACGTGACCGACGAGATCCTCGATGCGCACGTAGAGCTCCGGATACGGCTCGACCATCGCACAGGCCCCCTCCGTGGTCGGCAGTGCCGCCCGAAGCGCTTCGGTCGGCTCGATGACGTTCGCCGGGGCGCGGCGAAGGTCGGCCCACGCCGCCGCGCCGGTTGAGAGCATCCTGGTCTCCCACGCCTCCGTCGTCATGAACGCGGGCGGCTTGGCACGCGGCGGCTCAAACAGGGCGGCCACGATGTGGAGCCAGCTCCAGTAGAGGTCTCGCGTCCAGTCGCCGTACGAGAGCTCCTCGAGCTCGAGTTCGATCTCGCGATAGCCGCGGCGGTACACCTCGCTGGCAAAGGCATCAGCTCGGTCGAGTTCGCGCCGGGCCGCGGTCGAGCCGAGCAGCGCCATGAGACTCAGCGACGGCGAGGGGCCGTTCGAGACGCCCACGCCGAGACGACGGAAGTAGTCTGCATCCCGAAACTCGCGTGGCGGAAGGAACCGCATCCCGCGAAGGGTGTGGGTCTCGAAGTGCGAAGGAGCGATCTCGCGCACACGCTCCGCGAACGCCCCCACTGCCTCGAGATCGGCGAGCGCCTCCAGTTCATACTCCTCGCCGAAGACCTCGCCCGCGATCATCATGTAGTCGGCGACAGTCGGATCGCCCGCGCCCCCACGGAAGAACAGCAACGGCTCGTACGTGCGCTCCCACAACTCGTACCACTCACCCGCTTCTTCCTCGAGGGCGCGCGCGACGAGCAGCCCCTGGATCGTCAGCCGGTAGTCACTCCTCCGTCCTTCGGGAAGCGCGAACGCCATACGGCTGTACCACGTGACGGCGCGATGGAACCGGGACAGCCGATCGCTCGTCGCGTAGTGTCCGACAGGAACGTAGTGCGAGTAGTCCTCGCCCGGACCCGACACGTCATCGAGCGGTGACGCACCCATGATCGGCGAGAAACCGAGGACACGCCCCTCCTGGATGAGATCCAGCTCGCGCTCGACGAGCGCGAGGCCGATCTCCGACGGGAAGAACTCGGGATCGAGAAGGCTGAGCGCGACGGCGAAGTAGGCGTAGTTGAGCCTCGCCGCCTCTCGCACCGCGGGGTCGCGAACGAGAAGGTACTGGTCCTCGGAAAGACGGACCATCTCCCGCGACAGCTGTGTGAGGCGATCGTAGAGCTCTCCGTCTTCGAGTTCGAACAGCACCTCATCGAGGAACAGCCGCGTCGTCCGGAGCACGGTGTCCGCCGTGATGAACGTGTGGATGCCCTGGGACCGTACGGCACCGTATGCCTCAGGGATTCCCGCGACGTCGCCCGGGACGACCACGAAGCCGCGTTCCGAGAGCATCCGTCGGCTCCAGGCGGACACATCCGGGACGGCGGGCGCAGACTGCGCCGTCGAGGCTTCACCGAGCGGCGCGAGCGCAACGAGCGCGAGCGCAATCATCCATATGGCCGCCGTCCGGCTCAGCTGTTCGAACATATGAGGGACCCCTCCCTCGCCCGCGGCGGACGCCGCGCGCGGATGCCGTGTGTCCGTGGACCGGTCCTACGGGGCGATCACGCCGTCCGACGCGGTCACCCAGAGCGCCTTGACGGCCTCACCGCCAAGCCGCTCCAGCCGATGCGGCTGCGTGGCCCGGAACTGGATGCAGTCACCTGCGCCGAGTTCGAACTCGTCGTCGCCAACGACGACCTTGATGGCGCCTGACTCGACAAGCAGGATCTCCTCGCCCCCGTGCGGCCGGGTGGCGAGCGGTCCCCGCTCGAAATCAGAGAGCTCGACGACCCGAAGCCGTCCGGCTGGAATCCCTGTTGTGAGGAAGTCCGCGCCGGCGACCGTCTGACCGGCCTCCGTGATCACGTGGTGCGCTCGCTCGTGCCTTCGCACGACCGACACGCTTGGAAGCAGCTCTTCTTCGACGAAGTAGGTCGCCGGCTTCTTGAGCGCGCGCGCGATCCGCAGGAGCGCACCCACGGTGGGCGACGTTCGTCCTCGCTCGATCTCCGAGATGTGCGTCGGGGACATCCCGGACGCATCGGCGACCTGCTTCAGGGTCATAGCCCTCGCCAGTCGCTCGAGCTTCACCCGCCTTCCCAGCTCTGCCTTGTCGAGCATGGTGTACCACCTCCCTGTCTCGACATCACATGGCCTCACCCGCTCTCGGGTGGATGCTGCGCCGGGGGGCACCCGGTGAGGACCTCTCCACTGGTCGCCATGACCAGCCTGCCGGCCGCGAGGCGGCCGGCGACACACCTAGCCGTATCTCGCGGACTGCACACGCCGCGAGTTCTTCTCCTTGTACTCCCGCTCCCATACGTCGTCAGCAATGGCTCGATATTCGCGAGCATACTTGTCGATCTCGTCCTTGAGGTCGGTCACCAGTGTCTCCGCTCCTTCGTGCGTCGGATGCGCGTGGTGCTTCGCTACGACGTCGCGCAGTACATCGGGCTCGTCGATGAGCATGCACGGTGTGAGGTAGTTCTCACGGTACGGCTGGTGCGACCGGATCGCCCTCATGAAATCCGAGTTCAGGACCTCCTTGAGCGACTTGTCCTTGATGTTGTCGACGGCGAAGTGGCAGAACACGCACGGCTCAACGTCACCGTTGGCGTTGATGTGGATGTACTCCCGACCGCCGGCGATGCACCCTTCGACGTAGTAGCCGTCGTTCCAGAAATCGCCGATGAAGATGGCCTTCTCCTCCCGAACCTCGAGCAGTCTCCGTCTGAGCCAGTCGCGCTGCTGTGGCGTCGGCATCAGTTCGGTGTGCGGCTCCCGTCCGATCGGGATGTACTGGAAGTACCAGGCAACAAGCGCTCCCTTCTCCACCAGGAGGTCCATCATCTCATCACTCGCGATGAGTTCCATGTTGTCTCGCGTCTCGGTGAACGAGGCGCCGAACATGACCCCGGCCTCCCGAAGGTCGTCCATCGCCTCCATCACGCGGTCGAAGGTTCCCGCTCCCCGTCGGGCGTCGGTCTCCTCCCGCATTCCCTCAAGGCTTATCATCGGAGCGACATTGCCACATCGCTCGAGCCGAGCCGCCGCCTTCTTGTCGATGAGCGTCCCGTTCGTATAGAGCTGGAAGAACACGTCATCGTGCTCCTCCCAGATGTCGAACATGTCGGGACGCATGAAGACCTCGCCGCCGCTCATGGTGATGAAGTATGTCCCCATCGCCTTCGCCTCGCGGATGATGCGGTCGACGAGCTCGGTGGAAAGCCCCTGGTGTTGCTGGTACTCGCCGGCGTAGCAGCCCGGGCAGAGGAGGTTGCACCGCATGGTCGGGCTGATGACGAGCAGCATCGGTGGCTTGAAGCCCTCCTTCTTCGGCATCTCGATCTCGCGCGTGTCGGTCCCGATGAGGAAGGCGTTCACGAGGAGATTGCTCACGATCTTCTGGCGCACGTTCGGCGAGAGTCTCTCCATGACATCCTTGGCCATCATGATCGCCGGATGTCGTCGCTCGAAGAGCTCGCGGAGCGCGCGGATGACCGCCCGGTCACGCTCGACCCGCGTCAGTTTCTCCGCGAAGTGCGATGCGCGAATCAGGTTCTCGACGGACACGTGCGGCACCAGACCGAGCATCGTCCTCGCCGCCTGCGCTTTCGTGAACTGCTTGAAGCTCGTAGCCATGAACTCCCAGCCTCCATCTGTCGCCGAGAGACACACCTTCCCCGCGCGCCGCTGAAACCGCCCCGCGGGTGGCCGTGTGCGGTCGGCCCCTCCCGTGTGACCGGGGAGACTCACGGTCAGACCGTGATGGTCTCCTTCGCCCCGGCCTTCTCCTTTCTATCCCCCTCGGTGGAACCGCCGCCGTCGCCCGATGGCGAGGCGCCGATCGCCGCCTCGTACACTCGAAGTATGTCTCTGGTGACCCGTTCCCACGCATAGCGCTCGACCTCGTCTCGCGCGTCCTTCACGATCCGCGCCCGCGTCTCCGGGTCGCGTTCAAGACGAATGACCGCTTCCGAGATCGCGTCCGGCGATCCGGGCGCGACGAGAATGCCGGTCCGACCGCTGTCGACCACGTCGTTGTAGCCGGCAATGTTGGATGCGACGATCGCCGACCCCGACGCCATCGCCTCGAGGAGCACGATGCCGAAGCTCTCGCCGCCGGTCGCGGGAGAACAGAACACGTCGGCCGTCGCGTAGTGCCGAGCGAGCATCTCGTTGGACACGAACCCGGTGAACTCGATGCGCCCCCGACAGCTGTCCGGGACGTAGCTTCCGTAGTGCGACGCGAGCGGTCCGCCACCGACGACCACGAGGCGACAATCCGGAATGGCCTCGCACATGGCCGGCATCGCCCGCAGCAAGTGCTTCGCGCCCTTCCGCGGCTCCATCCGCCCGACGAACAGGATGTTGAACGATCCGTCGCGAAGCTCCGGGATCGGCTTGGCGGTTGCGAATCGCGTGACGTCGACCCCGTTCGGGACGATCTCGTACTCGCCACCGAAATGGATCGAGGCCGTACGCCTGGCGGCGTTCGACACCGCGATGCGACGTGTCAGTTTCCGCACGTACCGGTCGAGCAGCGGGCGGAAGATCCGGTAGCCGACCGAGTCGTCGTTGCTGGCGTGGAAAGTCCCGACAGTGGGAACGTCCGCCTGCGAGAGCGCGGCGAGACAGAGCGCCGGCATGAGCGGCTCGTGGAGATGGAGCACGTCGAACGCCTCGTTATGGAAGACGCGTCTGAGCCGCGCCGCCATCCTGATGTCGACCGCCACCGGGCAGATAGAGCCGTTGGCCGGAACCGAGAACGCGCGACCGATCCGAATGACGTCGTCCTCGCACGGCGAGCCGCCAGGACCGAACGACGTCGTGATGACCTTGACGTCGTGCCCCAGCCGTCCGAGTTCGAGATACGTGTGGTAGACGTGTTCGGTCACGCCGCCCGGATACGGATAGAAGGCCGGTGTCACGATACCGATCTTCATGTCATCCTCTCTGCTCGACCATGGGCCATCCGACATGCTCTTGTCGGACTCAAACGAGCCGGTCGCCTCGACTACTGCCCCCAGACCGGCTGAAGCATGCACCACTGTTCCGGATACTTCCCGATGTAGTCCTCGAAGACGTGCGCGATCCGCTGGGTGCACGCGCGAACCGCCGTCTCGAAATCGTCCGTGCTCTCCACGAAGATCGGGCGCTCGATGTACCCAACGTAGGTCCCGTCCGGCTGCCTGATGCAGAAACCCGGGACGATCGGGGCTCCACTCTTGAGGGAGAGCCACGCGGCCCCGCGAGGCAGCGTCGCCCTCTCCCCGAAGAACTCCACATCGACGCCTTCCGCGCCCACGAGGCGCTCCCCGACGATGAACACGATCTCGTTTCGCTTCAGCGCCCGCCAGACCCGCAGCGGCTTTCCGAGCGGGATGACGTTGATGCCGCGGACCTCGCGCATCGAGGTCACGGCACTGTCCGACGTACCGTCGGAAACGGGCTCGACTATGGCGGACATGCTCGGAAGCCCGGCCTGCTGAGCCAGCGCCGCGCTGCCCATGTCCCAGCTTCCCAGGTGCGCCGTCACGAAGATGGCTCCCTTACCGCGCTCGAGTGCACTCTCCAGATGGTCGAGCCCCTCGACTCTGACCATCTCGCGGACGCGACGCCAGAGCCCGCCGGTCAGCCCGAAGAAGTCGACGTAGTAGTGCCCGTAGCTCCTGAACATCCGGCGTGCGAGCGCCCGGACCTCCGGACTGTCCTTGGGTCGTCCGATGACGCGTGCCGCGTTGGACTCGGCCGAGCTGCGCTTCGTCGGGAGCAGGAGTGCGGCGGCTCCGGACAACAGTGAGGCAAGCTGGTAGCTCAGCCTCCTCGGCATCCTGGCGGCGACGCCGGACGCGAGGCGCATGAGCGGATACGCGTTGAGGAGGTTCAGCTTCGAGCTGTCCGCGTAGAGGAACGGCGAGACAGCCGCGTACGCAATGCCCGCGAGACCGACCACGACGAACAGCTGTCGCGGTCCGATGAAGTCGACAATGACGCCCGAGAGTATCCCGCCGAGGCCGAATGCGGCCTTCGAGACTGTGTCCCGGAAGCCGAACGCCTTCCCGATGCTCGTGTCGGCCATCATCTCCTGAAGGATCGTGTCGCAGGTGACGTTGGTGGGGGCGATCAGGAGCCCCGCAAGGAAGATGCCGATCGAGAGACCGGTGAGGCTCTGGGCAGCCGCCATGGAAGCGATGGTGACACCGGCGAGTGCCATGCTGATGGCGATGATGGCCCGACGCTGCGCACGAGCGAAGAAGCGGCCCACGACAAGGGAGCCGACGAGCATCCCGATGCCGGCCAGCGAGAACAGCTGGCCGAGACCGGCTGTACCCATCTGGAACTCGTTCCGCACGAGGACCGGAAGCGCGATGAGGACGAATCCTGCGAGCATCATCGCGCTCGCAGAGGAGACCGTCGAGTAGACCACGAGCGGGCTGCGGCGCATCTCGGTCAGCCCGTCTTTGAGATCGCCGAGCAGGCGGTGATATGTCGACCCGATGACCTCGGCCTCCTTCTCGATCGGCGCCGCGATCTCGTGGCCGAGCTTGGCTGCCTCCTCTGCGAACTCGGCCCGGCTGTGCGCTGTGAACGCGTGCTTCGCCGTCTCACCCAGAGCCTTCTTGCGCGCGGCGAGTTCGGCCGCGCGCTCCGCCGCGATCTCGGTGATACTCCGAAGCGTGATGAAGGCGACGAGGGCGGCCGACACGACGTACGTGCCTGCGTCCGCGAGGAACCCCATCGTGTACCCGTATCGCTCGACGAGGATGCCGCCGCCCCACGGGCCGACGACGAGCGCCGCAACCGCCGAGACGCTGAGAAGCGCGTTCGCCTCCATCAGCTTGCTGCCGGAGACGATCTGCGGCAGCGCGGCCGACTTCGCGGAGAGGTAGAACCGGTTGACCGTGTAGATGAGGAAGATGAGGACGTAGACCGTGAGCATCGACCCGGCCACGAATGGTACGAGCGCCACCAGGACGGCCCGGATGAGGTCCGAGGCGATCATCATGGTCTTCCGACTCACTCGATCGGCATAGACACCTGATATGGGGCCAAAGAAGAGCACGGGCGCGCTGGCGAGGAGCAGGATCTTCGAGAACTCGAGGCCGCTCGTACGCGTTCCTGCGCTCACCGCGAAGATGAGCGCGGTCAGCGCCATCAGGTTCAGATGATCGCCGGCCTGGGACATGAGCGAGCCGGCCCAGAGCAGCGAGAATCCCTTCGAACCGAAGAGGTTGAAGAACTCCCTCGTGCGTCCGACGACCGCTCCGTCCTCTCTGTTCTTCGGCTGCGTCATGCCGCCCCCACCCCGGCCTCCTCGAGCGCATCCGAGTCTCGCGCTTCCGTCACCGTCGCGAACAGGCGCTCGGCGACGCGACGCGCCAGTGCGTCATCGGGATGACGGTTCAGCCGTTCCACGAGCGCGTGGAGGACCGTGACCGTTGTGATGTCCTCCCGGGTAGACCGACGTTCGACCCGCACCTCCTCGCCCGCGAGAACGACGTCCGCGAGTTCAAGGAGTGTGATCGCACGGCCGCGGTGCGTATCGTAGAGACGCCGATTGGAATACTTATGGACGAGCCTCGCCATGAGCAGTACTCACATTAGGTTTTGCTGAGTTTGTGCGCCGCACCATCATGCTAGGAGGAGGACAGGCAACCGTCAAGCCTTTTCCTCCTAGATAGTTTGGGCATTCAGAGAAGCCCGCAGAACCGGGCTATCTGCCCTTCCGGCTGCCTCTTGCAGACCACACGAGCGACCATGTCAGGAGGGCGAACATGGCGATCCCGACCAGGCTCGCCAGACCTCCCGTCCACTCGCTTCCGATGGCGATGCGCTCGGTCAGCTGGATGTTGTCGAACCAGGCGACGAGCAGTCCGATGATGGCGCCGCCCGCGATGAGTCCGGAGCTCATCAGGACACCGTTCTCCCGACGGTCCTGACGGGCGCGCTCGTCGGAGACGCGCTCCGAGAAGAGCCGGACCAGACCGCCGACCATGATCGGCGTCGAGAGACGGACCGGCAGATAGAGACCGACCGCGAACGGGAGCGACGGGACGCCGAGCAGCTCGACGCACGCGGCGATGAGCGCCCCGATGAGCACGAGCGTCCATGGAAGCGACATCGTCAGCACGCCTTTGACGACCATCGACATGAGCACGGCCTGTGGTGCCGGCAGCTCCTCCGAGCCGATGCCGTAGGTCTCGTGCAGGAAGAGCACGACCCACCCGATGAAGATGGCCGAGCTCAGGACGCCGATGACCTCGCCGATCTGCTGGCGCCACGGCGTGGCTCCGACCAGGAACCCGGTCTTCAGGTCCTGCGACGTATCCGACGAGATGCAGATCGCGATACAGACCACCGCCCCCACCGTGATCGCGGCGACCATGCCCGCGGGGCCCGTCCATCCCATCGCGAGGAAGATCACGCTCGTCCCGAGCAGCGTGGCGATGGTCATCCCGGACGCGGGCATCGACGAGCTTCCGACGAGTCCCACGATTCGCGACGCAACGGTCACGAAGAAGAAGCTGAAGACAACGATGAGCAGGGCACCGAGCGCGTTGACCGGAACACCCGGCGCGAGCCACGTGATGAGCCCGAGCACGACCGCGCCGCCGACGACGTACTGGAGCGGAACATCGATGGTCGTCCGCTTGCGGCACTCGCCGGCCACGTCGTCCGAAGCGCCGCCTGCGCCCGCGCCGTCCGTCGCCCCGCCTGTACTCCGCTTCCCGAGCATCCCCCGAAACGCCTCGCCGAAACTGCTGACCATCGTCGGGATGGCCCTCACGAGCGTGACGATGCCGCCGAAAGCGACCGCGCCCGCGCCGATGTAGCGGATGTAGTTGTTCCAGATGTCGCTGGGCCCCATCGACGCGATGGTGACCTCGGCCGGGAAGATGGGGGTCTGCATGCCCTCGCCGAACAGTTTGATCATCGGAATGAGAACGAGCCAGCCGAGCGCGCCGCCGGCCAGCATGACGCCCGCGATCCGCGGGCCGATCACGAACCCGACGCCGAGGAGAGCGGCCTTCAGATCGGCGCCGACGGTCGCGCCGCTCGCGCGGCGGAAGCTCCATGAGACGCGGTACGGCCAGAGGTGGAGTCCCTGCATCAGGAACGTGTAGACCGCACCGAGCCCGACGCCGGTCATGACACGGCGGATCCGCTCGCCCCCGGTGTCACCGGCGACAAGCACCTCGGCGCACGCCGTCCCCTCCGGGAAAGGAAGCGTCCCGTGTTCGCGTACCATCAGGTACTTGCGGAGCGGGATCATAAACAGCACACCGAGCAGCCCGCCGACGATCGAGAGGATGAAGATCCGCGAGATCTGGGGCATGAACCCGAGCACGATGAGCGCCGGAATGGTGAAGATGATCCCGCCGGCCAGCGACTCACCGGCGGAGCCGACGGTCTGCACCATGTTGTTCTCGAGCACGGACGCGCGCCGCCCGAACGCTCGCGTCAGCGCCACGGCAATGACGGCCGCCGGGATCGACGCCGACACGGTGATCCCGACCTGGAGCCCAAGGTAGGCGTTCGCCGCGCCAAACACGATGCCCACGAGGACGCCTATCAGGACCGACCGAAGCGTGAACTCCCGCATGGACGCCGTGTGATGCACGTACGGGCCGTACTCGTCACCCTTGCAACCCCCGTACGCGTCGGGCCCAAGATATCGCTTCTCGCTCATGCTCTCCCCCCGTTGAGCTTCGCGCCGTGCCGTGTCGCGCGATCGACCGACGGCAGCCGGTCACACGCCGCGCGTTCACGGAGCCCTATCGTCTGTCCGGCAGCACGCTGACCAGCGAATCCAGCGCGGCCGCGACCTGCTCGTTGTCGGTGTCGATCTCGAGCGCCCGCTCCCATTGAGCGCGCGCCGCCTCGAGGTCTCCGCGCCGCTCCTCGATCATCCCGAGCCGCCAGTGCGCCCCGGCGTGGAGCGTCTCGTCAGGATACTGCTCCGCGGCCATCAGGTCGATGGCCAATCGGAACCACCGCTCCGATTCGTCGAGGTCGTCACCGAGCATCAGGTACGCCTTTCCGATCTGATACGGCGCTTCCGGCTCCTCGGGCGCGAGCCGCGCGATTCGCTTCCCGACGGGAATGGCCGCTTCGTACTGACCGGTGCGCATCAGGAACATCCCGAGCGCTCCCCAACCCTCCGCGCTCGTCGTGTCGACGTGCGCCGCGGCCTCGTAGCTGACCGCAGCTCCCGGAACGTCCTCCCCGATCTCGGCGAGGACGGCGTCCGCGATGTGTCCGAGAAACGGGTCGATGGCCGCCACCGTCTCCGCGGTCTCGATCGCCTTCTGCATGCTGCCACCCATGATCCCCGGGGCCATCGCGTAGTACTGAAGCAACGCCATGTGCGCGTCGGTGTTGAGTGGATCGAGCTTGATGGCCGTCTCACACTCCTTTTTGAACTTGCCGACGTAGAACATCGACGACATCCCGCCCTGCATCAACCGGACCCCGTACCCCAACGCAAGGGTCATGTGATACTCGGAGTTCTTCCGGTCCTTCCGGATCGCCTTCCTGGCATACTCGATGGCGAGATCATGATCCCCGCGGGCGACGCCCACGAGCCCGATCCCGTTGAGGGCCCGGTGGTCGTCGTCATCAACCTCGAGCATGGCGCGGTAGAGCTGTTCGGCCCCGTCGACGTCCCCCGCATCGAACGCGCGCCCCGCTCGAGCGAAGAGCGAGTCAGGCGATGCTGAGTCGGCTGGACAGCCGAGCGCGAGCAGAACAGCACATAGCACAGCCGCGGGCGCACCGAGACGCCGTGACAGACGGACAGGATACATCATTGAGATCCTCCCGGAGATGTGTCGCGCGAGACGAGAAGCACGGCTCCCACGATGAGTGCCGCCCCCACCGTCGCGCCGGGGGTCAGTCGCTCGCCAAAGGCCACTGCGGCAAGCGCAAGGGCGAAGACGATCTCCACGAGCAGGATGACGCACGAACTCGTCGCCGTGATTGACTTGAGCCCCCACGTCCAGAGCAGAAACGGGAGCACCGTGCAGAACAACGCCGTATACACGACAACCCACAGACGGGCGTCGAGCGATGGCGGTCCTCCGTCCCCGAGCACGATCGCGACAGGAAGTGCTGTGAGAGCCGTCACTGTCACCATCGCCGCCGTGAGGGCGCGCACGTCGATCTCGCGCGACTCGACGATCCGTTTGTCGAGCAGGATGAAGGCGGTCCAGACAACGGCGCCGGCGATCACGAGGAGGTCGCCGACCAGCTCGGGACCCGCTGTGAAGCGGAGCGAGCCGCCGGTCGTCACGAGGAAGACGCCGGCCATCCCGACGACGACCGCTGCGCCCTTCGCGGGCGTGAAGCGCTCGCGGAACAGGAACCGCGACGCGATGGCCACGAGGATGGTGCTGCTGTTGACGAACAGCGCTGCCTTCCCGGCCGTCGTCATCGTCTGACCCTGAAACTGGAACACGAACCCAATGCCGTTGGTGATCCCCAGCCACACGACGAGCGGATCGCGGAGCAGATGCCCGACAACGCGCAGCCGTCCTGTCGCCGCGGCGTACGAGACGGCGACGACGGCGGCGGTCGTGAATCGGAGAAGGACGAACCAGTAGGGGTCGATGGAGCGGAGCCCCAGCTTCACGACCACGAACGACGATCCCCAGAGCAGTCCGGCGAGCAGGGTCGCGGCGATGGGTCCGCGGTGGTGACGCAATCGGGCCTCCTAGCCGGAGGGCCAGAGCACGATGGCGAGAGCGACGACCATGATGAGGATGAGTGGGAGCGCCATCATGCGGTAGAACTTCGCGAAGCTGGCGCCGAAGTGGGCCCGCGCGAGCACGAGACACAGGTGAACCGGTGAGATGAGGCATCCGACGAATCCCGCGCCGAAGGCCAGCATGACCAGACTCATGTCCGGCTCGGGCGAACCCAGGAGCGGCATGAGCAGCGGAAACGTCACGCCAATGAACGCCATCGTCACACCGGTGATCAGACCGATGAGCATCGGGACGGCTATGATCACGACGAGTTCGGGCATCTGCATCTGGATGAGGAACTCCGGGACGGACTCGCGGATGCCGGTCTCGATCAACAGGTGCTTGTAGGCCGCCACGCCGAAGACGAGCGTGATGATCTGCGGCTCGACGCCCTTCCTGAGCGAAAGAGAGACGTTCCTGATCGACGTGCGCTCGAACACGGCCATCAGAGCGATGACGGCGAGTACGACGAGGATCAACTCGAGCTTGAGGACGAGCGCGCCCGTGATGACGACGGCGAACGGCAGGACGCCCTTGATGAGCTCGGGCCAGGCCCGGCGCCGCTCGCCGGGAGACGTCACGTTCTTCCCCGCGCGTACGTGCCGGAGCACGAAGAACACGCCGCCGACGATGGCCGCCAGCGTCAGTGGCCAGTTGGAGCGAAAGAGATCGGTGACGTCGCGGTCGATCAGCGCGGCCGTGAACACGACGGCCGGATAGAGCGGCCAGACGTACTCCCAGACGTGCCGGAACCAGTAGCTGATGAAGAGCAGTTCCTCGGGTGAGACGTCGTCTTCCTTGAGCGCGTTGCCGATCATCGGCGCGGTCAACATCGTTCCGCCGGGCATCGGCAGCAGTCCGCCGAACGCCGGGATCAGCGCGACGACGATGCGGTTGTCGCGGATCAGCTTCTTCAGTCCGGAGACAAGGTGGTCGAGATAACCGAGCTTCCCGGCGAGCGCGCCCAGCGCGAGGATGACGGCGATCCGTCCGAAGAGAAGCAGGGTGTCGGTCTCAATGGCGGCGTTCCAGATCTGACGTGCCGTCCAGCCGGGCGCGGACCCGGCGCCGACGGCCATCGTGGCCGCCCCCGCGAGCATCGCGAGACCGAGATCGACGCGGAAGCGCACCAGGACGATGATCAGGATGATCGACGCAGCCAGTGCGAGGATGTCTCTCTCCAAACCGTCCGCTCCGTCTCAGGGGATCGTCACGCCGCGTCGGCCCGGCGGTTCCGCTCCAGCCTGCCGCTCCACTCTTCTTATAGAGAGGGGCGCAGCAGAGTCGCTGCCGCGCCCCATCGTCCGTGATACGTTCGAAGATGGCTACTCGAGCTCCGACAGGGCGAGGTTCATCCTGACCATGTCGTCACGCCACTTGTAGAAGCTCTCGGTGTAGGTCACCAGCGAGATGAACTGGGCCAGGTTCGACACCCCGCGCTCCTCCATGTGCTGCTTGAGCTTCGAGTCGGCCGGAAGGCTCCGCATCCAGTTCTGGAAGTACTCCTCCTTCTGGGCGAAGTGGCCGATGAGCTCGTCGTCGGTCGGCTCGTGGTAGCGCTCCTCGTGCACGACGCCCTCGAGCGGGAGCGACGGCGCCAGCGGCGGCCGCTCGGCCGGATGACCGAGCAGAAGCATCGCGCTCGGGAGGACGCCCTTCGGCAGCGAGAAGAAGTCGAGCGTCGTGTACGGCTGCCAGACGATCTCCTGGACGTACTGGGAGCCGAGACCGAGCGACTCGGCGGCGATGACCGCGTTCTGCGCGGCCGTGTAGACCGAGCGGAGCGCGACCCACAGGACACCGACGCCCTTGAAGTGGGCGGTGCCCCCCTGGAGTTCGGCCCACCGGTTGAGGCGGTAGGTGTCGACACAGAAGAGAAGCGAGACGGGCGCCTCCTCGATGCACTTCTTTCGCCCCTCGCAGAGCATCTCGTTCAGCTTCGTCCTGCGCCCCTTGTCGCGCACGACGATGATCGAGAACGGCTGCGAACCGCGGTACCCACCGGTCAGCGTCCCGCCCGGTCCCGACGCCCTCAGGGCCGCCGTGAGGACCTGGTCAAGCGCCTCCTGCGAGACCTCCTCGTCCTTGAAGTGGACGATGCTCCGCCTGTCGTTGATGGCTTCCAGACAGCTCTTCTCCACGTCGCTCCTCCTGATCTGCCGGCCGCTCACGGCCTGCGTCACACGTTCCTCTCCGAGATGATCTTCCTCAACATCGCGCGCCCGCGGTGCAGGTGTGTCTTCAGCGTCCCCATCGGGAGCCCGAGCACGTCGGCGACCTCCCTGTAGCTTCTCTGTTCCAGATAGAACAGCGTGATCACGGTTCGATACTGATCCGGCAGCTGCGCCACCGCCGCGCGGACGTGGTCGCGAAACTCCGCGTCCACCACGAGCTGGTCCGGGCGCGTCCGGGTCGGCTCCACGTCGATGGCCGACTCGATGTGCGGCCCGGCGTCGATGTCGACCGCCGGCGCTCTCTTGCGACGCCGCTTCAAGTGCGTCAGCGCCCGGTTCGTCGCGATACGGTACAGCCAGCTCGAGAACTTCGCATCGCCGCGGAACCGCCCGATGGCCCGGTACGCCCGGACGAACGCCTCCTGAGCGGCATCGTAGGCGTCCTCGTCGTCGCCGAGGATGCGCGCCGCGATCGTGAAGACGTAGTCCGAGTAGCGCTCGACGAGAACGGCGTAGGCCTCCTCGGAGCCACCCTGCGACAGGGCCACGAGCCGCTCGTCCTCGAGCGCGCGCAGTTCCCGACTGTCAGGAGCAGCCATCGGCACTCCCGGGGCTTTCGGACGCACCCATCCGACCGTCCGGCCGCTCGAAGACGACCGGAGGGACGGGTACGACCCACAATGCTAGCAGAAGTCGCGGTGAATCCAAGCTGTTTTCGGAGCGAAACCCTGCCCCCTGTCCCGTGGTCATAGGATGCGACAGGGAGATGAACTGAAGGTCCGTCAGTGAAAGGACGCGGCGGGTCGGACCCCCGGCACGAGCAGGACCGGGGCCCGGTCGCAAGAGCGGCAGAGGCCGCAGGAGGAAGCAGCAATGAACATCCCCGAGATCCTCTTTGGGATGACCATGACCCTCATCAGCATCGCAGGGACCGTCATCATCGTCATGCTGATCGTCAAGGCCATTCAGAGCCGCCAGGCGAGCCGTGAGCGGGCCTTCAGGGCCGCGCTCGAGAAGGGCGTCTACGACCCGACCATCATGCGCGCCCCGACCGGTGGAACCGGCGCCGCATCGCTCGGATGGGGCATCTTCTTCACGATGGTCGGTCTGGCGCTGCTGATCGGCTTCCTGATCCTCGGCATCGCGGGTGACGCCGCCCTCGGCGGGCTGATACCGCTCGCCATCGGCCTCGGACTCATCGTGTTCCACGTCATCATGAAGAAGAGCACGAAGGACATGGCTCACAACGGCGACCCGATCCGCTTCGAACCGAAGACACCCCCGACGACCGGTGCGACGAGCATCGAGTCCAACGATCACGGGAACCTCGGAGGCTAGCGGGAGAGCACGCGGCGCTCGCCGAAGGAGAAGTCCTTCGAGAGTCTGAGCGCCGAGACGGCGAGGAAGGCGGCAGCGATCGCCGCGACCGCCCACAGAGCACCAACAGCGACACCGCCCGGCTGGAAGGTCTGCACGACCTCCACGCCGGGCGAAGTCGTTACGGTCGAGGTCAGACCATCGATCCAGCCGTTGACGACCGAGGCGAAACGACCGACGGGACCGGCCACACCGGAGAGCGCGCCGGTCCTGACGAGCGTCGTCACTGTCGCCAGCGTTCCGAGCACAGAGCCGGCCGTCACGACGACTGGTTCGACCCGCCTGACGGAGACCGGTCGAGCGATCTCGCGCATGACGGCCGTCGGGAGCCAGGCGGGCGCCTTCTCCACGGCGGTCGCTACCAGCGCGGCGTCGATCGACCGGAGCTCAGCGCGAAGCCCCGCGCAGTCGGCACACGTCGTGCAGTGCTCATCGAGAGCGCGGGCCTCCGCGGACGTGAGCTCCGCGGGAGCCCCGAACCGGTCGTCATCACCGATGACGAGCGTGTCGAGCTCCTTCTGGATGAGCTGTTCAGCTTCTGCGCAGCGCACGTTCGACTCCTGTGGTCGTCTGTCGTCTGGTCACGCTGTGACTCTGCACGAAAGGCCCTGAGAGACGGGCCGCCAACTCATCAGACACCCCGCGGGACGCCCGGGTTTCGGGGAAATCAGCCCTGATCCGCGCACCAACTGGGGTTCCGAACGCTCCGGGCCCCGTGGCCACAACGCATCAGGGCTTCGCCACGACCCGTGCGACCCCCACGTTCCCCGTACGGTCGAAGGCCCGCACCGACACGGCGTGTGGTCCAGGCTCAAGTCCGCCGAGTTCGAGACGCCCGGCCTCCGCCCTTGCGTCGAGCATCCCGTCGGCCGGAAGCACCGGTCTCCATTCGTCGTAATCGATCGACACCTCGATGGCCGCGATCGGACTCGTTGCGTCCTCGACGTCGACCGTGAGCACGATCGCGCTGCCGTGTGCGTCGAGCCTGATCCCGTCAACTGCCGGCGGTGTGTTGTCGATGACGAACGCGCTGCTCGTCCGCTCGGCCTCGAACGCACTCGCGGCGTCGTTGTCGGGCCGGTCGGTCGCGACGACACGCACACGGTACTCGCCGTCAGGCATCGAGAAGCTATCCCACGTGTGAACCGGCAGCTCGAGGTCGCCGGCCATCAGCCACCAGCCGTCCTCCTTCTCGGACCGGACGTACAGGTCGAACACCAGCTCGTCACCGTTCGGGTCGAACGCGTCCCATTCGACCGTTCGGAGACCCCGCGCCACCGGCGGCAGACCGGCCGCGTCTCGTCTCGTCTTGTCGAGCGAGTAGGTCACTTCGAGACCCGATGGCAGCGTCCTCGTCGCGCTCTCGCCGCCGAACCCGTTCGAGCCGAACCCGCTTGCCGCATCGGAGACCGTCACCGCGACGACCTCGGGCGGGACGTTCTCCCGGAGATACGCGATCTCCACGGCCCGCAGCGACGCCCGCTCACCGGAGAAGGTCGCTCGCCACTGGAGGAAGCGCGACGGTCGGGTAGCAACGACCCCGCCGTCCAGAGCCTCCCAATCGCTCCAGGTGTCGTCCGGACTCTCGATGCTGCCGCCCCGCGTCTCGATCTCGATGTCGCCGGTCCGATCACCATCAACGAGACACGCGCCCCACCGCGCGGATGTCACGGCGTCGAAGACGCGCGACTCGTACACACCGTCGCCGGCACGAGCCCCCATCCGATAGACCCCGCCGGGCGTGCCGGTCGTCAGGATCACACCATCGCCGGAGTCCATGATCGAGAGCACCTCGCCTTCGTCGAGGTCGGAGACCAGCCCGTGCGAGCCGGGATCGACCGCGAAGATCCGGCCTTCGTCGCCCATCCCCGCCACTACCGAGCCGTCCGGCGCACGCCCGAGCGAGACCACGGGGGCCTCGGTCGAGCGCCAGATCTCGTACGCCCCGCCGTCCGTCGTCCGGTAGACGGCGCCGTCGCCGATCGGAAGGCTCGGATCCGCCATGTCGTCGAGCGCCTGATCGACCGAGATGCTCGACCCCGAGAGGAGCAGCGAGCCGTCGGCTTCGCCGACGACACCGGACACCTCATCGTGATGCGTATCGTAGAGAACGCGCGGGTCGCTGCCCGGCGTCACGTCGAGCAGGAGTCCGTCGCCCCCGGTCCCGGCGAGCACGCGGTCGCCGACGACGGCGAGGGTGACGACATTGAGGTCCGCTGGCGTCGCGAGGGTGTGCGCTCTGCCCCGGCTGTCGAGCGCGATGATTTTCGCCTCCTCGCCCGTCCCAACGAGGAGACCGTGCTTCGGTGAGAACGCCATCGCCCAGATGTAGTTCTCGCCGGTCTCGTGGAAGAGCTCCGACACACCGTCGGCGTCGACGCGGAGGACGTTCCCGCCGGGGGACGTACCGACGAAGAGGTCGCCGTCCCACCCGACGGCGAGCGCGGGAAGATCGACATCGTCCATCTCGATGATAACCCGGCCACCGCCGGCGTCGGCCCGGCAGAGCTTGCCCGGGGTGCCGGTCGTCACGTAGATCTCCCCTCGCGGTCCGATCGCGGCTGTCCAGACGTAGTCGCACTCGGGGACGTCGAGCGCCTCGAGCGACGCGCCCGGGATGACGTGTCCGCTCTCGAGGAGCGAGACGCCCGACGGCGTCCCGCGGAGGAACCCGGCGTAGCTGTCGGTTCTCCAGTAGGCGGTGCGGCCGGCGCAGGCCGATCCGCCGTGGCACGCCGCGCCGAGCGCGACGAGCACCGTGAGAGCGGCCGCCGCGCGTCTCGCTCGGCGCGCAACGGGATCTCTGGTGGGTTCGTGCCGCATCCTCATGGGTCCTCCCTGGGGGATCGTGAACAGGCGGTCGCGCGGGTCAGCGCGCGCCATCGGTATCGTCGATGATGGTCAGTTGGACCTCGTGGACACCGGCGACCGGTCGGTCGTGCGTGAACTCGCCCGCATCGAGGACGGTCATCTCGGCGCGGTCGACCGTGCCGGTCGCCGCTCCGGCCGCCATCACGAGCGCCGCTCTCCGGGGAAGCCCCTCGAGCTCGCGCCCGCTGTGCGACAGCCCCGGGGTGAACGAGAGCAGCTGGACGACGACGGTGTCCTCGGAGCGGACCTCCTCGATCATCGAGGTCATCTGCTCGAAACTGCGCGGGAGGGCGCCGGCTCCGAGCCGTTCGATCTCGAGCATCTGATGATCGGCGCCTCCGGCCACCCGGAGCAGTACGGGTCCGGGCTCCGCCGACCGGGGCACGACGAGCGCGAGCGCGTGCTCGCGGCTCTCTCCCTGCCAGTCGCGGAGGGCGACCCGGACGTCGACCGTATCACCCGGAGAGCAGACCGGACGCCCGGCGGAGACTCGCTCGATGAACGACTGGCGCCGTCCGGAGCGAACACGCAGCTCGACGGAGACGCCCTCAAGGTCGCTCTCGCGAAACTCGTTGAGCAGCAGCAGATCGACGACCGACGATACCTCGCCGCCGACGCGATAGGGAAGCCCCTCCGTATAGAAGACGTTCGCGTAGTCCACCGCCCCACCCGCTGTCGATGCGGTGACGTGGAGCTCCGCCGTCGCCGGACCGGAGAGCCGGGCCGCCTCGGCGACCGCGTCGCTCAGAGCCAACCCGGTGAAGAGCGACGCGTAGGCCGGAGAGCGGACGACCTCGAACTCGTAGCGCGTCGGCGCGGCTCCGTCGACCGATATCATCGCCGTGACCGGCAGCATGTGGGGGGACGCTCCGAGGCGACCCGCCATGACGCGCCGCCGGTCCTGGAGGAACGCTCCGATGTGCTCGGCGCCGGAGGCGAACTTGAACGAGACAGCGAGCGATGGCATGGACGCGTGGACACGAGCCGCGACCATGGGAAGCTCCACGGCGCCGGCGTTGAACAACGGGTGCCCGAACGCGAGGAGCCGGTCGCCGTCGAGGTGCGTCACCGTGCCGATCGCCGTCATGTCGATGTCACCGGTCACGAGCTGGGCGCCGACCGAGGCCCCGGGCTCGATGGTCCCGGCGGCCATCCCGCCGTCGTCGCCCATCGAGATCGCCTGCGCCGGTCTGCCCGCGCCGGAGCCACCACCCCAGCCGGTCACCGGCGCGAACCCGAGCGGTTCGAGGAGCTCTGACGCGCGGTCGAGGAACACCCGGTCGCTGGAGCGTACGAGCAGCGGCGCGAGCAGCGGTGCCGGACCGGCTCGCGATCCGTCCGAGCCACCACGCGAGTCGTGGGAGATCGCCGACAGGCCGGCCAGTTCGACAAGCCGGCGGATCGGCGAGCCGGAGAGCTCTCCTCGTGTGGCCCGATCGAAGGCCGCCGCGTAGGAGACGCCGACGCCGCCCGCGTCTCCCGTGCGCTCCTCGAGCATCTCGAAGGCGGGCAGCATCTCCTCGATCGGCGTGATCCCCGCGATCGGCTCCCGGCTGAACGACCAGGACATCGCGACCGCACCGACCAGCCGACCGTCGAGGTAGACGGGGCTCCCGCTCATCCCCTGCATGATGCCCGTCCGCTCCACGACCTCACCGCGCGCGAGTCCGAGGATGATGCTCCCCCCGGGATGATGGCCGGGCACCACGTCGAGGATCTCGATCTCGAACTCCTCGATCTCCGTGCCCCGGAACACGGTCCGCGCGACGCAGCGGTCACCCGGACGGAGCTCCTCCAGAGCGACGATGTCGACCGCCGTCGCCGTGCCGGTCGCGAGAAGACAGACCAGCGCGACGGAAACGAGCCGCGCAAACACCGAGAGGCGAGCCGTCGCGAGAATGCGGTGCCGCAGGCGGTTCGCGGATGAATCGGGGTTCATGCTCATGGGGGAACTCCCACGCGCCTGGCGCGCCGAGCGGGTCATCGGTCGTTTCGACGAAGTGTCCTCGATGCCGTGAAGTGTGTCAAGGAGCCTGAGGTGAACGCACCCTGACCCCGCCCGTCGCCGCCTCGAGATCGGTCATCCGGAAGCGGACCGGCTGGTCACCCAGGAAATCCACTGCTTCGCCATCGACGATGTAGGGACGGTACTTCCACTGGAAGAGCGCGCGTCGCGCCGCCTGTTCGCAAGCCCGGTCGACCTCCGACCTGAGAAGCCAGATGTTCGCGACATCTCCCGTCTTCGTCACGTGGAGCCGGAAGACGACGACGCCCTCGACACCGTTGACTCTCGACGTCGCCGGGTACCGCGGCTTGACGAGATGCGCCACGACCATGTCCTGGCTTCGTGGCTGAGGGAGCGACATCTCGAGTTCCCTGAGAACGTCGAGCCCATCCTCGGCCACATCGTCGGTCTTGTCGCCGATCTCGCTGGACTCGGTCTCCCCCGCCGGCACCTCCCAGTCGGTCACCGTGATGGGCACGACGCGGAAAACGTTCTGACCCCCCTCACCGCGCGCGATGAGATTCTCGCGCTCGCTCGGACCGATCTCCCGAATGACAGAGATCTCCGGAAGGATCTGCGTCGGTCCACGGTAACCGATGTGCCGCACGAGGGGAATGCTCTCACGGAACGGAGCGAGGATCACGATGGCGATGACGTGGGTCATGACGGAGAGCGCCGTCGCGACGATCACGCGGCGCCGGTACCCGCTGTCGCGGGACAGGCGGAAGGTCTTGCCCGACTCGGTGCGTGGGGCCATCGGCCGCTCGATTCAGGGGGGGCGATGCAGCTGTTAGAACTCGTAGCCCTTCGGAATGACAACGATGCCACTGGGGGTCGTGACGAATCGCTTGGCGTCTTCCTCCGGGTCGTATCCGATCTGGGTCTTGGGCGGGATGCACACACCCTTGTCGACGATGACGCGGCGGAGCTTCGCATACCGCCCGACGTCGACGTCCTCCATGAGGATCGACTCGAACGCGTAGCTGTAGCTGTTCGTCCGCACACCCGGCGAGAGGACACATCGTTGGATCCGACCTCCAGAGATGATGCATCCGGTCGAAACGATCGAGTCGACGGCGATGCCGCTGCGGTTGCCGTGTTGCCCGTCGGCGAACACGAACTTGGCCGGCGCGTGCATGCCCTGGTACGTGTGCACCGGCCACCGGGAGTCGTAGAGGCTCAGCCGCGGCGTGACTGAGACAAGGTCCATGTTCGCCTCCCAGTACGCGTCGACCGTACCAACGTCTCGCCAGTATCCGTGGTCGTCGCTCTCACCGAAGACAAACGCGCGGACGTCGTACCCGTCGCGGATCATCCGGGGAATGATGTCCGCGCCGAAGTCGAACTCGCCTTCCTCAGTCGCCTCACGGAGGACCTCGACCATCCGGGGCGTGGAGAACACGTAGATCCCCATCGACGCGAGCACGCGGTCAGGGCGGCCGGGCATCGTCTTGGGCTGCTTCGGTTTCTCCTGGAACCCGCGGACGATCAGATCTTCATCGACCTCCAGGATGCCAAGACCTCGTGAGTCCTTGACATCGCGCTCCTGCACGCAGATCGTGAGGTCAGCTCGTGCGGCCGCGTGATACGCGAGCATCGGTCTGTAGTCCATCGCGTAGACGTGGTCGCCGGAGAGCACGAGCGTGAACCGCGACGGCACCTGTTCGAGCAGATAGGTGTTCTGCCAGATGGCGTCGGCCGTCCCCCGATACCAGTCCTCGCCGAGACGCTGCTGTGCCGGGATGTTCTCGATGAACTCACCCATCCAGTGGCTGAGGAAGCCCCACCCGCGTCTCAGGTGACGCGCGAGCGAACGGGACTTGTACTGCGTCAGCACGAAGACGCGACGGAGGTCGGAGTTCAGGCAGTTGGAGAGCGTCAGGTCGATGATGCGGTAGATGCCGCCGAACGGAACGGCGGGTTTCGCCCGGTCACGCGTGAGCGGCAGGAGCCGCTCGCCCTTCCCGCCGGCGAGCAGCATGACCACGGTCTCCTTGTTCATCCAACCTCCGGGACGGACACCAGAACTTCAGAATCACCCGCAGGAGCACCGCGCAGCGGAACTCCTTCCCGCACAGCAGTTCGGCGGAGCCGAACTGCCTTTGCGTTACGAGTCGCGCGCAGCGCTACTCGTAACGCACCATGTCCCCGGCATCGAACCCGTCGCCGCTGACGACGCTGCAGACCGAGTACTTCTCCTTGATGTCCGAGGCCTTGATCACGCCGATGAGTTCCTCCTCGGCCCCCAGGTCAAGACCGGTCACCGGGTCGACGAGCGCCTCGCCCAGCCGGTAGACATTGAACTCCATCCCGGCTGTAATCCCGGTGTTCTGCCCGGCATTGAGGTAGATCTTCCCGCCGGATGCCTTCACAACGCGACCGGTCCACGGCACATCCTCGAGCGTCTCGGTGATCTCCTCGACAAGCTTGTCGATCGCCTCGCGCGTTGCCTTGCCGACGAGCGTCTCGTCGAACTTGCCGTCGTGGCCGAACGAGAAGTCCTGCGTGCTGAGCTTGAGCCCCATCTGTGTCCGGTCGGCGTCGGTCGTGTTCGCCAGGAGAATCTCGCCGGTCGTTGTGTCGATCATGCGCACGTCGATGGCGACACGTGCTGTCGTCTTGGAGAACCCGCCGCCGCCGATGCCCGGAAGGCTCCCGCCGGTGTCCGACTCCATGTACCCGAACTCGGTCACGGCGCCATAGACGATCGCGGCGACGCCGAGAAGCTTGCCGAGTTTCGGCGCCGTCTGCTCGGTCACCCTCCCCGACTGCCCGAAGTTCTGCTCGGCCAACACATGGTCGAGCTGCTCGCGCTCCATCACGCTGAACTCACCGGACTGAACGAGCGCAGTCGTGAGCATATCGGACATCCCGCCGCCCGGATTCGGGCCGGTCCAGCGCCAGCGACTCCGGTCGCTCTTGTCCTCGAACTCCACGACGGCGATCATCTTCTTGAGACCCTTCGGCGCGTCGCTCTTCGCGACAGCGACGGACGACAAGGCCGAGGCAAGCATCATCACCGCGAGAACCGCGCAGAATACCTTCGAACGAACGCTCATCGGTCACTCCCCCCCTGGCAAGACACCAGACTCCGTCTGAAGCGCCACCCACCGTCTCAACGAGGCGCGCGGGCGCCTCGTGGCTGATGGCACCGTTTCTCGAACGACCGCCTCATTGTTATGTGGGGGGGAAGTCAGTGTCAAGGACGAGCTTGCCCGAGTACCGAGTCTCATCCGTATCTGACAGATGCTCGGGCTTTGCGGTTGACTCGGGCCCGAGCGAAGGCGCAGAATCAGACGACTCCAGCGCCTTCCCCCCCCAGCTCCGGAACCGCACCCCCGGAAGGAGTCACCCCATGTCGACCCGCTCTCGTACGCCGAGTTCTCGGCCGCCGGCCGCAGACGTCATCTGCACAGGCATCCTGCTGCTTACGCTCATCGGCCCCTCCTTCGGAGCCGGACGCATGGACGAGACATCGTCCACCGTATCGACGCCGGCGGTCGACGGGTTCGCCGGGATCGCCGACGGAGTGCCGACGCGCCCGTGTCGCGGTACGGTCGTACTCTGGTCTGACGACATGGAGGGCGGCGAGAACGGATGGACGCACCGCGACCACGGCTGGGGCGTCGATCCGCACTTCCACGTCACGACCTACATGGCGTACGAAGGAGATCACAGCTGGTGGTGCGGGGGCTTCGCGTATGACACCGACGGGGGGTACGGGAACGGCTGGGACGACCGGCTCGAGCTGCCGTCGATCGACATCTCCGGCGCGTCCTACCCCATTCTGACCTTCGCGCACTATTTCCACAGCGAGCCGACGCGAGACAGCACGGTACTCCAGGGGATGCGCGGCGGCGTTCTCGACGATCTCAACGCCGGGTTCGACGGTCTCATCCCGGGCGGCGGCTGGGTCGACATTGGGACCTACGGCTACGTCCTCAGCGACCTCGACAACCCGCTCGAGATCCGGTTCCGCTTCACGTCCGACGGACTCAACTCCGACGAGGACGGGGGTTTCGACTCCCTCGGCGGCGGATACATGGTCGACAACATCAAGGTCTTCGATTTCTACGGCGGCGAGGTTCTGTTCCTGGATGATGTCGAGAGCGGAGGGCTGTGCAATCCCAACGTCCAGACGCTCGCGGGGGACTACTGGCACATCATCGAGCGACCCTGCGCTGCAACGAGCGACTCGCACGTCTGGTGGTGCGGCGACGACTCCGACACGACGCGAATCCCGGGGCACGTGGACAACTGGCTCATCTCGCCGGCGGTCGACGTCTCGCAGCTCGACCACGGCACTCCGTGCACGTTGCGGTACATGCTCCACGCCGAGGTGCCGACGGTCGACAACGACTACTGGACCATCTACGCATCGACGGATGACGGGACGACCTGGTACCAGCTCGGCGCCTGGTGGGGCGACGCCGGGGCGTGCTCGGGATGGAGCCAGGCCGGGGTCGAGGGACTGGACGTGTCGCACCTCCTCCCCGGGGAGTCGTTCCGCGCGCTCTTCCGTTTCCTTACGACCGCGGACGGGTGCGGCCCGGGGGCGGCAGGCGGGGCCGGTATCACCCTCGACGACGTCTCGCTGCTCGCCGGGAGCTCGAGCGTGGAGCCAACAAGCTGGGGTATGATCAAGGCGGCCTACCGCACCAGCGTACGGTGAAATCAACCCTGACGCCGAAATCCATGTGGGAGGGTGTGTTTTCGGGTTGACAGAGCGCGCGCCGCGTCCAAGAATGACCGCATTGAGACCATAGTCGCTCCCTGCGAGCCAGACGGAGATGAGCGACACGGGCAGGAAAGACGGGAGGTACACAATGGGACTCCTGCGCACGCCTTCGATCTGCGCGGTCATCTGCGTCGCGCTTGCCGTTTCGGTGACTTCGGTTCCAGCGAAGGCGCCGGGTGAGAACACACCGACGACCATCTCCCCATCACCACGCGCCACGGTCATCTGGGCCGACGACATCGAGAGCGGCGTCAACGGTTGGACGACGCTCGACCACACGGCGGGAGCGACGCCGAGGTTCCACGTGGACACCTACCTGGCGAACTACGGCACCTACTGCTACTGGTGCGGCACGTTCGACTATGACTCGGATGGCGGGTACGGCAACGGCTGGGACGAACGACTCGAGCTCCCCGCCGTCGACGCCGACGCCGCCTACTATCCCGTCCTGACATTCGCCTACCGTCACGACTCGGAGGCCGGATACGACTTCACCTACGTTCAGGCCGAGAGCCTGTCGGTCTGGAAGGACCTCAACTCGGGCTACAACGGGACGTCCGCCGGATGGAACGACCTCGGGCAGTACGGGTTCGTCCTCACCAACTACGACAACCCGATCATGGCACGCTTCCGCTTCCTCGCGGACGGCGCGTGGTCGGATGAGGACGGTAACTACTCGTCCGTCGGCGGGGCGTTCATGGTCGACAACATCAAGGTCTTCGACTTCTACGGTGGAGCCGAGTATTTCTACGACGACGTCGAAGACGGGGTAGGACTCTGCACACCAGCCGTACCGGGCGCGGGGGGCGACTACTGGCACATCATCGACCGACTGTGTCCGGCCAGTTCGGACCCGCACAGCTGGTGGTGCGGGGACGACGCGGACACGGGACTCATCCCGCCGAACCTCGACAACTCCCTTACAACGCCCCAGATCAGCCTGTACGCCCTGACGGGTGCCTCCGCGTGCACGCTGTTCTACGCCATGCACATGGAGGTCCCGGTCCAGATGGGTGACGGCATCAACGAGTACATCTCGACGGACGGGACGACGTGGTATCAGACCGGGGCGTGGTGGGGCGACTTCGAGCAGTGTGACGGCTGGGCCACCTCGGGGCTCGATGGCATCGACATCACCTCGTATCTTCCGGCCGACAATGTGTGGTATCGATTCCGCTTCAGCAGTGACGATGACGGGTGCGGACCAGGTGTCGCCGGCGGCGCCGGGATCATGATCGACGACGTCTGGATCGCGGCGACCGAGACGCCGGTCGAGAGGTCGTCCTGGGGCAGCATCAAGGCGTTCTATCGCTAGCACACCGTCGGCGGGCAGCGGCCCGTACAGCGGAACCGAAGGGCGGACAGCGACGCCCCCGGCCGTGGCCGGGGGCGTTTCTGCGAGCATCGCCATCACTCGCCGGGCATCCAAAGGAGAGCAGGGACCACTGATCCGAAGCCGGTTCGTCCCTCATCACTCCTTGACGAACGGCCAAGATTGGTGTAAAATGTTATGGTAAGGAAAGTTGCACGGATACCGCACCCGCCATAGGGAGGAATCGATGCGCCTGTCCGGGCTCTGGCTCACTGCGTCAGCGGTGGTCGTCTTCGCCGCCATCTGCTGTCTCGCACCATCGGCGCTCGCCGCACCCGCGCTAACTGTCGCCTGCGACTTCGCTGAGAGCGACATCACCACGATCGAGTACCGCGGGCACGATGTGGTCTCAGTGACCGGTCTGCGATCGACGCTCGAACTCGGCCGACCGGAGCTTCCTGTCCGCTATGTCCGTTTCGCCATTCCCGAGGGGATGACGGCCGCCAGGGCGACAGCCGACGTGGGCGGTGTGGTGGAACTCGCCGGGCGGTACGACATCAAGCCGGTCCAGCCTCAGTACGCCTTCTCCCTCCCCTACGTCGCCGAGTGGCGCGAGCCTGACGAATCCGTCTATGCCTCGAACCAGCTCTACCCGCCGTCACCCGTTCGCCTCGTCGATGTCGGGAACATGGGCGGGTACACGGTCGCCACGGTCGCCGTCTACCCTCTTCAGTATCGCCCCTCGACGGGCGTGCTGACGCTCAACGCGTCGCTCGACGTCTCGATCGACCTCGAGCCCGACGGGCGGTCGCTGCGTCGTCCGGCGCCTCGCTCCGGGCGCGCCGAGTCGATGGTCGCCGACCGCGTCCGCAGCCTGGTCGACAACCCAGAGGACGTCTCGACCACACGCGCGTCCCGCTCTCGCGACGCCGGGACCGACTATCTCATCATCACCGGTTCGAGCTATATCGACGAGTTCCAGCCTCTGGCGGACTGGAAGACGGACAAGGGCGTCTCTGCGGAGATCGTTACGACCGCGTGGATCTACGCGAACTACGACGGGGTCGACAACCAGGAGAAGATCCGCAACTGCATCATCGACTATTACCAGACCGAGGGGACGACCTGGATCCTCCTCGGCGGCGACACGGACGTCGTCCCGGCCCGCACGGCGTTCGCCAAGGACGTCGGGAGCGCGAACGAGAATGCGCTCCAGTGCGACCTCTACTTCTCCGACCTCGACGGAACCTGGAACGGCGACGGCGACGGCACGTGGGGAGAGATCACGCAGGACACGATTGACCTGTACGCCGACGTCTTCGTCGGCCGCGCGCCGGTCAACACCTCAGCCGAGGCATCGCGCTTCGTCACGAAGGTGCTCACGTACGAAGGCGCACCGGGCGGGAACACGCTCCCGATCGACTATCAGGAGAACATGCTCTTCCTGGCCGAGGTTCTGTGGGACGAGCCGTTCACCGACCACGGCATCTGCAAGAACATGATCGACGACGACTCGGTGCCGCCAAACTTCGACCCGATCGCGAAGCTCTACGAAACGAACGGACAGCTCACGAAGTCAAACGCGATCGCTCACCTCAACGCGGGCCAGAACATCACGAACCACAACGGCCATGCGTACTACAACGTGATGAGCATCGGAAGCTCATCGCTCTACAACGGCGACTTCGACGGCCTCTCGAACTACGACCGCCAGGGCATCTGGTACACCATCGGGTGCTGGCCGGCCGCGATCGACTACAACTGCATCGCGGAACACTGGATGAACTCGCAGGGCGGTGGCGTCGCGTTCATCGGAAACAGCCGCTACGGATGGGGTTCGCCGGGCGGTCCGGGCAACGGGACGTCCGACCGGTATGACCGCGAGTTCTTCAATCAGCTCTTCAACGAAGGACTCGACGTCATCGGGGTGGCGCACGCCGCACACAAGGACGAGTTCGTGAGCGAGGCGCGCTCGGATGGATACACGCGGTACGTCCTCTACGAGCTCAACCTGCTGGGTGATCCCGAGATGCGCATCTGGACCACCACGCCGTCGACCGCCGCGGTCAACCATCCCTCATCGATCCCGCTCTCCGGCGAGCCCTTCCTCGTGACCGTCCAGGGCGCCGACGGAAGCGCGATGCCGGGCGCACTCATCTACTTCCACAACGCCGAGATCGCCGAGACGTTCACGACGGGGCCCGACGGCATCGCCGTGGTCGATCTCGATCCGACGGTGACGGGCTCGGTCATGATGACCATCACCGGTCCCGGTGTGCTGCCGTATTCCGGATCCGTCCCGATCGCTGACGTGCCGGCGGACACCACGCCGCCGTTCGACGTTGAGACGCTGACGGCCGCCGACCCGTTCGACCTCGGCGGCGAGATCCAGCTCGATTGGACCGGCTACGATGCGCCGTCGGACTTCGCGGCGTACCGCGTCTACCGGAGCACCGAACACTTCACCGACGTGGCGAGCCGCTCCCCGATCGCGACGGGCTTCCTCTCGGCCGTCCAGACCGTGTGGGACGACGTGATGGTCGACGACATGCAGCCGTACTACTACGCGGTCGTGGCGGTCGATCTGTGGGGCAACGTCGATCCGACGGTCGACGCGGTCGGTCCGATCGCCTCGAGCGTCAACGCGCGCATCCTGCTCTGGGACGCCGACGACGGCGACCAGCCGTTCGACGGGGTGGGCGACATCTACACCGTCGACGACGGGACCGAGGTCCCATGGATCGAGGCGCTCGACTCCGTAGGCGAACTCTACAAGACCGCCGAGACGCTTCCCGCCGACCTGTCGCCGTATGAGTTGATCATCTACCTCGGCGGCGTGATCAACTTCGGCGGGCTCAACGTCCAGATGACAGAAGAAGAGGCGAGTGCGCTGCTCGCGTTCACTGACGCGGGCGGCAATCTCTACATCGAAGAGCCCAACTTCGGCGGTCACTACAGCGAGGGCGGAAGCGCCGCCCAGGAGGAACTCTGGGACCGGTTCCACTGCACCTACGCCATGGGCAACGCGAAGGCCATCGGCAACGTGCAGTCACTGACCGGCGAGCCCGGCGGGATCGCCGCCGGGATGAGCTTCTCATATGACTACCAGGCCGACCCCGACCAGTTCGTCGGGCGGATCGGACCGAACGGCGACCCGGGCAGCGAGCTGCTCTGGTCCGACCAGGGCGACGAGGCACGCGGCGCCGTCTACACGGATCCGACGAGCGGCGCGACCCGCTACATGGTGCCCGTGCTCCTCGGCGCGACCACAGGCGGCACCCACCCATCGACGCACCTCGAGTTCGTCACGAGACTGCTCGACGACCTCGCTCTCATCGGAACGACCGGTGTAGAGGAAGTCCTCGCTGTGCCGCACCGTCTCGCACAGAACAGCCCGAACCCGTTCAATCCGACGACGAGGGTCCAGTACTACGTCGGGACACACGACGCACCGGTCCGCCTCGCCGTGTACGACATCCGCGGGCGGCTCGTCACGACGCTCGTGGACGGAACCAGCGAGCCCGGCGAGCAGTCGGTCATCTGGGACGGAACGGATGCGCGCGGCCGTAGAGTCTCCTCCGGTGTCTACTTCCTCCGAGCGGAGATCGACGGATGGACCGAGGCCCGGAAGATGGTCCTGTTGAAGTAGCCTCGCCGGCGCGGCCGGAATCGCCAGAAACCGCCTGATGATGGCCGCTTCCCGGCATCCGGACCCGCTCGTGCCCCCCCCGAACGACGAGCGCGTCAGGGACAAAGCTCCTTGACGCGCTCGCATTATTATGATAAGATGGCGATGATAGCTTACACTTCACATGTTGCCGCGCACTGGGCGAAACGCATCACAGGAGAGGCCTCACACCCCACACTGCTACTGCTCTGAGCGAATCGAGTCGACACCACGAAACGACGCGTGACGCGCGGGGCGTCCGGAGTGCCGGACGCGGCAGTGATGTGTGTGCGGACCATCGCCCACTGATCGCACCGTGCTGGACCGGGACCGGGTGCCTTCCGACGACGCCTCGGTCCCTTTTGTGTCTGTGCGTTCGAGATGCGCGGGGCGGTCCTTGCGCGGGACCTCCAGAACGATCGACGGATACCAGAAGAGCGATGCACGCTCGCAGAGTGAGCAACCGCAGAAGGAGGATCTGATGACGCCGAGATCCGTGCTGGTCTGGCTCGCAGTCGGACTCATGCTCGCCGCCTCGTCGGCGGCGCAGGCGGTCAACCCGACCACCGACGTCGCTGTCGACCGGTCAGAGATCGAACTCGTGTCGGACGGGCGCCTGGTGACGCCCCTGATCGACGGATACCGCTCGCTGGCACGCGAGGGGCACCCGGACATACCGGCGCGAGTCGTCAACTTCGTCATCCCGCCGGACATGAGCGTCGCAGACGTGATCGTCTCGTTCGGTGCGGAGGAGACGCTGCAGGGAACGCATCGCGTCGCGGCGAAGCAGCCGGAGCTTCCGATCGGTGAAGAGCGAACCCCGGTCGAGGCTTCGATGGAAGTCTACGGCAGTGACGAGATCTTCCCCAGCGAGCGTGCCGTCTATCTCGGCGACGGCTACCTCGGCGGATACCACATCGCCTCGGTCGCTCTCTATCCGCTTCGATATCACCCGGAGAGCGGTCGGCTCGTCGTGACGAGCGAGCTCGAGGCTCGACTCGAGCTCACACCATCGGTCGACCGTTCGGCCCCGCGCCACCGGATGACTCGTGACGCGTCCGACACGTACCGCAGAATCGTCAGCGGCATGGTCGAGAACCCCGAGGACATCGAAGCCTGCGCGAAGCACGGCGTGGCCGTCGAGGACGGGAGCTCGCCGGGCGGCTTCGCACCGCGGCACTCTCCCTCCCTCGAGGGAAGCCTCGTCGAGTACGTCATCATCACGAACGAGGAATACGAGTCCTACTTCCAGCAGATCGCCGACTGGAAGACGAAGAAGGGCGTCCCGGCCGTGGTCAGAACGGTCTCCTGGATCGACGCGAATTACCCGGGCGGCTGCGACACAGCCGAACGCATCCGTCTGTTCATCCAGGACGCCTTCGCATCGTGGGGCACGACCTACGTTCTCCTCGGCGGCGACACGGATGTTGTTCCGCCGCGCTACGGGGTGTCGGCCTACTACGGCGGATGGGACATCTCGACCGACCTCTACTACAGCGATCTCGACAGCAACTGGAACGGAGACGGTGACAGCGACTTCGGTGAGGGCTACAGCGGTCCGACGGCCGTTGGCGACAGCGTCGACCTCTACCCCGATGTCTTCGTCGGGCGTGCACCGGTCGCGACGATCATCGAGGCTGAGACGTTCGTCGACAAGACCTTCGAGTACATCATGAACCCCGACCCGGTGTTCGCCAGCCGCAACCTCTACCTCGCCGAGGTGCTCTTCCCCTACGACTGGGAGGAGGGCATGCTCATCAGCACCGACGGCGCGGCGGATGTCGTCGAACCCACGCTTCATCTTGTTCCACCGAACGTGCACATCGCCAAGCTGTATCAGAACTACGATCCGTACCCGTCGTCCTGGCCGTTGACGCGCGAGTCGGCGATAGACTCGATGGACATGGGCTACAACATCGTGTCGCACATCGGCCACGGCAACAAGGACATCATGCGGTGCAGCCGGAACAACTACGTTACGCTGCAGGACGTCGACGGCCTCACGAACGGCCAGATCAAGTCCGGGTTCTTCTGGATGCTCAACTGCACCTCGACCGCGATCGAGTTCGACTGCATCGCCGAGCACCTGATGAACAACCCGGACGGAGGAGCCTCTTCCCTGTTCGGCCCGACGCGGTTCTGCTTCCCGACGACCGCGAAGGACTACTACTACTCGTGGTTCGAGTACCTCTACACACAGGGGACGACGCGCGCCGGCGTCGTCAGCGCCGCATGCAAGACTCCGTATGTGGCGGAGTCCAGCTACGACAACACGGACCGCTGGACCCAGATGAGCCACACCTATCTCGGGGACCCGGAGATGAGACTCTGGACCGATCGGCCGACCGCCCTGACGGTGGTACACGCGAACACGGCGCCGCTGGGCGAGATCGACCTGTCCGTGACGGTCTCGGATCCGGCGGCGGTCGACAGCGCGCTCGTCTGCATCGTCAAGGAAGATGAGGTCTACGCTCGCGGGTACACGAACGCCTCCGGATCGGCGCTGCTCTCGTTCACGCCGGAGACGACGGGCCAGATGACGATCACGGTGACCGCGCCGAATCATCTCCCCTACGAAGATACGATCACGGTCACATCGGTCTCCGGTGCGCACCTGTCGTTCAGCAACACGACGATCAACGACGACGCGCTCGGACTGAGCGACGGCAACAACAACAGCACGGCCGAGGCCGGCGAGACCATCCAGCTGAGCATGCTGGTCCAGAACGGCGGCCAGATGGCTGCCACGGGCGTCACTGCGACGCTCGTCAGCACCGACCCTCTCGTCACACTGGTCGACGACACGGAGTACCTTGGCGACATCGGCGCGACGAGCCAGGCGCAGTTCGACACGCTGTTCGCGCTTCAGCTCTCGAACGACTGTCCCAACGAGTACGAGACAGTGCTGGAGGTGCAGTTCGAGGACTCCGTCACGAGGACCGTCTGGACGGACGACTACACGCTCCGCGTGCTCCGGCCGTACCCGGTGATGCTGCTGATCGACTCCACGGATGACGGGAACGGGGACGGCGTACCGGAACCGGGCGAGACCGTCGTCTTCACGGTCCAGCTGCTCAACGAGGGCAACGGCGACTTCGACGGACTGACGGGTGTTCTGAGATATCCCAACGCCGAGATCACCCTCGCCGACAGCACTGAGACCTGGGGCGACATCGCGTCCGGCGCGACGGCTGACGGCACGGACGGATTCCAGTTCGACGTCGTGAGCGCCGTGACCCAGCACTTCCGGCTCTTCCTCACGGACGAGGACGGCAAGGAGTGGACGATCCTCTTCGATCTCGCACCCCCGGCCTCGCCCAGCAACCTCGCAGGAACCGTCAAGGCGACGACGATCTACCTGACCTGGGACCCCGTGTTCGAGGACGATCTCTGGGGCTACAACGTCTTCCGTGGCCAGGCGCTTTCGGGTCCGTACGACCAGGTCAACGACGGCGTCGTGGAGCGCATCTCGTACTACGAGGATGCCGGACTCGAGGAGAACGAACGCTACTTCTACAAGGTGGCGGCGATCGACTCCTCCGGAAACACGAGTGCACTGTCGATGCCGCTCGAGATCAGCACGAACCCGCCGTCGCAGGAAGGATGGCCGCGCCCTGGCGGCGAACTCATATACAACACGCCCACAGTCTGGGATATCGACCTCGACGGAGACCTTGAGCTGCTCGTCGGATCGGGCCATATCTACTGCTGGCATGAGGACGGCGTGGAGTACCGCGACGGGGACGGCGACCCGCGCACGAACGGCGTGTACGAGGTCGACGGGAGCGGCGGCTACCGCTCGTCGATCGCGATCGGCGAACTGGACGGCGACGCCTATCCGGAGATCGTCGCGGCCGCCTGGGGCAATGTGGGCGCCCCGCAGGAGACCTACGAGATATTCGCCTGGAACGCGGAGGATGCGAGCATCCTGACGGGCTGGCCTGTCACGACGCCCAAGTTCTGCTGGGCCACCCCGGCGCTCGGAGACCTCGATCGTGACGGACTGGACGAGATCGTCATCCCATGCGCGGACGGCAACCTCTACGTCTGGAAGAGCAACGGCGACGAACTGATCGACGGTGATGGTCAGCCCTCGACCGACGGGGTCTTCACCTCCCTCGGCGCAACGTGGGCCTATGCCTCAGCGTGCATAGCCGACCTCGACAACGACCACACGAACGAGATCGTGGTCCCGTCGCGCTCGGACAGCATCTACGTGTTCGATCCCGACGGCGCGCGTGTCCCGGGATGGCCGGTCGGATTCAGCGACAAGGTGCTTGCCTCACCGTGCGTCGCGGACGTCGACGGCGATGGCGACCTCGAGGTCATCACGACATCCGAGGCCGACTCGCTCTGGATCCTCGATCACACAGGTCAGAAGCTCCCGGGCTGGCCGAAGTTCGTCGAGATCGGCGGCGACTTCCCGCCGTCGACGACGGTCGCCGACATCACGGACAATGGAGAGCTGGAGATCATCCAGGCTGGCAGCAACGGACGGGTCGATATCTACACGTGGTACGGAACGCCGATCTCCGGTTGGCCGCAGTACATGGACAGCGGCAGCCACTCGAGCCCCGCTGTCGGCAACATCGACCGCGACTCCGGGTGGGAGATAGTCATCGGCTCGAACGACGGCAAGGTCTACGCATTCGACTCTGACGGCGACGTTCTCCCGGGCTGGCCGATCCAGACCGGCGCCGAGATCTACAGCACGCCGACGCTCACCGATCTGGACCAGGACGGCGACATCGAGGTCGTCGTCTCGAGCTTCGACGCGAACGTCTACATCTGGGATGTCGAAGGAGACTACGACAACGGCGACGGCGTGCTCTGGGAGACGTTCCGGTGCAACTACCACCGCAACGGTCTCGTCGGGTACGAGGAGCCGGTCGGGGTTCCCGAGGACGACCCGCTCGTCGGGTCCAAGGCCACGCTCTCGCAGAACTACCCGAACCCGTTCAATCCGACCACGACGATCGCCTTCGCGATCGGCGGGGAGAGCGCAGACGTCGAACTCGAGATCTACAACGTCGCGGGCGAACTCGTCAGGACGCTGGCGGACGGCGAGATGCCCGGCGGTCGGCACACGGTCGTCTGGAACGGGCGTGACGACGACGGGCGAACGGTCTCCTCCGGCGTCTACTTCGTCCGGCTGGCCTGCAGCGGAGAAGCGCAGACGAGGAAGATCGCGCTGCTGAAGTAGCTACATACTCGGATCTGCCGCCGATCGGCGGCGCACCTCCGAAATGGAACGGGCCGGGCTCTGATGAGCCCGGCCCGTTCTTCGTCGTCTCGCACATCTCAGCGACGCCGTGCAAGAGGCGGCAAGCCGCCCCGGCGCGCCGAGTCCGGCTCCTGTCAGTCCTCCAGCTCCGCCCACAGCGCGTAGAGCTCCTCCACGCGCTCGCGCAGCCTGCGCTGCTCGGTGACCAGGACCTTCGCCTTCTCCCCATCCGAGTAGACGGCCGGGTCGGCCAGCTGGATGTCGAGTTCCTCAAGCCGGGTCTCGCTGGCCTCGATCTCCTCGAGCGTCTTCTGCCGCTTCTCCCGTCGCGCCTTCTTCCGACCCGAGCGCTTCTGCCGCTCCCGGGCCTCACGGCGCTTCTGCTCCTTCGACTTGGGGCCGCTCGCTCCGGCGGCCTGCTTGTGCCCGCCGGTCCTGCACGACTTCGAGCGCCGGCTCGACGCGGCGGTCTTCTCGGCCGCCTCGGCCGCCTCCTGCTGCTTCGCCCAGAGGTAGTCGCCGTACGTGCCGTGGTACATCTTCAGCACGCCCTGGCTGACCTCGAGAACCTTCGTCGCGATGGCGTTCATGAAGGCGCGGTCGTGCGAAACGAAGCAGATCGTCCCCGTGTATCTCGACAGCGCCCGCTCGAGCACCTCGCGCGAGGCCACGTCGAGGTGATTGGTCGGCTCGTCGAGAAGCAGGAGATTGGCTGACCTGAGAAGCATCTTGGCGAAACCCAGCCGGCTCTTCTCGCCTCCGGAGAGCACGCGCACCTTCTTGTCGATGTCACTGCCGTGGAACAGGAACGCGCCGAGCATCGCGCGCAGACGGGGCCTCCACGCATCCGGTGCGATCGACTCGAGCTCGCCGAGTACGGTGTTCTCGAGATTGAGATCCTTCGCCGGGTCCTGGCTGAAGTACTGCATCGAGACGTTGTGTCCGAGCTTGCGTTCGCCGGCGAGGATCGGGATGCGACCGGCAATGATCTTCATGAGCGTCGATTTGCCGGCCCCGTTGAGACCGACGAACGCGATCCGCTCGCCCCGGAGTGCCTCGAAGTCGATCCCGTCGAAGATGATGCGGTCGCCGTAGGCCTGCCTCACTCCGTGGAGCGAGACCGTGACGGCCCCCCCGCGCTCGGGCTGCGGGAAGTCGAAGTGGATGGCTTTCCGCTCGACGGGCACCTCGGTCAGGGAGATTCGCTTGATCATCTTCTCGCGGCTCCGGACGAGATTCGCCTTCTTCTTGTCGCCCTTCCACTTGTCGACGAACTCCTGCAGGTGAGCGATGCGGCGCTCCTCCTGCTTCCTGGTGGCGATCATGACCTCGCGCTGCTTCTGACGCTGCTCGATGAACGCCGAGTAGCCGCCCGTGTAATCCGTGATACCCGTCGACGCGAGATCGCTGATCCGCGTCACGACGTGGTCGAGGAAGAGCCGGTCGTGTGAGACAAGGATGACCGCACCAGGGTAGTTTGAGAGATACTCCTCCAGCCAGATGATCGACTCGAGATCGAGGTGGTTCGTGGGCTCGTCGAGCAGAAGCACGGTCGGCTGCTCGAGGAGGAGCTTCGCGAGCGCGATCCGCATCTGCCACCCGCCGCTGAACTCCTCGGTCATCCGGTGCTGGTCCTCGTTGCTGAAGCCGAGTCCCGCCAGAACCTCGAGCGCGCGGGTCTCGAGCACGAACCCGTCCTCGGCCTCGAAGCGGTGCTGGAGATCGCTGTACTCAGCCATGACCCGCTCTCGCTCGGCGACGGTCTTCGCGTCCTCCCCGTGCGAGAGCTCGCTCATCCGGTGCTCGAGCACGCGCATCCTGGTCTCCATCTCGAGAACGTGGGAGAACACCGACAGGACCTCGTCCAGCAGCGTCCTCCCGGAGAGTGTGAGCTCCTCCTGGGGAAGGTATCCGTACGTGGTCCCCTTGCTGGCCGTGACACGCCCCTCATCCAGACCGATCTCGTTGCGGATGATCCTCAGGAGGGTGGTCTTCCCGGAGCCGTTCGGTCCCACAAGACCCACCCGGTCGCGGTCCGTGACGCGCCAATTGAGCCCGCGGAAGAGCGGCTGTCCACCGAAGGAGATGCTGACATTCTCGAGCAGAACCATCGTGAAGCTCCAGTCACATGAAGACCGACCGGCACAGACCCCGTGCCGGCCCCCGTGCCAGTATACCCGTCCTTCCGCGACGCGCCAACTGTCGCCGGGTCCGGGTCCGGCGCCAACCCCATGCACCGCGCGGCCTCGGAGGGTGTTTCACCCCGCTCCTTCGACGTTTCGCGGGTTCCACCGGGTGCCCTCGTGTCGCGTGTAGTTCAATGAAACCGTCGTTCCTTAGCCTGTGTCCAAGTATGCGACATCACAAGACGCCCGCGGCGCGGGCACTCGACGCGGCACGATGCTGCGGACGTTCCCCCTGGAGGATGCCATGAAGAAGCGCTTGATATGGATCGGCAGCGCGGCGGTCGTCGTCATCGTCGTCCTGTTCATCACGCTGGGCGGCAGAAACGGCGGCGAGGTGTCCGCCGAGACTGGCGGAGAGGGCGGCGGATCGGTGCGAGGCGCCACGGCCACGGCGGAGATAGGAGATGTCTCGGTGATCCTGACCGAGATCGGCGAGATCCAGCCCGAGACGATGGTCCTGGTGAAGTCCAAGATCAGCGGCAAAGTGCTCAGGCTGCATGTCGAGGAGGGGCAGCAGGTCCGTCGCGGCGCGCTCGTCGCGACGATCGAGCCGGACATGGCACAGGCTCGAACCGTCGCAACGCTCAAGAGCAGCTACGGCCGCGCGCGCGTCAACCTTGAGCGGGCCCGTCAGGACTACGAGCGCGACCTGGCGCTTCACGAGGCCGGCCACGTCTCTGATGAGGAACTGAGGCTCTCCAAGGACGACTACGACATCGCCAGGGTCGACCACCAGTCGGCGCTGGAGCAGATGCAGCTGGCAGAAGACGACGGCGTCTCGATGGACCTCGACGCCGAGTCGGAGGAGATCCTCGATGTGGTCGCACCTGCGACGGGGACGATCATCGACCTCAGCATCGAGGAGGGCGAGATCGTCACGTCCGGCGCCGTTTCGTACACGAGCGGGACGACGCTCATGACGATCGCAGACCTCGACGTGATGCAGATCGCCGCCGGGGTCAACGAGGTGGACGTCGGCAAGATCCGCAACGGGCAGGACGTCGTCATCGACGTCGACGCCTATCCGGCGACGACCTTCCATGGCGTCATCAGCCACATCGCGCCGGCCGCCCGCAACGAGCAGGGCGTGAAGATCTTCGACGTCGAGATCACCATCACCGACAACGACCCGAGGCTCAAGCCGGGCATGACGGCCAACATCGAGATCCAGGGCGACCACTGCGAGGACTGCGTCACCATCCCGATCGAGGGTGCCTTCCGGAAGAACGGTGGATACGTCGCCTACGTGTTCGACGGAAGTGAGGATGAACCGGTCGAGCGTCACATCGAGGTCGGCATCAGCAACATCTCGACATCGCAGATCGTCTCCGGTCTCGAGGAAGGCGAGGAGGTCGCGCTCTACGACCCGCACCTGGCTGAGACCGAGATGTCCGAGGACGATCTGAGACGTCAGCGCATGGCCGCTCGCGCGGGGAGGTAACGATGCTCATCGCCGTCGATCAGCTGACGAGAACCTACGATCTCGGCGCGGCGAAGGTGCACGCTCTCCGAGGTGTCGATCTCAAGGTCGAGGAGGGCGAGTATCTCGCGATCATGGGACCATCGGGCTCCGGGAAGTCAACGCTCATGCACATCCTCGGCTGCCTGGACACGCCGTCCTCGGGGCGTTACGTCCTGGGGGGCGAGGAGGTCAGCGGCCTCTCGGGCCGCGAACTCGCTCGCGTCAGGAACCAACGCATCGGCTTCGTCTTCCAGAACTTCAACCTCCTCCCCCGCATCGACCTCGTCGCGAACGTCGCGCTCCCACTCGTCTACCACGGTTCGGTCACCAAGACGGAACGGATCCGGCGGGCGAGCGAAGCGCTTGAACAGCTCGGCCTCGGCCACCGGCTGAAGCACCGACCGAACGAGCTCTCCGGCGGCGAGCGCCAGCGCGCCGCCATCGCGCGCGCGCTGATCAACCAACCGAACATCGTCCTCGCGGACGAGCCGACCGGCAACCTCGATTCGAAGACCGGTCACGAGATCATGGATATCCTCGACGCGCTGTCGGCCGAGGGCAAGACGGTCTGTCTGGTGACGCACGACGCGAACGTCGCGGAGCATGCCCGACGGACGGTCTACATGCAGGACGGCGCGGTCGCGCGGGAGGACTACTCTTGAATCTCGTCGAAAGCGTCGGCGCAGGTCTCCGTGACATGAGCTCGAACAAGGCGCGAGCCGCCATCACGATGGTCGGCATCGTGCTCGGCGTCGCGTCGGTCGTCGCCGTCCTCTCGCTCATGCAGGGCGGTCGCGCGCAGACCGAGGCCTTCTTCGAGGAGCTCGGCGGACTCCGGGAACTCCGCATCACGAACACGAGAACGAACCGGGTGTTCATGACGGCCGCGGAACGCGCGTCGGAGCGGCTCACCTATCGCGACGCCCACGCCATCAGATTCGAGTGCCCGTCGGTGAGCTACGTGGACCCCGAGATCTCGCGGTATCTGACCGTGAGCTACAAGGACAAGTCGTTTCAGATGCGCGTCCTCGGAACGACGGCGGACTACGTCTTCGCGGACGACATGCCGGTCGCCGAGGGCCGCTTCATCACCGATCGCGACCTCGACACGTACGCGAACGTCATCATGATGGGACCGACCTACCGCGACGACATCTTCGGCGACGAGGACTGGCGGGGAAAGCAGGTCCAGGTCGAGGGCATCCCCTTCGCGGTCGTCGGGATCATGGAGAAGAAGGAGTTCTACTTCCGTGGCGGCGGCGGCGAGCGCAATGTACTCGAGTGGTTCAACCGCGGTCACTACATACCGATCACGACGATGATCAAGCGCTTCACCGTCAGCGACCAGCTCGGCGGACTCGAGATCGCCGCGAAGTCGGTCGACCTCGTCCCGACACTGATGGAGGAGACGCGCACGGTTCTCTCGAGACGGCACGGCGTCGAGGACTTCGACATTGAATCCAAGTCGGAGCAGGTACAGCAGCAGGCTGAGCAGCAGGCGTTCTTCAACATCATCTTCTGGGTCGTCGCGTTCATCTCGCTCTTCGTCGGAGGAGTGGTCATCGCGAACATCATGCTCTCGTCGATCACCGAACGCATCCGCGAGATCGGAGTGCAGAAGGCGATAGGCGCGTCGTCCCGCGACATCTTCATCGAGTTCCTCGTGGAGGCCCTGGTGATCACCTCGGTGGGCGGCGCGATCGGCCTCGCCCTGGGATACGGAGTCGTTCGCGCGATGGAGAGCGCGCTCATCATGCCGATGGCGTTCTCGCCGTCGATCCTGCTGCTGGCGTTCCTGACGTCGGTGGCGGTCGGAATCGTCTTTGGGATATTCCCGGCGCTTCGCGCCGCGCGTCTCGACCCGGTTGAGGCGCTCAGATACGAGTAGCAGGGGGACACCGTGAACTTCCTGGAGAGCGTGACAAGCGGACTGGCCTCGATCAGATCGCACAAGACGCGGTCGGCGCTGACACTCTTCGGCATCATCGTCGGCGTGGCCTCGGTGATCGCCATGTTCTCGTTCGTTGGCGGCATCACGACGCGCATCCGCGAGGACTTCGACAAGATCGGGTTCGACAACACGTTCTTCGTCAGCAACATGGACCCTCACAACCCCGAAGGGCGCGCTGCGCTCAAGACATCCAAAGGGCTGATGCTCCACGAGATGGACATCCTCGAGGCCGTGGTCCCCGAGATCCGCGGCATCACACCGGTCGTGGCGCACTACGGTGTACTGCGGGGCGCAAGCGAGGCCATTCGCGGCGAGGTCTTCGGCATCACCCCGGACGGGTTCACGCTCTTCGAACTCGAGCTGGGCTCCGGTCGCTACATCAGCGACGTGGACGTCGAGAACCACGCCAGGGTCTGCGTGCTCGGCGAACTCATCAGGAATGACCTCTTTGGCGAGGATACCGATGCCGTCGGAAGGCACGTGCTCATCGAGAACGTCAGTTTCGAGGTCGTGGGCGTGCTCGCCATGAAGGAGTTCAGTCCGATGTTCGGCAACTCCGGTCAGGAACAGGAGCACCGCCGGATCTACTCCCCCACGACCACGATGTCTCACTACGTCGCGGGGACGAAGCGCATCGACACGTTCGCGGTGAAGCTCTACAAAGGTTCGGACATCACATCGGCCTACGACGCCATCCATGCGACGCTCCTGAGGGAGCACCGCGGCGTGGAGGACTTCCAGATCGAGAACGTCGCGGAGCAGCTGGCTCAGGCAGAGCAGCAGATGGACCAGATGTCCTCCCAGTGGAACATGATCCTCGGCAGCATCGCGACCGTGTCGCTGCTGGTCGGGGGAATCGGGCTGCTCTCGGTGCTGATCATCTCCGTGAACGAGCGGCTTCGCGAGATCGGGGTCCGGAAGGCCGTCGGCGCGGAGGACCGCGCCATCTTCCAGCAGTTCATCATCGAATCCGTGACGATCAGCGCGGTCGGAGGAGCCATCGGGGTTGCACTCGGCTCGGGGCTGTGTAAGCTTATCACGTTCGGCGCGCAGGCCGCCGGACAGGATATCGTCATCCCAGTCTCCGGTACGGGCATCGTCTTCGGGCTCGGCTTCGCGATCATCGTGGGGTTCCTCTTCGGCCTCTACCCCGCGGCGAAGGCCTCGCGCCTCGATCCGATCGAGGCCATCTCCCGCTACGCATAGCGCCTCCGGACGGGATCAGATTCTGGAGGCGACATGTTCGAGACGATAGCGCGTGACACCACATCAGGCGCGACGGCGCTGACGCGTCGCGCGGCCGACATTCTCACCGAAGCCCTCACCGATTCGAAGGCCAGCGACCCGGGCGAGTTCTGGACCGAACTCGAGGCGCTGTGCCGGGAGCTCGTGGCCGCGCAGCGGCAGATGGCTCCGCTCGTCAATCTCGCGGGAAAGGCTCTGTCGATCGCCGAGCGGCTCGTGCTCTCGGGTGTCGGGTCCGAGACGCTCAAGCGCGCCGTCGCGCTCGAGCTCTCGACCTTCGTCAACGAGATGGACGACGAGGTCGATGTGCTCGCCCGCGAGGGGGTAGCCTCGCTCCCCGCGTGTTCCACCGTGGCGACGCTGAGCGCAAGCGAGTGCGTTTCCGCGGTGTTCAAGGGGGCGGCCGCATCCGGTCGGCCGCCCACGATCATCGCCGCAGAGTCGAAACCGGCGATGGAGGGTGCGGCCCAGGCGGAAAAGCTCGAGTCCGCCGGCCTGTCCGTGCGCGTCGTACCGGACGATCAACTCCCCAACCTGATCGCATCGTGCGACCTCGTCCTTGTCGGCGCCGATCGCGTGTCGCAGGAGGAGTTCGTCGGGAAGACGGGCGTGCTCGCTGCGGCGGAGGCGGCCGGCGCAGCCGGCGTCCCATATGTCGCTGCGGCGACCGAGGAGCGGCTGATCTCAGCAGCACTCGCCCCGCCCGCTGAGGACTCATCGGGACGCTCTCTGTTCGAGCGAGTCCCGCTCACACTGGTAACCGGCCTGCTCACGGGGCAGGGACTCCAGAACCGAGAGCAGACGGCTGCGAGGATCTCGAAGAAGCCCGTTCCACCGTCGCTCCTGCGGGTGCTCTTCGACCGGACGCCTCCGACCGATCTCTAGCGACGCGCTATGCCGGATGCGTGCAGGTGCGGCGCAGCCGAGTCCGTCGTCCGGCCGACCACCTGAGAGATTCGAGTGGAACTCGCCCTCCACCGCTGATATCATTGGTATCTTGACCGCGTCATAGGGTCCCGGTGCTCCCCTGAACGCGGTCCGGCGCTCGAAGTGCGCCCGCGTGAGCCGTCCGGACGTGTGAGACGAGACGCGCGTGACCCGATACTCAACGACACCGCATCACATGGAGGCAGCAATGGCGGAGAACAAGTTCGTCAGTGCGGTCGCACCGGACAAGGTCCACGCGACGATCGGCAAACTGATGCTCGCCGACGGTATGGACATTGTCATGGACCTCGAGAACAGCAAGGGTGCGTACCTGCGCGACTCGAAGTCGGGCAAGGACTACCTCGACTTCTTCACATGCTTCGCATCGTCGCCCATCGGCTTCAACCACCCGAGACTCACGGAGCCGGAGTTCATCACGAAGCTGGGGCGGGTCGCCGTCAACAAGCCGTCCAACTCCGATCTCTATACGACCGAGATGGCCGAGTTCGTCGAGACGTTCGGAAGGATCGCGGTGCCTTCCGAGATGAAGCATCTGTTCTTCATCTCCGGTGGCGGGCTCGCCGTCGAGAACGCGCTCAAGACGGCGTTCGACTGGAAGGTCCGCAAGAACATCGCCGCGGGCATCAACAGCGCCGATGCTCCCGAGAGCGAGCTCAAGGGGATGAAGGCCATCCACTTCAAGCAGGCTTTCCACGGAAGGACCGGCTACACGCTCACGTTGACCAACACGTTCGACCCGCGCAAGACCCAGTACTTCCCCAAGTTCGACTGGCCGCGCGTGAACAACCCGATGGCGAGCTACCCGCTCGAGGGTGAGAACCTCGCGGCGACCGAGAAGCGCGAGAGCGAGACGATCGCGCAGATCGAGAAGGCGTTCGCCGACAACCCGAACGACATCGCGTGCATCATCATCGAGCCCATCCAGGGCGAGGGCGGCGACCACCACTTCCGGCCCGAGTTCATGCAGGCCCTTCGGAAGATCGCCGACGCGAACGACGCGCTGCTCGTCTTCGACGAGGTCCAGACGGGTCTGGGACTCACCGGCACGATGTGGTGCTACCAGCAGTTCGGGATGACGCCTGACATCGTCTGCTTCGGCAAGAAGACGCAGGTCTGCGGCATCATGGCGACCGATCGCCTCGACGAGGTCAAGGACAACGTGTTCGCCGTCTCGTCGCGCATCAACTCGACGTGGGGCGGCAACCTCATCGACATGGTCCGCTGTCAGCGCTACCTCGAGGTCATCGAGGAGGACGGTCTGGTGGCGAACGCCGAGACGATGGGCCAGCGGTTCCGCCAGGGCCTGGACGCCATCGCGGCGGCCAGCGGCGGCACGATCACGAATGTCCGCGGCCGAGGCCTGATGTGCGCGTTCGACCTCCCGGCCACCGAGATCCGCGACGACCTGCTCGGCAAGATGTCCGCCAGGCAGCTCATGGCGCTCCCGGCCGGCCCGGTCGCCGTACGGTTCCGTCCGCCGCTCAACGTGACGGCCGACGAGATCGACAAGGCGCTCGCGGCCATCGAGGCTTCGGTGAAGGAGATCTAGATTGCGCGAACGCGTCCCGACACCGATCGGTCGACGGTTCGCCCCTGCCGGGCGCGCTCCCGTTCATGTCGCGGCGCTGCTGGCTGTTCTGGGCGTTCTCGCTCTCACGAGCGGGAACGCCCTTTCTGCTGTCGGTGAACGGCTTGTCGTCGACCCGGAGACGGGCTCGCTGGCTCCTGCCCTCGCCGGTACGACTCCCCGATCCGACGAAGCGCGCGAGACGCCGGTCGCGTGTCCGATGCATGTGTACGCCAGTGACGCCCCCGACGACGCCGGCGGCGCCATCCGCGTGTCCTGGGAGCTCGGAACGACAGGCGACGGGACGCCGGGTTCGGAAGGCTGCGAGGCCGACGTCGCCGGATTCGAGATCCTTCGTTTCGCCCCCGGCGAGGACCCGGTACCGGTCGGCGAGGCACCCGCGACGGACCGACACTTCGTCGACGCCTCGGCCGAGAACGGTATCCCCTACCAGTACATCATCCGCGCCCTCTCCTCTGTCGCAAGCCCGAATGGGGAACCCGCCGGCTTCGCGGACTCGATCGCAAGCGATGCGGCCACCGCAACCGCCCAGTGGTTCGCGATGTCGCGACTCAACGCCCTCGTCGTGATGCTGTTCGTCTGCGGCGCCGTGATGTTCTACATCGCGCGGGCCCGCGAGGGCTCGGATCTCTACATCCGTCGGATCCCCGGGCTCGAGGCGGTCGATGACGCGGTCGGACGCGCCACCGAGATGGGGCGTCCGGTCCTCTACGTTCCGGGCATCGAGACCGTGAGCGAGGTGGGAACGCTGGCGGCGCTGACGATTCTCGGGCACGTCGCGAAGAGGGTGGCCCAGCACGGCACGCCCCTGCTGGTGCCCACCGCCGACCCCATCGTGATGACGACGGCGCAGGAGATCGTCAAGCAGGCCTACGCGGAGGTCGGGCAGTCGGACCGCTACGACCCGCACAGCGTCACGTACGTGACGTACGACCAGTTCGGCTACACCGCGGGGGTCGACGGCATCATGGTGCGGGAGCGCCCGGAGGCCGTCTTCCTCCTCGGATACTTCGCCGCGGAATCGCTCATCCTCGCGGAGACAGGGCACGCCATCGGCGCCATCCAGATCTCCGGGACCAAGGAGACGTCACAGCTTCCGTTCTTCGTCGCCGCGTGCGACTACACGCTGATCGGCGAGGAGCTCTTCGCCGCATCCAGCTACCTCTCGCACGAGCCGGTCATGCTGGGGAGCCTCAAGGGACAGGATTTCGCGAAATTCTGGATCGTCGTGCTCATCGTCGCGGCCGTCGCCGTCGGGACCATCGGCTACGCCATCTCACCGGATGGGAGTTCGCTCCCGGCACGGGCGTTCGACGCGGTGAAGACCTGGTTCGCGGGCGGATAGGAGCGCCACACCGATGAAACGATCGATACCACTGGCCATCACCTTCCTGACGGGCGTCTTCCTCGTCATCTCGTTCTTCGTGCCGCACGAGCCGCTCGGCGCGCTCGAGCAGCGGCTGCTCATCTGGTTCTCGATCGTCTCCGGGTTCACGATGCTGCTGGGCGTCGACAACCTGCTCAGGACGCACATCCGCAAGATCGGGCGCAGGAACTCGGGCTGGTGGCATAGCGGGTTCCTGCTTCTGGGGTTCGCGGCGACCGTTGTGCTGGGCGTGCTCGGCCGCATCCATCACGGCAGCCCGTTCCACATGCAGTCCCCGTTCATGTTCGTCTACACGTACTCCATCGTGCCGCTTCAGGGCACGATGTTCGCGCTGCTGGCGTTCTTCATCGCGTCGGCATCCTATCGCGCGTTCCGCGCGAGGAATACCGTCGCCACGCTCCTGCTCGTCTCCGCCGTCATCGTGATGCTCGGCCGCATCCCGATCGGCGCAGCGATCTCGGAGTTCTTCCCGGCGGCGCAGGAGTGGATCATGGATGTGCCGCAGCTTGCGGCGAAACGCGGGATCCAGATCGGCGCAGCGCTCGGCGCCGTCTCAATGTCGCTGAGGATCATCCTCGGCATTGAACGGAGCTACCTGTCATGAGCAAGGGCTTCTGGGACGTCATCAACACGCTCGACCGGAGGATCATCTTCCTGATCCTGCTGGTGTGCGTGACCCTGCCCCTGCTTCTCAACGTCGGCGGTGAGATCCGCCCGACGCCGCCCGTTCGGCGCGCCCACGCCGCCGTCGCGTCGCTCGAGGCGGGTGATGTGATGCTTGTCTCGATCGACTTCGATGCGACGTCGGCGCCGGAGCTCATGCCGATGCTCCGCTCGGTGCTCAGGCAGGCGTTCGAGAAGGACGTCCGCGTCATCATGCTCGGTCACATCGCCATCGGGCTGCCGCTCGGCCACATGGCGCTCGAGGAGGTGGCCGCGGAGTACGGGAAGGAGTACGGAGTCGACTACGTCGATCTCGGGTATCGCCCCGGCTACATCGCCGTGATGATCGGGATGGGACGCGAGATCCGTGATTTCTTCGATTCGGACTACCAGGGGCTTCAGGTCGAGGACCTGCCGGTCATGGACGGCGTCCACTCCTACGCCGACATCGACCTGCTGTTCGGGTTCGAGCACGGAGCGGTCATCGACTACTGGGTGCGCTACGCCCAGGCGCGGTTCGACCAGCGGATGGCGTTCGGGACGACGGCCGTGATGGCGCCGGACGCGTACCCGTATCTCCAGTCGAACCAGATCGAGGGTCTCGTCGGAGGGCTCAAGGGCGCGGCCGAGTACGAGACGCTCATCGGCCGGCCGGGTCTTGGAACGCGGGGCATGCCCGCGCAGCAGTGGGCGCACCTGCTGGTCATCGGGTTCATTCTGCTCGGGAATATCGGCTATTTCGTCACCCGCCGGAACCGCGGGTAGAGGCAGGGAACGGGAATGGGTTCACCGGTCGTCACCATCATCGGAACGTGGCTCGCGGGCTTCCTGACGCTCGCGATCCTGTCGTTTCTCTACAAGGACAACCCGTTCTACAAGCTCGCGGAGCATCTGTACGTGGGCGTCTCGGCGGGGTACTGGCTCATCTACGTCGCATTCTTCGACGTGGAGCCGATGCTCATCGACACGTTCATGACCGAGACGGGCGTCGAGAAGTGGATCATCCTCGTCCCCGGTCTCCTCGGCCTCATCATGCTCTCGCGGTGGTTCCCGAGGACGGCGTGGCTGTCGCGCTGGCCCATCGCCTTCACGGTCGGCATAGGCGCAGGGCTGGGCATCACAGCGAACCTGCAGGGGTACGTCATCCCCCAGGTCGAGGCGACGCTCATTCCGATGACCGGGTGGAACCTCGTCACGCTGAGCAACATCGTCCTCGTCGTCGGCGTCGTGTCGACGCTCCTCTACTTCTACTTCTCGAAGCCGCACAAGGGCGTGCTCGGCGGCGCGGCGCGCGTCGGGGTCGTCTTCATCATGATCAGCTTCGGCGCGTCGTTCGGGTACACACTGATGGCGCGTATCTCGCTTCTGATCGGGAGGCTCTACTTCCTCCTCCACGACCTCCTGCACGTTCTGGACTGACATCGACCCTGCCACATCCGAAACCGAAACGCGAACGCGGCCCGCAGAGCGGACCGCGTGTCTCTGTGGTGCCGGTGTGAGCGTCCGGTTCAGCCCGCCCAGCGCGAGAGGTTAACCCCGCCGCTCACGGAGAACGCGTCCGGGAGCGAATCCACGGCCGCCATCCGGATGGCGGCACGCACACCAAGGAACCCGCTGTCGAGCAGAAGCGCGACGGCGTCCCGATAGCGTCCGTTGACCCCGGTGATGATCTGCGTCAGACCAAGCGACGCGCCCCTCGACCAGATCTGCCGGAGCAGATCATGAAGAACCGCGCGCTCGTCGACACCGGGACGGATGGCGAGGATGTGGATGTAGCCTCGGCCGGACGTGTCCTGGCTCCTGAAGGGCACGGTCCGCAGGGACGCGAACCCGTCGAGCCGTCCGGAGTCGCCGCGCGCGAAGAAGGTCTCGCCGAGGCCGTGCTCCTGGAAGACCGAGACCTCGCGCGAGTAGTCGAGTCCGGGCAGCAGCTCGCCGGAGATCTCCCGGATAGACACCTGAGCGCGGCGTCGCACACCCGCGTCGCTCCCGCTCCACGTCGTGAGTTCGGTCGCATCTCCGCCGTTGTATCGGTCGGCCGTCCGGACGAGCGACAGCTCCATGATCAGGGTCGGAAACGTCACACCGAACCCGGCCCTGGAGTAGAGCCCGAGGTTGGGGCCGCTCTCCGGCATCGTCTCGAGCCCGATGATGTCGGCCCGGGGACGGAGGTAGTCGAGCACGTGGTCGACGAGGATCGAGCCGATGCCCATCCCCTGGAACTGCGTGGGAACGCCGAACGTCCCGAACCAGCCGACCCTCCCCCACGTCCGCGCGAGGATGAACCCGACCATTGCCCCGTCGGCGGCGATCGCCACGAGGTTGGCTTCCGGATCGAGCGCCGTCGTGTAGCGAAGGGAGTCGATCGAGCGCTCCGGGAGCGGATCCTGCGGCTTCCGGTTCATGCGATACCAGTCGGTGAACACCCCCGCCTCGATCTCGGCGACGGCGGGCAGATCGTTCTCGGTCATGGCCCGAACGGCGAAATCCATCCGGCTCACGCGGCTCCTCCACTCGACAGGGGCTCCGGGCGGCGGCTTCGATAGCTCACCCATCCCGGCGACTACGCATCATATCTACCCGACGAGCGTGGCGGTGTCAAGCGCCCGACCGCCGTCGAGCTCCGTTCCTCCCGCCGTCGTGGGCTGTTCCCCTCGCCGCCACGGTCTGCTATCCTCGCGCTGAACAGGGTCGCCAGCACCAGTCCGGAGACCGCGCCGTGAGGAACCGCGCCGCCTACCTCAAGCCGATGCTTCACCACCTTGGAGCCATCTACCGGCTGTTCGGGTTCGTGCTGCTGCTGCCGCTCGGCATGCTCGCGTTCGACACCCTCAGGGGCCGCGCCGAGGTCACACCCGTCGCCTACCTCCTCCCCGCCGTGCTCGCCTGGGCTCTCGGGTTCACGCTGACGCGCCGCTGGCCGCGCGCGCCGCTCGACGGCCGTCGCGCGATGCTTGTCACCGCGCTCGGGTGGATCTCGATCTCGGCGCTGGGAGCGCTGCCGTTCACGATCGGCGTCGGCGCGACCTTCCTGGACGCGTTCTTCGAGTCGGTCAGCGGGTTCACGACGACCGGCATCACGATGTTCACGGAGCTCGACGGGATGCCTCGCAGCGTCCTGTTCTGGCGCGCGCTCACGCAGTGGGTCGGAGGGCTCGGGATCCTGACCTTCTTCCTCGCCGTCACATTCTCGGGAGGAGGCGCGCACCGACTCTACAGCGCCGAGAGCCACAAGATCTCCGGCAGCCGTCCCGCGCCCGGGCTCTTCCACACGCTCCGCATCCTCTGGATCATCTACGCGGGATTCACGGCAGCGGTCGCGCTCGCGCTCGTTCTGCAGGGACTCTCGGTCTTCGATGCGGTCGCGCACGCGTTCACCGCGCTGTCGACTGGAGGCTACTCACCCTACGACGCCAGCATCGACCACTACCGCGTCGCTGGATACGCACACTTCATCGGCATCGAGATCACGCTCATCGTGGGAATGCTCCTCGGCGGGATGAACTTCCTCGTGCACTACCGGGCGTTCACCGGCTCGTTCCGGGCGCTCTGGGACAACACCGAGATCCGGCTGTTCTGGCTTCTGATCGCCGGCGCCACGGTGCTCGTCGCTGGCGATCACTTCCTCCGGTTCGGTCTTGGCTCCCCGGGAGAGACGGTGCGGACGGCCGCCTTCCAGACGGTCTCCATCATGACCACGACCGGGTTCGCCACGCGTGACATCGGTACGCCGTGGTTCCCGGCGGTGGCCAAGCAGGTCTTCCTCGTGCTCATGGTCGTCGGGGGCTGCGTCGGTTCCACGGGCGGCGGGGTCAAGGTCATGCGGATCGCCGTGCTGGCGGCCATGCTCCGCCGTCAGATCTCCCGCGTCGTCTACGGCGGCTCGGCAGTGAATCCGGTGGTCGTCGACGGAGAGATCGTCTCGACCGAGGAGCTCCGGCGGATCTCCGCGCTCTTCTTCGCGTGGGTCGTGCTCCTGATGGCCGGCAGCGCGGTCACCGCGTTCTTCTCGGAGCTTGGACCGCTCGAGTCGGCCTCCGGGATGTTCTCGGCCCTCGGGAACATCGGACCATGCTACATTGCGCCAGACGCGGTCCCGTCGCTCCATCCGGCCATCAAGATCGTCTACGTCATCGGCATGCTGGCCGGAAGGCTCGAGATTCTGCCGATCCTGCTGCTGTTCACACCACGGGCGTGGCGCTAGACGCCGGCGAGCCCCGCGGAACGGTGCACGTTTTGAGAACACCAGACCACGGAGGGAACCATGTACATCGTCATCGCAGGTGGAGGTTCACTCGGAAGGAGTCTCGCCGCCCAGCTCGTCTCCGGACGACACGACGTCGTGGTCATCGATCGGACTCGCGAGGTGTGTGAGGAGATCTCCTCCCGCGTCGGTGCGCTGGCCATGCACGGGACGGCGACCGACCTGGACGTGCTCGAGGACGCCGGGATCCGGAAGGCGGACGTCGCGGTCGGAGCGCTCCCGAACGACGGAGACAACCTGTCGTTCGGTCTGCTGGCGAGACGGTTCGAGGTCCCCCGCGTCATCTCGCGGATGCGGGACACGCGGTATGAGGACGCCTATCTGCTCGCGGGGATCGACAAACCGCTCAACATGAGCGACATGTTCGTCAACCAGCTCGTGCTCGAGATCGAGCAGCCGACCATCCGTGAGGTGGTCACGTTCGGTCGGGGCAAGGCGTCGATCGTCGTTCTCGGCATACCTGAGCGTGCCCGGGTCGACGGCATGACGGTCCAGGACATCGCGGGGCTCAAGGGGTTCCCGGAGGACTGCGTGATCGCGGGGATATTCCGACCCCAGAGCGAGGAGTTCATCTTCCCCCGGGGCGCCGCGAAGGTGCACGAGGGCGACGACATCTTCCTCGTGGCGAACTCGGAGAGCCTTCGGAAGGCGACGAACATCCTCCACGAGACGCACTAGACGCCGGCGGCTCCCGAACGATGGAAGCGGGTCCGCCCCGAAGGATGGACCCGCTCCACGGCTGCGTCGCATCCAGTCGACGCCGTCTGACACGCTACTCGGCGGGCTCGTGCGTGACCCGCTCGAAGATGTACCCGCCGTCCTCGGCTCCCCACACGTGGTTCCCCTCCGCATCCCAGCCGCGGTCCCAGCTGACGAGACGCTCGGCCGTCACGCGTACCTCTGAGGTGGCGTACGCCGCGCCGTGAAGCTGGCTTCCACACTCGCCGACCACGGTTTCGCCCTCGAAGGCTCCGTCCTCGGTCCTCGTGAGGAACACCGTGCACCCGTCCTTGAGGATGAGCGAATCAGACGTCATGGCGGCAAGCGGCTCCGCATCACGCCAGGCCCCGGCGAACCGGATCGGGTCGCGAAGCAGGTAGATGTCGCTTCGGAATGTCCCCGGCGGATCCTCGGTCAGGTGGTAGACACGCTGTCGGTAGGGGTGGTCGAGGTAGGTCGACACAGCCTGTTCCACGTAGAACCAGTGGCCATCGGTCCGGGACGTCCAGACCGGGGCCATCTCCAGGCGGATATCGAAGTAGCTCGTGTCGGCGAGCGACTGCGCCTGACTGCTGAACGAGCCGGACATCCAGCCTGCGAGGGTCGCAAGGTCGTTGTCGGTGTCCTGCTGCGCGCACCCGGCGACGACCGTCGCCGTGACCATTGCGGCCAGCAGCGCCGCGAGGACCCACCGGTGAAGCATCGATCTCATCTGAACTCCTTCGGCTTCCAACCGACGGCCGGTCTATCGACCGACTTGGCGGTCGGCCTCGTCCGTCATCGCATCGACTCGCGCGTCGAGTTCCTCGAGACCGATCTCTCCGAGATCCGCGGCCGCGATCGGACGACCGACGACGACGGAACACCGCGCGAAGAGCATCGGCATCATGAAGCGGTCCCACGTGCTCGGCACCGTCCAGGCTGGGGACGCGCTCACGCCGATCGGGACGATCGAGCATCCCGCCGACTGCGCCGCGGCCACCGCCCCGCCCTTCGACCTCCGCTCGGGTCCGCTCGGCCCGTCGAGCGCGACTCCGCCGTCGCGTCCGTCCGCCAGCGCGCCCTTCATCGCGATGAGGGCCGCCGTTCCGCGCCGACCGCTCGAGCCGCGCACGGTCGCGTACCCGAAACGCTCGAGCACGCGGGTCAGCACCTCTCCCGCGAAGCTCGTCGACGTGATGATCACGATGCCGCGGTCGCGGAACGCCGGCACGAGCAGGAACAGCCGTCCGTGCCAGAAGGCGTAGATCCGCCGAGCCGCGTCATCGTCACCAGCGTGGTTCCCGCGCCCGGGTCCGCCCAACGCATCGGGCGCACCCTCGCGCAGCGAGCCGTCGGCCGTCTGCTCCGTCCACTGGACGCGCAGCGTCGCAGCGACGACGCCCATCACGAACGCAGCGGCGCTCGAGAGCGTGGCGAGAAACCAGCGCGATCTCGAGATCCGTTTCCTGAACCGCTTGATGCGGGACCGCCTGCGCCCGGGCGTCACGACCGCTACTTCCCCTTCCTCCGGGCCTCGAGACCCTCACGAAGCATGGGAGCCATCTTGAGGAACCCCTCGAGCGTGTCACAGCCATAGTCGTCACACTCGGCGCACGTGGTCACACCACGCTTGATGCCGCACAGCCTGACCCCACACACGCTGCAGTGGCCGAGCTTGACCTCGCCATCGCTGGTGCATCCCGAGCAGTTGATGTCCTCGGGCTTGAGGTCGGCGTCGTGCATCTTCGACCACTCTGCCGCGGTCTTCTCCCGCAGCGCGTCGTCGTCATCGCGCATGGCGATGAGCGCCGAGCATTCGCTGCAGTTGAGCCCGCAGATCCCGATGATGTCGGCCACGATGTCCTCCTAGTGATGGTGATGGTACGGGTTCGGCTCGCCGAAGTAGAGCACGCTGAAAGCCTCCGTGGCTACGAGCAGCTTCGCCGGCGCGTCCACGTCGGTCGTCTGCTTGCACTTCATAGCGAAGACGAGCATCCGGTGAAGCTGCTCGAGCTTCGCGAGGTACTCCGCGGCCGCCTCGTCGTCACCCGCCGGCGCCGGCTTGATGCGCTGGGTGAGGAAGTACTCCGCGACGATGTCCTGGATCGCCTGCGCGTGTTCCTCCTTGGTCTCGACCCACCGGACGATCTGGTTGTAGTTCTTCGCGCCGTCCATCGACAGCTCGCCGATCTCCATCATGGCCTTCTCGATCGTGAGGATGTGCTCCTCGATCATACCGATACGCATCTGGTCGTCGTAGATCCCGCACGGCACCTGACAGTGCCCGAGCGCCGCGCTCGGGACCACCATTGCCAGCACCATGACCAGCACCGCTGTTCGCGCTCTCATGCGCTCCTCCTCCGCTGTCGGTCAGGACCGGGACGCCGCCGGCATCCCGACCAGGTCTACTCGATCACCCGGTGCTTCACGTACGTGTCCAGCCACTGCTCGGTCTCCCACAGGAGATGGAGCAGCGATTCCCTCGCCCGATAGCTGTGGCTCTCGTGCGGCAGCATCACGAGCCGCGCAGTGCCTCCGTGTCCCTTGAGCGCCGCGAAGAACCGCTCGCTCTGCATCGGGAACGTGCCCGGATTGTTGTCGGCCTCGCCGTGGATGAGCAGGATCGGCTCGTTCACCTTGTCGGCGTGCATGAACGGGGACATCGTGAAGTACGTCTCCGGGGCCTCCCACAGCGTCCTGTCCTCCGCCTGGAAACCGAACGGAGTCAACGTCCGATTGTACGCGCCGGTCCGCGCCAATCCGGCCGCGAAGATGTCCGAGTGCGCCAGCAGGTTCGCGGTCATGAACGCCCCATACGAGTGCCCGCCGATGGCGATCCGGTCGCGATCGCCGACGCCTCGGCGCACGACCTCGTCGACCGCCGCCTGCGCGGACGAGACCAGCTGCTCGAGGTAGGTGTCGTTCGGCTGCGCGTCCCCCTCCCCGATGATCGGCATGGTCGGTCCGTCCAGCACGCCGTACCCCTGCGTGAGCCACACCAGCGGCGACCACCACCCGACCCAGTCGTACCGGTACGGTGAGTCATCGACCTGGCCCGCGGCGTCCGCGCTCTTGAACTCGCGCGGGTAGGCCCACATCACCATCGGGAGCGGACCATCGCGCTCGGCGTCGTATCCCTCCGGCAGATAGAGTGTCCCGGTCAGGTCCACGCCGTCTGCGCGCTGGTACCGGATGAGCTCCTTGCTCGCCGTGCGAAACTCGGGGAGCGGATCCTCGGCGAAGGTGATCTGCCGGATCGTGTCCTCGGCCAGATCACGAATGAAGTAGTTCGGGATCTCCTCGACCGATTCCCTCGACGTCAGCACGTGACGTCCCGTCTTGTCGAACACGATCACCGGCCGCTCGTAGTACGGAGCCTCGGAGCGGAAGAGCCGGTGCGTGGTCTTGTGTGTGGTATCGAACGTGTCGAGAAACGGTCGCTCGCCCTCGGGCGACGCGCCGTCACCGATGAGGTAGATCGTGTTGGCGTCGTCGGCGGTGAGCATCACGCTCCGCCCGTACCCGTTCCGCGTCATGACGGGCTCGCCCGGGACACTGTAGACGTCCTGCCACGAGTACTCCATCAGCAACTCCGACTCGCCGGGGTCGCCCGGCGCGATCTTCCACGCCCGGATCATGCGGGTGTCCCACCACCACTCGCTCAGGAGGGCGAGTCCGTCGTGACACCAGAGGATCTCGTCGTAGCGCAGCTCGAGCGTCGCCAGCACGTCCGGTTCCCCGTCGAACGGCGCGGCGTGCATGAAGACGCGATCACGGTGCTCGGCCTCACTCGCCGCGTCACCACCGTCGAGGGCCTCCGCCCACACGAGCGTCGCCGGGGCGTCCGCCCGCCACTCGACGCTCCGGACACCCTCGTGCGTGCTCCCGCGCGCGATCGGGATCGACTCGCGGAGCGGAAGATCGGCCACCGTGTGCACGACCTCTCCTTCGAGGTCCCAGACCTCGGTGAGAAGCGGGAAGCGGTACGCGGGGACCACGTAGGAATACGGCCGATGGAGCGTCCAGACGAGCAGCAGCGTTCCGTCCGGCGACGGGTCGAAACCCCATCGTACGGCCGGCTCGCCGAGCGGACGGATGTCGCCGCCCAGATCGATCAGCGCAAGCTGCGTCGTCAGGTAGTGGTCGAAGAGCGCCTCGTCGTGCGGGTTCGCGAGCAGGTCCTGGTAGGTCCTCGCCGGCGCCTTCTGCCCGAGGTTCTCCTGAACGATCGGACCCTCCGGAACCAGCGATCCCACCGGCTCCTCGCCGCGCCCTTCTGGCACGAGACACGCGACGAGACCGCTGCTGTCGGAGAGCCAGCGCGGCGGCGAGCCACCCGTGAGACTGACGATCGGCCCCGTCAGGGGACGCGCCACACCGCTCTCGACGTCGGCCACCCACAGCTCGACACCGTCGGGATTCGTGTTGGTGAACGCGACGTGCTCGCCGTCGGGCGCCCACGACACGCTTCCGATCCTCGGACTCCGCGGGAGACCTGTGACCGGCGTCTGCTCAAGATCGTCGAGCCGGAGAAAGGCCAGCTCATTGTACGGCCAGACGCGGCTCTCCGAATCGTTGTCGGGCTTGATGCGAAGCCCCGCGAGTCGCAGCTCGCGTTCGGCGAGTTCGACGATCGAGGGGTACCCGGGCCGACGCATCAGAAGCGCGGTATCCCGATCGGGACTGACGCGCACACGCGGCGTTCTCGGCGCGTCGATGACGTCCACGAGCTGCTGCGACGGCATCTGGTAGTCCGTGCCGGCCGTCGCTCCGGCCGCGACGGCGACCGTGATCAGAAGCGTGAGACCCGTGACGTGGGCCGACGCCCATCTCCGATTGCATGATGCCACTCCGTCCTCCTCCCCGATGTCCTCCGGTCGGTTCGTCGTCTGACGCTGCATCGATGCGCTGCGGCTTCGCTCCCGGATGGAGCTCAACACCGGACCGCCGCGACGATCACGCGGTCGCACTCCTCGACGTAGGACTCGAACGCGATGCCGGCGTACGTCTCCTCGACCCGGAATCCGGCCCGCTCGAGCAGCGGGGCGAGCTCATCGAGCCCGTAGGGCCTCTGTCGATGAACCTCCATGGTCCCGTCGTCGAAGCGAAACACCGTGGTCGCCTGCCCCGCCCGCCGGTCGTAGTACGTCTCCTGAAAGAAGACCTCGCCGTCGAGCTCGTGCTCGTAGACGCCGTCCTCGTGTGTACGATACATCCGCTCGGTGTTGCTGTCGAACACGAACAAACCGCCGGGCGCGAGCGCCGCGCAGACGGCGCGCATCATCGCCAGCATGTCGTCGGGACTCGTCAGGTAGTTGATCGAATCGAACGTGCACGTCGCGGCGTCGTACTCCCGGTCCGCTGCGAGCGGTCCTCGCATGTCGCCGACCGAGAACGTCGCGCCCGAGACGCCCGCGGCGTGTGTCCTGGCGCGCGTGATCATCGCCCCCGAACGGTCCACCCCGTGCACGGTGTGCCCGCGCCGGACGAGCGCCATCGCCAGGGTCCCCATCCCGCACGCGACGTCGAGAACTCTGGCCTGCCCGCCGGTGTGTCTCACGATCAGTGTATCGATCATCGGGGCGAACCGCTCCGCGAAGCTGCTCCACTCCGGCTCATAGAACCGCGCCAGACGATCGTACGCCCTCATGCACCGCCCCCGGCCGCTGCGACCGTGTCGATGGCGTCGATCCAGACCGCCGCGATCCGCTCGAAGAGCTCCGACCACGCGCACGGTTCGATGCTGCGCACGACGTCCTCAGGGACCCGGCCATCGTCGAATCGCACGGCGCCGCAGTCGAGCGCTTCGGCCAGCGCACGCTCAATATCCGCGACGAACGGCTCCTCCGCTTCCGGGACGAGCCGGTCCACCCCGTCAAGTTCGGGAACGGAGATGGGAACGAGCGCGTCTCCTGCCCGCGGGGCGATGTCCGTGACCACGCCGGGCAGCTCGGTCGCCACGAGACGGCAGCCGCAGGCGAGCGCCTCGACAAGGACGAGCGGGACACCCTCGTAGAGCGACGGGAGCACGAACACGTCGGCCTCACGCATCAGCTCCGCGAGCTCGTGCTGGTCGACCTGCCCGTGCTGGACGACTCCGGGCAGCTCGTCCATCCGCCGCCGGATCTGCTCGGCCTCCGGGCCCGCTCCGGTCCCCGCGACGTTCAGCGTGAGGCCCGGCGTCCTTGCTGCGAGCCGCTCGAACGCGGTGAGGAGCTGGGGTACGCCCTTCGAGGCGCTGTACTTCCCGGCGTAGAGCAACCGGCCGGCGCCGCACTTCGCAGAGCAGCCATCCGCGTTGAAGATGTCCTCGCGATAGCCGGCCCCCACGACGCGGATCCGATCCGGTTCGATGTCGAGAACTCGCGCGAGCGTGTCGGCGTGTCCGTCGTGCAGCACGGCGAACCGCTCGTTCCGGCGAACTCCGGCGATCACATCCGATGCGAGGTGCGGACAGAGTTCGAGCTGCCTCAGACCGGTCGCATGGCATTGCGTCACGACCGGTACCTGCGGCGCGACATCCTTGAGGAGGGAACCGACGATCCAGACGTGGTTGGCGTGGATGACATCGGGGGCGAACTCCGACACCGCTTCAGCGATGCGGGCCGACCAGGCAGCGCGGTAGGCTGCGAGCTGCGCGACATCCATCTCGGAGAAGCGCGTGCTCGGATAGGGCATGACATCGCTCATCCCGGGCACGGGGAGCGGCAGCTCCGGAGTCCCGAATGTCACCGCAGAGGTCATCACACCGAGCTCAGTGAGGACAGCATCGTCCCCACTCCCGGCCGGTGTGCCGATCACGGCCGCCTGGACCCAGCCTGCGCACGACGCCCGACGCGCGAGCGCTTCGAGCATCGTCCCGCTGCCCGTACGGCATGGGCGCTGCGAGAGAACGTGGAGGACTCTGGGCATCAGTACCCCGGTTGCGCGCCGCTCGCTGCCGGCGAAGAACGTCAGTCGGTCGCCGGCGGGTCGAGCGTGCAGGGTTCGGCGCGAACAGCCTCGTTCAGCATGCAGAACACGTACGGGTGGAGACGCGTCAGGTAGTCGTCAACACCCTCGTCCGCGAGAGTCTCGGCGGCGAAGGCGTCGCGGACGCGCTGCCACTGGGGGTCGGTCCTGACGTAGCCTCCGCGAACCTTCGTGGACGCGCCGGCGAAGAACGTCTGCCGTTCATTCCCGGACGCGACGACACCCGATGCCGAGACACCGTCATGGTCAACGGCCAGAAGACCGGCGATGTGCGCGACGTACTCGTCGCGGGGAATGAGGCGATAGCCCCATCGTTCGGTGAGGTTCTCGTAGCGGTGCGACGTGTAGAGATAGACCGGCCGTCCTGCAGCCAGCTCAAGTGTCGCCGCCACATACGTGCTCAATCGTTCGAGATCGCGCTCCGGTTCGGTCCCGTAGACGTCCCGAACATCCGGGAAGAACACATCGACGGCGTCGTGAAGCGGTTTCGCTGCGTCGATGGACGCGTGCCACGCCTCGCCGTGGCTCCAGTAGTCGAATACGGGGATCCCGACATAGCCGACCTGCGCGTTCGGCCTCAGCCGCTTGATGTCATTCACGACCGAGACCATCGCGGCGACCACGGCCTCGAAGCGCTCGTGCGTGCTCCCTGCGAGCAGCGGCTCCGTCACACCGTCGTGCCAATCGATGACGATGTAGCCGTCGTAGTCCGGAGGGGTATGCGTCTGGACCCAGCTCTCGACGAGCGCCGGCGTCTCGTACGCACCGCGGCCGTACGGATCGACCCCCGACTGCGGAAGAAGAGGGATACGGGCGATGTCCCAGAGCTCGAACTCGTCCGCAACGTCCTCCACCGTCGCCAGCGTTGAGAGGATCTCAGGAGACTGGTCGGCAGCCGCCGCGCCGGTCAGCACCGCGACCGCGACCGCGATGAGAGCGGCGCGCGGTCGAACCAGCCGCCCCGTCCGATGACGCCTTCGTGTACATCGGTGTCGTATCATGGTGTCCATCCTCCCTCCTCACTCGGTCGGTCTCGTTCACGCCTCGAGCTTCTCGATGACGGTGCAGTAGATCGCTCCACTGTCCGTGAAGTGCTTCACGCGCCACCCGGTGCCGTCCATGATCTCGCGCATCTCATCGCGAGAGACGAGCAGATAGTCGAACCAGGGCGTCGCGTAGCCCTTGTAGCGCACGCGCAGCCGGACCTGGCCGCCCATGCGCCCCCGGGCGCGGTTGCGCCGGTGGTAGTCCAGATGGTGTGTCGCCTTCGTGTCGTACGGGTCGAGACTCTGCACGATGAGCCTGGCGTCGCCAGGCGTCATCGCGTGGAATCGTCCGAGCATCCACCGTGCCCGGACGGGGTTCTCGAACAGACCGAAGTTGTTCCCGTACATGACGATGGTGTCGAACGTTCCCAGCCGCTTCGAGACCCCGGTCGCCTTCAGAACGCGCGCCTTCTTCACGCCGCGTGCCTTCGCGACACTGACGGCGAGTGGCGAAACGTCGATCGCAAGCACGTCGTGCCCACGCTCCTGCAGATGAAGGGCGACGCGCCCTGCGCCGCAGCCGATGTCGAGCACGCGCCCTCTGGCGTATCCTATCGCCTCACGCTCGCACTCCATCCAGTCGCTGAACGGAGCGAAGTATGCTCTCGGACCTCCCGAGACGTCGATGTATCCGTCATCGCGCTCGACGATCTCGGTCGCGTCGAGGCCGTTCATATGATCGAGGATCTCATGCCCGAAGGCATCCCAGTCCCTCTTCATGGCTGTCTCCCGCGCGGACGACTCTCCCCCGCCCCGGCTCTCGCCGTCGCTAGCTCAGGCCGTTGTGTCGCAGCAGGGCCTCGGTGCTCGGCTCCCTCCCGCGGAAGTCGCGGTAGACGTCCATCGGGTGCCGTCCACCGCCCAGACCCAGCACGGTGTCACGGAATCGGCGTCCCAGTTCGCGGACCTTGTCCTCATTGTCCAGACCGGCCTCCTCGAACGCGGCGAACGCGTCGGCGGAAAGGACCTCGGCCCACTTGTAGCTGTAGTACCCGGCCGCGTATGCGGGCGTGAAGATGTGCATGAACCCGCAGAGCATCCGGTCCTCCGGGAACGGCGGGAGCGACCGGGTCTGACGCGCGACCTCCTGATGCACGTCGAACGGTGATACGCTGCCCGCCGGGTCGTGCTCGTGGTGGAGCCGCATATCGGTGATCCCGAACTCGAGCTGCCGCATCATGAGCGATCCGGCGCGGAACGTCCTCGCCGCCACGATCTTCTCGAAGAGCTCGTCGGGCAGCGGCTCGCCGGTCTCGTAATGCGACGCCATGCCCATCAGCGTGGGGCGGTTGTAGCACCAGTTCTCCATGAACTGACTCGCCAGCTCGACCGAGTCCCACTCGACTCCTTCAAGCCCGGCGACATCGGCGTAGTCCACCGTCGTCAGCATCGACTGGAGACCGTGCCCGAACTCGTGGAAGAGCGTCTCGACCTCGCGGAAGCTCATCAGCGACGGCTTGTCGCCCACCGGCGGCGTCCCGTTGCAGGTCAGGAGCACGACCGGCAGCCGGAGCTCGCCGTTCATCCACCGGCGTCCGAGCAGATCGTTCATCCACGCGCCGCCGCGCTTCTCATGAGGCCGCGAGTAGGCATCGAGGTAGAACGTGGCTATCGGCTGCCCCGCCTCATTCCGCACCTTGAAGTAGTGGACGTCCTCCTGCCAGACCGGCGCCTCACCGTCGGCGGCTTCGATCGTGATACCGAAGAGACGCTCGGACAGCGAGAAGAGACCTTCGAGTACGCGCGGCATCGGGAAGTACGGGCGCAGCTGGTCATCGGTGTAATCGAACCTCTGCTCGCGCAGACGCTCCGACCAGAACGCGGTGTCCCAGTGCGCGAGCTCGCCCTCGAATCCGCTCTCGGCGGCGAGCTGCTGGATCTCGGCAAGGTCGGAGTCGGCGTGCGACTTCGAGGCCGCGGAGAGCTCGTCGAACATCTTCCGGACGGCCGCCACATCGGACGCCATCTTCTCGGAGAGACTCAGGTCGGCGAAGGTCTCGAAGCCCAGGAGACCGGCCTTCTCCTTGCGGAGGACGAGTTCCCGGTCGATCAGACCGGTGTTGTCCCACTCGCCGGACGAGGCGCGCGTCATGTAGGCGCGGAAGACCGTCTCGCGCTGCGCGCGGTTCCGGCTGTGCTGCAGGAACGGGCCGAAGCTCGGGTAGTCGAGGGTGACGCGCCACGGACCGTTCTCCGGATCGGGCTCGACGCCCTCCTGCGACTGCGCGTACGACTGCGCCGCCAGCTGCCTCAGCGACGACGGCCAACCCTCGGCGTCCGCCGCGTCGGTGATGACGAGCTCGAAGGCCTTCGTCGCATCGAGCACGTGGTTCTGGAAATCGGTCGAGAGCTTCGAGAGCTCCTCCTCGATCTTCTGGAATCGCACGCGCGCATCGCCGTCCAGCCCGACGCCCGCGTGCTCCGCGTCGCGAAGCCGGATCTCGACGGCTCGGCGCTGCGCCTCGTCGAGCGTCTTCCACTCCGGACCCTCCCGGAGCGCCTTGAGACCGTCGTAGATGGGGCGGCTCTGCTTGAGCTTGAGCCTGACGCTGACGACCTTCGGCTGGACCGCGTCGTGCGCCTTCCGGAGTTCGTCGGAGTTCTTCACGGACATCAGATGCCGCACCGGCCCCCAGGAGTACTCCATCGGGATCTCGAGTTCGGAGAGCGGCTCCATCAGCCCCTTCCAGGTCGGCTCAAGTGACTGCTCGATCGCCTCGATGCCCTTCTCCATCGTCTCGATCACGGTCGTCATGGCGGGCACGACGTGCTCGGCCTTGATCTCGTCGAACGGGATCTTGGTCCCGGTCGCTCTCAGCAGCGGATTCGTGTTCGTCATGGTGTTCCTCTCGTAGCGGTCGTCCCGGTCTGTCCGGACCGGGTCTCGGCAAGGGGATGTCAGGGGATACAACAGGCCTCGACCCGTGGCGGCGCCGAGGCGACGTACGTACGGCTTCCTCCTATGCTACTACGCCGGGAAGGGGGTGACAACCGGAGAGGAAGCGCCCTGTGCGTACGGTCATGCCAAGGCGTGGCCGGCCACGATCCGGCGCCGCGCCGGGGTCCCGCCCGCGGAGGGCTACCCCGCGACGCGGTCCAGCCACCGATGGAGCGGGAGCATCTGCTTCCAGCGGTCGAGGCAGTAGTCCACGAGTGCCGGGCTCCGGAACTCCTTCGGGATGCGCCCTTCGGTGTAGCAGTACATCCCGTTGTGCTTCAGGAGCTCGGCCCGGCGGTGGTCCGGGTCAAACCCCCGCGGGACGCGCTTGTAGTGCGGTTCACCGACGGCGATGCCGGGGTGGGATGTCACCTTCGTGATGGCGCGCTTGAGCGCGGCGCCACCTTTCGAATCGTCGACGGCCTTGCGGTACGCCTTGAGCTGGTCAGGCGTGAACCGGTACATCCCGGAGGCCAGCATCATCGTCGGCGGCTCGATCTGGAAGTAGAACCCGCGGCTCTCCAGCTTCTTCGCGCGGCCGTCCCAGAAGAAGATCCCGAGGTGCGTCTTGTAGGGTGACTTGTCCTTCCCGAAGCGTGTGTCGCGGTAGATGCGAAAGATGGAGCCCGCGCCGTTCGTCCGTGTGTCGGGGACGATCTCGGGCGCGACCTTCTGGAGCCTCGCTGCCATCGCCAGCACGAACTCCACGGACGGCTCGATGACGTGCTCGCGGTAGTCCGCCTTGTGCCTCTCGAACCAGCGTTTGTCGTTGTGCTTGACCAGCTCCCGGTAGAACTCGATCGTCTCCCTCGGGAACCCGCTGAACCCAGACGTCTTCATACTCGCTCCCCCTCTCGATCGTCGACGCCCGACGCCCGGCCCGGTCCACCCGAAGCGCGTGAGGTCGACCCGCCCGCCCGGACTGAAGACCACGCCCTCAGCCTCGAGCATCGTCCGCTGGAGCTCCGCTCCCGGACGCTCACTGATGCGCCCCTGGCCGTTGATGACGCGGTGCCACGGCACGTTGTCCTCCGGGCGAACCGACGCCATGGCGTAGCCGGCCATCCGCGGCGTACAGGCACCCGCGATCGCCGCGAGCTGGCCGTACGTCGCGACCTTGCCCCTCGGTATCATCCTGGCGAGCGCATGAACGCGCGCATGTGCGCCTTTCGGTGTGTGCGAGGGTACTCCGGTGGAACGGGAGGTCCTGCCGTCGGTCATGGTGTCCCTAGAATTCGAACCCTGCGCCAAGACCCACGATCGGCACGTAACCGAAGTTGCCGTTGATCTGGGTCGCCATCTCGATGCCGATCTCCGGACGGAGGTAGAACGGCCCCATGTCGAAGGACCATCCGTTGATGAACCCGAAACGGTGAAGCAGCCAGGAGTCGTTGAGGTCCTGAAGCGCCCCCTCCGGGAACGCGATCTCGATCGAGTCGAGGCTGTAGCGCGCGATCCCTGAGACGGCGACAACCTCGTTGAACCGGTAGGTCACGATGAACGGGATCTCGCCGCCGAACGAGTTCACCTCGGCGATGTACTCCTCGAGCGACCCCTCGTCGTCATCGTCCGACTCCGTCGTCACGAACGTGACTCCGGGCGCGACGGCCATCGACAGGTGCGGGTCCGGCACATTGAGCGCATGCTTCACGTAGAACCGGCCGCCCATGCCGCCGACCGAGACCCAAAGCTTCCCGTTGAACTCGGTGTTGTCGGTGACCCCGTACCCGAGCTTGAAACCCCACGCTTCGCCCCCAGCCATCTCCGTGGCAACGAACGTCTCGCTCTCGTCGTCCTCGAGGAACACGAGCGACGTCATCTCGAGACCCATGTTGTAGTCCGCACCGACCTTGAAGTGCCCGGCTTCAACGGTCTCCGCCGTCTCCATCACCGACGTGCTCATGATGGCGCAGCCTGAGGACAGGACAAGCAGCGCGGCCAGCGCCGCCCCGGTCGCGAGTCGCATTGTAGCTCCTCCGGATGTGGGATCATCGTGACGCGGCCCGCGGAGAGCCGCGGGCCGCTCGTCGTCACGCTCGGGTCAGGCGCCGAGGTTGTAGAGGAAGTGGACCAGCGCCTGGATGCCCTTCTCCCAGGTCGGGAGATGGAGTTTCTCGTTCGGGCCGTGGATGTGGTCGCCCGGAAGCGAAAACCCGGTCAGGAGCGAGTGCGCACCGAGGATCTCGAGGATCTGCCCGACCGCGCCGATGCTTCCTCCGCTCGGGTAGTACGCGGGCTCCACGCCCCACACGGTGCGGTAGGCGTCCATCAGCTCCTTGACGCCGGGCTTGTCGAGCTCGGTGAGCGTCGCGGGGAAGCCGCTGTAGTCAACGATCTCCCAGCGAATGGTCGGCGGGGCGACCTTCTCGAGGTGCGCCTCAACCTGCTTACGCACCTCGGCCGGGTCCTGGCACGGCGCGAGGCGGATCGTACAGAGCGCCTCGGCGAAAACGGGAATGGCCGCCTGCGGGCTTCCGGCCGTGATCTGGATGACGTCGAGCGCGGGCCTCGCGCCCTGGCGCTCGAGCGGTGTGAAGCCGGGCTCTCCCCAGAGCGCCGGCGCGCCGGACTCGTCGAGGAACGCCTGATCATCGAGCGGAAGGTTCTTGAACGTCTCGCGCTCCTCCTCCGGCAGTTCGCGAACGCTGTCGTAGAACCCAGGGAACCTCACACGACCCTCGTCGTCGTGCATCCCGGCGATGAGCTCGCAGAGCGCGTGGATCGGATTGTGGACTACGCCGCCGTAACCACCGGAGTGGAGATCGTTCGTCGGACCAGTCACCCGCAGCACGAATCGGCTCATGCCTCTGAGTCCGTAGACGAGCGTCGGGGTGTTCTCGCCGAGCATGCCGGCGTCGGTATTGAGAACCAGGTTGCAGGCGAACTCGCCGCGGTGCGCCTTGAGGCACTCGCCCAGCGATGGCGACCCGACCTCCTCCTCTCCCTCGAGCATGAACTTGATGCTCACCGGAAGCGGACCGACCGCCTTGGCCGCCTCGACGGCGGCGATCATGGCCATGATCTGACCCTTGTCGTCGGAGGAACCGCGCGCGTAGAGGTTGTAGCCGTGGATGGTCGGCGTAAAGGGATCGGTCTCCCAGGCATCGAGAGGCTCAACGGCCTGGACGTCGTAGTGCCCGTAGAGGAGCACGGTCGGAGCCGACGGATTCGCCGAGAGCAATTCGGCGAAGACGACCGGGTGCCCGGCGGTCTCGATGATCTGCGCGCGATCCGGCCCCAGCCCCTGCAGGCGTGTGAGCAGCCACTCGGCCGCACGGCGGACATCGCCGTCGTGTACCGGATTGTCGGAGACGGACGGGATGGTCAGGAGGTCACGGAGTTCGATGAGAACCTCGTCCCGGTTCTCGCGTGCGTGCTGAAGCGCTGCGCTCAGGTGTTGCGACATGTGTTGCTCCCCACGTTGGTCATCCCATCATCGGACTGAGCGGGTCTCTACTCGTCCTCGAAGACGAGCTTCCCCTCCCCATACACTGCAACAGGATAGCATGTGATGTCAAACGGGTCACCGCTCCAACAGCTGAACGACGCCCACTTCCCACGGGCCAGCGTCCCCAACCTGTCGTCGAGTCCAAGGATCTCGGCGCTCTTCCTGGTCACGAGTTCGATCGCCTGCTGCTTGTCGTAGCCGCAGCGCACGAACCAGCGCGTCTGGAGGAACAGCGTCCGCGCCGGGGTCACCGGATGGTCGGTCATGAAGGTGCACTCGGCACCCGAGTCGATGAGGAGGCGCACGTGCCTCCACGACTCGTGCTTGAGCTCGACCTTGTAGGCGAAGCAGTCGATCGGGCCATAGACCACGGGAATCTTCCGCTTCTTGAGCTCATCGAAGATCGCCTGTTGGTGAACGTCGCCGGTGTGCTCGACGGTGATATCGAGTTCGTACTCGTCGACGATCCGCAGGAGCGCCGCGATGTCATCGATCTTGTGGACATGGACACGGAGACGCTCCTTGCCGAGCAGGAGGTCGCGGAGCACGGCCTCCTCGGATGTGAATGTCACCTCGTCCTTCTTGCCCTTCTTGCCCTTCGCGCCCTTCGCCTTCTTCTGCTTGGCGATCTTCTCGGCGACCGCGTCGAGCCGACCGCGGAGGATCGAGAGCGCGCCCATCCGGGTATTCGGCCGCTTCCCCTTCCAGGCGACCGTCGACATCGGGTTGTACCCGAACGCCGCCTTGATCCCGGCACGCGCCACGAGCGCCTCGTTCGTGTCGCTCGCGAAGTTCCGGACGACGGCCGACCGGCCCGCAATGATGTTGCCGCTCCCGGGAAGGACGCACGAGTAGAGCACACCCTGCTCGACGGCGTCCATGAACGCGGCGTCGTCCATCTGGACCGAGTCGAGTGCGTCGGGGAGCGTCATGAGCGAGTCGAGGTGCTCGTTCGCCTCCGCCTCGGCGCCCGGCTCACCCTGCCGGAGCATCCCGATGTGGCTGTGCGGGTCGATGAACGCGGGGGTGATCGTGTGGAACTTCCCGACGACCTTGCCCTTCTTCGCCTTCGACACGCCCTGGACCTTTGCTCCGTCGAAGATGAGGTAGGCGTTGTCGACGACCTTGCTGCCGGTGTAGATGCGCTTCGCATGGATGCACTGTGGCATGGTTCGTCCTTCCGTATCGTTGGCGTACGCCGCTTCGTTCCGTCTAGAGCTTGGTGACGTCCTTGATCTCCCCGCGGATACCGATCGTGTGGATCTCGAGCGGCGTCTCGGGCACGGTCTCTCCGCGCGCCTGCGCGACGGCCTTGGCGATGCCGCCGCAGCACGGCACCTCCATCCGGACGACCGTGATCGACCGGGGCTGTGCTTCGCGGAACATGTCCTTGAGCTTCTCGTAGTGGTGGTTGATGTCGTCGAGCTTCGGGCAGCCGACGACGACGGCCCGGTCGCCGAGATACCGATCGTGGAACCCGGCCAGCGCGAACGGCACGCAGTCGGCCGCGACGACGAGGTCGACGCCCTGGAGGAACGGCGCGTTCGGCGGGACGAGCATGAGCTGGACCGGCCAGTGACCGAGACGCGATGGTGCGTCCGCTCCGGCCGCCTGTGCGTCGTCGGATGGCGCGCTGCCGGTTGGTCTCAGCTGACGGGCTGCCGACCCGGGACACCCCACGGGTGTGCCGCCTTCGGACCTGAGGCTCCGAACGGCCGACCCGGGACATCCCTGCGCCGGTGCTTCCCCGCCGGCCTTCGCAGCCAGATGCCGCTTGACCGCCTCCTCGTCGAAGTCGGCCGCTTCCCGCTCCTCGATCGTGATGGCGTCCTGAGGGCACTCGCCCAGGCAGTCACCGAGCCCGTCGCAGTAGCTCTCGCTGACAAGCTTCGCCTTGCCGTCGATGATCTGGATGGCTCCCTCGTGACAGGCGTCGGCGCAGAGCCCGCACCCGTCACACTTCTCCTCGTCGATGTGGATGATCTTGCGGACGGCCATGTGGTCCTCCGATGGTGTTCGAACCCGCGAACGGCCCGTGGTGCGCCGCTGCTTCTGCGTCCGTGCGGTCTGCGCCCTCGTGCTCCTAGTATCCCGCGACGAGGTCGACGGGGTTCGGAACGCTCTCCCCGCGGGCGGCGGCGTTGATCGAGGAAGCGACCGCCTCCATCCGCTCGCGCTCCGTGCGATCGGTCCCCGGGGCCCCCCCGCGATGCGGCGACAGCACGACGTTGTCGAGCGCGCCGAAGTCGAAATCGGACGGCGGGGTCGCGCCCCTCGAGTCCCTGTCCCTCGGGTAGTTGTACCACACATCGAGTCCCGCGGCACCCAGCGTTCCGCTCGTGAGCGCCCGGTACAGGGCCTCCTCGTCGATGACGGGCCCACGGCCGACGTTGACCAGAACGGCCCGCGGGGGCAGCAGCCCGAGCCGACGCTCGTCGAGGAGCCCCTCGGTCTCGGGCGTCAGCGGGAGTGTGACGAACAGAAAGTCGGCCTTCGCAAGCGCACTGTCCAGGCTGTCGAGGCCTACGACCTCGTCCGGCCCCCCGCCCGCACCCGGGCCGCGCCTGACGCCGGTCACCTGCATTCCAAAGGCGCGACAGAATCCGGCGATGCTCCGCCCGATCGCGCCGTAGCCCAGTATGAGCGCACGGGCGCCATCGAGTCGGACGATGCCGCCCTGTTCGTATCGCGGAGACCAGTCGCCTCTCCGGAGCTCACGGTCACCTGGGATGAGCTGTTTCGCGGCGGCGAGCGCCAGGGCGAACGCCAGCTCGGCGGCGGAGCAGGCGTTGTGGTGCGAGTTGTGGACCGCCACGTGTGGATAGGCGCGCATCGTCTCGGCCGTCGCAACGGGGAGACCCGCCCAGGGGATCAGCAGGAAGCGGAGACCGGGGGCGGCGTCGAGGTGTCGCGGCTCGGGTCGGCCTGCCACCAGGAGCTCAGGCGGTTCGGCCGGCATCGCGTCACCGTAGGTCAGTACGACGTTCGGGTCGACGAGCGACTCGAGCAGTTCGCGTGAGGACGTGTCGGGCTCGTGGAGCACGTGGGCCCGGAAGGTGTCGGTCTTCGATGTCATTGCCTCATCCCTTCGTCACATCGCGTGGCAACGTCACTCGGGTCCGCCGGTGTCACACAGCCTCATCGATCCTGCGAGCGCGCCGCGCTCCCCCCTGCTGCACGAGAAGCCCCGCGACGACGAAGACAAGACCGACGATCGTCGCGGGCAGGATCTGCTCGCCCACGAGCGCGCGGATGATCAGAAGCGACAGGAACGGCGAGAGAAACACGAGATTGCCGATCCGCGAGGCGTTGTCGGACATCCGCAAGGCACGCAGCCACAGGATCGCGGTGAGCCCCATCTCGACGGCACCGACGTAGGCCGCCCCGCCGAGCGCCCGCCAGCCGGGCAGCGCCAGCGACGAGAAGAGCACGCAGTACAGGAGCAGGAACGGCAGTGCCAGCGTCACGTTCATGAACAGCGTGACCACCGGGTCGCGCCGCCCGCGGGTGTTCCACAGCCAGTAGAGCGCCCAGACGACCGTGCTCGCCAGCGCGAGCCCGACGCCGAGCGGGCTCTCCATCTCGAGCGCGGAGAAGCTCCCTCGCGTCGCGATGACGACGACACCGAAATAGCTCACGGCGGCGCCGACGATGTCGGTCGCCGCCAGCCGCTGTTTGAGCAGCGGGATCGACAGCATCGCCAGCACGATGGCCCACGTGTAGTTGAGCGGCTGCGCCACCTGCGCCGGAAGGCGGTCGTACGCGTGGAAGAGGACCACGTAGTAGGTCAGCGGAACCAGGAGCCCGAGACCGAGCGAGACGAGCCAATCCCGCCTGCTCGCCTTCCCGACCAGCCGCATCCTGCCGGTCACCAGCAGGGTACCGCCCAGCACCAGGAAGGCAGCGACTCCCGCGTAGAACATCAGCTGCGGCACGTCGAGCACGGCCAGCGAGAGCTTGAACGCGGACGCGACGGTGGACCAGAGCAGGACAGCGGTCAAACCGAGCAGCGTGGCCCGCGTCTGGGTGTGCATCACGCCTCCGTGTGCAGCCGGCCCGACGCTCCGACGTACGCCGCGACGCGAAAACCGATCTCCGTCGCGTCGATGCCGACCGCCGTCTCGGCGCCGAAGTAGAACCCCATGAGCTCCCGCGCCTCCTCGACGGAGTCGAACCGGAAGGATGTCTCGATCACCGTCACGTCGAACCCGAACCGCCTCCACCGGGAGTCGTCGCCGACGATCGGCCGGTCCGAGAGAGCGGTCATCTCGTCGCCTCCGGCGTTGTCGACGATCACGACGGGGCCTCCATCGGTGACCACGCGTTCGAGCTCGCGGACGCCGAGGACGATGTCCTCATCGCTCGTCAGCGGGAGGAAGTAGGCCCACGTGGCATAGGCACCGGCGAAGGCGTCGTCGTGGAACGGCAGTTCCTGTGCGGCTCCCCGGACCCAGACGAGGTCCTTCGACCGGTCGATCATGCGCCCGTCCGGCTCCATCGCCACGACGGTCCGGCCGTCACCGGTCAGAAGCTCGGCCGTGTGCCCGTCCCCGGCCCCGACGTCGAGCACGAGACCACGCGGCAGCGCGCCGTCGAGAAACTCGACGACGCGCCCGTCGCGGTCCATGGTCCGACGCTCGATGGCGAACATCCGCCGGTCGTCTCCCCCGTAGAAGGGGATCACGAGATCCTCGAAACGCCTTCCGATGTCGCTACTCCTCGCTCCAGTCCTTGAGCTCGCGCTTGATCTTGGCCTCGATGTCGGCCGCGACCTTGCCCCAGTCGTCGGTCCCCTCGGTCTCCTCAAGCCAGCTCTTGATGCCGCGCTTGACCTTGGTCTCGATGCGCGAGGCGATGACGTCCCAGTCCTTCTCGTCCGTGTCGGTCGTGATCGTGACGCACGGCTTCTTCTTGCGCCTGCTGCTTCCGCAGACACATCCGAGGCTGATCATCGCGCCGAACAGGAACCCGAGGTCGTAGAGGTTCCCGATGTTGTTGGGCTCGTACATCCGGACGGTGTCGCTGAAGAGCCCCCAGATGAACGTGATGACAATGATGAGCCCGTGCCAGAGGCCGGCCCAGAACCCGGCCGGGCTGTCGAGCGAGAACTTCGCGGTGCCGGCCGCGCAGCCCGAGAGCACGAACGCTGCAACGACGACCAGAGCCGCCAGAAGAACGATCTTCCGACTCACGTCGCACCTCCCCAGACCTCTACTTGATAAGACGGAGCGCGAACGGGTAGCGGTACTTCACCCCCTCGTTCGCCTTGATCCCAGCGATGATGGTGAAGATCAGATCAGCCAGTCCCACGAGCGGCATCAGGAACGCGCCGATAACCAGGAACGTCAGGAAGAAACAGATGACGAACGCGATGAGCATCGTGATCTGGAAGTTCACGGCCTCCTTGCCCTGGTCGTCGACGAACGGGTCCTCGTCGCGCTTGATCAGCCAGATGACGAGCGGACCGACGATGATGCCGACGATCGGGATGATGAAGCCGGCGAGCGCCGAGAGGTGGGCGATCATCCCCCAGGTCCTCGCGTCCTTGGATACGCCACCGGCGGGGGTCTCGACGGGCTGCGGTGTCGGAGTCGTGTTCTCGTCCATGTCCTCGCTCCCTTCGGAGTCGGTGTGAAGGCGTCCGGCCCGCACTCCCACGAAACCGGCACCCTTGCATGATTCCGCGTCAGTCTATCACCGCCGCCCCGGCTCGACAAGTGGTTCGGCCCCTTTCCTGAGGCCCTCCAGAAGGGTATACTTGAAGGTGTTGTCATGAGATGGGCAGACCTTCTCTCCGGCGTGACCCCGCGCGCCGCATCCCCCCCGGACAGGACATGCCATCATGCGCCGGTCTCGCAGGATCACCAGACTCTGTACCATGCCCACGTGTGGGACGCTCGTGGGCGCGCTGCTCCTGATGAGCGGTACGGCCGGCGCCGAAGTGGTCGCCCGGCAGATCACCGACCCGGCCGACCTCCTTCCGGGGCCCGCCGCGAGCGGTCAGCTCGGCGACTACCTGCTCGCCAATGACGTCGCGAGCTTCATCATCTCCGCGCCGGAGCACGCGCACGACGGCGCGCTCAGCGGTGGTCACATCCTCGATGCCGCGCCGGTTGGGGGCGCGGACGAATTCGGCAACCACCTCACGTTCCTCGGCGACTCGCCGCGACAGGCAGTCTACGACGACATCGCGATCTTCGATGACGGCGTGACGCCGCAGATCGGGATCGTCGTCACCGGGGTCGACTCACAGAACCCGACCATCCACATCACGACCCGCTACACGCTCGTCGATGGCGAATCCCATCTGACGATCAAGACCGAGATCAACAACACCGGCTCGGAGGTTCCCGGCTATCAGGCCGGGGACCAGTTCGACTGGGCCGAGGGTGTTCACTTCGTCCCCGGCTATGGGTTCGACGTGACAGGACTCTCGACGATCACCGAGTGGACGGCCTCGCGCGGCGCGGCGACATGCTACGGCTGCACCGAACTCTCCGGGGTGTTCACGGTCGACCACGGCGCCGACTGGTCGCGCGCGACGCTCCTGAGCGCGGACCTGCCGGCCGGGAGCACGCTCGCCTTCGTCCGGACGTTCGTCGTCGGCGAACCCGACCTCGTATCCGTGACGGACGTCGTGCACGACATCCGCGGGATGACAACCGGCCTGCTCGCCGTCGATGTGGTCGATGAGTCGACCGGCGCCGGCATCCCGCACGCGCTCGTCGACTGCAGCCTCAACGAGATCTCCCCCTACACGGAAGCGCTCACGGACGCGGCGGGGACCTTCACGGCGACCCTCCCGCAGTTCAACTACGGTCTTGCGACCGAACCGCCCGGCTACTACCCGGGCGAGACGAACCTCTTCGTGATCGCCGGGATGACGAACACGGCCGAACTCGAGCTCATGCAGGTTGCGACATCGGAGGGGCGCGGCGACACGCTGACGACCGTGATGCGCCCCATCCTCTCGGTCCCTGCCATCGCGACGCCGGGCGAGAGCTTCACGATCGAGGCCATCGCGCCGCAGTCGACGACGGACTGGACGGCCGAGCTGCGTCATGGCGGTCTGACGTACGACCTCTCGGTCTGGAACGTCAACTACGACCACCCGCACGAGCGCTGGTTCATGTCGGCGAGCGTCCCTCCCGACGCGCCGGAGGCTGTCTTCGATCTCGTCGTGGACGCCTCGACGATCCCGGCCGACACGGTCGCGCACGCGGTCTCCGTGAAGAGCTCGATCGACAGCGACTTCTACTTCCTCCACGTGACCGACACGCATCTTCCGACACACATGTACCACTGGCAGCAGGGCGCCGAGGCAGACACGAGTGAGATGGAGGACCTCCGCGCGGTCATCGATGACGTGAACATCATCAACCCCGCGTTCGTGCTCCACACCGGCGACCTGGTCAATGAGAGCGAACTCGAGGACTACCTCGGCTGGCACGTCTTCTCGAAGGCGCACCGCATCCTCCGCGAGTTCGACATGCCCGTGTTCGTCGTCGGCGGAAACCACGATCTTGGCGGGTGGGACAGCACGCTCCCGCCGGACGGGACGGGCAGGCGCGACTGGTGGAGCATCTTCGGATGGCGCTACCTCGCCGACCCTCCCCCGGGCGACGGGATCTACACGCAGAACTACTCGTTCGACTACGCCGGGGCGCACTTCCTCGGGCTCGAGGCCTACAACAACTACGACGACTGGCGCTACGACATCTATGGTTCGGACAGCTTCACCAACCTCCAGCTCAGCTGGATGCTCGACGACCTGGCCGCCACGCCGATGGACATGGCCAAGATCTCGTTCTACCACATCGACTTCCAGTGGCAGCTCGACATCGGCGCGCTTGGCATCGACTGCTCGCTCTGGGGGCACATCCACAGCAATTGGGGCTCCGAGACCGAGTATCCGTACGACCTGGGGACCGACAGCTGCTGCGACGACAACAGCGCGTTCCGGCTCGTCCGCGTCTCCGGCAACACGGTGACGCCGCTCGAGACGCTCTACGCAGGCGAGAACGGCGAGGAGTTCACGGTCGACTACGTCCCGGCGAACGACGGCTCCTCGGCCGTCGTGAGCGCCGTCATCGACAACGGCTACCCCGAGTCGTTCGAGCACGCGGTCGTGAAGTTCCACGTTCCCGCGAGCGCGGCGCCGTACGCGACCGACAACGGGACCATCACCCAGACGCTCGTCGACGGCGACGTCGCGACGGTCACGGTCGCCGTGCCGCTTCCGGCCAACGCGACCGAGTACGTGGGCATCGCGCCGGCCACCCACATGCCCGACGAGCCGCTCACCACGCTCGCGCTCAGCCTCACGGGTGCGAACCCCACCCGGTCTGGCACGTCGCTCTCCTTTGTGCTACCATCCCGCGCGGATGTTCGCCTCGCCGCCTACGATCTCGCCGGACGCCGTGTCGCGGTGCTCGTCGAGGAGGTTCGCGACGCGGGTGAGCACGCCGTCGACTGGGATCTCCGTGACGCGACGGGCAGCGCGGTCGCCTCCGGCGTCTACTTCCTCCGACTCGAAGCCGGCGGGGACTCCGCGCATGAGAAGCTCGTCGTCCTGAGGTAGCCGCGCGTTCTCGCGAACGCGTGCGGCACTGCCGAAAGGAGAGACGAATGCCTCCCTCGACCGTCTTCTGGGTTGTCTTCCCGCCTGCCCTCCTGATCGCTCTGACAGTCGTCTACTACGTCCGGACCAGCGGAAGGGGTGACTGATGGACCCGGTTCTCGCAGGATTCATCGGCTATCTGCTCGTCGTGGTCGTCGTCGGGTTCGTGACCGTCCGGTTGACCAAGACCCTCGCCGACTTCCTCCTCGCGGGTCGCAGGCTCGGCCCGTGGGTCGTGGCTCTGAGCGAACGCGCCAGCGGCGAGAGCGCGTGGCTGCTCATCGGTCTTCCCGGCCTGGCGCTGGCCAGCGGCTTCTCGGCGATCTGGTCGGCCATCGGCTGCGCGTGCGGGATCTTCGTCTCGTGGATGCTCGTCGCGCGAAAGCTCCGGACACAGACCGAGAAGCTCGGGGCGCTGACGCTCCCCGACTACTTCGAGGCGCGGTTCGGCGACGCCAGCCACGTCCTCCGCATCGTCTCGATGTCCGTGATCGTCTTCTTCTTCACGTTCTATGTCTCGGCGCAGTTCCTTGCCGCCGGGAAGGTCCTCCACACAACGTTCGGCATCGCGCCGATCCACGGCATGATCATCGGCGCGGTGATCATCCTCTTCTACACGATCATGGGCGGGTTCTTCGCGGTGGCGTGGACCGACCTCATCCAGGGGCTCCTCATGGCCGCCGCGATGATCATCCTCCCGCTTGCGGCGTTCATCGAACTCGGTGGGATCGGGGGCGTCGCGGAGCGCATCGCGGCCATCGACCCGAATCTGCTGCTGGTCACCGGCGGACAGACGGGGCGACCGCTCATCATGGGACTCATCGTCGGGAGTCTGGGCATCGGGCTCGGGTACGTCGGCCAGCCGCATCTGCTGACGCGGTTCATGGCCATCCGCGACCCGAGGGAACTCCGCAAGGGGACGATGATCGCGATGTGCTGGGTCGTCATCGCGTTCTGGGGCGCCGTGCTCGTCGGCATCGCGGGTCTGGCGCACTTCGGACCGGACATCCTCGCCGACGCTGAACACGTCATGCCCGAGGTCGCGCTCTGGGCACTCCCGACGGCGCTCGCGGGCATCATCATCTCGGCCGCCATCGCGGCGATGATGTCGACGGCCGACTCGCAGCTGCTGGTCGCGACATCAGCCCTCTCCGAGGACATCTACCATCAGCTCATGAACAAGGAGGCGTCACAGCGGCGTCTCGTGGCCATCAGCCGGATCGGCACGGTCGTCATCGGCATCATCGCGTTCGTGCTCGCGCTCCGGGCCGAGCAGAAGGTCTACTGGTTCGTGCTCTACGCGTGGGCGGGTCTGGGCGCGGCATTCGGTCCGGGGATGGTCCTCTCGCTCTGGTGGAAGCGGACGACGAAGTGGGGCGTCCTGGCGGGCATGATCGTGGGCTCCGCGACCGCCGTCGTCTGGCACAACGTGCCGGCGCTCAAGGCCATGGTCTACGAGCTGGTCCCGGCGTTCTTCCTCGCGCTCATCGCGGTGGTCGTCGTGAGTCTCCTCACGGAGCCGCCGGCGGACGTGGCGGTGGTGGACGAGTAGCGCCGTTCGCCTAGGCCGTCGGTCGAGTGCATGAACCGGACCGATGGACCGACCGACGCGACCCGCGGCCGACACTGCAGCCGGAACACGAAGAGGGGGCGGCCCACACGGGCCGCCCCCTTCTGCTTGCTGCCTGTCTCGAGCGTCCGAAGCGCGTACGCCCCGGCCGTCGGTTGCCTCGCTACACCTTCTCCGTCACCGACTTGCCCTGGAGGAAGAGCAGCAGGTAGTCGCGGCTTCCGGCCTTCGAGTCGGTGCCCGACATGTTGAACCCACCGAACGGGTGCACGTCCACCAGCGCGCCCGTGCACTTCCGGTTCAGGTAGAGGTTGCCGACGTGGAACTCGCGGCGCGCCCGCTCGAGCTTCTCGCGGTTCGCCGAGTAGAGAGCGCCCGTCAGGCCGTACTCGGTGTCGTTGGCGATGCGGAGCGCGTCGTCGAAGTCCTGCGCC